>Ga0194119_10001073_pt1 | contig 50994 bp, 26 predicted proteins | sample TA2MahC100mmetaG_FD_148620 | JGI IMG/M metagenome (GOLD analysis project Ga0194119, IMG submission 148620) | Freshwater microbial communities from Lake Tanganyika, Tanzania - TA2015018 Mahale Deep Cast 100m | ecosystem: Environmental > Aquatic > Freshwater > Lake | place: Tanzania: Lake... | reverse complement strand
GGCTCCGGGCCGGACCGCCAAGCCGGTCCGTCCCTCCGCCTGAGATTGCCAACGACCGCCAACCCCACCATATCAACCAACGCCTCAGACTGACATCAAAGGTGGAGCAGTTCCGGCGTCCCTCTCAGAACCAATAGCAACCTGACAACGGAAAAGCTTCGTTATTCGCGCTTTGAGTTGTTTGTGAGTGAATTAGAACAAGCGATCCGATGCGGAGTGATGCAGGAAAAACAGGGTGGAAACGGAGCGGCTGGCAAATCCGTGGCAATTTTTTTGCCCTGCTCGAATCTAAGCGCTCCATCCTCGCATTTCACCGCGGGTGCAGTGCGGCGGATGTCAGCGTTTCTTGCCTAAAGGATGTTTCCTCGCGAACAACTTTCGCAGTGCGGCCAACTCTTCGAGGCGAGCTTTCCGGAACCGACGCTGGCGCTCTGCATTGTTTTTTCGTTTCTCTTCGAGCGATTTCATGGGCCTTCCGGCGCGCACACGCAGCGGAAGATTCACGGAGGGCGTGAAGATGTTTCGGCGCTTAAAGGCCGCGGGCGCGTGCGCCAAAGCCAAGACGCGCAGCGTCGGACTATCGGCGCCAGCGTCGAATATCGGGTCTTTCGCAACGCGGTCGGGCGCGAAAGCCCACGTTGGCGCAATGCGGTGGACTTTTTGCGCCAAGTGCTCCGCGTAGGCCCCCAGCCAAGCATCGGCAACGCTGCCCTGCGGAAATTTCTCCCGAAGCTTGGGCGGTTCATCGGCAATGGTGGCCGCGGCTTGTGACCGCGAGGATGCACGTCGCAACTCGTGGAGCCAGTCGCGCAGATTCAGGCCGAACTCGCTGAGCGAGGCAGACTGCTCGGCAACTTCCTTCAAAGATTTGGGACGCGTGATCATGTTCGGGCCTGAACGGCACCTTTGACGACCTCCCGGGCTTCGGCCGTGAGCGCATCGTGCGGAAAGAACTTGTTGTGGATGGCTTCTGCCTCCTCGGCCGATCCGATTCCCATTTTTTGCACCAAGAAACGAATATCCCCGTAATCGCCGGCGTAACCAGGCAAGGGCGGGCGACAGGCGCGAAGCTTCATTGCGAGTAGGTAAGCCGCCGTAGGGATGACGACTCGGATCCCTTCACCGAAATCGCCTTCGGGGAGGCTGCGCTTGGCCTCTTTCTCGGCTAGAAATTGCTTCACGTCGTCGTTCAGCCAATCGTCAGGCAGGCTGAGTTCGGCCGCGACTTTCGCGGCGAGCGTTTTGCCGATTTCGCTCGGTCGAACAAGGGCATCTACATCCTTGGTCGCATCGCGTGAGCCATAAACCAGCGTGAATACCGCACCGCCATAGAGGGAGATTTCGAGCGTTACTTTTTGTTCGTGCGCCAGCGCCCCCAAGCGGCGGAGCGCTTGGACGATTCGGTTTCGGCTGAGCGATTCATATGGCACAATAAACCGTTACGTAATCGTCTATCTATCTTCAAGGGGATAATTTGCCGTCCCCTTGGACCGCAGACCGCCCGTCAACTCCATGCGCTGGAACCCACGGAAACGCTCGCTGGTTGGCATTTGCACGGGGCATTTTCAATTCAAACACCTTGAGCACCGGGCGATTGTGGGCGCGGCCAGCAAACTGCACCTGACCGTCACGGAGTTTTTGACCAAGAGTGCGCTGATGGTGGCAGAAAAGGTCAGGAAATAGGTCTTGGCCGTGTCTTCTGAACGGAGCTGACTTTTTCTAGTCTGGAGCCGACCTGCTGCGTCTGACCAACCGGGAATCCAGAGCTACCGGAATTCCGTACATATGGCCCCGACCGCTGGGCGCAGTGATTGACCAACTCCGAAAGAGTTAGTCACCCCCGCCCAAACTAGCAGCCAAGTCTGGGCGAAACTCGGCGGGCGTGTGCCATGGCGACGGGGCAGGCGTTTCCGCTCGCTCGCTTTGGACATCCCTGCACATTGTCAGCGCTGTGTGCGAAAGTGTCAGCAAATCGGCCCGAACCGAGGACGGCTCCCAAAGAGAAGCGCCGCATCTCTCTCGAAATGCGGCGCTTATCAAGGCTGGCGTCCCCACGGGGATTCGAACCCCGGTTCTCACCGTGAAAGGGTGGTGTCCTAGGCCAGGCTAGACGATGGGGACCAACCACGGAAGCGAGGACGGTACGTCCACCCCCCCCCGCCCGCAACCCAATTCTGCACCCGGCCCCCCGCCGCGAGGTTTTGCTCGCCGCCCCGCCGCCTTCCCCCGCACAACCCCCCGCCGTCCGTTATGACCTTCGCCGCCCTCGCCGCCCGCCTGCCCGCCACCGCCGTCACCACCATCACCGGGCTCCCCTTCCCCCGCCTCGGCTCGGGCAAGGTGCGCGAGATCTTCGACTTGGGTGACGCCCTCCTCCTCGTCGCCACCGACCGGCTCTCCGCCTTCGACGTGGTCCTGCCCGACGGCATCCCAGGCAAGGGCGCCATCCTCACGCAGATGAGCAACTGGTGGTTCGCCCAGACCGGCCACCTCGTCTCCAACCACCTGCTGCCCGGTCAGGAGGGCGAGTTCACCCGCTGCGGCCTCCACGATCCCGACCTCCGCCTGCGTAGTATGATCGTCCGCAAGCTCCGGCCGCTCGCCATCGAGTGCGTCGCGCGCGGCTACCTCATCGGCTCCGGCTGGAGCGCCTACCGGGAATCCGGCGCGGTCTGCGGCCACCGCCTCCCCGCCGGGCTGCGCCAGGCCGACCGCCTGCCCGAACCGCTCTTCACGCCCACCACCAAGGCCCCCAAGGGCCAGCACGACGAACCCATCGAAGACGCCCGCGGCGCCGCCATCGTCGGCCCGGAACTCTACGCCCGCGTGAAGGCCCTCAGCCTCGCGCTCTACCGCTTCGGCCACGACCGCGCCCGCCAGTCGGGAATGATCCTCGCCGACACGAAGTTCGAGTTCGGCACCGACGACTCCGGGCAACTGTTCCTGATCGACGAAGTGCTCACCCCCGACTCCTCCCGCTACTGGCCGGCCGACGCCTATGCGCCCGGCGGTTCGCCGCCGAGCTACGACAAGCAGTTCGTCCGCGACCACCTGCTCGCCATCGCCTGGGACCAGCGCCCCCCGGGGCCACGCCTCCCGCCCGAGGTGATCGCCCGCACGCGCGACAAGTACCTCGCCGCCCTCCGCAACCTCCTCGGCCCGGCCTGAGCCGGAGGACGTATCCGGCTAAGCGACACACCCCACCCGCCGGGGGCTTGCCTGTCGCGCGCGGAAACGGCTCGATCGCGGGATGCCCCTCCGGAGGTTCCTCGCGCTCACCCTGCTCGCCATCCTGCCCGCCACGGCCCCCGCCGCCGCCCCGAAGGGCAAGGCCGCTGACGCCGCGCCCGCCTACGCCGCGACGGTGCCCCCGCCCACGCTCGCCGGGGTGCGCTACGGGCCCCACGAGCGCCACGTGCTCGACTTCTGGCGCGCCCCGTCCGCCACGCCGACGCCGCTCGCTTTCGTGATCCACGGCGGCGGCTGGCGGGGCGGGGAGAAGGAGCGCGTCGACCGGTTCGTCGACGTCCCGGCCCTGCTCAAGGCGGGCATCTCGGTGGTCTCGATCAACTACCGTCTGATCCGCCACGCCGAGGCCGAGGGCGTGATTCCGCCCGTCCGCGCCCCGCTGCAGGACGCCGCGCGCGCCCTGCAGTTCGTGCGCAGCCAGGCGGCGGCGTGGAACCTCGACCGCGTGCGCATCGGCGCGGCAGGCGGCTCGGCCGGGGCCTGCTCCAGCCTGTGGCTCGCCTACAGCCCCGATCTGGCGGATCCCCGCAGCGGCGACCCGGTGGCCCGCGAGTCGACCCGGCTGTTCTGCGCGGCGGTGATCGGCGCGCAGACGACCCTCGACCCACGGCAGATGCAGGAATGGACGCCGAACAGCCGCTACGGCGGCCACGCGTTCGGGGTGGGGGCGTTTCCCGATTTCCTCGCCGCGCGCGCGCGGCTGCTGCCGTGGATCGCCGAGTTCTCGCCCTACGCGCTGGTGAGCGCCGATGACCCGCCGGTGTACCTCTCGTACGGCGCCCCGCCGGCGCTGGGGCAGGAGCAGAAGGATCCGACGCACACCGCCAACTTCGGCGTGAAGCTGCAGGAGCGCTGCGCCGCCGCGGGCGTGCCGTGCGAGCTGGTCTATCCCGGCGCCCCCGGGGTGAAGCACGCCGACCCCACCGCCTACCTCATCGCCACGCTCAAGGCGCCCTGAGGCCGGCCGCGCGCGGACGGGCCACACCATCACCGGACGCATTCAAGCATCATCGTGCTTTTAGGAAAACCACCTTGACGCTTGATCCCGATGTGGCCGCCAAGGCCAAACGTGGCGCCCGCGGTTCAGCACAACTGCGTGCTCCACTCGACGGACGCGGGCATCTCGCGTTTCCGCGGCTTGAAGTGGCGGAATACGATCGCGGTTTGACGTAGATTCCACTGGTCCGCGCTCCGCCCGCTCAGGCGAGCAGCTCGCGCAGGACGCGGCCGTGGACGTCGGTGAGGCGGCGGTCGATGCCGTTGTGGCGGAAGGTCAGCCGCGTGTGGTCGAGGCCCAGCTGGTGCAGGAGCGTCGCGTGGATGTCGTACACGGTGGTCGGATTGGCGCGGTCGAGCGGCTTGTAGCCGAAGGCGTCGCTCTCGCCGTGGGTGATCCCGCCGCGGATGCCGCCGCCGCAGAGCCAGTTGGTGAAGACGAACGGGTTGTGGTCGCGCCCCTTGCCGCCCTGGGTCGACGGCATCCGCCCGAACTCCGTCGTCCAGAGGATGAGCGTGTCCTCGAGCAGGCCGCGCTGGCGGAGGTCCTGGATGAAGGCCGCGGCGCCGCGCGCCATCCCGAGGGCCAGCGGGCCGTGGTCGCGGCGGACGTCCTCGTGGGAGTCCCAGTTGCGGCGCGGGAAGCTGTTGTCGTTGCCGCTCCAGACCTGGACGAACCGCACGCCGCGCTCGAGCAGCCGGCGCGCGGCGAGGCACTTGCGGCCGAAGTGCCACGTCTCCTCCTCCGCGTTGATCTCCTTCGGCCAAGCCTGCGGCCCCCGCTCGAGGCCGTAGAGCCGCCGCACGTGCTCCGGCTCCGCCTTCAGGTCGAGCGCCTCCGGGGCGGCCAGCTGCATCCGCGCCGCCAGCTCGTAGCTGCGGATGCGGGCGTCGAGGCGCTGGTCCCCCTCACGGGTGGCGGCGTGGCCGCGGTTCAGCTCGGCCAGCAACCGGTGCGCGTCCGCCTCTCCCGCCGGGGTGACGTACCCACCGGCGCGGTGTGGGTGCAGGTCGGCGATCGGGGCCTCGGCGTCGGGATAGACCAGCGTGCCGCTGTGCTGCGCGGGGAGGAAGGCGGCGTCCCAGTTCTTCACCCCGTTGGAGGGGAAGCCGCGGTGGTCGGGCAGGACGACGAACGTGGGGAGGTTGTCGTTGAGCGAGCCGAGGCCGTAGCTGACCCACGAGCCCGCGCCCGGGAAACCGGGGAGCTGGAACCCCGTCGCCTGCAGCAGCGTGGCGGCGCTGTGGACGCCGGACTTGCCGGTCATATTGTGGACGAACGCCAGCTCGTCGACGACCGCGCCGAGCGGCGCGACGACCTCGCTGAGCAGTTTGCCGCAGCCGCCGTGGGGCCGGAAGTCCCAGAGCGGGCGGAGCCACGGCCCGAGGCCGTTCTGGAACGCCTCCACCGGCTCGCCGAAATCGCTCGGCTGGCCGTCGCGCTTCACCAGCTCGGGCTTGTAGTCGAAGAGGTCGAGGTGGCTGGCCGCCCCCGCCATAAAGAACTGCACCACGCGTTTCGCCCGCGGGGCCGGCGCTCCCGCGGCGGCGGGCGCGGCGAGGGCGCGGTCCCGGCCGAGCATCGCGGCGAGCGCGAGGCCGCCCAGGCCGCCGCCGGAACTCCAGAGGAACTCGCGGCGCGTCGGCGGACGCGGGGGCGGCTGCCGGTGGTAGGGGGAGTCGTTGGTCATCGTCGCGCGCTCAGTCGATGAAGAGGAACTCGTTCAGGTTCAGCAGCAGCCGGCACAGCGCCGGCAGGCCGTGGACGCGGGCGAACTCGCCGAGTTGCGCCGCCTCCGCGGGCGAGGGCGCGCGGCCCACCGCGAGGGCGTGCGCGCGCGCGACCTGGCCCGCGAGGTCCGGCGCCTCCGCCGAAACCCGCGCCGCGAAGTGGCGCGCCTGCGTGAGGATGAAGCCGTGGTTGAGCAGCGCCAGCGCCTGCAGCGGCGAGAGGCTCTCGCTGCGGCGGTCCACGCGCATCGAGGGATCCGCGCAGTCGAGCGCGGTCATCCACGGCTGCGTCTGCGAGCGCACGATGAACCGGTAGATCGAGCGGCGGAAGGTGGCGGGGTCCTCCGGGTCCGCCTTGGCGTAGACGTAGTGCGGCGAGTGCTCGGGCCGCTCCACGACGAAGTCCCGCCAGCCCGGGCCGCCCATCGCGAGGTCCAGGCGGCCGCTCGCCGCCAGCACCGCGTCGCGGACCGCCTCGGCCTCCAGCCGGCGCCGGTTCTGCCGCCACAGGAGCGTGTTGCCCGCGTCGCTCGCCGCGCCCACCGCGTTCGCCGAAGACGCCTGCCGGTAGGTCTCGCTGGTCACGATCAGGCGGTGCAGCGCCTTCAGGGAGCCGCCGCCGTCGCGGAACTCCGCCGCGAGCCAGTCCAACAGCTCCGGGTGCGAGGGCTGGCCGCCGTTGCGGCCGAAGTCGTCCGGCGTCTCCACCAGGCCACGCCCGAAATGATACTGCCAGACCCGGTTCACGATGCTCCGCCAGGTGAGCGGATGGCGCGGGTCGGTCAGCCAGCGCGCAAGCGCCGCGCGGCGCGCACCCTCGGGCGCGTCGTCCGGCAGCTCAAACGTGGCGGGGGCGAAGGTGATCGCCGAGAGCGCGCCGGGGGCGACCAATCGGCCGGGATGGGTGACCTGCCCGCGGGCGAGGAGGTGGATCGGGCGCGGACGGCCGCCCGCCGGTCCCGTGCCGGTGAAGGTGCCGGTGCCGTGGTGGATGCCGCCGGCGTAGACGAGGTCGGGCTTGGGCAACGCGGCGACCTCCGCCGCCAACCGCTCCGCCTCGCGCCGGAGCGCCGCGCGCCGTTCCCGTCCCGCCGGGTCGGCCGCGGCCAGCAGCACCTCCTCGCGCCGTGCCGCCAGCGCGGCCTTCTCCTCGGCGCCGGGGCCGGAGGGCGCGAGCCCGTCCGTGAGGTTCGCGCGCGCCCAGCGCTCGCCGGACTCGATTGAGTCGAGCGCCGTCACCGGTTTGCCGAGGGCCACGTTGTGGCCGGCCCGGTCGGTCACCTTCAGCTCGGCGAGGGCGAGGATGTAGTCGTCCTTCCGGGGCGCGAGGCGCGTGGCGGTCACGCGCACGTGGCGGCCGGCGAGGCCGTCGTCCTTGCCCCCGCCGGTCGAGAAGGGCGTGAGGCCGGGGTTGGGAAAGTCCGCCATAAAAGTGGCGTCGTAGCGGATCCACGCGAGTTTCACGCCGGTGCGGAACTCCGGGTCATCGCTCACCTCGACCTTGAAGCGCACCGGGAAGCCGAAGCCGTCGCCGCGGCCGTTGAAGGGGTCGCTGGCCGGCAGCAGCCAGATGCGGTCGATCTCGACCGTGGCGCCGAGGTCGACCTGCACCCACTTCACGGTGTCGGGCGAAGCGGCGGTGGCGCTGTGGTAGCCGCGGCGGACGTTCGGGCCGCGTTCGGCGGCGGCGGCGGCGAGCGCGCGATCGAGTTCCGCGAGGGCGGGGCCGGCGGCGGCACGCCAAGGCGCCTCCAGGGTGACGAGGGCGGCCGCGTTCGCCGCCTGATCGGCCTGCAGCCGGCGGGCGCGCGCGTGGAGGGCGGGATCGCGATGGTAGGGGCGGTCGGTGCGGTCGAGCGCGGCGAAGACGGCCTGGAGGCGGTAGTAATCCTCTTGGGGGATCGGGTCGAACTTGTGCTGGTGGCACTGGGCGCAGTGCACCGTGGCGCTCGCGAAGGTGCCGATCGCGTTGGCGACCATATTGTCGCGGTCGAGGTGGCGGGCCAGCTTGCCGTCGATCTTCGTCTCCGGGACCTCGGCGTGCCCGATGAAATCCCAGGGGCCGGCGGCGATGAAGCCGAGCGCCTCAACGGCCTCGGGCGAGTCGGGGAAGAGCACGTCCCCCGCGATCTGCTCCTGCACGAACCGCGCGTAGGGTTTGTCCGTGTTGAAGGCGCGGATGACGTAGTCGCGGTAGGGCCAGGCGTTGGTCCGGGGCTTGTCCTTATCGTAGCCGTGGGTGTCCCCGTAGTGCACGACGTCGAGCCAGTGGCGGGCCCAGCGTTCGCCGTGGCGCGGGGACGCGAGCAACCGATCCACGAGGCGCGCGTAGGCGTCCGGGGCGGGATCCGCCACGAAGGCGGCGATCTCCTCGGGGGAAGGAGGGAGGCCGGTGAGGTCGAAGGAGAGGCGGCGGATCAGCGTGCGGGGATCGGCCGGGGCCGAGGGCGGTAGCCCGGCGGCGGCGAGGCGGGCGCGGATGAACGCGTCGACCGGGTGCGGGGCCCCGGGCGGCGGGGTGACGCGCGCGACGGGCTTGAGCGACCACCAGTCGAGCGGATCGGCGACAGTCGCGCTGGCGTGGTCGGGCCAGGGTGCGCCGGCGTCGATCCAGGCGCGCAGGAGGGCCACCTCGGCGGGGGCGAGCGGCGGTTCGCCGGCGGGCGGCATCCGCAGGTCGGGGTCGGCGCCGCTCACGTAGCGGAAGAGGGGGCTGCCCGTGGCGTTGCCGGGGAGGAGATTCGGGGCGGAGCCCTCGCCGCCGGTGAGCGCGATGGCCTTCACGTCGACGCGGTAGCCGCCCTTCTGCTTTTCCGGCCCGTGGCACTTGAGGCAATGCGCGGCGAGCACCGGCTGGACCTCGCGTTCGAAATCCGGGGCCGCGACCGCGGTCAGCGCGCCTGCCAGCGCAGCGGCGAGCCAGCGCGGGCCGCGCGGGGAGGAACGGGTGACGGGGGCGGTTCGGGACGACACGGGCGGCGCGGCCGGAACCGTGTCCGCGGCCGCGCGGCGGAGGCAACCCTTTCCCGCCCGGCGGAACCGGGCATCAAGGGTTTGGCTGGTGGGGGCGCGGTCAAACTTCCAAGTGGTGCCGGCCGGCGCATCGCGCATCCCGGGGCGCGGCGAGCCCGGCTCGGATCCCGTCGCCGCCCCACCGGAACTGCGTGGCCTCTTCCGGAAAAATGAGCCGAGGTGGACCGCGCACCCGACCTTAGCCGGGACAATTCAATTGATCGGGTCGCATCGAGGTGACCTGCCGGCACCTTTCAGTGGCTCTCTCCCGTCGCCATACCCTCCGGGTATGCCTCGGTCTCTCGCCCCTGAAATGTGCTCGCCATCTCACCCCGCTGCTCCGCCTCCAATTGAATCGTGCCGGCTTAGCGAAGAGGCTAGGTCGAGGGCACGCTCAAGGCGCGGCCGTGCCGACCGTGGATGGCCAGCGGCCCGCCGTGATGGGCGATCCTTCCAGCCGCGCGGGATCGAGGACCACGTGCCGGATTTTCTTCCGCTTCCACGTGTAGGTGAGGTGGACGAGCCCGTCGGCCGCTTGGATGACCGCCGGGTAGCTGAACTCTCCCGGCTCTGATTCAAGGACCAACGCCCCCACCCAGGCGCGGCCGTCGCGCGAAAGGGCGACATTCAGCGGCGAGCGGCCTGCCTCCGCGTGGTTGTAAACCAGCAGGTGCCGGCCGTCCCGCAGGGTGACCGCATCGGTGCCGGAGTTCGGGTTCGGCAATTCGCTCAAGGTCAGCGGGCCCCAGTTGAGTCCACCGTCGGACGACCAAGTGTCGAAGAGCCGGCCCTGCCGCGTGCGCCCCAGCGCCTGCAAGCGGCCGCCGGGATGCACGAGGATGCTCGGCTGGATGGCGCTGAGGGTGCGCCCGTCGTTAAGCGGGCCGGTACGGGTCCAGGTGCGGCCGCCGTCGCTGCTGCGCTCGAAATGCACGCGCCACGCGCTCGGCGTCTCGTGCGACTCGTCGCTGGAGGGGGCGAGGAGCACGCCGCCCGGCAGGGAGACGGGTTTATTCTTTATCGGCCCGAAGAAACCCGGCGGGAGCCGGCGCGGCTCGGTCCAGGTCACTCCTTGGTCGCGACTCGTCACGACCATCCCCCACCAGTTCTGCGCCGTCGTACCCACCTTGTAAAAGAGTATCAGCGGTCCGCCGGGATTCTGGAAGAGCACCGGATTCCAGCACGCGTAGCGTAAGGATGTCCCGTCGGTGTAGGTGAACTGCAGGCCATTCGCGACCTCCACGGGGGCGGTCCAGCCGCCGGATTCCTGGCGGGAAACCCAGATGCCCACGTCCGGACTGCGCTCGCGGGTGCCGCCGAACCACGCGGCGACCAGCCCCCTCCCCGAGTCCACGATGGTCGAGGCGTGGCACTCGGCGAACGGGGCCTGCTCGAAGATGAACCCCGCCCGCACCACACTTGGCGGCGGGTTGGCTGTCAGGCTGGAGCAAAGGGCCAGGGAACACCAGAGGATGGGCTTCATCGGGAGCGGGGTTCAGGGAAGGGCGGGTTCGGCGGGGAGAGGACGGCGGGGGAACTGGCGGGCCAGCCGCGCCGCGAGCGAGGCCAGGACGGGCGCGCGGGCGGGCTCCACGGCGAGGTTGACATCTTCGCCGGGATCCTGGGCGAGATCATAAAGCTCGGCCTCGACCAGATCGCCCGTCGACCACGCGCGCCATTCGGTGTAACGATGGCGGTCATCCCGCAGGGAGTAGCCCATGATCTCACTGCGGCCGCCCTGGATGTTGGCGGGCCGTGGGGTTTGGGTGAAGGCGGCGTCCTTGACGCGGGCGGATGGGTCGGCGAGGACCGGGCGGAGGCTCGCGCCCTCGAGCCCGGCCGGCGTCGGCAGGCCGCAGAGGTCCACGAGCGTGGGGAAGAGGTCGAGCAGTTCCGCGAGGGAGCGGGTCCGCGAGCCCGCGCGGGCGACCCCCGGCGCGGTGATGATGAGGGGGACGCGGGCGTCGAGTTCCCGGTTGGAGGTCTTGCCCCAGAGGCCGTGTTCCCCGAGGTGGAAGCCGTGGTCGGACCAGAACACGACGATGGTGTTGCCGTCCAACCCGAGGCGGTCGAGCTCCGCGAGGACCTTGCCGACCTGCGCGTCGAGGTAGCTGGTCGCGGCGTAATAGCCGTGCCGCAGTTCCGCCATCGCCTCGCGAGTGCCGGGGCTGAGTTCGTTCGCACCCTTCAGCGCGACGGCGGGCGTGTCGCGCGGCGGTCCCGGATGCCGGATGGGCGGAATCTCGCCGCGGCGATAAAGGTCCCAATAGCGCTTGGGCGGATTGAAGGGCGTGTGCGGTTTCCAGAAACCGACCGCGAGGAAGAAGGGCTCGGGGCGACGGCTGGCTGCGCGCAGGGCCTCGACCGCGCGCGCCGCCACCCGGCCGTCAAAATAGGCCTCATCCGGGACGTCGCGGGCCTCCGCTCCCTTCGCCTGCGCGAGGTTCGGCGGCGCCGTACCCCCGTCGAGCACCGCGACATCGGCCGCGTGCGAGGCGAAGTGGAGCTCCGCGGGTACGCTCCAGGAGGCGGGGTCCCCCTGGATCCGAGTGCGGAAGTTATGGAAGATTTTCCCGATGTTCCGGGTGAAGTAGCCGTGCCGCAGGAAGTGCTGCGGCAGGGTGACGACGTCGGGCAGGGTCTCGCGGAAGTGGGTGGGGAGGTTCCAGACCCGCAGCGTGTCCGGGCGCCGCCCGGTGAGCAGGGAGGCGCGGGACGGGTTGCAGAGCGCCTGCTGGCAGTAGGCGCGCTCGAAGAGGACGCCGCGGCGCGCGAGGGCGTCGAGGTGGGGCGTGCGCGCCACCGGGTCGCCAAGGCAGCCGAGGTTGTCCCGCAGGTCGTCGGAGGCTAGGAACAGGACGTTCGGCGGGCGACCAGGCGAGGCCGCCGCAGCCGTTAGCGCGGAGCCGAGGAACAGGGAAGCGAGGAGACGCATCGGGGGCGGAGAGCTCAGAAGCGGCCGCTGACCCCAGCGCTCAGGCGGGTGCCGTAGACCTCGCTCATAATGACCCGGCCCGGATCCGCGCCAGTGTACCAGGAGGCCCAGCGGTTGAAGGCGTTCACCACATCGACGAACACGTTGACCCGCGGGCTGAAGCCGTACTGGACGTTGAAGTCCCACGTCGTGACGTCGGTCACGCGCTGCCGGGCGTAATCGTTGGCGTTGTAGGTCATCAGGTAGCCGCTCTTGTAATTGCCGGCCGCGCGCAGGGAGAGTCCGCGCCAGCGCCAGGACAGGCCAGCGTTGGCCGTCTCCGGGATGAACCGGACCAGCTCCGCGGTGCCGTTCGCGTAGGTACCGGTGGTGGAGATCCGCGTGTAGTTGGCGAAGAGGGCGAGGCCGCGCAGGACGCCGGGCAACCTCCGCAGCTGCTGGCTGTAGTTGAGCTCGTAACCCTTGATGGTGGCGGAGCCGAAGTTGCGGGTCGTGATCCAGTCGAAGCCGGCATATTCGCCGCCGAAGCCGTTGCCGGCCCCGGTCTCGATGATCCGGGTCTCGCTCGAGATGAAGTCGGTCAGCCGCTTGTGGAACAGGGCCAGGGAGACGACCCCGACCGGGGCCAGGTAATACTCAACGGAGGCGTCGAGGTTGCGGCTGTACTGCGGCCGCAGCCCGGGATCCGATTGCCGCACCTGGCCCAGGCCGGTCGCGGTGTTGTAGGAGACGGTGGTCACGGGGTAGACATCGCTGAAGGCCGGGCGCGCGCTGCCCGTGGAGTAGCTGGCGCGCAGCAGCAGTCCGGCCAGCGGCTCGTGGCGGAGGTGCACGCTCGGAAAGAGGTCCCGGTAACCGCCGTCGCGGCTCACGAGGGTCCGGCCGGCGTTCCGGGGATCCGTGATGCGGCCGGTGGCGGAGACGGCGGTGTCCTCGACCCGGGCGCCGGCCAGGACGCTGAATCCGCCCCAGCGCGCGCGGGTCATCGCGTACCCGGCGGAGACGTCCTCGGTGATGCCGTTGAAGGCGGGGGCCGTGGACACCGTGGTGCCGGACTCGCGGAACCAGCTAGGATTGGCCTCGAAGGCCTGCAGGAACTTCGGGTAATCAAACTGGTCGCGCCGGGGATACTGGTTGTTGAACAGGCCGTAGCCCGGTTCGGCCCTTCGGAACTGCGCCAGGTTGTCGTCGGCGGATCCGGCCACGCCGTCCGGCCCCACGTAGTTCCACCGCGGCTGGTACACGGTCAGCGTCCGGTCCTGGCGCCGCCAGTTGAGTCCCGCCTTGAACTCCAAGGCGGCGCCGGCCGCGGCGAGTTTGCCCTCGTAATCGATCCGGCCCTGGGCAATCCCCTCGTCGCTCCGCTCCCGGTTCACGGCCCGCAGGGCCGTGTAGGGACGCAGGTCGGCGCCCGCGCCAATCGTGGTGCCGTAGGTCTGCCGGTAGACCGGCCGGTCGCGGTTTTCCCGCGTGTCGACGGCGACGCCGAAGCCGCCGGTCCGGCGGTTCTCCATGAATTGGAAGATAAAGTCGTATTCCGAAGGGTTCCACGTGGCTTGGAACGAGAGCTTCTGTTCACCCGGCAGCTTGCGGCTGCCCGCGAGGTCATACCGGTAGGTTCGGCCGTGCCGCGCGGTGCCCCCGGCCGTATTGACGAACGTCGCGTTCAGGATCTCGGTGAAGGCGTCGGAGAAACCGGGTGCCACTCCCGCCGCAGCGTTCGTCGCCGTTCGCGGCGCGGCGCCGGCCTCGATCTGCGCGCGGCTCACCGCGCCGTAGTCGGCGACCGCCGTGCTGCCTGCGGTGATGCTCCAGTCCGTACGCGCCTGCTGAAAAGAGAAGTAGGTGTACTGGGTGGTGAAATGCAGCTCGGTGCGCTCATCCGGCCGGTAGTTGAACTTGGCTCCGAGACCGGCCCGGGTGCGGGTCGCCTGATCGTTGAGGGTGCGCGCGGTGGTGTTGCGGCCGTCGGCGAAATTGCGCGCCATCTGGATTCGATCCCGGCTGTTGGTGGTCTCCGTGTAGCTCGCGGAAAGAGCCACCCCGATGCGCCTCGCCGGACCGAGCTGGGTCAGGTAGCTCACGCCGCCAGTCGGCCGCCACGGTCGGTCGTCCCGGCGGTACGTGTTCTGGTTGGCCCCCGCACGGAAGGTCAGCACCGGGTCCCGGAAATCGAGCGCGGACTTGGTGACGAGATTCGTGGCCCCGCCCACCGAATCCGCGGGCAGGTCGGGCGTGAGCGCCTTCACCAGCTCGATCTCCTTAATGAAATCGGACGGGATCGAGTCCACCACGACCGCCCGGTCTCCCTGCGGGTTGGCCCCCCCCGTAGGCGTTGGAGGAGCGAACCCCATCGACACTCACGGAGTTCAGCTCGGAGGGCGTACCGCGCACCCCGAACCCGATAATGTCCCCGTTCTCGATGATCGCCCCGACGCCCGGCAGCCGTTGCAGGAAATTACCCAGGTTGCCATCGGCCACGTTGCCGAAGGTGTCCGTCGAGACGACGTGGATGACGTTGTCGGCGTTGCGCTGCCGCGTGATGGACACGGCGTTGCCCTCGCGCTCCCCGGTGACGGTGAAGGCCTCCATCCGGTAAGTCTCCGACTCGAGGGCAAAATCGCGCCCCACGACCCCCGCGGCGGGAATCCCCACCGTCTCGCGCCGCGGATCGAGGCCAGCGTAGGTCACGACAACAGCTTGGTCACCTGCCGGCAGGCCGGTAAAGGCGTAGCGGCCGGTGCCGTCGGTCAGGGTCCCGCGGCCGAGGGCGGGCAACTCGACGCGTGCGCCCTGCAGCAGCTGGCCGGTGGCACGGTTGCTGACGAATCCACCCAAGGCGCCTCCGGGCTCCTGCGCCCGGGCCGGGGCGAGGAGTAGGCCGCCGAGCAGCGGCACGAGCGGGAGACCCCGGCGCAGCAACGAGGGGAGACGCCAACGATGGGGCAAGGTTGGGATCATGGCGGGGAACGAATCGGGGGCTCAGGGGCGGGGGGCGGCCGGGGCGCTCCGGATCGGATAATCCGGCGAGGGCTCATAGGCGCGGCGCATCATTCCCTCCAACCGGGCGACGATATCGGGGCGCGCCCGGGCGAGGTCGCGGCTTTCCCCTGGGTCGGCCGCGAGATCATAAAGTTCCGTCGGCCGGTCCAGCGCCGGCCGCACGGCCTTCCAGTCGCCGGCCCGGACCGCCTGTAGGAACGCCTCGCGCGTGTGGCCGTAATCCCAGTACAGGAACTCGGGTTCGCGGTCCCGGGGTTGGCCCCGGAGGACGGGCGCGAGCGAGATCCCGTCGAGGCCGGCCGGCGGCGGGGCGCCTGCGAGTTCCGCCAGCGTGGGCAGGAGGTCCCAGTTGGCGCTCAGCGCATCGCTCACCTGGCCGGGAGGGATCACCCCCGGCCAGCGCGCCAGCAGGGGCACGCGGATGCCCCCCTCGTAGAGCTGGCGCTTGCTGCCGCGGAAAGGGCCGGCGCTCCGGAAGAAATCGGGACGATGGATCGTTTCGCCCGAGGGCCCGTTGTCGCTCGTGAAAAGGACTAGCGTATCGCGCTCCAGCCCCAGTTCCCCGAGCTTGGCGAGCAGCGCGCCGACGTCGCGATCGAGCCGGGTGACCATCGCGGCGTAATTCCGCTCCACCGGCGGCCAGTCGCGCCCCGTGTAGGGGGCATCACTCGGGATCGCATGGGACTCTGGGGTGTCCTTAGGAAACTCCGACCAGTGCGGCAGGATGGTGGGAAAATAGAGGAGGAACGGACGGCGGTCCTCGCGCTGCCGCTCGAGGAACCGCAGGGCGCGGGCCAGCAGGAGGTCGGGGGTGTACTCGCGCCTCGCCGCCGGCAGGCCCGGACGGTTGCCGGGCAGCAGGACGACCCGATCGGTGTCCCAGAGGAAATGCGGGTAGTAGAAGTGGGCGTGGTCCTGGTTCGGGTAGCCGTAGTACTCGTCGAAACCCTTCCGCCAGGGGGCTCCCGCCTCGCCGTGGTCGCCGAGGCTCCACTTGCCGAAACCGCCGGTGCGGTAGCCGGCGCCGCGCAGCACCTCCGGGAGGATGAGATCCCCCGCCAGCAGATGGACCCCGTGGGGCACGTTGTCGCGCACACGGCCGCGGCCGTTGTGGCGGCCGGTCATCAGGCAGGAACGAGAGGGCGCGCAGACGGATGATCCGGCGTAGAACTGCGTGAACCGCATCCCCTCCGCGGCGAGCCGGTCGAGGTGGGGCGTCCGGATCTCCCGCTGCCCGTAGGCGCCGAGGTCACCCCAGCCGAGGTCGTCGGCAAGGACGAGGATCACGTTGGGACGGGGGGCCGCCTGGACCAAACTGGAGGCGGCGCCGGCGGCCAGCGCCAGCGCGAGGACCGCGGCGAAGTGGCGGGGAGAGCGCATCGCGTCAGCGGCCACCGCGGTCGACCTCGGTCTCCCAGTTTCCGAGGGCCGCCTGCAGCGCGGCCACGGTTCCCGCCTCGCGCCCGGCAAGGTCGCGCGTCTCCCCGATGTCCTCACCGAGGTGATACAACGACGGTGCGCCCTCCGCGGGCCGGACCAGCTTCCACGGCCCACGCCGCACCGCCGCCCGCGCCCCGGCGCGCCAGAACAGCGTGCGCCCCTCCGGCGCGACGCCACGGAGCAGGAGCGGGGCGAGGTCCGCGCCGTCGTGGGGCGGCGGCCGGAGCCCGGCCAAGCCAAGCACCGTGGGGAAGAGATCGAACGTCGCGGTCGTTGCCGCCGTGACCCCGGGCCGGATACGACCGGGCCACCAGGCGATCGCCGGCACGCGGTGCCCGCCCTCGTAGAGCTCGGTCTTCTGCCCACGCAGCGGGCCATTGCTAGAAATGTTCCGGAATTTCGCCCCATAGGTGATGTAGCCGCCGTTGTCGGACGTGAAGAACACCAGCGTCCGCTCCGCGATCGCGAGGCGACGCAGCGCGGCTACGATGGCGCCCACGCCCGCGTCCAGCGATTCGACCATCGCCTGCACGTGGGGGGCGACGTTGCCGGGATCGGGAATTCGGCCCCATTTTTCGTCTTCGTAGTCGCGGGCCGCGGTGCGGTGCGGCGGATCGCCAGGCCCCTGCCACGGGAAGTGGATGGCCAGATGGGGCACGTAGAGCAGGAAAGGCCGGTCGCGGTGGCGTTCGATGAAGGCGACACTGTGCCGGGTGAGCAGTTCCGCCGTGTAGCCCTCCTCCGCGACCCTCTCCTCGCCGTGCCACCAGTCGAGACGACCCTCCCGGTCCCGGTGCGTGTGATGGTCCCCGTCGCCGGAAAGGAGCCCGCGGAACTCGGTGAACCCCTGCCGCGTGGGCCCGAACGGCGGCTCGTAGCCGAGATGCCACTTGCCGAAGGCCCCGGTGGCGTAGCCGCTGTCCCGCAGCACCTCCGCCAACGTGGTGGCCGCGAGCGGGAGGCCCCCGCCGCGGTCCGCGCGCCCGCTGAGGGCGGACTCGAACTTTCGCCCGAATCGGCTCGGGTAGAGCCCGGTCAGCAGCGCCGCACGGGTCGGTGAGCACATCGCGCCGTTGCTGTGGAAGTCGGTGAAGCGCAGGCCCTCGGCGGCAAGCCGGTCGAGGTGGGGCGTGCGGTGCCGCGGATGCCCGTAGCACGCGAGGTCCCCGTAGCCGAGATCATCGGCGAGGATGATGACAAAGTTGGGCGGGGGCTGCGCGGCGGCCCCCGCCGCGGCACCAGCCGCGAGCAGGAGGGGGACAAGGATGTAGCCGCGCCAGAGCGAGCGTCGGGCGGAACGGGCGGAGGGGGCGTGCACGGGACTCAGTAGCGGATGGAGCTGGTGAGGTACCAGACGCGGGGGTTGGGGATGCGGATCACCGCGACCTGGCCATCGGGGTTGGTCTTGACCGGGATGTCACTGGTCTCCGCCACAAGGTTCCGCACGTTGAACTGGATCCGCCACTGGTACCTCCCGAAGAGGCGCCGCTCGTAGCTGGCGAACGCGTCCGCGCTGAACAGGCCGTCGTCGAAGAACGGGCGCCGCACGTCGGGCACCGGGACATTCCCGTCGATGAGGTAGGTCTGATAGCCGGTCGCGGCCTTGCTCTCCCAGCGCGCAGCGCCACCGATCCCGATCCCCTTCAGCGAGCCCTCCCCGAAGGTGTACTTTGAGACCGCGTTGAGGCGCCACTCGCGCTGCTCGTTGGCGCGCACGCCGTCCCGGGAGCGGGCCGCCCGGATGCTGCCCATGCTGGTCTGCAGCCACTGGGAGCCGATGCTGCGGACCACACCCCCGCCGGCGCCGCCGGGATCCAGCACGAGCGGGAGGATGCCCTTTTCCTGCATGCCTTTCAGGAAGGCCTCCGCGATTGGCCAGTTCAGCGGGGCGGTGTTGCTCTGCACGGTCTCCTGCCGCCCCACATTCAGCAGCGCGCGCCAGTTGCGTGTGAGATTCGCGGTCAGCTCCACCTCGAGGCCCCGCGCCACCCGGTCCGAGGTGTCACCTTGGTTGGTGATGGAGTTGACCACGAGCTGGTCGGCCACCCCATCGCCGTTGTTGTCGCGGTAGACGGGATTCAGGGCGCCCCGGAGCTGGGCGGGCACGGTCTCCGTGAACGCGGCGAAGAACTGGTCGTAGGTCGTGATGGTGCTGGGCCAGGGCTCGATCCCGACCAGCACCCGGTGCTGAGCGAAGGGGAACCCGTCGCGGCGCGCCTGCAGATACTTGTTCATGTTCGCGACGAAGAACCCGCCCACGTCGGCGAAGGCCCCCGCGTCGACGTTCCGCAGGGCGGTCTCGAACCGGTTGAACCGGAGGCTGATTCGGCGATCCAGGAGTTCCACGAGGAAACCGTACTCCCGCGTCTTGCCGGTGGGCTGCGCGATCGGCGACCCCAGCGTGTCGTTGCGCAACCCGATCGGGTTGAAGTTTTCCGACTTTGCGTAGTGGAACTGGAGGTCCGCACCCAGCGGAAGGGGGAAGAGATACCGCTCGGGAAACCGCGCGATCAGGCTCGAGGTGACCGTGGTGCCGGACTCGGCGAACACCGGGGCGGTGGTGAGCCGCGTGGCCGCGGTGTTCCAGGTGCCGTCCGGAAGCGTGGTGCTGAAGCCGAGCTGCTGCGCATTCTGGTTATCGTAGGAGCGGGTCTGGTCTCGCCGCGTGCCCAGCAGGCCCACGAGATGTTCATCCCACAGGTAGCTTTGCCAGCTGACCGCCTGCGAGCTCAGCCGCTGCTGGAGGACGCGCTGCTCCGACAGCACGCGCGCGAGGGTCATCGGCCCGCTCTGCACTCGACGGCCAGCGGCGGTGGCAGCCCCGACGTCCGCGTAAAGGATCTCGAAGGTGTCGCCCGGCTGCGGCCTCCGGATGCGGATCTGCTCCAGCCGAATATCGTCCGGCGACCTCACTCCGAGAAGGGAAGACGAGGTGTACACGCCGACGTTGAGCCGGCGCCGGATGCCGGTGAGCAGGTTGTCGTTGGCGATGCCGGCGATGTTTTCGGTGTTGCTGGTCCACGTGTCCACCAAGCCCTCGCGGAAGTCGTCGAAGACGTCGCGGGAGAACAGGCCCACCACCCGGTGTTTGCCCAGATGGCGCCACCAGCCGCCCTTCTTTTCCCGGAAGTTGTACTCGCCGAACACGGTCGCGCGGGCGGTTTCTCGGTCCCACCGGACGCGGCGGATCACGTTGCCCGAGACGCGGGTGTAGGCACGGCCGAGATTGGGATTCGGTAGGCCGTTGAGCAGGTACTCGTTGATGTCGATGTAGACGTCGTAGGGACCGGCGGAGCTCGTGCCCCCGCCGCCGCTGAAGAGGAAATCCTGGGTCCACTGGTAATTCTGCCGGTCGTAGGCCAGCTCGACGCCTAGCCGGTTGCGGAGGAAGGTCTGCTCGAGCGCAACGCTCCTCGCCCCGAAGACCTTCTCCACCCGGTCGACGCCGCCTGAGTAGACGAGGTTGTGGTAGTCGAAGACCTTCCGGTTCTGGAGCGTCGGCGTGGCAAAGCCGGGGGTGTAGCCCTCCCCATAGGGACTGTTGGCGTGGTACAGCTGATGCGTGCCGAGCCGGGCGGTGGCCGGATTGCCCCCGGCCGCCGCCACGAGCGGCTGGACCCCGGGCAGCCCGGTCAGTCCGGCCGTCGCGACGAAGTCACGCGTGGGGTTCCAATTCGCGGCCCCGAGCATCCCCGCGATCACCCGTAGGTCCGGCACCTGGCCGTGGGGATCGGGTCCCGCCAGGCCGAGCGTGGGCTGGCTTGCCGTCGCGCTGTTATAAATGACCGGGATGCGCCGGAAGTAGGCGGGATGGACGTTGGTGTTGATGTCGGATTCCAGATTGCTGACGAACGGATTGAAGGTCGCCTGGAACCGCCACGAGCCGCCCTCGGCTGGAGAGACGACCGTGGTGGGCGGCGGGGTCCCGGTGAGCCGCGCGATTCCGGCCGGGAACGGCGCGAACCAATTGTCGTACGCCCGGGACGGCGGAATGATCTCTACCGGGGACCCGTTGACGCGCCCCGTCTCGACGTTCGCCTTGAGCAGCGTGGGGCCCAGCACCGGACTGCGGGCGTTCCGCGCCAGCACCACCTCGATCGCGCCGTAGAGCCGCTTGTCTCGCTCGAAGGCCGGCTTCTGCTGGTAATGCTCATCATCGAAGAGGGTCGCGAGACGAAGCGCGACGCGGCCCCGGATCAGCTCGCGGTTGAGGTCGGTCTCGATTCGCGAACTACCATGCGAGCCATACCGGCCAGTGACCTCCAGATGATCGCGGCCGAACACCGGGACCTTCAGGCCATTGTTGATGATGCCACCGGGGCTGCCGATCCCGAACAGCAGGGAATTGGGCCCCCGGCTGACGGTGACGCTATCGGTATTGTAAGAGTCAAAGGGGATGTCGGTGCGGAAATAACCGCGGGTGAGGGCCGCCTCGCCGATGCCCCGGATCCGCTGGTTGAACTGGGGGTTCGTGCGCGCGTCGGTCTGGAGATAGCGGTTGGCGTCGCCGCTTTCGGCGCCGGAGAAATTGCCCTGCGGCCCGCCCACCTCCGAACTGGTGAGATAGGAGAGCAACGTGCCCGCGTCGGTTGCGGCCGTGTCGGCCAGAAACTCCGCGGTGACCACCGAGATGGCCGCCCCGAGGTCCTTGAGCTCGGTCTTGATGCGGGTCCCGGCTAGGGTGGAGGTCGCGGTGTAGCCGCGATCCCGGGCCCCTTCCACGGCGAAGGGCGTGAGCAGGAAAACCTCGTCGGATCCGGGGCTAACGGTGGCCGGGGAGGAGGGCGAGCCTTGGGCGAGGACGGAGGGACCGGTGACCAGCGCGAAGAGGGCGGCCAGGCCGGCGAAGGGCTTGGAGGGAGGCATCATTGGGGCGGGAAGGGAAACGGAGGTGGGGTCTGGGCTGCCGGCGCGCCGGCCGATCAGCAGGGCGCCGCTCTGGGGATCCTGCGAAACGTACAGCGACGTGCCGGCGATCAGGCGCTCGGCCGCCTCGCGGGTGGTGAACTCACCCTGCAGCGCGGGCGTCGGCACGCCGCGGATCAGATCCGGCGGGAACACGACCGACTCCGGCGCTTGGCGGGCTAGCTGCCGCAGGGTGTCGGCGGCGTCGCCGGCGGCGAGAGAGAACCGGGCCCGGGGGGGTTCGGCCCCGGGCAGGCGGGGGGCAAGGAACAGGAGGCACGCCACCGCCGCGACGAGCCACGGGGATCGCGGGGCGGGGCAGGGGCGGGTCATACGGTTTTCATCGGGGGACCGCGCGGCGGGGTCGCGCGCGTGCCACCCTTCTCAACGAACAGCCCGGGGGGTTCCGTTAGCGGCTCCCATCACTTTTCTTTCCCCGCGGTGCGCAGCACCCAGGCCCCGCCGGTCCGGCGCTCCACCGCGATGCCGAAACCCGCCTCCAGCAGGCGCGCGAAGGCCTCGGGCTTGTCCGCCTGGAACGTGCCCGCCACCCGCAGGCGCCCCGCGGGGGCGTCGCCGATCTCCAACTGGAGCGCGTTGCGCAAGTTGAACTCCGTCACCACCGCCGCGAGCGGCAGGCCATCGAACTCGAGGCGCACCGCGCGCCAGGCCAGGGCGCGCTCGATCAGCTCGGGCTTGGCCGCCCCCACCGCCGGCCTCAGGTCCACCCCCACCCGCGCGCGCTCGCCGACCGCCACCGGCACCGGGGCGCCGGCGGACGCCGCCACCTCGACGCGCCCCTCCGTGACCAGCACATCAACGCCCCCCGGCCTCCGGTGGACGCTGAAGGCCGTGCCGATGGCGCGCACGGTGACGTGGCCAGCCTCGACCACGAACGGCCGGCCCGGATCCCGCCGCACCGTGAAATGGGCCTCGCCCTCCGTCAGCCGCACGCGCCGTTCCTCCGCGGCGAAGGCCAGTTCCAGCCGCCCGCCGTGGTTCACCTGCGCGAGCGAGCCGTCCTCCAGGGCCACCGGTTCCGGGCGCGGGATCACCCGCAGGCCGGCGACCGGGGCGGGGGCCGCCACGGGCGGGACCGGACCCGGCGGGGCCAGCCAAACCGTGAGCGCCACCGCGGTGACCGCAGCGGTGCCGGCCAGCCCGAGCAGCCGGCGCCACCGCGGAACGCGCCGCGCGGGCGGCGGAGCCAGCAGATCGGGATTCGGCGCCGTACCGTCGGACGGCTCCCAAACCGCGAGGCGATCGAGCACGTTCCAAGCGCGCTCCATCCGCGCGATCGCGGCGCGGTGGCGCGGGTCGGCCGCGAGCCAGACGAGGAATTCGTCCTGCTCGGCCGGCGTGAACCCGCGGTCGCGGCGCGCCAACCACTCGGCGGCCGCGGCGCCCACGGGATCGGACGGGGAGGGTGCGGCGGGGGCGCTCATCCTGCTTCAGGGCAGCCCGAGCCGGCTGAGGTAGTCGGCGCAGCGGTGCATCCCGATCCCCACCTGCGCCTCGACGGTGTGCTCGGAGATGCTCAGCTGGCGGGCGATCTCCCGCTGCGGGAGCCCGTAGATCTTGCGCAGCGTGAGGATCTGCCGGCAACGCGGCGGCAGCGCCTGGATCGCCTCGGCCAGCAACGCGAGTTCCTGGCGGCGGCTCACGGTCTCATCCACGCCCGGCGCGTCATCCGCGGGCAGGATCCCCTCTTCCTCCCCAGGCAGCGGCTGCAGCGGGACGATCCGGCGCCGGCGGAGCTCGTCGAGGGCAAGGTGGCGCGCCGTGGTGAAGAGCAGGGGCTTCACCGAGTGTGCCCGCAACGGATCGCGCGCGCGCAGGCGGAGCAGCCGGGCGTAGGATTCGTGGACGAGGTCGTCGACGTCCCCGAGCGCGGGGAAGCGGGCGCGGAGCCAGGCCCGCAGAGCCGCGTCGTGCGGCTGCACCTGCTCGGCGAACCAGCGGGAGTCATCGGGCGGCGGGGTCATCTGCCGGCCTATCAACGGACGGCGCGGCGGTTTCCGCTAGGGAAATTTGCGGGCGCCGCCCGGTCAACGGAACCAGTCGGGCGGCGGCCGCTGGAAGAACTCCTCCAAGGGGACCCCCTCCCCGCCGAGCACGAGGGCCTTGGCCTTCGGGTAACGGGCCCGGAACGCGGCCAGCCCGCTGAGCCGGCCCGGACGACCGCTCTTCACCTCGACGGCCCAGACCGCGGACCCGTGGGCGACCACAAAGTCGACCTCCTGGTCGCCCTCGCGCCAGTAGGTCACGCTCCACGCCGGGCCGGAGAGCCCGTTGAGCAGGTTGGCACCGACGGCGTTCTCCACCAGGCGGCCCCACCACGCGCCATCCGCCACCGCCGCCGCGCGGGACCGCAGCCCCTGCGCGCTGATCAACGCGTTGTTCCAGAGGATGAGCTTCGGGCTGCTGCCCCGCTTGCGCGGCTGCCCGCGCGAGAAGACCTCGAGGCCGGAGACGAGATAGGCCATTTCCAGCAACCGGAGATAGCCCGCCAGCGTGGTCGTGTTGCCGGCATCGTGGAGCTGGCCAAGCATCTTGTTGTACGACAGGATCTGGGCCGGGTAGGCGGCCGCCAGGGCGAACAGGTGCCGCAGGAGCACCGGCTTGGTGATCACCTGCAACTGCAGGACGTCACGGGCCAGCACGGTCTCGATCAGCGAGTCCACCACGTAACGCTGCCACGCGGGCTCCTCGCCGGTGAACTGGGCCGCCCCCGGATACCCGCCGAAATAGATCCAGTCCGGCAGCGACCAGCCGAACGCGGCCGCGCATTCCGGCCACGACCAATGCGGGCAGCGATGGAGGAAGAACCTCCCCGCGAGGCTCTCCGCGACGCCGCGCTGCACCAGGAGCGCGGAGGAGCCCAGCAGGACCGGCAACACCATACCCCCGGTGCGCCGCTCCTCGTCCCAGAGGCGTTTCACCACCTCGCTCCAGCCGGAGACCTTCTGGACCTCATCGAGCACGAGCAGCACCCGCCGCCCCCCGGGGGCGGACCGCTGGCGCGCCAGGCTCCAGTGGGACTCGATCCATTCCGGGCCGGGCGGGAGGGGCGCGTCCGCGGCGGCCCAGACGTGCGGCCAGCCCAGCCGGGCCACGAGCTGCTGCGCGGCTGTGGTCTTGCCGACCTGACGCGGGCCCACCAGGACCTGCACGAGCGGATCCCGGCGGCGGCAGCCCGCCACCAGTTCCGCCACCACCGCGCGTTCGAAGGCCATAAGGGCAGCAGAGCCGCACCGGCAGTCGGGGTCAAGTTTACTCAATGGTTGAGTAATTTCACTCAACGACTGAGTATTTGGTTTCCGTGCCCGCCGCTCGGCGGCCCGGCCGCTTCCGGCGTGCGTCCGCGCCGCGGGCGGTCCACGCTCCAGGAATGCCCGAGGCCGCGCCCGTCGCCCCCCAGCCCACCCGGAGGAAGCCCAGCTTCCCCATCCGGGCCGAGCTGCGCGACTACCTCCGACGGTACCGCCGCGAACGTGAGATGCCCGTCACCTACGAGCGGCTCCGCGCGTTCCACGAGGTCATCCCCCTCGTCGACGACCAGGGCCAGCCCACGCTCTGGGACACCGTGATCTACGACCCGGGCGAGATGGCCGCCCTCAACGAGGGGCTCAAGGAGGTGTACGCCGCCCTGAAGGTGGACGGCGACCTGTCCGTGGTGCGCCACCTGTACGTGGACCGGGTGGACTTCTGCACCTTCGGTAATTCGACGCCCTTCCGTATCCGGATCGTCAACGCCTATAACGACAACCAGGACTACTTTTACGTGAAGCGGGCGGACGCCTCGCGGGTCTACGGCCTCGAGCTGGAGCACCTCCTGTCGCCGAACCGCCTCAGTTTCCTCACTCACGGGGACACGCTGGTGGAGGAGCACGTGGCGGGAATCCCCGGCGACATCTACATCCGCGACTGGCTGGGGCGGCGGCGCGAGCTGAAGCCAATCCGGGTGGCCAAGGAGCTGGTGAAGTTCAACGAGCGCTGCTTCGTCCGCCTGCTCGGGGATATGCGCTCGTACAATTTCGTGTTCGTGGTGACGCCCGACTTCGAGGCGGCGCAGCTGCGGATCAGGGCGATGGACTTCGATCAGCAGAGCTACGACGGCCGGAAGAACTTCTACCTGCCGCAATTCTTCAAAGACAACCTGCAGCTGGTGCAGTTCTGCACGCGGCACCTGCGGCTGGAAACGGCGAGCCAGTACCGGCGCGAGGAGCACACGCTGATGCTGCAGCGGGCCGCGTTGGCCTCGGAGCGGCTGGGCCGCCTGCTCCACGGGATGGCGGAGGACCCGATCTCCCCGCCGGACAAGGTGGAGCGGCTGCGCGCCGCGCTCGCGGAGCATTACCAGCGGGGCGAGTACCTGCGCTGCGAATCGATGGGGGCCCTGATCCGCGAGAACCTCGAGTCGATCCGGCGGACCATCGGCCGGCCCCCGGTGCCGGAGCTGCTGCCCGAGTGAGCGGCGGGGCTACTCGATCCGCCGCTCGTCGAAGTCCATCAGGTCAGGAACGCTGCGGATGTCGGCGACACGGTCGGGGCAGCCCATCGCGGTGAGCGCCTCGCGGAGGAAGTCGCGGCCGGCGTCGGTCATCCCCATCTGGACGTAAAGGCGGTTCCATGCGGCGGCGCGGACGTCGGCGGGCAGCATCCGGCGGAGGCGTTCCTCGAGGTCGGCGTCACTGGTGGCGGCGAACACGGCCTGCTCGACGTCGGCGGGATCGAGGCCGAGGTGCTGGCAGAGGAAGCGATCGCAGCCCCGCTTGTAGTTCTTGGCGTAACTGGCCGGCAAACGTCCGTCGCGCCGCACGATCCGGCACTTGGCGAGGAAGCGCGGCAGGTGGAGCAGCCCGGTGCCGGGATGCGGCACGTAGGGCGAGGGCAGCTCGCGGAGGATCTCGCCGCTGGAGCCGGGGATCGGTTGCGAGGGCATCGGCGGCGGGGCGCGCCCGGGCCGCGGGGGCCGGGCGGCGGCTCAGGGCAGGTCGGTCTGGCCCATCAGGTAGCGGTCGCACTCGCGCGCGGCGCCGCGACCCTCGTTGATGGCCCACACCACGAGGCTCTGGCCGCGGCGGCAGTCGCCGGCGGCGAACACGCCCTTGAGGTTGGTCGTGTACTTCTCGTGCTCCGCCTTGAGGTTGGAACGGGCGTCGGTCTCGAGGCCGAGCTCCTTGAGGATCGCCTGCTCGGGCCCGAGGAAGCCCATCGCGAGCAGCACCAGCTGGGCGGGACGGGTGCGCTCGGTGCCCGGGACCTCCTGCGGCACGAACTGGCCCTTGTCGTTCTTCGCCCACTTCACGTCGACCGTGACCAGCTCCTTGACCCGGCCCTCGGCATCGCCGACGAACTTCTTCACCGTCGTAAGGTAGGTGCGGGGGTCGGCGCCGAAGCGGGCGGCGGCCTCCTCCTGGCCGTAGTCGACCTTGAGGGTCTTGGGCCATTCGGGCCAGGGGTTGTCCGGCTGGCGCTCGAGCGGCGGCCGCGGGAGGATTTCGATCTGCGTGATGCTGCGGCAGCCGTGGCGGAGGGAGGTGCCGACGCAGTCCGTGCCGGTGTCGCCGCCGCCGATGACGATGACGTCCTTGCCGCGGGCGTGGATGGGCGAGTGGTCGGTGCCGCCATTGAGGAGCGCCTTGGTGTTCGCGGTGAGGAACTCCATCGCGAAGTGGACGCCCTGCAGCTGGCGCCCCTCGATGGGGAGGTCGCGCGGCTGGGTGGCGCCAGTGCAGATGACGGTGGCGTCGTACTCCTTGAGGAAGATCTGCGGCTCGACGTTGTCGCCCACATTCGCGTTGCAGATGAACTTCACCCCCTCCTGCTCCATCAGGCGGATGCGGCGCAGGACCACCTCGCGCTTGTCGAGCTTCATGTTGGGGATCCCGTACATCAGGAGCCCCCCCGGGCGGTCGGCGCGCTCGAAGACGGAGACGGTGTGGCCGGCCTGGTTGAGCTGGGCGGCGGCGGAAAGGCCGGCAGGGCCGGCGCCGATCACCGCGACCTTCTTGCCAGTGCGGGTGCGGGGGGCCTGCGGGAGGACCCAGCCCTCGTCCCAGCCCTTATCGATGACCGAGACCTCGATGTTCTTGATCGTGACCGGCGGGGCGTTGATCCCGAGCGTGCAGGACCCCTCGCAGGGGGCGGGGCAGACACGGCCCGTGAACTCGGGGAAGTTGTTCGTCTTGTGCAGGCGGTCGAGTGCCTCGCGCCACAGCCCCCGGTAGATCAGGTCATTCCACTCGGGAATGAGGTTGTTGACCGGGCAGCCGCTGGCCATCCCGCTGATCAGCTTGCCCGAATGGCAGAACGGGATGCCGCAGTCCATGCAGCGCGCGCCCTGCTGGCGGAGCTTCTTCTCGTCGAGGTGAAGGTGGAACTCGTTCCAGTCCCTCACGCGCTCGGCCGGGGCGCGGTCGACGGGGAGTTCGCGAAGGTATTCGATGAATCCGGTGGGCTTACCCATGGGAGGAGGGATCGGGGGTGGGAGCAGTGGTTCAGTTGCCGCCGACGCGGGAGAGGTCGCGGGCGTTTTCCTCGAAGGCGGCCATCACGGCCTCGTCGCCGGTGAGGCCTTGGGCGCGGGCGCGGTCCAGGCAGGCCAGCATCCGCTTGTAGTCCTTGGGCATCACCTTGACGAAGCGCGGGACGTGCGCGGCCCAGTCCGCGAGCACGGCGCGAGCGCGCTCGGAGCGGGTGTAGTCGAGGTGCTTCTGGATCATCGCGCGCAGGGCGGCGATCTCGCGGGGATCCTCGAGGCGCTCGATCCCGACCATCTGCGGGTTCACGCGCCTGGGGAAGTCGCCCGCCTCGTCGAGGACGTAGGCGATGCCGCCGGACATCCCGGCGCCAAAGTTGCGTCCGGCGTGGCCGAGCACGACGACATTGCCGCCGGTCATATACTCGCAGCCATTGTCGCCGACGCCCTCGACCACGACGGTGACGCCGGAATTGCGGACCGCGAAGCGCTCGCCCGCGAGGCCGCGGATGTAGGCCTCGCCGGCGCTGGCGCCGTAGAAGGCGACGTTGCCGATAATCATATTCTCCTCGGCGCGGAAGGGGGCCGCAGCGGGCGGGTAGATGATCAGCTTCCCGCCGGAGAGGCCCTTGCCGAAGTAGTCGTTCGCGTCGCCCTCGATGGCCAGGGTCATCCCGCGGGTGACGAAAGCGCCGAAGCTCTGGCCGGCGGAGCCGGTGAACTTGAGGCGAATCGTGTCCTCCGGGAGGCCGGCGGCGCCGTGGCGGCGGGTGATCTCGCCGCTGGTGATGGTGCCGACGACGCGGTTGACGTTGCGGATGGGCAGCTCGGCGATGACCTTCTCGCCGCGCTCGATGGCGGGGCGGCAGAGCTCGAGGAGGCGGGTCATATCGAGCGAGCGGTCGATGCCGTGGTCCTGCTTCTGCTGGCAGAAGCGGCCGACCTCGGGGCCGGCGTCGGGCTGGTAGAGGATGTTGGAGAAATCGAGCCCGCGGGCCTTCCAGTGGTCGAGGGCCTTGCGGGGCTCGAGGCGGTCGGTGCGGCCGACCATCTCCTCGATCGTGCGGAAGCCGAGGTGGGCCATGATGGCGCGAAGATCCTCGGCGATGAAGCGCATGAAGTTAACCACGTGCTCCGGCTTGCCGGTGAAGCGGACGCGGAGCTGGGGGTCCTGCGTGGCGACGCCGGCCGGGCAGGTGTTGAGGTGGCAGACACGCATCATGATGCAGCCCGTGGCGACGAGGGGGGCCGTGGCGAAGCCGAACTCCTCAGCGCCAAGCAAGGCGGCGATGGCGACGTCGCGGCCCGTCTTCAGCTGGCCGTCGGTCTCGACGGCGATGCGGGAGCGCAGGTTGTTCAGCACGAGGGTCTGGTGGGCCTCGGCAAGGCCAAGTTCCCACGGCAGGCCCGCGTGCTGGAGGGAAGTCTGGGGCGAAGCGCCCGTGCCGCCGTCGTAACCGGAGATGAGCACCACGTCGGCGTGGGCCTTGGCGACGCCGGCCGCGACCGTGCCGACGCCGATCTCGGAGACGAGCTTCACGCTGATGCGGGCCTCTTTGTTGGCGTTCTTCAGGTCGTGGATCAGCTCGGCGAGGTCCTCGATCGAGTAGATGTCGTGATGGGGCGGGGGGGAGATGAGGCCGACGCCCGCAGTGGTGCCACGGGTCTTGGCGACCCACGGGTAGACCTTGGTGCCGGGCAGCTGGCCGCCTTCGCCGGGCTTTGCGCCCTGGGCCATCTTGATCTGGATCTCGCGCGCGTTCACGAGGTACTCGCTGGTCACGCCGAAGCGGCCGGAGGCGACCTGCTTGATGGCGGAGTTCTTCGAGTCGCCCTGCTCGTTGGTCCAAGTGAAGCGGGCGGGATCCTCGCCGCCTTCGCCGGTGTTCGACTTGCCGCCGATCCGGTTCATCGCGATCGCGAGCGTCTCGTGGGCTTCCTGGGAGATGGAGCCGTAGGACATCGCGCCGGTCTTGAAGCGGCGCATGATGCTCTCGGCGGACTCGACCTCCTCGAGCGGGATGGCAGCGGGCGCGTCCTTGAACTCAAGCAGGCTGCGCAGGGTGCAGTGGGCGCGACCCTGGTCGTTGATCAGCCGAGCATAGGTTTGGTAGGCCGGAAGGTTGTTGGTCCGCACTGCCTTTTGCAGGGCGTGGACGGACTCCGGCGTGAACAGGTGGGCCTCGCCGGTGGCGCGCCACTGGTAGAGCCCGCCGGCGGAGAGCGCGCGGACGTCGACCGCCCGCTCGGGATATGCCGCGCGGTGGCGCAGGAGCACCTCTTGGGCGATCACATCGAGCCCGATCCCGCCCACGCGGGAGGGCGTCCAGGTGAAGTAGTGGTCGATGACGTCCTGGCGGAGGCCCAGCGCCTCGAACACCTGGGCGCCGCGGTAGCTCTGAATCGCGGAGATGCCCATCTTGGACATCACCTTCACCACCCCCTTGGAAGCGGCCTTGACGAAGTTCGCGCAGGCCTTGGCGTGGTCGATGCCGGAGAGGTGGCTCTCGCGGATCATGTCTGCGATCGTCTCGAAGGCGACGTACGGGTTCACGGCGCTGCAGCCGTAGCCGATGAGCAGGGCGAAGTGGTGCACCTCGCGCGCCTCACCCGTCTCGAGCACCAGCGACACGCGGGTACGTAGACCCTCGCGGATGAGGTAATGGTGGAGACCGGCCACCGCGAGCAGCGCGGGGATGGGCGCGAAGTCCTTCGTCACCCCGCGGTCGCTGAGGATGAGCACGTTGACCTCCTCCTCCTCGATCATCCGGCGAGCCATGATGGAGAGTTCCTCCATCGACTTGGCGAGGCCCTTCTCCCCGCGGGAGACGCGGAAGAGGATCGGCAGGACGCCGGTCTTGAGGCCGGGGAGGTGAGTGCGGCGGATCTTGCCGAACTCCTCGTTGGTAAGCACGGGCCACTTCAGCTCGACGCGGCGGCAGGCGCTCGGCTCGGGCTGGAGCAGGTTGCCCTCGGAGCCGAGGCGGGTCTCGGCAGAGGTGACAATCTCCTCGCGAATCGAGTCGATCGGCGGGTTGGTGACTTGGGCAAACAGCTGCTTGAAGTAGTCGTAGAGCAGCCGCGGCTTGTTCGAGAGCACCGCGAGAGCGGCGTCGTTACCCATCGAGCCGATCGCTTCCACACCATCCTTGGCCATCGGCAGGAGGAGGATGCGCTCGTCCTCGAAGGTGTAGCCGAACGCGATCTGGCGCTGCAGCAGCGTGTCGTGGTCCGGTGGCTCGATCTTGGGGGCGGCGGGCAGGTCGCTGAGGTGGACGAGGTGCTGGTTGAGCCACTCGCGGTAGGGATGGGCGCGGCAGATTTCGCGCTTGATCTCCTCGTCCTCGATGATCCGACCTTCGGCGGTGTCGACGAGGAACATCCGGCCGGGCTGGAGGCGGCCCTTGCGGACAACTTGGTCGGCCGGGATGTCGAGGACGCCGGCCTCGGAGGCCATGATGACGAGGCCGTCTTTGGTGACGTAGAAGCGGGAAGGGCGGAGGCCGTTGCGGTCAAGGATGGCGCCAATCTGGCGGCCATCGGTGAAGGCGACCGAGGCGGGGCCGTCCCAGGGCTCCATCAGGCAGGAGTGGAACTGGTAGAAGGCGCGGCGCTCGTCGTCCATCGACTCGTGGTAGGACCACGGCTCGGGGATCATCATCATCATGGCGTGCGCGAGGGGGCGGCCGGCGAGGACGAGCAGTTCGAGCGTGTTGTCGAACATGGCCGAGTCGGACCCGTTCGGGTTGATGATGGGGAGGATCTTCCGGATGTCCTCGCCGAAGAGCTCGCTGGCGAAGAGCGCCTGGCGGGCGTGCATCCAGTTCATATTGCCGCGCAGCGTGTTGATCTCACCATTGTGGGCGAGGTACCGATAAGGGTGCGCGCGTTCCCAGCTGGGAAACGTGTTGGTGGAGAAGCGGGAATGGACGAGTGCGAGGGCGGACTCCATCCGCGGGTCCTTCAGCTCGGGGAAGTACTGGTCGACCTGGTCGGTCGTGAGCATCCCCTTATAGACGAGGGTCTTGTGGGAGAGGCTGGCGACGTACCAATACTCGGCGCCGGGGAGCGTGGAGGTGCGGATCTCGGCGTAGCCTCGCTTGCGGACAACGTAAAGTTTGCGCTCGAAGTGGGCCTCGTCACGGGTGTCGGGGCCGCGGCCAATGAAGGCCTGGCGCATGAAGGGTTCGACGGACTTGGCGGTGTCGCCGAGCATCGAGTTGTCGGTCTTGACCGTGCGCCAGCCGAGGAACTCGAGGCCCTCGGCGCGGACGACCTGCTCAAAGCGCTCCTCGATCTTGCGGCGCATCGCAGCGTTGCGGGGGAGAAAGAAGAGGCCGGTGCCGTAGTGGCCGGGGGCGGGGAGCGTGATGCGCGCGGCCTCGCAGGCCTCCACGAGGAAGCGGTGGGGCATCTGGATGAGAATGCCCGCGCCGTCGCCGGTGTTGATCTCGGCACCGCTGGCGCCCCGGTGATCGAGGTTGCGGAGAATCTGGAGCCCGTCGGCCACCATCTTGTGGGACTTGCGGCCGTGGAGGTCGGCGATGAAGCCCACGCCGCAGGCGTCGTGCTCAAAGGCGGGATCGTAGAGGCCCTGTTTCGCCGGCAGGCCGGGGGCGGGGCGCGGGGTGGCGCTGGCAGGGGCGAGCGGAGGCGTGGCGGGAGCGGGATTCATCGCGGCGGAGATGGAGGTGGACAGGCGGGACGAACGCATCTGAAGCAAAAAAAGGGCCGGTCTCGACATCGGCGAGAGCGGCCCGGGGAAGTATTAATTGCGCAGAGCTCTCGCAGAAGATTTAGAAGAAGCGGATCGTTTTGGTGGCCATTTTGGCGTGCTCCGCATCGGAGCAACCCGCATTCGTCGGGACGTCCGTGGAGACATCCGTCGGTTTCACGAGATCGTTGCTGAGCAGGTAGTTCTCGACCTCCTCGCCGGAGACGTCCGCGAGCATCACGCCGTCAATCTCCACGCAGGGGGAAAGCGGCTGGCCGGACTTGCGCACCATCTCGGCGTAGTTCTCGCGGTGGTTGATAATGTCGATGTCCTCGAACGGCAGGCCGTGCTTCCGCAGGATCGCGCGGACCCCGTTGGACCAGCCACAGTGAGGCTTTAGGTAGGCTTTGATCGTCATGCGCTGAACGGTTGGAAAAACAAAAACGCCCCGCAGTAAACGCCCCCTCTCCCGGCGGGCAAGCGCCCTTTTCGAAAAATTTCCCCATCGCGCGCCGTCGGCCACCGCCAAAACCCGGCTGGCGTTTTGCACGGCGGCGCCTATCACCCGCGCGATGAAGGTCCTCGTCACCGGCGCCGCCGGATTCATCGGCCACCACGTCGCCCGCCGCTTGGCGGGGACGGGCCGGTGCGAGGTGCTCGGGGTCGACTCGCTCGACGCCTACTACGATCCGGCGCTGAAGCGGGCACGGCTGGACCAGCTCGCTGGCCTCGAGGACTTCCGGTTTGTGCAGGCGGACTGCGCGGACGCGGAAAACTTCCCCGCGCTGGTCGCGCATTGGCGGCCGGATTACGTCGTGCACCTCGCGGCGCAACCCGGGGTGCGGCACAGCCTGACCCACGCGCCGGCCTACACGCGGAGCAACCTTGAGGGGTTCGCCACCGTGCTTGAGGCCTGCCGCCGCACGCCGCCGCGCCACCTCGTGTTCGCCTCCAGCAGCAGCGTCTACGGCGCGGGCGCGGTGGCGCCGTTCCGCGAGGAGGCCGTCACCGACCAGCCGATCTCGTACTACGGCGCCACCAAGAAGGCCAACGAGCTGATGGCGCATAGCTACGCACTGAACCACGGCCTCAACCTCACGGGCCTGCGGTTCTTTTCCGTCTACGGGCCCTGGGGCCGGCCGGATATGGCGCCCACGCTCTTTGCGCACGCCATCCGCGCGGGCCGCCCGCTCCCACTCTACAACGCCGGCCGCAACCGCCGGGACTTCACCTACGTGGACGACATCGCCGACGGGGTGGTGAAGGTGCTGCTCTACCCGCCGGCGGTCCCGCCCCGGCCCTCGCTGCGCCTGTACAACCTCGGCCACAACCGGCCGGTCGAGACGCTCCTGTTTGTCCGGATGCTCGAGGAACTGCTGGGGCGGAAGGCGGAGGTCCAGCTGCTCCCGCCACAGCCGGGCGAGATGCTCGAGACCGGTGCGGATCTAACGCGCATTCAGGCGGAGGTGGGCTTCAACCCGCGCGTACCGCTTGAGGAGGGCCTGCGCCGCTTCGTGGACTGGTTCCAGAGCTACTACCCGCCGGACGCCGGCTGACCCGCCCCCTGATGACAACCTTCCTGCTGCTGCTCGCCTCGATCATCTTTATGACCTTCGCCTGGTACGGCCAGCTGAAGCTCAAGTTCTTCGAGGGCCGCTCGCTGGGCTTCATCATCCTCGTCTCGTGGGGCATCGCCTTCTTTGAATACCTGCTGATGGTGCCCGCTAACCGGATCGGCTACGCCAACGGAATGACCGGGTACCAGCTGAAGGTGATGCAGGAGATGATCACGCTCGGCGTGTTCGTCGGCTTCGCCTGGCTGGTGCTGGGGGAGCGGCTGACCTGAAACTACGCGGTCAGCTTCCTGCTGATCCTCGGCGCGGTCTATTTTGCCGTGGGCATCAAACCCGCGGGACCTTGACCCGGTCAGCGGCCGAGGGCGAACAGCCGCGTGCCGGTGCGGACGAACAGGTTGGCGTGGGCGATCGCGACGCTCGAGCGGTGGCGGGTGTCGTCGCCCTCGTCGCGGAAGTTCGCCGTGTGCAGCAGGCGGAACACATCGCCGCCCGCCTGGATTACGAACACGTCGGCATCGAAGTTCATCACGTAGATCCGTCCGTCCGCGGCCGTGGGCGAGGCCTGGAGGACGGACCGTCCGCCGAGGTCGCCGCTCCAGATCACTGCGCCATCGGCCGGATTCACGCAGTAGAGCTTCCGCTTCACGCCGTTGAGGATGTAGAAGCGGCCGCCGAAATAAAGCGGTGAGGGCACGTCGGACGTGAGGTCGCGCTCGTTGCGGGAGGGGGCGACGTCGGCCGCGACCTCCGTCTGCTGTACGTGGCTCTGCCACGCCAGGTCGCGGAACGAGAGCGTGCCCTGGCCGCCGGCCTTCACCGCATAGACGGGCGCGTTCTTGGGGGCGCAGGCGAGCAGGACCCCGCCGCCGGCCGTGGGCGAGGGCACGAGGCGCCAGTGGCCGATACGGGTCGTATTCCAAGTCTCCCAGCGCCACCGCTCACGGCCGGTCGCCGGGTCGTGACCCGTCAGGCTGTCGCCGCCGATCACCACCAGTTCGCGGCGGCCCAGGTGCTCGAACGGCAGGGGCGTGCTGAAGGCCTCGCGGGACTCGGCCACGGCCTCCGAGGGCCGGAGGACCCGCCAGAGCTCACGGCCGGTCGCGGGCTCGAGGGCGAGCAGGAACGACTCGTTGCCCGTGGGCTTACCGCGGCCGCGCACGGCGACGTCGCGCTGCAGAACCTGGATCACCAGGCGCCCGTCGTGGAGCAGCGGGCTGGTGGCAAAGGTCCACTGGAAGGCGAAGGGGCCGAGGTTGCGCTCCCAGAGCTTGCGGCCCTCGACGGTAAAGGCGACGAGTTCCCCGGTGCCGAAGAAGAACACCACCGTGCGGCCGTCGGTGACTGGCGAGGGGGAGCAGGAGTTGCTGTACTGGCCGTCGGTCGCGAACGCGGAGATGTCGGCGCGCCAGAGGACGGCGCCGGTGCGGCGGTCAAGGCTGAGCGCAGCCTGCTGGCGCGAGGCGGGATCGGCCGCGGTAACGAAGACGCGGTCGCCATGGATGACCGGCGTCCCGGCGGAGGGGCCGGGCAGCGCGACCGACCACTTCACGTTGTCCGTGCGGCTGAACGTGTCCGGCAGCCCGGTCTCCGGGCTCGAGCCGTTGTGGGCGGGGCCGCGCCAGTTATCCCAATCGCCGGCGGCGAGCGGGAACGGGAGCAGCGCGAGGAGGAGGGGCAGAAAGAGGAGGGGCATCGGTAAAACGAAAAATTCATCCGGAATCCGGTAACCGCGCCCGGTCAAGCGACGCGGGCCGAGGGCGCGGCCGCCGGCTCAGAAGGTGCCCTTGAGGCCGAAGGTCCAGAGCGAGCCAGCAAACTCCGCGCTGCGGAAGGTGGCATGCGGTGGGACGCCAGGGCCGTCGACCTCTTGCTGCTCGGGCATATCGAGGACGTTACGGAGGGTGAAATAGAAGGAGACGCGGGGGCTCAGGTTGTACTCGCCGATCAGGTCGAGGAAGACGCGGCGGACCGTGTAGTTATACGTGCCGGCGGGGATGCTGGCGCCGGTGACGGGGCCGTTGCGGCTGCGGCCTTGGTAGGCCCAATTGGCGCGGAGGCTGAACTTCTCGCGCACGAGGGAGGCGCCCCAGCTGGCCTTCAGCGGGACGTAACTTTGGAAGTTGGCCGTGGCCTCGCCCGTGGGCCGCTGCGACGAGTAGTTGGCAAACACCTGCACGCCCCGCGCCCAGGACGGCAGGAAGGTCAGCGCCTGCTTGTAGCTGAAATCGAAGCCCGTCATCCGCACCGTGCTCTGGATGTTGTGCTGCGTGAAGACGTCGAAGGCCCCGAAGGTCGCGGGGTCGAGGGCGTAGAGGGAGAGGAACGCGGGCGTAGCGGGAAACGTCGTCTCGCCAAAGAAGTTCCGGAACTGCCGGACGAAGCCGCCAAGGGAGACCTGGCCCACCCCGGCGAAGTAGTACTCCAGCCGGGCGCTGAACGAGCGGGCCGTCCACGGCTTGATCGCGGCGTTATTGACCGAGATGCGGTTCGCGGGCCCCGGGGGCGCTGTCTCGTCCGGCAGGTTGAGGCCGCCCGCATACTGCTCGAAGCTGGGCCGGCCGATCGAGTGATAGTAGGCCGCGCGGGCGACGAGGTTCTCGCGCACGTCGTAGCTGGCGTTAAGGCTGGGGAACCACCGCAGGTACTCCTTCTCCGCCCGGGCGCCCCGGTCGATGTAGGTGAGCCGCGAGTACTCCAGCGAGTTGGTGTTGGCGACGATCGGGACGGGCCGGCCGCCGGCGAGGATGACGTTGCCTGCGGCGTCGCGCCGGTAGTTGAGGCTGGGATCGCTCAGCGGGCCGAAGGCGACGGTGTTGGTCTGCTCGGTCCGGAGCCCGCCGACGAGACGCAGCCGGCGGTCCAGGGCGCTGACGTCGCCCCGCAGGAAGGCGGCCGACACGACCTCGATGGCCGCACGCGAACGCAGGACATCAGAGCGGTAGGCGGCATTCTCGTTGAGGACGAGGTGGCCGGGATTGGCCCGATAGTGGGACCAGAGCCGCTCGTTGTCCAGCCACTGCACCCGTGGGAACCCGAACGGCATCTGCCGCTGGGAGTAGCCGGGCGCGAAGAACGGCGTCGCGACGTCGTCTCCGCCCGCCGGGACCGTCGAGCCGCGGCCGTCCGCGCCCACGAAAGCCCAGGTGTAGTCACCGCGCCGCGCCTCGCGGCTGTTCCGCCGCACGTCGAGGCCGGCCTTGAGCGTCACCGGAAGGCGGAACAGGAAGGTGCGCCCGACGTTCGCGTAGGCCCCCTGCTGCAGGTCGTGGTTCGTGAGCGGGTTCGCGCTGGTTTGGGAGACGGCGTACGTGCTGATCGAATACGGGTTGACCGGGGCGCCGGCGGCGTCGGTCACGGTGATGACCCGCGGCCGCAAATAGAAGATGTCGGCGAAGCCGATCGTGAGGCCCGTGCGCTGCGCCACCGAGCCGACGAAGTACCCCTTGTCGATATCGCGGAAGGTGTTGCGCCCGATCGAGACGCCAAGCCCCGCCTCGCTCTTCCACACCGGACCGTCATGCCGCCAGACGAGGGAGGGCGAGATGGTGGAATTGGTGCGGTCGCGGAACGTGTTGGAAAGCCGCAACTGGCCTTGGCCCGCGGCCCCCCGGGTTTCGAACGGGGTGAAGTCGCCGGGATTCACGCGGTCGACCGAGAAGGTGATCCCCCGGTTGAGGACGAGGAAATCGATGAAGTAGTGTTGGTAGGAGAAGGTCAGGCGGTCGCGCGGGGAGAAGCGCCAATCGGCGGTGGCACCGAAGGAGGTGCGGGCCGCGTTCTTCGTGCCGTCGCGCATCAGGGTCTGAGTGAGGTAGGGCCGGTCGGCGGTGGTGTGCGGGAAGGCCCCGCCATTCGTGGCGGTGTTGAGGCCGTGCCAGCGGTTCTGGATGAAGTCCTCTTTGGTCCCGTTCTCCGAAAAGCCGCCGGAGAGGGTGAAGCCGAAGTTGCGCGTCACGGGCCGCACGTAAGAGAAGTCGAAGCCGGGCAGGATCTTCCAGGTGTCCTTTTCGAAGTAGCCCGGGGTACGGCGCAGCTCGCGGACGTTGTCCCGCATCATCACGAAAGTGTTCAGCGAGAGCTGGGGCTTGGCCCGCTCGAACGCGCTGCGCGGCACCATATTCACCAGCCCCGCAAGCGCAGAACCCGGCGCGTCGGGGGTCGGCGAGTACTGCACCTCGATCCGCGACGTCGCGGTGATCGAGGTCATATCCATCTGGGCGGAGCGGGAGGTGACGGTGTTGCCGCCGGCGCTCGCGAGGTTGAAGCCGTTGACCTGCACCGGCACGTTCGCCGAAGGAACGCCGTGGATGGAGATGCCACGCGCCAACGCTCCGGCCTCGTACTCGATGCTCACGCCCGGCACGAATTTTAGGAATTCGCCGACGCTGCCCTCGGCCACGGCCCCGAACTCGTCGGTCGAGACCACACTGCGCATATCCGGCGCGTACCGTTGCTCGTTGATCGCGATCGCCGCCGCCTCCATCTCGCGGGCCGTCGCGACCACGAACTCGGACAAACGCACCGTCTCGCCGGGGCGCGCCGTCGCGGACACCAGCTGGAAATCCTGCACCACCACGCCGCCTGCCGGCACCACCACGGCCAGCTCTTGCGGGGCGAAGCCGGTGTGGAACACCCGGACCCGCGCGGAACCCGCGGGCACACCCGTCAGCCGGTAGAATCCAGACGGATCCGTGAAGACCTCATTCGCGTCACCGCCGAGCGTGACCCGCACGCGCTCGAGGAAAAGCCCGGACACCGGGTTGGAGACGCGGCCCTCGACGGTGCCGGTCGCGGCCCTCGACGCCGCGGCGGAGCCAAACGCGAGCGACAGGAAAATGAGGGCACGCAGCAGCGAGGGGAAGTAACGGAGGGGTATAGAGATCAACTCCCAAGTCTCGAAACACAGCCGCGTTCACCGGTCAAGCCGGCATCGATCGGACTCCGCGTCAGTCGTCCTTGGCCTTGCCCAGCTGGCGGGTCTCGGCGCCGACTTCGGCCACATAGGCCTCGGCCAGGCGTAGCAGGGCCGCGGTCTCGGCCGGTCGCTCGGCGGCGAGATTGCGCTCCTCGCCCAGGTCGCGCGCGAGGTCGAAGAGTTCCACCTGACCGCTGGTCCAGTGCTTGACGAGCTTCAGGTCACTCTGGCGTAGCGCCGTCTGGGCGCGGCGATCGATCGCCTGATGGAAGATCAGGTGCGGCCGGGGACGGCGAACCTCCCCCACCCCGCCGCCCAACCACAGCTGGCGCAAGCTCCCCCCGTCCACTTCAGGCGGAAGGGTTCCGCGGTAGCCCGCGAAATCCGCCAGGGTCGGGAGCAGGTCGAGGCCGGTCACGGGCACGCGGCTGACGCTCCCCGGCTGCACCCCGGGACCCGCCACGATGAAAGGAACCCGGATGCCGCCCTCGCACAGCGTGCCCTTGCCGCCGCGGAAGGGGTGATTGAGGCCGAGACCGGCTGTGCTCGCGCCGGGCAGGGTCGGTCGTCCGCCATTGTCGGACATAAAGATGACGTAAGTCCGCTCGCTCAGGCCAAGGCGGTTGAGTTCCTCGCGGAGCCGGCCCACGCCGGCGTCGAGGTCATGGGTCATTGCGGCGAAGGAAACGACCTGGTGTTTGCGGCCGGGCGGCCACGTCTCCGCCCGCGCGTGGGATGCGGGGGAATATTGGATCTCCAAATGCACCGCATAGTGCGAAACCTGCAGGAAGAACGGCGTCCCGGCCGGGGCCTGTTCCGCCAGAAAGGCGGCCGCGCGGTCGGTGAGGGAGTGGATCAGCTTGGGATCATCCCGCTCGGGTTGACCCCCCGGCGTCCCGGCCGCCGCCCGCGGCGTTGCTGGTCACGCCGTCGCTGACATCGAACCCCTGGTCGGCGGGGCTGATGCCGTCGTAGCAGTGGTCCCACTTGCCGAGTTGGGCCGTGCGATAGCGGGGATCGGCAGCCTTGAGCAGGCGAGGGACGTTGAGCTGACGGCGATAGACCGCGGGCCAGTCCGTGCGGTCGCGCTGATACTCGAGGCGGGCGGGCGATTGGCCGATCTGCAGGCTGCGGCGGGTCGGGCAGCAGTAGGGGGCGGGTGCGTAACCGTCGGTGAAACGCATCCCCTGCGCGGCGAGCCGCTCGAGGTTGGGGGTGCGGTGGTGGTCGCTGGCGGTGTCCGGCCGGCCCGGGATCATCGCCAGCGAGGTGCCGACCCAGCTCTGGTCATCGGAGAGGATGAGCAGGAAACTGGGCGGGACCGGGCGCTCGGCCGCGGCGACGAACGGGCCGAGGGAAAGCAAAAGCCCGAGCCAGCGGGCGGGGAGGGAGGAGGGGCGCGCCTGCATCGCCCCACCCTGCGCGCCCAGCGCGGGGAGCCCAGCCTCGAACCGGCACGCGCGCCGGTAGGGGACTCAGCCGGTCACCTCACTCGGCGGCCTCGCCGGTGACGGTGCTGCCCCCGACGACGCTCACCTTGGCGAGAACGGCCTGCTGGATCTTCTCGGCCAGTTCGGGCTTCTCCCGCAGGGCCTGCTTGGCGGCGTCACGGCCCTGGCCCACGAGGTTGCCCTCGTACGCGATCCAGGCGCCCTTCTTCTCCAGGATCTTATGCTCGAGGCCGAGATCGAGCAGCGAGCCGATCTTCGAGATGCCCTCGTCGTACATAATGTCGAACTCGCACTCCGTGAACGGGGGCGAGACCTTGTTCTTCACCACCTTAATCTTGGTCCGGTTGCCCACGACCTTACCCTCGGGCGTCTTGATCTGGTCCTTGCGGCGGATGTCGATGCGGATGGAGGCGAAGAATTTGAGCGCCCGGCCGCCGGAGGTCGTCTCCGGGTTGCCGAACATCACGCCGATCTTCTCCCGGATCTGATTGGTGAAGATGCAGATGCAGTTGGTCTTGCTCACCACGGCGGTCAGGCGGCGCATCGCCTGGCTCATCAGGCGGGCCTGCGCACCCACGGTGGCATCGCCCATCTGGCCGTCCAATTCCGCCTTGGTGGTGAGGGCGGCCACCGAGTCCAATACGATGACATCGATGGAGTTGGAGCGGATGAGCGTCTCCATAATGTTCAGCGCGTCCTCGCCGGAGTCCGGCTGGGAGACGAGGAGGTCGTCCAAGTTCACCCCGACCACTCGGGCGTACTTCGGGTCGAGGGCGTGCTCGACGTCGATGAAGGCCGCGAGGCCGCCCCGCTTCTGGGCTTCGGCGATGACGCTCAAGCAGAAGGTGGTCTTACCGGAGGACTCCGGCCCGTAGATCTCGATGATGCGGCCCTTGGGCAGGCCGCCGACACCGAGGGCTAGGTCCACCGCGAGGGAGCCGGTGGTGAGCGTCTCGACCTTCATCTTCTGGGCATCGCCCAGCCGCATAATCGAGCCTTCGCCGAACTGCTTGGTGATCGAAGAGACGGCGAGTTCGATGTTCTTTTCTTTGGCGGCGGTGGCGGTGGCGAGCGCGGCGGCGGCCGGGGCGGCGGTTTTGGCGGGGGCGGGAGCGGCTTTGGACATAAGGAAAAATGGGCGGGGAGAAACGGCGGGCGGCGAAGAGGTGAGCGGTTGCCCGCGGCGGTTCAAGCCCGCCTTCACCCGGAAACGGGGTGGACGGTGAACCGGCAGACGCGGTGGAGACTGCACGTGTTCATTTGAACACGTCAAGCCCCGAAGCGATCCCCGCTCCCTTCCGCGACCGTGTTTGCTCCGCCGTGCCCCGCGCGGGATTGCCTCGTGCCGCCTCGCCCCGCAGCCTAAAGTCAATCCCTACCGATTATGTTGACCAACCCCCCACACCGCCTGCCGCTACGCGCGTACGCCTGCCGCACCCTGCTCCCGCTGCTCTGGATCCTGCTCCCCGCCCTCCTCCCGGCCCAGAACGCCGGCACCGGGACGATCGAGGGGCGGGTGTTCGACGCCGGCCGCGGGGAGTACCTTGAGAAGGCACTGATCTCCGTCGAAGGCACCCGGCTGGAGGTCCTCTCCGGCGAGACCGGTCAGTATCGGCTCGCCAACGTCCCCACGGGCACCGTGCGGGTGAAGGCATTCTTCACCGGCCTGCCCCTCCAGACGGCCACCGTGACGGTCACCGCCGGGCAGACCACCACGCTCGAGCTCACCTTCCCCGCCGCCGGGGCACGCCGGCCGGGGAGCGACGTCGTCCGCCTCGACCAGTTCGTAGTCGCCTCCTCGAAGGAGATGGAGGGCGCCGCCATCGCGATCAACGAGCAGCGCTTCGCCCGGAACATCGTCAACGTCGTGTCCGCCGATGAGTTCGGCACGATCGCGGACGGGAGCATCGGCGAATTCATGAAGTTCCTGCCGGGCATCACCAGCGACTACACCGGGGGCGATGCCCGCCGCTTCTCGATCAACGGCGCTCCCGCCGACAACGTGCCGATCTCGCTGGGGGGCTTCGATCTCGCCAGCGCCGCGGGCGGCGGCACGCGCCGCGCCGTGGAACTGGACCAAGTCTCGATCAACAATATCTCCCGCATCGAGATCAACCGCTCTCCCACCCCCGACACCCCAGGCTCCGCGCTCGCCGGCTCGGTGAACTTCGTGCCCCGCAGCGCGTTCGAGCGCAACAAGCCGGTCTACAACTACAGCGTCTCGTGGCTGATGAAAGACGCCGAGCGCGCGTTCGGCCGCCGCACCCCCGGCCCGGGCTGGGGCCAGATGACCTACAAGATCCACCCCGGCGTGGACGTGTCCGCGATCGTCCCCGTCTCGAAGACCTTCGGCTACACTGTCTCCGCCGGCTACTCCCTGCAGTACACGCCGCAGTCCAACGTCGCGATGCAGTGGCGCGGCGCGCAGGTCGGCACCAACGTCGCCGCCACCGCCACCACCGGCCTGCCCGCCACCACGCCGGACAACCCCTACCTCGGCGTCTTCTCTTGGCGCGACAGCGGCAAGAACACCTCCCGAGAGAATTTCTCCACTACGATCGACTGGAAGCCCGCCCCGCACGACCGCCTCACGTTCGGGTTCTCCTACGGGATGCTCCGCGAGCACTTCGCCACCCGCACCCAAACGTTCACCATCAACCGCATTCTGCCCGGCAACTGGAGCCCCACCCACAGCTGGGGCCAGGTCAGCCTCTTCCCCACCACCGGCACCGCCGTGAACGCCGGCCAGATCACAGTCGCCAACAACGGCCGCATCCGCCCTGGCCGCACCGTCACCCCGTCCTTCCGCTGGCTCCACGACGGCCCGGTCTGGAAGTCGGACGCCGGCGTCGCCTACGGCAACTCGCGCATCGACTACCAAGACATCGACAACGGGTTCTTCAACGGAATGACCATTCAGCGGAACAACGTCCAAATTCTGTTCGACGACATTTTCTACCTGCGCCCCGGCCGAATCACCGTCCTCGATCCCGACGGCCGCCGGGTCGACCCCTCGCGCCTCGACTCCTACTCGCTCGTCTCCGCCAACAGCAACCGCCAGCGCACCTACGACACCACTCGGCAGGCCTACGCGAACGTGCGGCGCGACTTCGACGTCCGCGGGGCGCTCCTCACGGTCAAACTCGGTGCCGATGTGCGCAGCAAGATCCGCGACCTCCGCGGCCCCGGCGGTAACCTCGAGACTTACACCTACGTCGGCGCCGACGGCCGCGCCAGCACCACCCCATTCACCCAGGCCGGCCTCGCCAACGACGACAGCCCCCTGCGCTTCCTCGACGAGGTCTACTCCGAGCGCATCCCCGACTTTGGCCTCCCCAAGCGGCAGCACGTCGACAACGGCAAGCTCTGGCAGGACTGGCTGCGTAACCCGACCCACTGGACGCGCAACGCCAACAACGACTTCATCGCCGTCACCAGCTTCTCGCGCCGCGCCAAGGAGGTTATTTCCTCGCTCTTCGGCCGCGCCGACCTCGGCCTGCTCGGCAACCGCCTTCGCCTCACCGGCGGCCTCCGCGCCGAGCAGACCAACATCGACGCCGAGGGCCCCCTCCAGGACCCGACCCTCGCCTTCCAGCGCGACGGCGCCGGCAACATCCTCCGCGGCCCCAACGGCGCCCCGCTCCTGCAAGTGCCCACCAACGCCGGCCTTCCCTATTCCCAGCTTACCCGCATCGAGCGCGGCACCCGCGCCAGCAAGGAATACCTGCGCCTGTTCCCGAGCGTGAACGCCAGCTACAATATCACCGAGTCCCTCATCGGCCGCCTCGCCTACTCCCAGTCAGTCGGCCGGCCCGATTTCAATCAGTACGCCGGCGGCGTCACCCTGCCCGATATCGAGAACCTAAACCCAAACTCCCGCATCACGGTCAACAACGCCTCCATCAAGGCCTGGCAGGCCGAGACCTATATGGCGCGGATCGAGTATTATTTCGGGAACGTCGGCAGCTTCTCGGTCGCGGCCTTCATCCGCGATTACGACAACTTCTTCCGCAACGTGACCGAGTACGTCAGCGACTCGTTCCTCGAGACCTACGGCCTCGATCCCGAGGAGTATGGCAACATTCTCACGGTCACCCAATTCAACGAGCAGCAGCGCATCCGGCAGCACGGCTTCGAGATCGACTACAAGCAGTCGCTGACCTTCCTGCCCCACTGGGCGCGCGGCTTCCAGTTCTTCGCCAACATCAGCTCCCAGCGAGCCAAGAAAACCGATAATCTGCAGGATATGAACCCGTTCACCGCGAACTGGGGCCTCAGCTTCACCCGGCCGAAGTTCAACCTCCGCATCAACGAGAACTACCGCGGCATCCAGCGGCGCGGCGCCGTGGCCAGCACCGCGACCAACAGTATCGAGCCCGGCACCTACAATTACCGGCCGAAACGGCTGTATATCGATGTGACCGGCGAGTATTACTTCCGTCGCGGCACCGCGTTTTTCTTCGCAATGCGCAACCTCGGCGGCGCAACCGAGGACACTAAGATCTACGGGCCCAACACCCCCCTCCACGCCCGTTTCCGCCAGCGCGACGACTACGGTGGCTCACTCTGGACCGCCGGCATCAAGGGGTCGTTTTAGGCGGGCCGTCACGCCGGACCGCGGCGGCGGACGGGACCCCCAAGAGGGCCCGGGACTTGCGTCCCGGGCGGCGCCTTACGGCAGCTCGTAGACCTCGACCAGGGCGACACCCGTCGCGGCCGCCGGACCCGTGACCTGGGCGGTGTAGTTGCCCGGAGCCAGGGTCAGGATCACCGCGGAATCGTTGGTCGCCAGGCCGAACGCACCGACCGAAGCCGAGGACGTCGCGATCGCGTCGCGGTCAGCGGAGGTCGTCCAGTTGGTGTTCTGGGCCACCGTGGTCGACCCGCTTAGGAGCTGCAGGGTCGGCTGCGCCAGCACGCCGGCCACGCCGAACTGGGCCAGGCCCGGACCGACGCCGCGAACCAGAACCCGCTTGGCGGCACCCGGCGGCACGACGAAGCCGGCGATGAGGGTGTTGTCCCCCGCGCCCGCCGTCGCGCGCGTCGCGATGTTCAGCAGCTTCTGGCCGGGGCTGACCCCGGAGAGGTCGTACACCTCAATCAGGGCGATACCGGCGGCATTGTTGGTACCACTCACGACGGCGGTGTAAGCGCCGGGAGCCAGGGAGGTGAGCAGGGCCGCATCCGCCCCGGAGGCGCCGAGGGCGAAGGCCCCGGCCCGAGCTCCCGCCGCATCGATCGCCGCCCGGTCCGCGGCGATGCCGGCGTTGACGCCGAGCGAGGCCTGGTCGGAGCTACGCACCAGCTCTAGGCGCGGGGAGGCCAGCGAGCCCGGCAGCCCGAAGGCGGAACCGAGGGTCGGCCCCACGGCCCGGATCAGCACCGGCTTGGCGGAATCACCCGAGATCACGAACCCGGCGATCGCAACCCCCTCGCCCGAAGAAACCCGGGCGCGGGACGAAATGTTGACCAACCGCTGCGCCGCTACCGCGGCCTCGCTGCCACCGGCATAGGAAGCGGTGATCACTCCCGTCGAGGTGACCGTGACCAGGCCCGTCGCAGCGTTGATCGTCGCGGCAATGACCGACCGGGTCGTGAGTGCGCTGACCTGACCGCCCCCCGTGACCGTCCCGGCGCCGCCATCGCTGGCAGACCCGGACTGGATCACCGCGAAGGCCTGGCCGGCGGGACCCGCGATGACGTGGGCCACCGCCGCGCCCGCCGTGGCACCGGACAGGTAGTATCCGGTCACGCCTTGGGTCGCCCCGACGTCCGCGGCGCGGGTGCCGGTGACCGTACCGGTGAATCCGCCCGCGGCCGCACCCGTGACCGAGCCGTCCGAGCCGATCGTGCCGGAGACGGTGACCACGGCCTGCAGGAGGCCGAAGGAGTTTTGGCTGAAAGCGAAAGCGCCGGAATCGTTCACGGTGAAGTTCAGGTTCATCAGCGGCGCGCTGCCCGGGTAACCGAGAAAGACCGCGGTATTGTCGGGCCGCACGAGGAGGGCGAAGCTGCCCGCGCCACCGCCGAAGCCACCGAAGTAGGTGCCGGCATAGCTGCGGATCAGGACGCGCACCGCGGCGGCCCGCGAGGTGACGGAGCCCGCGCTGTTGGTGATCACGACGTCGTAGGAACCGGACTCACCCGCGACGTAGGCCGCGGCGGTGGCGCCCGCGATGGCCGCGCCGTTGCGCCGCCACTGGAAGGTCGGGCTCGGAGCGGCGGAGACGCCCACCGTCAGGGTAGCGGAACCGCCCGCAGGCACCACCTGCGCGGCGGGCTGGGCCGAGATCACCGGCGCTTGAGGGGCGCTGACCACCGTCAGGGTCGCGACGGAGCTCGTCGCCGTGCCGCGGGCGTTGGCCACGAGCACATCGTAGAAGCCAGCGTCCCCCGCGGAGACGTTGTTGACGGTGAGGACGGGGCCGGTGGCGCCGCCAATGTTCAGTCCGTTGCGGCGCCACTGGTAGTTGAAGGAGGCCCCCCCCGTCGCGGAAACCGCAAACGTCGCCGAAGCGCCCCCGAGGGCGACCTGTGGCCGCGGCTGCTGGGTCAGTTCCGGCACAGTCGTGACGACCACGTTGGCCGAGACCGAGGTGACGGTGCCGACCGAGTTGGTCACCTGCACCGTATAACTGCCGGCCGCCGAAGCTTGGACGCCGCTCAAGGTGAGGGTCGCGCCGACCGCACCACTGAGGGCCGCGCCGTTGCGGCTCCACTGATAGGCCAGCGGCTCGGTCCCGGTCGCACTGACGCTCAGCGCGAGGGTGCCGCCGAGGTCCACCACCGCCGCCTGCGGCTGGGCGGCGATCGCCGGGGCGGAGACCGCCGGGAGGATCGTGAGGGTGAAGGACTGGGTCGTGACCGCCGGATTGGTCGCGGAGACGGTGAGCGCGAGCGGCGAACCGGTCGTGTCCGGCGGGGTACCGGAGAGCACGCCGGTCGTGGCGTTGAGCGAGGCCCACGCCGGCAGGCCGGCGATGGCGAAGGTCGGCACCGGGTCGCCGGTGGCGGTGAAGGTGAATGTCCCGGCCGTCCCGACGCGGAAGGCGGCCGCTGCGGCGCTCGTGATGGTGGGCGCGGTGCCAACCGTGAGGGTGACGGCGTTCGAGGTGGCGTTCGGGCTGATCAAGTTGCTGACGACCACCTGGAACTGATCCCCGGTCATGGTGGCCGCGGCATTGGTGATGCGCAGCGTGGCCGTGCCGACGCCGGAGTAAGTCGCGTCATTGGTCAGCAGCGGTACGAAGCCGGTGCTACCGACCCGCAGTCGGTACCAAGTGAAGACCGAGGGGGCCGGCGTGCCAGTCGCGGCCACGGTAAAGGTCGCGGAGCCGCCCACCGGGGTGACCGCCGCCACCGGCTGGGTCGTGATCGTGGGCGCGCTGACGTTACCGGTGCGCTTGATCACTTGGTTGCGGGTGTCGGTGATGTAGATCGTGCCTTGGGCATCCACGGCCACGCCAAAAGGCTGGTTGAACCGGGCCTCGCTGCCGAGCCCGTCCGCGGAACCGGCGGAGCCGGCGGTGCCCGCGAGGGTGGCCACGGTGCCCGTGGACGTGATGCGGCGCAAGGTGTGGCTGTTGGTGTCGCCCACATAAACATTGCCGCCCGAATCCACCGCGATCGCGGAAGGCTGGTTGAAGCGGGCCACGGTGCCGGTGCCGTCCGCGGCGCCCGAGGTCCCGGCTAGACCGGCGAAGGTCGAGACGTTCGAGGAGAAGTCGATCTTGCGGACGGTGTGGTTGAAAGAGTCGGTCACGAAGAGCGTGCCGGCCGCGTCCACCACCACCGCAAACGGGAAGGCGAACCGGGCACTGGCGCCCAGGCCGTCCGCCGTGCCACGCTGAGTGGCCGTGCCCGCGTAGGTGGTCACGATCGCCCCCGATTGGATGCGGCGGATGGTGTGGTTGAAGGTGTCCGCCACGTAGATCGTGCCGGTGGTGTTCACCGCGACGCCGGACGGGTACAGGAAGCGCGCTGCGCTGCCCGTGCCGTCCGTGCTGCCGGTATTGCCGGCCAGACCGGCGACCGTCGTGACCGTGCCGTCCGGCGCAATCGCGCGGATGGTATGGTTGTAAGTGTCCGCCACGTAGACGGTGCCCACGGTGGAAACCGCGACGCCGGACGGGGAGTTGAAGCGGGCGGCCGAGCCCAGGCCGTCCGCGCTGCCGCTCACGCCGGGCTGGCCGGCGAGGGTGGTGACGACGCCGCCGGGGGCGACCTTGCGAATGACGTGGTTGCTGGGGTCGGCCACGTAGAGGTTACCCAAGGCATCGACCACGGTACCGGCCGGACCGTTGAAGCGGGCCGCGTCCCCGGTGCCGTCGGCCGTGCCGGAAGTGCCGGGCTTGCCCACGTAGGTCGAGACGGCGGTGCCGACGACGATCGAAAGGGAGGCCGAGAGACTCTGCGCGGACCCCGAAGTGTTGGTCGCGACCGCTCGGAACGCGTCCCCGCTCATGCCTGAGGTCGGGTTGAGGACCATGAGGGTGCCGGTGGTGACGCCGCTGTAGGTGGTGTCGTTGGCGAGGTCGTAATAGGCGGAGGAACCGGCGGCGAGACGCTGCCACTGGATCGTGGGCGTCGGGTTACCGGTGGCGGCCACGGTGAAGGAGGCGACCTGGCCGGGCGTGAGCGCGACGTTGGCCGGCTGGGTGGTGATCACCGGGGCGAGGGCCACAGGCGAGATCACCAGCGTGAAGGACTGGAGCGAAGCCGGGGCGACGCCGTTGCTCGCCGAGAGGACGAGGTTATAGGGAGAGGCTGCGCTGGTACCGACCGCGGGGACGCCCGAGAGTACGCCGGTGCCGGCGTTGAGGGTGAGGCCCGAGGGGAGCGTGCCGCTGGAGACCGTGTAGGTCATCGTCGCAGGGGCACCTGTGGCTAGGACGGTAAAGGTGCCGGCCTGGTTCTCGACGAGGGTCACCGTGGGGAGGCTGGTGATGACCGGCGCAGTGGTGATGGTGAGCAGGGCCTCATTCGAGGTGGCGGGGGAGCCCACGCCGCTGCTGACCACGACCAGGAACTTGTCGCCGGAATCGGCGAGCGCCGTCGGAGAGACGCTGAGAGTGGCGGTGGTGGTGCCGGTGTACTTGCCGCCCTCGGTCAGCGAGACGAAGCCGACCGTGCCGGCCGCCTGGCGCTGCCACTGGTAGGTCAGCGTGCCGCCGCCGTTGGCCGCGGCGACCACCGAGAACTGCGCGCCCGCGCCGGCCGCGATCGTGGCGGCCGCCGGCTGGGTCGAAATCGTCGGGCCCGAGCTGACGTTTAGCGTGAAGACTTGGGTCGTGCTGCCGCCGGTGTTGGTCGCCGTGATCGTGAAGGTGAAGGGCGAGCCGGCCGTGGTGGAGGGCGGGGCGGCGGTGATGAGACCCGCCGCGTTCAAAAATGCGACGGTGGCCGGCAGGGAGCCGGCCGTAATGCTGAAGGTCGGCACAGGCGAACCAGTTGCCACCACCTGGTAGGACGCCGCGTTGCCCACCACGAAGGTCGTGGTCGCCGCGCTGGTGATCACCGGGGGCTGGTTCACGGTCAGCGTGAAAACCTGCGTCGCGGCCGGGGCCACGCCGTTGCTCGCCTGCACGGTGAACGAGAAGGGCGAGCCCACTGCGGTAGCAGGCACGCCCGAGAGGACGCCCGCAGAGGAAAGGGTGAGGCCCGAGGGCAGGGTGCCGGCGGACACCGAGAACGCGGGCGCCGGGGAACCGGTGGCGGCGAAGCTGAAGGAGTCGGCGCCACCGAGAGCGAAAGTGGCGCTGTTCGCGCTGGTGATCTCCGGGGCCGTCGCGACCGTGCCGCGGCGGATCAGCTGGTTGGCGTTGTCCGCCACGTAGACTTTTGCAAGGGTGTCGAGGGCGATGCCCGTCGGGCGGGTGAACCGCGCCGCGGAGCCGAGCCCATCGACGAAACTGCCAGAGCCCGCGGTGCCCGCGAGGGTCGTGACCGCGCCGGTCGCGATCACCAAACGGCGCAGAGTGTGGTTCAGGGTGTCCGCCACCAGCAGCGTCGTGCCAGGGCCGGAACCGTTGCTGTCGATCGCCAGCCCCTCGGGCCCGTTGAAGGTCGCCAACCCGCCCGTGCCGTCCGCGGCCCCCGCCGTGGCGGCGCCAGCAAGGGTCGAGACCTCCCCAGTCGCGAGCACCACCCTGCGGATGCGGTTGTTGCCCTTGTCGGCGACGTAGAGGTTCGCGTTGTCCGCAGCTAGCCCGATCGGATTGAAGAACCGAGCGGACGCCGGGGTCGCTGAATCGACGAAGCCCTGCGTCCCCGGGGTGTTGCTCCCGGTGCCATCGGGACCGGCGAGCGTGGTCACGACACCCGAGGCGACGACGATCTTGCGGATCGACTGGTTGCTCGAGTCGGCGACGTAGAGGTTTCCACCGGAGAGGGCTAGGCCGTAGGGGTAGCTGAACCGAGCCGCGGTGCCGATGGCGTTGGTGCTGCCCGCCGTGTCCGCGCCGCCCGCGAGGGTCGTGACCACCGGGGTCGCCGGCGTCAGGTCGATCACGCGGATGGTGTGATTAAACGTGTCGGCGACGTAGAGCTTGTTCGCGCCCGCGTCGAGGGCGAGGCCCTGAGG
>Ga0194119_10001071_pt1 | contig 50998 bp, 53 predicted proteins | sample TA2MahC100mmetaG_FD_148620 | JGI IMG/M metagenome (GOLD analysis project Ga0194119, IMG submission 148620) | Freshwater microbial communities from Lake Tanganyika, Tanzania - TA2015018 Mahale Deep Cast 100m | ecosystem: Environmental > Aquatic > Freshwater > Lake | place: Tanzania: Lake... | reverse complement strand
GCGGCCCGCCGGGCCGGATAGACCCCGAAGATCACCCCGACCAGCGCCGAGAAGCCGAAGGCGAGCCCCACCGAGGAGGCGCCGATCTGCGTCGTCCACCCCAGCAGCTTGGTGAAGGCGGTCGCCCCGCCGGCCCCGAGCAGGATCCCCAGCCCACCCCCCAGGAGGCAGAGCACCACCGCCTCGATCAGGAACTGGAAGAGGATGTTGAGGCGGGTCGCGCCGAGCGCCTTCCGGATCCCGATCTCCCGCGTCCGCTCCGTGACCGAGACGAGCATGATGTTCATGATCCCGATCCCACCCACGAGGAGGGAGACGGCGGCGATCCCAGCCAGGAGCATCGAGAAGACCTGCGTCGTCTCGCCCAAGGTGCTCAGGAAGTCGGCCTGGTTGCGGATCTGGAAGTCATCGGGCTTATCGGGGCGAAGCTTGTGCTCGCGCCGCAGGACCTTCTGCACATCGGCCATCGCGTCGGGGATCCGGGCCTCGTCCGGAGCAAGAACCGAGATCGAGCGGAGGCGATTCGACCCGAGGATCCGGAATCGCGCGGTTTGGATCGGGATCAGCACCTGGTCATCGGGGTTGCTGAACGGATTCGCCTGGCCCTTCGACTTGTAGACGCCGATCACCGTGAACTGGATCCCGCGGATGCGGATATCCTCACCGACGAGGGCCTCGGGGGTCTGGAGCCCGAGGTTCTCCAGGACGGTGGGCCCCACGATGGCGAGGCGCTGCCGGCTCTGGTCCTCGGCGGCGGTGAAGAAGCGCCCGGCGGCGAGCTCGTATTTGCGGACCTCGGGGAAGTTGGCCGTCGTGCCGACGACCTGCGTCCCCGCGTTCTTGTTGAGATACTGCACCTGCAGGTTGCTCGACATCTCGGGCTGGACCGCGGTGATCACGGTGCCGCGATCCTCGAGTGCCATCGCATCCTCGAGGGTGAGGCGACTCCGCACGTCGAACGACATCACCCCGCCGGCGCGGGCCTGCCCCGGGGAGACGGTGAGGAGGGTGGTCCCGAGCGAACTGATCCGATCCTTCACCGCCTGCTGCGCGCCGCGCCCCAAGGCGACGACGGCGATGACGGCGGAGACCCCGATCACGATGCCGAGCATCGTGAGGAGGGAGCGCATCTTGTTCGCGCGGAGCGCCCCGAGGGCGACGCGGATGGTCTCGGCGAAATCCATGGCTTATCGGCTCCCGCCGCCGCCACCGCCCCCACCGCCGCCGCCGGTCGGGCGACCGCCCCCAGCACCACCTGCGCCGCCGGTGCTTCCGCCACCCAAGGGAGAGCCACCGCCGGTCATGGCGCGGAAGCGCTCCGTGCTCTGCTGTCGCTGCGCTTGGAGGGCAGCGGCACTCAGGAGGGCGACCTTCTCCCCCGGCTTGAGGCCGCTGATGACCTCGGTGTAGTCGTAGTCGGCGACGCCGAGGCGGACGACGCGCGGCTCCCAGGTACTATCGGCCTTCTGGACGAAGACGAGGCCGGAGCGGCCGCCACTGCGGCGGGCGCCGTTCGGCGCGCCACCGGTCGTGGCGCCATTCATCCCCTGGGGGCGTCCGCCAGCGGAGCCTCCAGCGGCGGCACCGCCCGTCGCCCCTCCGCCGTTCCGGCGTCCACCGACGCGCGGCGCGGCGGAATCACCCCCGGTGCCACGGGCACGGCTCCCATTGGTGCGGGCGGCATCAGCAAGGCCGGTGCTCGGACGTCCGCCAGCGGGTGCACCGCTCGCTGCGCCGGGTGCGCCATTCCGCATCCCGGCCGCCCCACCGAACCCACTCCCTTGGCTCGCCCGGATCTGCGCCTGCACGCTGTCGGGATCGAGGCCGAGGAGGGGGGCCGCCTGTGCCGCCTCGCGCACGGAGCGGACCGCCTCGTTCGCCACGGCGATGACCTCCTCGCGCCGCTCGGAGACGATCGAGACCTCGCCATTCATCCCGGGCATGAGGAGCCCGTCGCGGTTGTCGAGGGTCACGAGCACGGGGAACATGGTCACGTTCTGCTGCACCACCGCCTGCGGTTCGATCTTCTCGACCACGCCGCGGAAGGGGCGATCGGGGAAGGCGTCGACGGTCACCGTCGCCTCGAGGCCGGCGCGCACGGCGCCGATGTCGGTCTCGTTCACGAGGGCGCGGGCGCGCACGCGCGTGAGGTCGGCCATCTTCACGATGGTGGTCCCGCCACCGACGGCGCTCGTCCCCGACTGCACGACCTGTCCCAGGGCGACGGGCTTCTCGATGATCGTCCCGAGCACCGGCGCCGTCACGCGCGCCTCCTCCAGTCGCTGCTGCGCGATGTCGAGCGCGGCGCGCGAGCGGACGATCGCCGACTGCGCGTTGGCGAAGTCGAGCTGCGCGGCCTCGTTCTCCTGCGCGGTGATGATGCGCGCGGCGAGCAGCTCATCCGAGCGCTTCTTCTGGATCGAGGAGACCTCGAGCCGCTTCTCCGCCGCCTCGAGATCGGCCTTCGCCTGATCGAACTGGTTCTGCACGTCGCGCGTGTCGAGCTGCACGATGAGATCGCCGGCGCGCACCAGCGTCCCGGTCTCGACCGGCATCTGGATCACCTGGCCCGATGCGCGGGACTTCACCTCGACGACGTTGATCGGTTCGATCACTCCGGTGGCCTCGGCCTGCACCACGATGGTGCGCCGGGCGATCTCCGTGGTCCGGATCACGAGGGGCTGCTCGGCCTTCTTCCCGCACGCCGTGAGCAGGGCGGCGGCGGTGAGGAGCAGGAGGGGCTGACGGGTCACGGCACGAACTCCACAGGAGGACGAAAGGAAGGTGGGCATCAGAGATCCCGCCCGATGAGGGCCTCGATCTGCGCCCGCGCGGTGCGGGCATCGAGACGGGCCTGGATCAGCGCCTGACGCGCCGAGATGAGGGTGCTCTGCGAGGCGAGCAGGTCGAGCAGGGTGCCCGCGCCGAGGTTGTAGCGCTCCTGCTGCACGCGCAGATCCTCCTCGCCGGCGAGGACCGACTGCTGCTGGATCTCCACGCGCGCTTCGGCGGTGCGGAGGGTGCCGAGCTGCTGGATCATGAGCTGCCGCGCGTTGAGCTTGGCGTCACGGAGCGCGGCTTGCGCGTTCTGCTCCGCGAGACTCGCCTGCAACACCTGCTGCTCGCGATTGAGCCCGTTGAAGACGGTGAAGTTCACGCGGAGGTTGGTCGCGATGTTCTTGTTGCGCGTGTCGCCGAGGAAGGCGAAGCCGGGCTGCGAGGCGGCGTAGTTCTGCGAGAGCCCGAGCGAGAGGGTCGGGAGATAGGGGGTCTTGGCCGCGCGCGAGCTCTGCTTGGCGGCATCGGCGGCAGCGATCGCTTGTCGGACCGCCGGGCCCTGTTCGGCGAGGGCGAGGAGCTCCGCGTCGCTCCGTGTGACGCGGAGCGCGGCGTCGCGTTGGTCGTCTGGCGCCGCAGTCACGAGCGTCGCGGAGCCGACGAGGCGCGAGAGACTCGCGTTGGCGCCGGCGAGGGCGTTCTCGGCCGCGAGGACGGCGAGACGCGCATTGCCGACGGCGATCACCGAGCGTAGCGAGTCGGAGCGGGTGGCGGCGCCGGCGCCCACGCGGGCGTTGGCGGCCTTGAGCTGCTCCGCGGCCTGCTCGAGCTGCTTCGCGGCGGCGCTCTGTTGCTCGCGAGCGGCGAGCACGGCGTAGAACTGCTGCTTCACGTTGAGCGCGACGGTGAACTCCTGCGCGACCTCACTCGCCTCGGCGGCATCGACGCCGGCGCGCGCGGCCTGGAGCTCGAACCACCGCCGGCCGCCGTCGAAGACCTCGAGATTGGAGTTCAGGCTGTGGCTGGCGCGCCACGGGACGTCGTTCGGGAGGATCGTGTCGAGGTCGAGGAGGTACCGCGTGCCGTTCTGGCGATTGGCGCCCGCCCCGAAGGAGAGGGTGGGGAGGTAGGCCGCATAGCGCGATCGCACCGTCCCGGCCTGTTGCCGGACATTGTTGCGGGCCTGCACCGCCGCCGGCGCGTTGCGCTTGGCGAGCCGCACCGCCTCGTCGAGGGTGATCGGGCGCGCCGCCTCCTGGGCCCCGAGGGCCATGGGGAGGCACACCACCATCAGTCGGACCATCCGCCGCATCAGTTACCGCTCCTGGCGACCGCGCTCGCGCGCGCGCCGCATCTCGTCATATCGGGTGCGCTGCTCGGGGGTGAGCATCGCCTGGATCTCCTGCCGCGCCGCCGTCCCGACCGAGTCGAGCGATGGACGGACCGGGGCCATCAGGGAGTCGTACCCCCGATTGCGCGCATCGAGGATCGAATCGAATCGGGCCCGCTGCGCCGCGTCGAGTCCGAGCTCGGTGGAGATGCGCTCGCGCATGCTGCGGGGATCCCGCCATTCGCGTGCCAACCGCTCGCGCAGGATCACGCGGTCGGCGACGATGCCGAGGATCGCGCCCACCACGACCATCGAGGCATAGAACGCGAGGGCCTTCCCTTTGGTTCGAGTCATGACATCTCCTAGCGGGGACCCGGGGCGAGGTACGCCCCCGGTCGGTCGTCATCGAAGAGCCCACGACGGGCGAAGGTCGGCTGCACGTCGGCCGGGGTCTCGATCTGCGTCTCGTACGCCATCCGGGTCTCCACCGATCGGGCGCGCATCCAGAGCGACCCGGCGACGATGAGGGTGAGCCCAGCCGCGAGGAGTCCCACGCGGTAGGTCCGCTCGGAGATCGCCCACCACTCGCCCTCTTCATGGCCCTGCGCCACGCGGGCCAGGATGCGTGCGTGAAGCCCATCCCAGTAGGCCGGATCGGCTGGTGGGGCGGTGAGCGCTCGGAGGTGCTCGGTCAGTTCGTCATCCCGGTGCAGCGCCGGGCCGCGGGTCTCTTCGGTCATACGTCACTCCTCAGCGCCCCGAGCAACTGGCGCAAATGGGATCGGGCATAGTGCAGGTCGGAGCGAGCCGTCCCCTCGGGGATCCCGAGCATCTGGCCGATCTCCGCGTGGCGGAACCCCTCCACGTCGTGCAACGTGATCACCGCGCGTTGCCGCGCGGGGAGCTCGGCGAGCGCCGCCGCCAACCGACGGCGCACCTCCGCCGTCTCCGCGGGATCGCGGTAGGGCGACGCCACCGTCTCCGGCAACTCGTCGGCATCCCGCACCTTCCGCCGACGGGTGATGTCGAGCGCCGCATTCGCCACGATCCGGTGGAGCCAGGCCCCGAAGGCCTGATCGGGGCGGAAGCGCTCCAGCGCGCGGTAGGCGTGGAGGAACCCTTCCTGCACCGCGTCCTCCGCATCCTCGTGGTTGAGCACGATCGCCCGCGCCACCGCGTACGCCCGCCGCTGGTGCCGAAGCACCAGGGTGCCGAAGGCCGCCTCCTCGCCCCGCTGGGCGGCGAGGATGAGCTCCCGCTGGTCCGCTGGCCGGTCAGGCACCATGCGGACGGTGGTCGGGGTCCAGGGGAGGACCATCGTGGTCATGCGCGACGCTCACGTGGCACATCCTCATATACGTCGGAGCGAGGGCTGACGTTGGGGCGTTACAGGGACCAGGGGCCAGGGACCCAGGACCAGGGGTCAGGGAACAGCGGGCCCCGCGAGTCCGAGGGTGGGTGCGATCCCGCGCATCGCCTCGATCACGAAGGCGATGTGTGCCTCGAGTTCGACGCCGAGCTCGGCCGCTCCGTTAACGACATCCTCTCGGGAGACCCCGCGAGCGAACGCCTTATCCTTGAGCTTCTTCCGCACCGAACTCGCCTCGAGATCCATCACGCTCTTGGAGGGACGCACGAGGGCGGCGGCGGTGATCAGCCCGCAGAGCTCATCGACGGCGAAGAGGGCCTTGGCCATCTGGCTCTCGCGCGCGACCCCGGTGAAGGGGGCGTGGCCGAGGATCGCCTGACAGATGTCGTCTGGGTAGCCGAGGGTGCGGAGGTGGCGGACCCCCTCACTCGGGTGCTCGGCGTCGGCGGCCTGTGCGTCGTTGGGGAAGCGCTCGTAGTCGAAGTCGTGCAGGAGGCCGGCGAGCCCCCAGCGTTCGACATCTTCGCCGAAGTGGGAGGCGTAGGCGCGCATCGCGGCCTCGACGGCGAGCATGTGGCGCCGGAGGGAGACGTTGGGGGTCCACGCCTCCATGAGGGCGAGGGCGCTGGCACGATCGGGAAGGGTCGACATGGGAGGCAAGATACACCGCCTCGACCGCGTGGTTTCCTTAAGGATCGGGCTAGGAGGTTCGCCCCGCCGGAGCCGACGCGGCCCGCAGCGCATTCAGGATCACCGCTACATCGATCCCCTCCTGGATCAGCGCCCCCACTGTGGGGGGGATGAACCCGAGCGCGGCGACGACCATCGCCGCACCAGAGAGGACGAGTCCGGCGACGATGCTCTGCCGTGCGATCTTCACGGCGCGCTGGCCGATGCGCACCGCATCCTCGACGCGCGTGACATCATCGGCGAGGAGCACCACGCCAGCCGCCTCGGCGGAGATCCCGCCGCCGTGCGCGGCGAGGGCGACCCCGACCGTCGCAGCGGAGAGTGCGGGGGCATCGTTGGTGCCGTCGCCCACCATTAGGACGCGGTGGCCGCTCGCCTCGAGTGCCTTCACCGCGGCGACCTTTCCATCGGGGAGGAGATCCCCCTGGGCCTCGCTGATCCCCAACGCCTCAGCCATCGGGCGCACATTCTCCACGTGATCGCCGGAGAGGAGGACGGTGCGGGTGAGGCCAAGCTGCGTGAGGCGCTGGAAGAACGGAGGGAGATCGGCGCGGAGGCGGTCGCCGAAGGTGATGACACCGATCATCGGCAGCGCGGCCTGCTCGAGGGATTCGACCACCACATAGGCGCGGAGCCCACCAGCGGTGGCCGGGTGCAGCGCGTCGAGGGCGGTGCGACGCTCAGGGTGATGCTCCCCGACCAACGTGCGATTCCCGACGCTGACGCGGTGCGCGTTCACGAGGCCGGTGACCCCGCGCCCCGCATGCTCCACGATCTCGCGCGCCGAGGGAATCTGTAGCTTCCGAGCGGTCGCCTCATCGAGGACGGAGCGCGCGAGGAGATGTCCACTCCCCATCTCGATCGCGGCGGCGTAGCGCAGGAGTTCGTCGGCGGAGGCGCCATCGATTCCTTCGACGGAGGTCACCGCGGGCCGGCCGTGCGTGAGGGTCCCCGTCTTATCGAAGACCACGGTGTCGACGCGCGCGAGGAGTTCGAGCGCGGTGCCATTGCGCACGATCACCTGACGGCGGGCCGCGCGGTTGATCCCACCGATCACCGCGACCGGGGTCGCGAGGAGGAGCGGGCAGGGGGTCGCGACGACGAGGACGGCGAGGACGCGCAGTGGATCGCGTGAGATGACCCACGCGATGACGCAGGCGAGGATCGTGATCGGGGTGAACCAGACCGCCCAGCGGTCGGCGAGACGTTGGATCGGGGACTTCTCCCCCTGGGCCGTTCGGACGAGCTCGACGATGCGCGCATAGAGCGAGGCGCTGGCGAGGGCGGTGGCACGAAGCACCAGCGGCGAGGCGGTGTTCACCACGCCGGAGCGTACTTGCGCACCCGGCCCCACGCGCTCGGGAATCGGTTCGCCAGTGATGCGCGAGGTGTCTAGCGAACTGGAGCCCTCGACCACCTCGCCGTCGCAGGGGATCATCTCCCCGGGGCGCACCAAGAGGAGGTCACCGACGGCGATCCGCTCGACCGCGACATCGGTGACCGCGGTCCCGATCAGCGGGTCGCCGGCCGCGGGGCGCTCCGACGCGAGGCGGTGCGCGATGCGTGGCGCTGCCGCCTCGAGCTCGCGCACCGCATCCGACGCGCGTCCTTCGGCGTAGCGCTCGAGGAGTTCACCCCCCGTCTGCATCAGCACGATCACCAAGCCGGCGATCGGCTCCAGGAGGACGATCGCGGTGACGATCGCGAGCATCGCGACCACATCGGCGGCGAACTCGCCACGGAGCATCCCCTTGATGGTGCGCCAGGCCACCGGCGCCCCGAGGAAGACAAGTCCCGTCATCAGGGTCGGGACTGACCAGCGCGCGAGCTCGGGGTGCAGACGGAGCGCGAGTCCGAACGCCAGGATCAGGAGCGTCTGGATCGGCGCGGCCGCCGCGGCGAGCGGAAAGGGAAGCGCCCTGCGCCCCTCGAGGGACGCAGGGCGCTCGGCGGCCGGCGACTCGGCCGCGGTCATCTCAGTGCGACTCGGTCGCGGGTGCCGCCTCGTGATGGGCGTCGAACTTGCGGTTCGTCAGCGTCATCGTGATGAGGACGACCGCGAGGATGCCGATGAGGCCGATGATCAGGCCCTTGAAGGCGGCGGCGGTGTCGCGTCCGGACATCGGGGTGCCAGTGGTCATGGGATCAGGTACCAGGGGTCAGGGGACAGGATCAGGCGACGCGGACGGAGACCATGTGGTCCTTGTCCGTGAGGGTCTTCATCACGTCGAGGCCCGAGGTGATCTGGCCAAAGACGGTGTGCACGCCATCGAGGTGCTTGGTGTTGGGTTCCGAGAGCACCATGAAGAACTGGGAGCCGCCCGTGTTCAGGCCGGCGTGCGCCATGGAGAGGGCGCCAACGGCGTGGCGCTGGGGGTTTCCCTTGGTCTCGCACGTGATCGTCCACCCCGGGCCGCCGGTGCCTGGCGGGCCCTTCGGCGTGCCACCGATCTTCGCGTTGGGGCAGCCCCCCTGCACGACGAAGTCGGAGATCACGCGGTGGAAGCGGATCATGTCGTAGAAGCCGTCGTTGGCGAGCTTCTCGAAGTTGGCGACCGTGCCGGGCGCGTCCTTCTCGTGGAGCGTCGCGACGATGGTGCCCTTGTTGGTCTCGAAGGTGGCGGTCTTCATGGGGGGAAAGGCAGAGAGTGTTCGAGAAATCTACCTAGCGGCGGGGACGCCTGCCCAGTGAGACGGTGAAGAGATAGTACCGGGGGACTTTGCACCCATTTCGGAGGGCGGGTTCGAAGGTCCACTGTGCGATCGCCGCCTTGAGGTTGGTCGTGTACCAGCCCTCCGGCGACTGCAACATCGCGAAGGTGGTCATGTCGGGGCGGCCCACGGTATCGACGAGGACCTCCGCCTTGATGGTGTCGCCGCGGCTCCGGCGAAGTACGGCCGGCGGGACAGGCCGCTTGATCGGGGGCGGTTCCATCTTCACCGGCGTCGGGACGCGCTCCACCTCGAGTCGTGGATCGAGTCGCGCATCCTCGCGGGCGAGCTCGCACGAATCTTTCGGCGGGGCGAGGAGCTGTGCGTTCTGCACCGCGGAGCTCCGGCGCGCGGGGGCGCAGGCGACGGCGATGCAGACGAGCGCCATCGCCGCGAGCGCTGAGGTGCGCAGGGTGTGATGAGGCGAGGAAGCGGCAGCGGGAGAGAAGGCCATCGGTCGGGAGTCAGAGGGCAGCGGAGGGGCAGCAGTCGGCGAGGACGCACTCGCCGCAGCGCGGCCGGAGCGCCGCGCAGGTGCGGCGCCCATGCCAGATCATGAGGTGCGAGAGCTGGGTCCAGCTCTCGCGCGGGAAGAGCGGGATCAACGCCTGTTCGATCTTCACGGGATCGGACTCGCGCGTGAAGCCGAAGCGGGCGGAGAGTCGCGCCACGTGGGTGTCGACGACGATCCCTTCGTTGCGACAAAAGGCGTTGCCGAGGACGACGTTCGCCGTCTTGCGTCCGATCCCGGGAAGGCGGACGAGTGCGTCCATCTCCGTCGGGATCTCACCGCCATGTTCGGCGACGACCTGTCGCGCGAGCCCGAGGATCGACTTCGCCTTGTTCCGATAGAACCCCGTGCTCTTGATGACCGCCTCGATCTCCTCGAGCGAGGCCTGCGCGAGCGCCTGCGGGGTCGGCCAGCGGCGAAAGAGTTCGGGGGTCACCATGTTGACGCGTGCATCGGTGCACTGCGCCGAGAGGACGGTCGCGACGGCGAGCTCGAAGGGATTGCGGTGCGTGAGCTCGCAGTGCGCGTCGGGGTAGGTCGCTGTGAGTCGACGCTGGATCTCGAGGGCGTGCGCGCGCAGTGCCTCGCCACGTAAGCGAGCGGGGCGTCGGGTCGCGGTCTTCTTCGCGGTCTTCCTTTTGGGCGCGGTGCGCGGTGACTTCTTGGCGGCCATGATGTCAGCGTGCCGCGTGCCGACGCCGCTGCGCGAACGCCACCACCTCGTCCACCCCGCGCGTGTTGAGCACATCGCCGGCGGTGAGCCACCCCTTCCGTGCCATCCCGATTCCCAGTGCCATGTTATCGAGGCCGTCGACCGAGTGTGCGTCAGGGCCGATCTCGTGTAGCAGATGCGCTGCGGCGCGAGAGTCCATCATCCTCTGAATATACGGGAGCGGGCCGGTGGCTCCTGCTCCTTACCCCGTCACGAGTGATTCGGTCTCGTCGAGGAAGGTGTCGATCGCGGCTTCAATCTCTGCCGGGCGCTCCACGTACGGCACATGACCACAGTCGTCGAGCCAGCAGGTCCGTGCCCCGAGCGCCTCAGCGATCGCCGCCGCGGAGGCGAGTGGGATCGGGTCCTGCCGCCCATGGACCACGAGGGTGGGGATATGCAGCTGGCGCAGGGCGGGGAGGAGGTCGAAGTCCCCGAGCGATTCCCAGGTGGACTGCTGCACGCGCCCGGTGACGCGGAAGGGGGTGAGGTCGCGCGCCCGCGTGGGATCGGCGAAGTAGCCGGCGACGCTCAGCTCGAAGATCCGCTGCTGGTAGGCCGCGGGGTCTTGGGCGCGGAGGCCGCTCGCCTCGAGCGCCGCGCGTAGCTCGGCGATCTGCGGGCTCCGTTGCCGCGCGGCCATCTCCGCCTCGAAGGTCGCGCGATAGGCGCGACTCACCGGGGCCGGGTTGATGAGGACGAGACGACGCGGCATCGGGCCGGCGCGTCCGGCGGCGGATTCGATGGCATAGAGCAGGGCGAGGAGGGCGCCCCACGAATAGCCCACCAGCGTGAGCGGCCCTGGGGCGAGCTCTGTGATCACCGCGGCGCAGTCGGCGACATGGGTCTCCCAGGTGATCGGGGTGCGGTCATCGGTCTTGGAGCGTCCCCCGCCGCGCTGATCGTAGAAGAGCGTGCGCCGCCGCCGTGCGAGGAAGAGGAGTTGCGGCAGAAGGTAGTCATGATGCGCCCCTGGCCCACCATGGAGCACGAGCATCGTGCTGTTCGTTCCCTGCGCAGTGCTTTCAGCTTCCAGCCTTGAGCCTCCAGCCTCCAGTGGGCCATAACTACACCAGTACAACGGGAGCGCAGTGCTCTCCGTGGTCCCTGCGTGCATCGGAGCGGGAATCGGTGGCATATGGGTCAGAGGAAGGTGCATGCGATGCGCGCGGTGTTGCAGTGCACGCGCACGGTGTCGTGGATGTCCCGGCCATAGCCCCCCGCGATCACGATCGCGACGGGGACGCCGATCGCCCGCGCCGATTCGAGCACGAGGGCATCGCGACGCATCAAGCCGTCAAAGGTGAGCCGGAGGCGACCGAGGGCGTCCCCCTCGTGGGGATCGGCACCCGCCAAATAGCAGACGAGATCGGGCTGAGCGGCGGCCAACACCCCGGGGAGGGCGTCGGCGAGTCGCTCGAGGTACTCGGTGTCCTCGGTCCCATCCTCGAGCTCGATGTCGAGTGTGCCCGGGACCTTCCGGAAGGGGTAGTTCCGCCCGCCGTGCATGGAGAACGTGAAGCTCGCTTCGTCTCCTGCGAGGATGTCGTGCGTCCCATTCCCCTGGTGCACATCGAGATCGATGATCGCGACGCGTCGGATCCGTCCTTCCGCGCGCAGCGTGCGCACCGCGATGGCGACATCGTTGAGGACACAGAATCCCTCACCATGGCTGGCGAACGCGTGATGCGTGCCGCCGGCGAGATTCATCGCGATCCCCTCCTGCAGTGCGTACCGCGCCGCTTCGAGCGTCCCGCCACTCGCCCGGAGCGAGCGCTCCACCAGACCTGGACTCCAGGGGAATCCCATCCGTCGTTGCTCCGCCGCGGTGAGGCGACCGTCGAGCACGTGGGCGAGATAGGCGGCGTCGTGGACCCGTCCCGCATCGACCAAGGCGAGCCGCTGCGGGTCATGGACCCGACCCGCCGGGACGATCCCCTCGGCCACGATCGCCTCTCGCAGGAGCGAGTATTTGGCGATCGGGAAGCGGTGGCCGTCAGGGAGCGGGATCGTGTAGTGCGCGCTCGACCAGACGTGGAACGCCATGCGGATCTCGGGTGTGGGAGAGCGGTGAAGGGTATACTACTAACAGACCGGCTCCCGCTCACCCCGTCGATGCCCAAGTCCCCGCTCGCGGCCCTCGAACGCACCCGCGCCTTCGCCGAGCTCCTCACCGTGGTCGCCGAGCATCCGGAAGACCATGCCGCGCAGGCCAGCATGATCACGGCCGTCTTGGAGAGCGCAGAGCCCGAGGCGTTGGTGATGGCTCCCGTCGTCGGAGGCCTCGAAGTGAACGGTCTACCGGCGGATGTCCCGGTCGTCGCGCCGCTCCTTCAGCGGGCGGGGATCCTCGAGCCTGGGCTCGCCGCGCACATCACGGAGGACCAGCTTGCCGAGGTGGTACGACTGCTCGCCCGTGTCGCCTCGGACGACGTGGACCAGTCAGCGATGGAGGCCGGCTTCCGAGCGTTGGCGGGGGGGACGGTCCATGTCCGTTTTCGTCCGCGCGCGGTCCGGCCAACCGCCGTCATCGATCGCATACCGGAAGAGGCGCCGCTCGCCCTCCCCTCGCATCCTACCGAGGAGCTCGGCGCCGTCCTCATGCAACTCGAGGCGATCGCGACCCTCGATCCGCCAGATGAGGATTTGGAGCGCGAGGCCGTTGCCCGCCTGATCCCGATCGTTCAGCTCGCGAGCAAGCATGGTCGGGATGACGAGATGATCGATGGGCTCCACGCGCTGTTGGTGGTCGAGCAGGAGGCACAACGGGATCCGCGTCGCACAGCGCGGCGCCAGGCCATCACGGAAGCGTTCCAGGCATTGGGTAGGACGCCGCTGATCCGACGTGTCGCCGAATTGTGCATCGTTCAGGCCGATGGGCCGGACGCCTCGGTGACGCAGGCGATCCTCCGGCGCTTCAAGGATGACGGCGTCCGGGAGATGCTGGGCTACTGGTCTGCCGCTCCGACGCCGGCTCAGCAGGATGTGATGCTCCGGGTGATGCGGACGATGCCGCGGCTCTATGTAGCGCTGAATGCGCTGATCCGGGGCCGCGACGTGCTGGTGGCTCGGTCAGCGATCGCCGTCCTCGCTGACGTCGCGGACGGTCGGGCGGAGGAGGTGTTGCGCGAGCACACACGCCATCCGCAGGAGAAGGTACGACGAGCGGCGCTCGCCGCACTCGCGCGGTGTGGCTCTGAGCTGGCGCAGGTGGCGTTGGTGGCGGCGGTCACGATGACATCCCAGCGGTCCGACTCTGTGCGATCCAATCCCTCGCGCGCCCTCGGGGTTCGATGGCCGTTCCGCGACTCGCCGCGGTGCTGGAGAAGGAACGGAACCCCGACGTCCTCGCTGCGGCGGTGATGACGCTTGGGGTCATCGCCACGGCCGAGACGGTCGCGCTCCTCGAGCGGCTGGCGCTTGGCAAGGTTCGTGCGCCGGTGGCCTCGTCGACGGCCGCGCGCATCGACGCCTGTCGTGCGCTCCTCGCCGTGCGATCGCCGGCCGCCATGGTCGCGCTCCAGCATGTCGCTTCGGAGGCTGACCCTCAGGTGAGGTCAGCCGCGCTGCAGCTCGTGGCGGCCGCCTCGCGCCGCGGTACGACCACGATCCCGGCCGCGCTCGGCTGACCCCGCTACCTGCGGGGTCAGCGTGCCGTGAAGTCGGTCCGCGCCGTCACCACCCCATGCCGCGAGCATCGATGGTCTCAGTGGGAAGGGAAGGTGATGGGGTGGATGTGGCGTGCAGATGTCAGCGACCCTCGTAGACCTTGCGACCGGCGAACCAGGTGGATCGGACGCGTACCTGCGGCAACATCGCGTCGGGGATCCGCAGGAGATCCTGGTCGAGCACGACGAAGTCCGCATGCTTCCCGGGTGTGAGTGAGCCGAGCTCGCGTTCTTGGAAGGCGGCGTAGGCAGGCCAGATCGTCATCGACTTGAGTGCCTCCTCGCGGGTCATCCGTTGCTCGGGGAACCACCCCCCGACCGGCCACCCCTTGGCATCCTGGCGCAAGACGCTCGCCTTGAAGGAGATCAGGGGATCGACGTACTCCACCGGGAAGTCGGAGCCGTTGGGGATGATCGTCCCGGTCTCGAGGAGCGAGCGCCAGGCATAGGCGCCGCGGAGCCGCGTCTCCCCGAGGCGGTTCCCCGCCCAGTGCATGTCGCTCGTCTGGTGTGAGGCCTGCATGCTCGGGATCACCCCGAGCGCGGCGAAGCGCGGGATGTCGTCGCTGTGGAGGATCTGCGCGTGTTCGACGCGGAAGCGATGGTCCGCCGTGGGACGGGCGGCGAGCGCCCCCTGATACGCATCGAGCACCAAGCGATTCCCGCGATCGCCGATGGCATGCGTGTTCACCTGGAAGCCCGCCACGAGGGCGCGGTCCGCCACCTCACGGATATGCGCGGGGGCTGAGACGAGGAGCCCGCTCGTCGACGCGTCGTCGCTGTACGGCTCGAGCAGGGCGGCGCCGCGCGACCCCAGCGCACCGTCCTGATAGAGCTTGATCGACCGCACCCAGAGACGACCGTCAAAGAGTCCGCTCTGCGGGCCACGACGGAACCAGGCCTCGAGGGTCGGCGCATGGTCCGAGATCATCGCGTAGAGGCGCATGTCGAGCGCGCCCTCCCGACCGAGCTCCTCGTAGAGCTCGAGGGTCTGCGCCGAGGCGCCGGCGTCATGGACCCCGGTCAGTCCCCAGCGGTGCATCTCGGTGATCGCGGCGGCGATCATCCCCTTCACGTGTGCACGCGTCGCCGCTGGGATGCTCCGCTCGACGAGCCCCTGCGCGTTGTCGACCAAGACGCCGATCGGCTCACCACGCGCGTCGCGGATGATCTGTCCCCCACTCGGGTCCTTGATGGCACGTGTGAGACCGGCACGCTGCATCGCGAGCGCATTCACCACGGCGGCGTGGCCATCTACCCGCTCGAGATAGACCGGGTGATCGGGGACCGCGCGCGAGAGCGCCTCATGCGAGGGCCACCGCGTATCGCCCCAATCGTTCTGATCCCACCCGCGCCCGATGATCCACTCCCCCTTCGGCGTCTGCTTCGCCCGTTCCACCACGCGCGCGATCACCGCGTCGTACGATGTGGTCCCGACGAGGTCCACGTTGCGGAGTGACTGCCCGAGCCCGAGGACGTGTGCATGGGCATCGGTCATCCCGGGGATCACGGTCAGGCCATCGAGGTCGAGCACCTGCGTCGAGGCGCCAGTAAGCGCCATCGCGCCGGCGCGATCCCCGACGAAGACCACGCGCCCCCCACGGATCGCCATCGCATCGACCACGGGCCGGGTGGCATCAGCGGTGTAGATGCGGCCATTCGTGACGACGAGATCGGCGGGCGCCTGCTGGGCCGTGGCCGGGTGCGAGACCCCGACGACGAGAACAAGGAGGAAGGCGAGATGACGAGGCATGCGCAGGGAGGACGTAAGATGGACGTGCGACCGACTCAGCGAATCCTACTGCCGACCCACGAGGCGCGGAACGCGAGTTCGGTCGCGGTCGGGGTACGACCCGCCGCCTCGAAGGACACGACCTCGACGTTCGGATCCTCAGCGAGCGTCAGGGGAGCCGAGCGTTCCCCGGCACGCCCGACCCAGGTGACACGCAGCGTGGTGCCGGCGCGACGGCTCGCGAGCAGCTCGCGCAGCGCTGCCGCCGTCATGACCGGCGCATCATCGATCCGCGTGATCCGATCCCCGGTGGTAAGCCCCGCCAGATAGATGGGGCTCCCGATCAGCGGAGCGCTCGCGAGGACGAGCCCACCCGACTGGTCGGTGAATCGGACGTCGCCGAGCCAAGCCTGTCCAGGGCGTGCGGGCCGCACGAGGAACCCCGCGCGCGCCAACAAGGTCTCATACGCCGGTCGTTCGCTCCCGATCACATAGCGCGCGAAGAAGTCCCGCGCGAAGGCGGTGTCGCGCGTCACCTCGGCGAGCACCGACTGGACATCCGCCACCGTGTAGGTGCGCACGGGGGCGAGTGAGGCTGTCTGCTCGCGGCCGAAGCGCGTCCACATCCGCCGCATGACGTCATCGAGTGTCACCGGCTCCGGTCGGTCGCGCAGGGTGAGATCGAGCGCGAGCCCGAGCGCCTCACCATACGTGTAATACGAGAGGAAGGTGTTGCTGCGATTCTGTGGATCGATCGAGACCGCGGCATCCACGAAGGGGGCCTGCTGACTCATTGCGACCGCGCCGCCAAAGCCACGAGCCGGGGAGACCGTCATCGCGTTCACCGCGCCGGTGAGGCGACGGGCGTACTCCGTGGGGGAGACGATCCTGGCGCGCGCGATCGCCAGCACGCCGTAGTAGTTCGTGAAGCCCTCGGCGAACCAGAGCTCGCCGCTCATGTTCGCCTGCGAGAAGTCGAAGGGCTCGAGCGACCGTGGACGGATGCGCTCCACGTTCCACGCATGGAAGAACTCGTGTGAGACCGTGCCAAGGAGACCGATCATGTTGCCCCGGAGGTCGCTCGACGACGTGAGCGAGGTCGAGTTCCGGTGTTCCATCCCGTCGCCGGCGCAGGTGATGCGGTAGCACGCGATGAACGTGTAGCTCCCGAAGTCGAAGCGCGGGAGTTCGCCGAAGATCGCCGCCATCTCGTCGACGACCTTCCTCGTGAGGGTCGCGAAGGAATCGACCTCGGCGTGCGTGCCCTCGTGGTTGACCGCGAGGCGGATGCGCTGCGTGCGACTCGCCGGCCCCACGTCCCAGCTCCGGACATCCAACGCACCGAGGTGCGTAGGGGAGTCGAGGAAGTAGGCGAGGTTCGGCGCACGGAAGGTCTCGCCGTCGTTCGTGGTCTCGAGTTGCGTCGCGATCTGCCAGGCGGGATCAGGGCGGCGGAAGGTCACGTCGATCGGGCGCGAGGCGAGTGCGGGCGCGTAGGCGAACGTGGCTGGGATGTTCAGGTGTGCCTTGGTCTCGTCGATCCCGGCATAGGTGCCGTCGGCGCGGTCACCGAAGAGGGTGTAGCGGAACAACACCTCGCCGCGGTGGCCGGCGACCTCCCACGCATGTGGGGAGACACGCCTGACGGTCAGCGCTCGGCCCGTCGCGTCGGTGGCCGCGACTCGATAGACGTTCTTCGCGAATTCATGTAGGGCATACCGCCCCGGTGAGCTCCGGGCCATCTCCACGCGCAGCGGGCCGGTGGGGACCGCGGCGAACCTGATGGTGATCTCCGCTTCGTGGTGCGCCCGATTCGGGAAGGTGATCTCGTAGCGGATGGGAGCGGTTGGCTGGGCCTGTGCCGGGAGCACACCTACTGAGAGGATGAGCGCACATCCGAAGAGCAGCGATCGAAGAGTGGGCACCCTGACAAGCTACATGGGGGGCGTACGCCCCGTCTTCAAGGTGCGGTACCGGTCAATGACAGCCGAGTCCAGCGGGGGCCGGGGCTTGGCCAGTAGGGCCTCGATCCCCTCGATCTCTCGAGGCACCGCCGCCGAGACCCGTTCGACCCCAGCCGGGGTCACCAGGTAGTCGTCCTCGATCCGGACCCCGATGTTGGCATAGCGCGCGACCGCTGGCCCGATCTTCGCCGTCAGCCGTCGATTCCCCGGCGTGTCGGGGAGGATCGTCAGGAGGTTCTCCCGCACGTAGATCCCCGGTTCGATCGTGAAGGCACTCCCGATCCCGAAGGTCCCGGTCAGGGTGTACTGCTCGGGATCGTGCACCACGAGCCCGATCCCATGCCCGAGGCCATGCATGTAGAAAAGCTGCAGCTGAGGACAGGTGCGCGGTTGCTGCGCCGTCCCGCAATCGTAGGTCGCCTCAGGAGACTCGATCAACCCGAGGCGGGCGAGGCCGTTCCGCAGCACCGCGGTCGCCGAATCGGTCATCGCGCGTGCCGGACCCCCCAAGCGGATCTGTCGCTCGGCGGCGACTTGGGCACCGAGCACCACCTCGTAGATCTCGCGCTGCGCGGGGGAGAATCGGCCGCTCACCGGAACCGTGCGGGTGATGTCGGCGGCGTACCCGTCGTACGAGGTCGCCATGTCGAGGACGATCACCTCGCCCGCCTGCGCCACCCGCTCCGACCGGTTGTAGTGCAGGGTGGTCGCATTGGGACCAGAGCCGACGATCGATCCGTACGCGGGGCCGTCGCCACCGGCCTGACGCCAGGTGGCCTCGGCGATCGCCTGCAGGGTGAACTCGGCCACGCCGGGCTGCACCGCGGCGAAGGCGGCGAGGTGGCCCTGCGCGCTCAGCTCCGACGCGATGCGGATCCGCTCCAGCTCCGCCGGACTCTTTCGGCCGCGGAGGCGGTTCGCCTCACGCCGCGCATCGACCACCTCGATCTTCGGGTTCGCCGTGCGCAGGCCGTCGATGAACTGATCATGGAGCGAGCGCTCCGTCATCCGCGAGCCGATGTCGCCGAGCACGTGGAGGGTCCTGTGAATGGCGAGCAGGGAGTCGAGTACGGTCGAGAGGTTCGCGGCATCGCGTCCCTCGAGGCCGAGGCGCGGCCGCACGCCTGCGACACCAAGGCGGGCGCCGGTCCACACCTCGCGCGCTGGGTCACGCCCCTGCACGAAGAGGAGGTCCCGGCGCTCGGTGCCCTTCTTCACGATCACCAAGGCCGATCCCGGCTCGGTGAAGCCGGTGAAGTAGAAGAGGTACGGGTGCTGGCGGAAGGGGACGTAATCGGGGACGGGCTCTGGGGCTCCGAGGGCGAGGATCACCCCGTCGGGAAGGGCCCGGACGAGGGAGTCCCGTCGTGCCGCGAACTCGGCCACAGGGAGCTGCGCCGTGAGGGGCGCCGCGAGGCTGGCGAGGAACGCGCCGCGCAGGAGGGAGCGGAGGGGGGAAGGCATAGGTCTCGAGAAGATACCATCACCAGCCGCCGGTGCGTTCAGGTCGCCGATGGGCGGCGGAGGTGACCTCAGCACCCGACCCGGTATCGCCGTAGACTTCAGCAAGGTCCACCCTTGTCCCCGGAGTCGCGTCGTGATGTCCTGGCGTCCCCTGGTCCGGAGCTGTGCGCTCCTCGTGCTCTCTGCACTCCCGCTCGCCGCACAGTCGCGGCTGACCTCGCCCAAGGAGTACTTCGGGCATGAGATTGGCGCGGATTACGTCCTCCCGAACTACACCAAGTTCCTCGCGTACTGGGAGACCTTGGCACGGCAGTCGGATCGGATGGAGCTCGACACCATCGGGAAGACGGCGGAGGGACGCCCGCAGGTGATGGCGATCGTCTCGAGCCCGGAGAACCTTCGCAACCAGGAGCGCTATCGCCGGATCGCTGAGCGGTTGGCGCGCGCCGAGGGGGTGAGCGAGGCCGAGGCGCGGCAGCTCGCGAAGGAGGGGAAGGGGATCGTCTGGATCGATGGTGGGTTGCATGCCACCGAGGTGCTCGGCGCGCAGCAGCTGATCGAGACCAACTGGCAACTCGTCTCGGGGACGGATGAGGAGACGCAGCGCTTCCTCAACGACCTGATCATCGTGATGGTCCATGCCAATCCCGATGGGATGGAGCTCGTCAGCGATTGGTATATGCGGGAGAGCGATCCCAAGAAGCGGGGGATGAACATCCCACGCCTCTATCAGAAGTACATCGGGCATGACAACAACCGCGATTTCTATCTCGCGGCGCAGCCCGAATCCGAGAACATGAACCGGATGCTCTACTCGGCCTGGTATCCGCAGGTGATGTACAACCATCACCAGACGGGCCCGGCGGGGACGGTGATGTTCGCGCCCCCCTTCCGTGATCCGATGAATTACAACATCCACCCGTTGATCAAGACGGGGCTCGATGTGGTGGGCGGGGCGATGCACAACCGCTTCATCGTCGAGGAGAAGGGCGGGGTGGTGATGCGTTCGGGCGCCGGGTACTCCACCTGGTGGAACGGCGGGCTCCGCACCACGGTCTACTTCCACAACATGATCGGGTTGCTCACCGAGACGATTGGTAATCCGACGCCGATGGAGATCCCCTTCATCGCGAACCGCCAGCTCCCGAGCGCCGATCTCCCGATGCCGGTGAAGCCTGGCGTCTGGAAGTTCCGGCAGTCGATCGACTACTCGGTCACCGCGAACAAGGCGGTGCTTGATGTGGTCTCGCGCAACCGCGAGCACTTCCTCTTCAACATCTGGAAGATGGGGAACGATCGGATCCAGCAGGGGAATCGCGACAGCTGGACGATCTGGCCGAAGCGTGTGGATGCGGCGCAAGCGCGGATCGCGGCGGAGAACCGCGGCCGCGCGACCGCCGGTGGTGATGATGCGATGGCCTTCCTCGGCGGGATGGCGGCGGCGGGACAGTCGCGGACCGGTGCGGGGGCGCAGGCGCTGATGGGGGTGCTCAACGATCCCGCTCTGCGAGATCCGCGCGCGTACATCCTCTCCTCTGATCAGCCCGACTTCCCGACGGTGGTGAAGTTGATCGTCGCGTTGCAGAAGGCCGGCATCGATGTCCATCGTGCGACCGGGCCGATTGCCGCGGGCGGCACACGCTATCCGGCAGGCTCCTATGTGGTGAAGACGGGCCAAGCTTTCGGCGCGCACGTGCTCGACATGTTCGAGCCACAGGATCACCCGAACGACTTCCGTATCCCCGGTGGGGCGCCGACGCCGCCGTACGACAACGCGGGGTGGACCCTCGCGATGCAGATGGGGGTCGAGTTCGTGCGCAGTATGGACGAGGTCACCGGTCCGATGGAGAAGATCGCGCCGACCGCGCGTGTGACGCCCGCAGCTGGTACCGTCGCCGCGGGGAGCGTCTGGTCGCTCTCGCCGGCGTACAACGACGCCTTCATCGTCGTGAATCGCCTCCTCAAGTCGGGGAGCCAGGTCTCGCGGAAGGCCGATGGCACCTGGATCATCCCGAACACTGCGACGAGCAAGGGGATCGTCGAACGCGCCGCGCGCGAGCTCGGGCTCTCCTTCGGGGCGGCGAGCACCAGCGGTGCGACCACCGTCAAGCCGATGCGGATCGCCCTGTGGGATCGCTACGGCGGTTCGATGCCCTCTGGGTGGACGCGCTGGCTGCTCGAGCAGTACGAGTTCCCCTTCGAGGTGGTCTATCCGCAGCAGCTCGATGCGGGGAACCTCAACGCGAAGTATGACGTGCTCCTCTTCGTCGACGGCGCGATCCCGGCGATGCGCGCCGCTGGCGCCGGTGGTCGCGGCGACTTCATGGGGGGCGCGGGAGGGCCCGATACGACCGCGTTGCCGGCGGAATTCCGTCGGATGGTGGGGAGCATCACTGCCGAGCGGACGATCCCGCAGCTGAAGCGCTTCGCGGAGGCGGGCGGGACGATCATCACGATCGGGAGCTCGACGAACCTTGCCGCGCACTTGGGGCTCCCGATGAGCAATCATCTGGTGGAGCGCACGCCGGAAGGGGCGGATCGCCCGCTGGGGAACGCGAAGTTCTACGTGCCGGGTTCGCTCCTCGAGGTCGCTGTGGATAGCACCGCGCCTGGCACGCTCGGGATGGGACGCCGGGCGATCGTGATGTTCGACAACAGCCCGGTTTTCCGCCTCGCCCCTGATGCGGCGGCGCGTGGCGTGCGGCCGCTCGTCTGGTTCGACACCGTCTCGCCGCTCAAGAGCGGGTGGGCCTGGGGTCAGAACTATCTCGAGGGTGGGGTCGCGGCGGCGGATGCGCAGGTCGGCCGCGGGATGGTACGCCTCATCGGCCCCGAGGCGCTCTTCCGCGCGCAGCCGCACGGGACCTTCAAGCTCGTCTTCAACGGATTGATCGGGACGACCCGCGCGGGCATGTGATCGCGCTCGTCGTCGGACTGCTCGGCATCGTCGGGGCGTACGTCGGGGTCCTCCTGGGCCTCACGTCGCCCCTCGTGCCGTTGGGGATGGCGCTCGGCACCACCGCGGTGCTCGGTGGGATCGCGCAGCTCGCGATCGTCCGTGCGGGGCGTGAGACCCCGGCGCTCGCCCGTACGGTGCGGTGGGTCTTCGGGGGGATGGCGGTCGGGTTCGTCGTCGTGCTGCTGTTGCCGGCGCCGGTTGCTGGTGGGCCGCTGCTCTTTGGGTTGCCGCGCGTCACGGCGATCCTCCTGCTTGTGGTCGGTGCGATGCCGTTGGTGGTGCTCCCGATCGCCTACGCGCGCGCCTTCGACGCCGAGGTGATCCCACCGACGGAGCGCCGTCCCGATGCGTGAGGTGGTAGGGCTCGCCTACTTCGCGATCTGTGCGGCGATCGCGGTCTGGGCCACGCGTCGCACCCGCACCGCCGATGACTTCTTCGTCGCAGGGCGCGGGGTGGGGCTCGTCCCCTTCGCCATCGCCGCGATGGCCTCCACGCTGAGTGGGTTCGCCTTCATCGGTGGGACGGGGCTCGTCTATTCCCTGGGGATGACGGCGATCTTTTTGATCCTCCCCGCTGGTGTCACGAACACCCTTGGCGCGTGGGTGCTGGGGAAGCGGATGCATCGGTTGGGGAGCACGCGAAAGCTGCTCACCGTCCCCGATGCGTTGGCGGCGCGCTATCGCTCCCCCGCGACGCAGGGGCTCAGCGCGGTGGCGATCCTCGCCGGGGTCGTCGGGTATCTCGCCACGAATGCGCTCGCCTTAGGCGTGGTGATCGATGCGCTCTTCGCGACGGGGCTCGGGCCAGGGATCTGGATCGGTACCGCGGTCACCTTGGCGTATTCGGTGAGTGGCGGGATCCTCGCAGGGATCTACACCGATGTCTTCCAGGGGCTCGTGATGGCGATCGCCTCGACGGCGGTCTTCGTCTTCGCGCTCGATGCCGGCGGCGGGCTCGCGGCGATCACTCGCACGATCGAGGCGGCGGATCCGACGCTACTTGGCCCCTGGGGCGCCCGCGGCGCGATGACCGCGCTCTCGTTCTTCTTCGTCTTCGCGGTGGGCTCGCTCGGACAGCCGCAGATCGCGCACAAGTACTACATGCTCTGCGATCTCGCGCGCCTCAAGTGGTATCCGGTGCTGATGACCGTCGCGATGGTCCTCTCGCAGCTCCTGCTCTTCTCGGTCGGCGTCACGGTGAAGGCGCTCGTCTTGCGTGGGGAGATGCCATCGCTCGCCTCTCCTGATGAGGCGACCCCGCAGTTCCTCCTCCGCTTCGTCCCGGTCGTCCTCTCCGCTCTCGTCTTCGCCGGGGTGGCCGCCGCGATCATGAGCACGGTGAACTCGTTCTTGAGCATCGGGGCGGCCGCGCTGACGCATGACCTTCCGCGTGCCTTGGGGCGCGAGCCAGTCCGTCAATTGCTGATCGGGCGCATCTGGACCGTCGTGATCGCCGTCCTCGCGGCACTGCTCGCGCAACAGGCGGGACTCTTGGTCGCCTTCCTGGGGATCTTGGGCTACGGGCTCTTCGCCTCGACCCTCGTCCCTGCGCTCGCCATCGGACTCAATTGGACCGGCGCCACGCGCGAAGGGGCCCTCGCCTCGATCGCCACCGGACTCACGCTGACCGTAGGACTCGAGTGGCTCGTCTGGTCCAAAAAGCTCACGGTCCCCCAAGGGATCACCGTCACGGGGATCACCCTCGTGACCTCACTCCTGGTCTTTCTCTCGGTGTCATGGCTGACGCGAGATCACGCCGCCGCTCAACTCGACCCCGACGTCCGCGCCATCATGCTAGACAACTAGAGCAGTGACCTGTCCGCTGACACCTGTCCCCTGCTACCTGAGTATCCCCTTCGCGATCGTCTGCAACTGCATGTTGCTCGTCCCCTCGTAGATCGTACCGATCTTCGCATCGCGATAGAACTTCTCCACCGGATAATCGGTGGTATAGCCGTAGCCACCGAAGAGCTCGACCGCGAGTGAGGTGACCCGCTCGCAGACCTGCGAGGAGTAGAGCTTCGCCATGGCGCCCACCTGCGCGATGTCGTGTCCCGCATCGCGGAGCCGCGCCGCGTTGTAGACCATCAGGCGTGCCGCCTCGAGCTCCGTCGCCGCCTGCGCGACCTGGAACTGGACCCCTTGGAACTCGGCGAGCGGCTTCCCGAACTGCGTCCGCTCCTTGAGATACGCGACCGCCGCATCGAGTGCGCCCTGCGCGTTCCCGATCATCTGCGCGCCGATCCCGATCCGCCCTTCGTTCAAGGTCTCGATCGCGATCTTGTATCCCTGACCCACGGGACCCAACACGTCGGCGTCAGGGACGAAGACCCCGTCGAGGATCAGCTCCGTCGTGCTCGACGCGCGGATCCCGAGCTTGCTCTCCTTCTTCCCGACGGAGAAGCCCTTCGCCTCACGCTCCACCACGAAGGCGGTGATTCCCTTATAGCCCTTGCTCGGGTCGACCGTCGCGAAGACGATGTACAACCCCGCCTCGGCGCCATTCGTGATCCAGAGCTTCCGCCCGGTGAGCGACCATCCTCCCTCGACCTTCGTCGCGCGGGTCTGCAGCGCGAAGGCATCGGAGCCACTCCCCGCCTCGGAGAGGGCGTACGCGCCCACCGTGCCCGAGCAGAGGCGCGGCATCCAGCGCGCGAGTTGCTCCTCGGTACCGGCAGAGAGCAATGGGTGCGCGACGAGCGTGTTCTGCACGTCGACCATGATCGCCGCCGCAGCGTCAACCTTGCTAATCTCTTCGACGGCAAGCGTCACCATCATCACCGAACCGGCGGCGCCGCCATGTGCCTCGGGGGCCTGGATCCCCATCAACCCCATCTCGAAGTAGGCGGAGATGAGCGCGGGATCCAGCTTACCCGCCTGTTCCATCGCTTGGACGCGCGGGGCGACCTCGCCGCGCGCGAACTCCGCCACCGCATCGCGGAAGGCGAGTTCGTCCTCGGAGAGCATGGTCAGCGCGGGGCGGGCGAGTTCGGGAGCGATGGTCGGACGCGACATCGGACACCACGGTTGGGGGGAAGACCCCCGAAATCTAGCGGCGCACCGGGTCGTAGTTCAGGATGGGTGCGAGCCACCGCTCCGCCGTCGCGAGCTCCATCCCCTTCCGCGCCGCGTACGACTCCACCTGGTCCTTCTCGATCTTCCCGACGCCGAAGTACTTCGCCTCAGGATGCCAGAAGTACCACCCCGAGACCGCCGAGGCCGGCAGCATCGCAAAGCTCTCGGTGAGATGCACGCCGACATTCTTCTCCGCATCGAGCAGATCGAAGAGGGTGCGCTTCTCGGTGTGATCGGGGCAGGCGGGGTACCCCGGGGCCGGACGGATCCCCTGATACTGCTCGCGGATCAGCGCCTGGTTGTCGAGCGCCTCGTTCGGGGCATAGCCCCAGAGCTCGCGCCGCACCCGCTCGTGCATCCGTTCCGCGAACGCCTCGGCGAGACGATCCGCCAGCGCCTTGAGGAGGATCGACGAGTAGTCGTCATGCGCCGCTTCGAAGGCGGCGACCCGTTCGTCGAGCCCCACGCCGGTGGTGACGACGAAGGCGCCGAGCCAATCGGTGACGCCGGCGCTCTTGGGGGCGACGAAGTCGGCGAGCGCGAGATTCGGGCGCCCATCCTTCTTCACCATCTGCTGACGGATCGAGTACACTGTGACGCCGCGACCGGGGAGGATGATGTCCTCCTTCCCGTCGGAGTGCGCTTCGAAGAACCCGACCGCCGCACGCGCGGTGAGCCACTTCTCGCTGACGATCTTGTCGAGCATCCCCTGCGCATCACGCCAGAGATTCCGCGCCGCCTCACCCACGACGGGGTCGTCGAGGATCGCGGGATACGACCCCGCGAGCTCCCAGGTCTGGAAGAACGGGGTCCAGTCGATGCGCGGCACGAGTTCCTCGAGCGGCACATCGTCGAAGACGCGCACCCCCTCGAAGCTCGGGCGGGGCGGGGTGACCCCGGCCCATGAGAGGGCGACCTTGTTCGCGCGCGCCTCCTCGAGCCGCTGGCGCGTCGCGTCGTTCTGCCGCGCGGCCCGCGCCTCGCGCGCCTGTTGATACTCGGTGCGTACCTCCTCCACGAAGTTCTCGCGGAGCCCATCGCTGAGCAGGCTCCCTGCCACGCCCACGGCGCGGGAGGCGTCGAGCACATGCACCACCGGCGCCGAGTAGTTCGGCGCGATCTTCACCGCCGTATGCACCTTGGAAGTGGTCGCCCCACCGATGAGGAGGGGGACGGTCCACTGCTCGCGTTCGAGCTCGCTCGCAAGGAAGGCCATCTCCTCGAGCGAGGGGGTGATCAGCCCGGAGAGGCCGATGATGTCCACGTCGTGGGTGCGCGCGGCCTCGAGGATCTTTGCCGCCGGCACCATCACGCCGAGGTCGATCACCTCGAAGTTGTTACACTGGAGCACAACGCCGACGATGTTCTTCCCGATGTCGTGCACGTCCCCCTTCACGGTGGCGAGGAGCACTTTCCCCTTCGCCTGACGCTCGCCACCTGCTGCGGCCTGTTCGGCCTCGATGTAAGGGATGAGGTGCGCGACCGCCCGCTTCATCACACGCGCCGACTTCACCACCTGCGGGAGGAACATCTTCCCCGCGCCGAAGAGGTCGCCGACGACGTTCATCCCCTGCATCAGCGGCCCTTCGATCACCTCGATCGGGCGATCGTACAGATGCCGCGCCTCCTCGGTGTCCTCCACCGCGAACTCGGCGATCCCATGCACCAGCGCATGCGTCAGCCGCTCGTTGACCGGGGCTTCACGCCACGAGAGATCGACCTTCCGCTGCTGCGCCTGGCCCTTCGCGTCGTCGGCGACGGCGAGGAGCCGCTCCGTGGCATCGGGGCGTCGCGCGAGGATCACATCCTCGACGCGCTCACGGAGGTCGGCGGGGATGTCCTCGTAGATCACGAGGGCGCCCGCATTCACGATCCCCATGTCCATTCCCGCCTTCACGGCGTGGTAGAGGAAGGCGGAGTGGATCGCCTCACGCACCGCGTTGTTGCCGCGGAAGGAGAAGGAGACGTTGCTCACCCCACCGGAGATCCGCGCATGCGGGCAGCTCGCCTTGATCTGCCGCGTCGCCTCGATGAAGGCGAGCGCGTATCGGTCGTGCTCCTCGATCCCCGTGGCGACGGCGAAGATGTTCGGATCGAAGATGATATCCTGCGGCGGGAAGCCCACGTGCTCCACGAGGAGCGTATAGGCCCGCTGGCAGATCGTGACCTTCCGCTCGACGGTGTCGGCCTGCCCCTGCTCGTCGAACGCCATCACGATCACCGCGGCGCCGTACCGACGCACGAGCGTCGCCTGCTGCAGGAAGGCCGCCTCGCCCTCCTTGAGGGAGATCGAGTTCACGATCGACTTCCCCTGCACGCAGCGGAGCCCCGCCTCGATCACCTGCCACTTGGAGGAGTCGATCATGATCGGGACCTTCGCGATCGCCGGCTCCGTCGCCACGAGGTTCAGGAAGCGCGACATCGCCGCCTCGGCGTCGAGCATCCCCTCGTCGAAGTTGATGTCGATGACGACGGCCCCCGCCTCCACCTGCTGGCGCGCCACCTCGAGGGCCTGGTCGTAGTGCCCGCCGAGGATGAGGTCGGCGAACTTCTTGGATCCGGTGACGTTGGTGCGCTCGCCGACGTTCACGAAGTTCGAGTCGGGGCCGATCACCAGCGGCTCGAGCCCGGAGAGGCGGAGGACCGGGGGTGGCGTCGGGATCGCACGCGGCGCGATATCACGGACGGCGTTCGCGATCGCGCGGATATGACCGGGGGTCGTCCCGCAGCACCCACCGACGATGTTCACGAGCCCCGACTCCGCGAACTCCTTGAGGATCGCCGCGGTGAAGGCCGGGGTCTCGTCGTAGCCCCCCATCTCGTTGGGGAGGCCGGCGTTCGGGTGCACTGAGACGCGGCAGTCGGCGATGCGCGAGAGCTCCTGCACGTAGGCGCGGAGCTCCTTGGCGCCCAGGGCGCAGTTGAGCCCGACGCTGAAGGGGCGCGCATGCATCACCGAGGTCCAGAAGGCCTCGGTGGTCTGCCCGGAGAGCGTGCGCCCGCTCGCATCGGTGATCGTGCCCGAGATCATGACGGGCACGCGGAGCCCGCGGGCGGCGAAGACCTCCTCGACCGCGAAGAGTGCCGCCTTGGCGTTGAGTGCGTCGAAGATCGTCTCGACGAGGATGATGTCGGCGCCGCCGTCGAGGAGCCCTTCGGTCGCTTCGACATACGAGGCGACGAGCTCCGTAAAGGTCACGTTGCGCGCGCCGGGGTCATTCACATCGGGAGAGATGCTCGCGGTGCGATTCGTGGGGCCGAGGACGCCGGCGACCCAGCGCGGGCGTCCGTCCTGTGCCTCGAACTCGTCGCAGAGGCGGCGCGCGAGGGCGGCCCCCTCGACGTTGAGCTCGCGGACCAGCTCCTCCATCCCATAGTCTGCCATCGCGATCCGCGTGGCGTTGAAGGTGCTCGTCTCGATGATGTTCGCGCCCGCCTCGAGGTAGGCGCGATGGATCCCGCCGATCACATCGGGGCGGGTGAGGATCAGGAGGTCGTTGTTCCCGCGGAGGTCGCGCGGCCAGTCGGCGAAGCGCGCGCCGCGGTAGTCGGCCTCGGTGAGGCGATGCTGCTGCACCATCGTCCCCATCGCACCATCGATGATGAGGATCCGCTCGCGCGCCTCGTCGTGGAGGCGGGCGTTGCGCGTCTCGCGCGTGAAGGGGGGCTGGCTCATCGGGGGGTCACCTCCCCGCGCAGCCCCTCGGCGGGGGTACGCGGATGCGGGCGGAGCCCGAGGATGTGGCATAGGGCGTACGCGAGGTCGGCGCGGTTGAGCGTGTAGAAGTGGAACTCCGTCACGCCGGCCTGCGCGAGTTGCTGACACTGTTCCGCAGCGACGGTGGCGGCGATCAGCTTCCGCGTCTCCGGGTCGCCATCGAGACCGTCGAAGACGCGCGCCACGCTCGCCGGGATCGCGGCCCCGGTGGCTTGCGCGAACTTCCGCGTCTGCGTGAAGTTCGTGACCGGCATGATCCCCGGGACGATCGGGATCGTGATCCCCGCCTTCCGCACGCGGTCGAGATAGCGGAGGTAGGTCCAGTTGTCGAAGAACATCTGCGTGATCGCGCGCGTGGCGCCAGCGTCGATCTTGCGCTTGAGGTTGTCGAGGTCGGCCTGCGGGGAGAGTGCCTCGGGGTGCGTCTCGGGGTAGGCGGCGACGGTGATCTCGAAGTCGTGGCGCCGCTTCAGTCCCTCGACGAGATCCGAGGCGAAGGCATAGCCCTCGGGGTGCGGCGTGTAGGTGCCATCGCCATTGGGGACATCGCCGCGGAGGGCGACGATGTGCCGCACCCCGACCGCCCAATAGTCATCCGCGACCGCATCGACCTCGGCGCGGGTCGCTCCCACGCAGGTCAGGTGGGCGGCGGGGACGAGGGAGGTCTCCGTCATCAGGCGGCGCACCGTGTGGTGCGTGCGCTCGCGGGTCGAGCCGCCGGCGCCGTAGGTCACCGAGACGAAGCGCGGGTTGAGGGGCGCCAGGCGGGTGATCGAGCGCCAGAGCGTCTCCTCCATCTCCGCCGTCTTGGGCGGGAAGAACTCGAAGGAGACGAGGAAGGGGACGGGTAAGGCGAGAGAGCTCACAGCAGACTCCAGAAAGCACGAAAGCCCGAGGCGTCGAGGCGCACCGGGCTGGCGCTTTAGCGGGATGTTTTACGTGGCCGCAAGTTGCCTCGAAATCGCCACGGAATCGGTTGTGACTAAAACCTATCATCCGGATGAACGGATGGCAAGGGCAGGGACCAGGTGAGAGGGACCAGGGGTCAGGGTCCTGTTCCCTGATCCCTGGTCCCTGACCCCCTGATATCAGAGTGCGCCCCGAATCGATGGGAGGTGCGTCGAATCGGTGATGGCGGGCTCGGGTCTACCCGACAACCTCCCCCGTCGCCCGCGGACTGGACGCGCCTCCCCCTCCGCGGCTGTGGACCTCTCCCGGTTGGACCGACCCTCACTCACCTCCCATCTGGAGTACCGTATGACCCAGATCCTCGCTCGCCGGCGTGCCATTCGCGCCGCCCTCTTCCTCCCCATGGTCTCGGGGCCGCTGCTCGCGCAGAGCTCCGGAACCACCGCGCCATCGACCCCCACCGAGGTCGTCGTCCAGTGCCTCAATGCCGCGGCGACCGCCTTCGTGCAGTGCCTCACCGACCTGCCGTGGTACGCCGAGGGGCTCTGCTACAGCAAGTACGCCGCCGACGGGATCCTCTGTGCCCCGTCGACGCTCCTCAAGTTCATGATGGCCTGATGGACACCCTGGTCGAGGCCCGTGGGGTCCAGCATTCGATCGACACGCGCGCGATCCTCACGGGTCTCGACCTGTCCATCGCGCGAAGGGAAGTGGTTGGGGTGGCTGGACCGAATGGGGCGGGGAAGTCCACGCTCGGGCGACTCCTCCTCGGGTTCCTCTCCCCGACCTCGGGGACGATCACCATCGGGGGGACCGATCCGATGACCTATCGGCGGACCCGCGGGGTGGGGTTCCCCCATGAGGATGCTGGACGGGGGTGGGAGTATGCGACGCCCCGTGCCCTGCTCGCCCTGCATGTCGATGATCTGGGGGCGCTGACGCGCGACCCCATCTGCCGCACCCTCGGGATCGCGACGCATCTCGATCGACGGGTCGCGACCCTCTCCAAGGGACAGTGGCGCGCCTGTCAGCTCGCGATGGTGCTCCTCCCGCGCACCGCGTTCCTCCTCCTCGACGAGCCGGAGGCAGGACTCGATCCCGGCGCACAGGGACGTCTCCACGAGGCAATCGCGATGCGTGCGGCGGCGGGGGCGGCGATCCTCTTCCTGTCGCATCACCTCGATTCCCTCGCGACCGTCACGCAGCGGATCCACCTCCTCGTGCGCGGGGGGTTCCACGATCGGATCGATCCCACCGAGATGAGTCTCGCCGCCTTGCGCCTGCGGTATATGCGCGGGGTCGATGCGGTGCTCGCGAACCAACTGATGCGCGGGAGGGCCGCCTGATGCTCCCCCATCTCCTCATCCGACTCCCATCGGCCTGGCGCGCGCCCGCTATCCTGCTCGCCACCTGGCGGCGCTGGGGTTCGATGCTCGCGGCCTGTCTCGCGAGCGTCGTGCTCCTCGCGAGCATCGATGGCACGCGCGCCGAGCTCGTGATGGCGATCCTCCTGTATGCGCCCCCCATCCTCGCCCTGATGGTGATGGGTGGGGTCTTTGCCCATTGGCGTCGCGCCTCCGTCTGGACGACGATCGCCCAACGCGCGGGGGCGGGGCTCGCCGACGGATGGCGCCTCCTCGGGCTCGCGGCGGCTCTCCACCTCCTGCTCCTCCTCCCGATCGCGGGGCTCGCACTCCAGAACATGCCCCTGCCACCGCCGGCAGCCGACGTCCCGCACGCCGTCGAGCGGGCCGCCGTCTTCGTCTCGGCCTGGGGATCATCTCCTTCCTCACCGTCGCGACGGTCGCCGTCCTCGCGCGACGCGGGGTCGCGGGACTCATGATCGGCTGGATGGCGGTCCCGGCGGTGCTCGCCTTCGCCGGTCCGGTGATGGGTCTGGAGAAGGAGGTCACTGAATCCCTCGCCTACCTGGCGCCCCCCTTCCATGCGGCGGCCCGTCTGCACGATGTGCTGATGGGGGAGAGCGCCGACCTCACGCGGCGCGTGGTCACGCATCTCCTCACCTTCCCGATCCTGTGTGCGGGGCTCATCACCCTCGGGCTGCAGCGATTGGTCGACGCCCCGACCGAGGTCGATCCCTAACCACTCCGGAAGCATCCGCTGCCGTGGTGCGCGCTCAGGTCACCGCGCGGCCGAGGACGGTCAGGAGCGGGGCGGGGGAATCCACAGGGGAATTGTGACGGGAGAGGGGGCCGCAGAGGTAGTGTGGGGTGTGACGGCTGGCACGTCGACGGTCGGAGCGGTGGTGGTCCCATGGCGCGGGACGCGGAGGGCTGGTCATACTCCCGAGACCGCGCCTATGTCGTCCTCGTCCCCCTCCTCCCCGATCGACCCCTCGCTGCCGTTGCGGGCGAAGGCGGGCGACCGCCAGGCCTTCGCGCAGTTGGTCGAGCTCTGCTATCCGCGGTCGCTCCGGTTCGCCCTCCACATGGTGGGGAACCGGGAAGATGCGGAGGAGGCGGTGCAGGACACTTTCGTCCGGGTGTATCACCACTTGGGCCAGTTCCGGGACGATGGGCGGTTCGAGCCCTGGCTCTTCCGGATCCTGGCGAATCGGTGTCGGACGGTGTTGGCGAAACGGCGGCGGCATGCGGAGGTGATCCAGTACGGCGACGTGCCGGATCATGATGCGCCGACGGCGGTGGATGGGCTGGATTGGATGGAGGAGATCCACAAGGTGTTGGCGACGCTCCCGGTGGAGCAGCGCGAGGCCTTCCTCCTCCACCACGTGGAGGAGTTGGCGTACGAGGAGATCGCCGCGGTGACGGGGGTCAAACTCAGTGCGCTGCGAATGCGAGTCAAACGGGCATGCGATGTGTTGCGCGTGCGCCTTGCCGAGGTGAGACGGGATGATCGATGAACGAGATGCGGTGATCGAGACGGTGCGCGGGCGATTGCGCGCCTCGGTCGCAGACCAGGCGGACCCACGGGCGGTGGCGCGGATCCTCTCCGCGGCCTTCGCCGCGCCGGCGCCATCGCGCTGGCGGCGGTGGCTCGACGCGTGGCACCTCCCCGTGATGTCGCGCGTGGGAGCGGCCGTGGTCGCGGTGATCGCGCTCGCGGCGGGATTCGTCGCGCGCGGGGTGTTGCCGAACCGCGCGCCCGTCGACCCGATGGCGGTGACGGGGGAGTTCCCGATCCCGGTGACGCCGGCGTCGGATCCGCGCGCCGGTGCGGTCGCGACGCAGTTCGTCTTCGAGGCACCAGCCGCGCAGGCGGTCGCGCTCGTCGGTGACTTCAACCGGTGGGTGCCGACCGCGGCCCCCCTCGTGCGGCTCCCATCCGGGGTCTGGACGGTCACGGTGCCGCTGATGCCGGGGCGTCATGTCTACGCCTTCCTCGTCGATGGCGCACGCCTCGAGGCCGATCCGCGGGCCGCTACGGTCGTCGACGCCGACTACGGCCGACCGAGCTCCGTCGTGATGGTGCCGGGCCGATGATGCCGACCCTTTCATCTCACATGCGCGCGGCGGGCGTCGCGCTCGTCGGACTGATGTGCGGTGCGCCGCTCGTCGTCACCGCGCCCCACGCGCAGGCGCCGTCACAGGCGATCGCCCTTGCGATCCCTGACGCCAAGGCCCGACAAGCGGTCGAGCGTGAGATCGCGCGCGCCGTGAGTCGCGGACTTCCTTCGGCGCCTCTCGTCGCGAAGGCCATGGAAGGGATTACCAAGCAGGCGGCCCCCGACCGCATCCGCTCCGCCGTCGCCGCGCAGGCGCAGCGACTGGAGCAGGCGCGTGGGCTCCTCGGTCCGACCCCCTCCGAGGCGGAGCTCGTCTCAGGCGCCGAGGCGCTCGCGGCCGGGATCCCGACGGCGATGCTCAAGCAGGTGCGTGCGGCGTGGCCCGCGCAGTCGGTGGTGATGCCGCTCGATGTGCTCACGGAGCTCGTGGCGCGCGGCGTGCCGCCCAAGCAGGCGCTCGAGCGCGTCGTCACGCTCATGCGTCGTGGCGCGACCCCGGTGCAGATCGCGGGGCTCGGCGCGGCGGTGCAGGCCGATGTCGCGGCGGGACTCGCCCCCGATGCCGCGCTCGAGGTGCGCGCGCGCGGCGTGATGTCGCTCCTCCCGTCGCCCGCCGCGGCGGCGGCCCTCGCCCCGAGCGGTCGCCGCCCGTAACGCGTTCGCGGACCGTGGCGAGTGCGCCACGGACATTACGATGCGGCGGTGAGGGAGGGAGGCGTATCCGCGCTCGCCGGGGTACCTTCGAATCATGCCGCGCCGTGGTCCCCCCCTCGCGCTCGCCGCGCTCGTCCTCTTCGGGCGAGTTGTGGGCGCGCAGAGTGATCCGGTGCTCCGTCTCGACGCTGGACTCGCGACCATCCAGCAGCCCGCGATCGGCACGGTGCGCGGACGCGAGACCTCCGATGCCGCGCTCCTCGCCGCCTTCTGGCGACGCCCCCTCGAGCGATCGACCCTCCTCGCGAGCGGGAACCTCACCTACGCGCGCGATTCGCTCGCCGCGATCCAAGGGGTCGCCGTCCTCTCGACCCCCTGGCGTCGTGAGCCGAATCTGCGCACCGATGTCGGCGTCGCGGGGGCGAGCTTCTCGTTGCGGAGCGCCGGGACCGGTGGGAATACCAATGCCTTCGTGCGACAACACGTCGTGCGCACCGATGATGGCGGGTGGGTCGGTGGGGCGATGGGTCGCACGCGCCGCGATGGCGTGCCCAGCGCGACGACCTCCACCGACCTCGGGCTCTGGCGGCGCTGGCGATTCCTCTATGGCAGCGCCTCGGTCGCCTATCAGCACTCCACCGACTGGCTCCTCCTCTACACCGCAGGCGACCTCGATGCGCGAGCGGAGGCCGACTACGATCTCGTCGATCTGCAGTTCGTGCTGCAGGCGCGGGGTGGACCGCACGATCTGACCCTCTCGTGGACGCGACGTCGGGTCTTTGCCGACGGCCCCATCTCGCTTCCGGCGCTCCAAGGGAGCGGCACCTTCCAGCTGACCGATCGCGTGGCCCTCCTCGCGACCGTGGGGCGCCAACTCGCTGACCCGATGCGCGGACTCCCGCAGGCCGATCTCGCGATGGCCGCGGTGCGCGTAAGTCTCGGTCCCCAGCCCCTCCCGGTCATGCCGCGTGCCGTGATCGCCGAGGCGCTCGTGCACACGGAGGTCGGGACCGACTCGAGTGGTGCGACGATGACGCCGCGCGCGATCCTCGAGATCCGCGTCGAGGCGAGCGATACCGCCGCGGTCACCGTCGCCGGCTCCTTCTCGCAGTGGGAACCGATCCCCCTTCGATGGGAGGAGGGGGTCTGGATCGCACGCGCCCCGATCGAGCGCGGCACACATCGGCTCGGGGTCCGCGTAGGGAACGGGCCCTGGCGCGCCCCGCGGAATCTGGCCCGCGTCCGCGACGGCTTCGGCGGCGAGTCGGGACTCTTGGTGGTACCTTAGCGCCCATGACCACATCCTCGCGTCGTGACTTCCTCACCGGGCTCGCCGGAGCCGGTCTCGCCCTCCCCATGCTCTCCGAGCGCGCCATGGCACAGCTCGTGCGCGCGAATCTCGTCGCGGGGGACCGATCCCCCTCGGCGCTCGCCGACGACGAGAGCTACTGGTCGCAGATCCAGCGCGCCTTCGACGCCGACCGCGTGATGATCAACTTGAACAACGGCGGGATCTCACCGACGCCATCGCATGTGCTCGAGCAGTTGATCCGCGACCTGCGCTTCGTCAACGAGCTCCCCGTCGAGCACAACTGGCGGATCCTCGAGCCGCGGATGGAGAGCACGCGTCGCGAACTCGCGCGCGAGTTCGGATGTGACCCCGAGGAGATGGCGATCAACCGCAACGCCTCCGAAGGGATGGAGACGATGATCCTGGGGCTCGACCTCGCGAAGGGCGACGAGGTCATCGTCACCAATCAGAACTACGGTCGCATGCTCCAGGCCTGGGAGCAGCGCGAGCGCCGCGATGGCATCGTGCTCAAGCAGGTTGCGTTCCCCGTCCCACTCACCGATCCGCAGTTCCTCGTGAAGGCGATCGCAGCGCAGATCACCCCACGCACCAAGGCGATCGAGCTCCCGCATATCACGAATCTCACCGGGCAGATCCTCCCGATCCGCGACATCGTTCGCCTCGCGCGGCCCAAGGGGATCCCGGTCTTCGTCGACGGGGCGCACGCCTTCGGGCACTTCCCCTTCACGCGCGACGCGCTCGAGTGTGACTACTACGCGACCTCGCTCCACAAGTGGATCCATGCGCCGATCGGTGCGGGATTCCTCTCGGTGCGGAAGTCGGAGATCCCGAAGCTCTGGCCCCTCATGGCCGCGCCCAAGACGAAGGACGCCGACATCCGGAAGTTCGAGGAGTTCGGCACCCACCCGCAGGCGAACTTCAATGCGGTCTCGATCGCGCTCACCTTCCATCGGGGGATCGGGATCGATCGCAAGGTCGCGCGGCTCCGCTACCTCCGCGATCGCTGGGCGAAGGCGTTGCTCGCCGAGAGCCCGCGCGTGAAGGTCCTCACCGAACTCGGCCCCGACAAGGCGGGTGCCATCTGCATGTTCGATGTCGAGGGGATCGATCCTGGTGCGCTCGGCGGCTGGCTCATGAGCAATCATCGGATCGTCACCACGCCGATCGTCCACCCCGAGTTCAAGGGGATCCGCATCACCCCGAGCATCTATACCACGCCGGATGAGCTGGATACCTTCGTCGAGGCGGTGAAGGTCGCCATCAAACGAGGGATCACGTGAGATATTGGCTGGTCAAGTCGGAGCCCGACGTCTTCTCCTTCGCTGACCTGCAGGCGGCGCCGAAGAAGACCACGCATTGGGACGGCGTTCGCAATTATCAGGCGCGCAACACCCTGCGCGACGAGATGAAGCGGGGGGATCGTTGCTTCTACTATCACTCGAACGCCGAGCCCTCAGGGATCGCAGGGATCTGTGAGGTGGTGCGTGAGGGGTATCCCGATCATACGGCCTTCGACAAGAAGGACCCGCATTACGATCCCAAGTCGAAGCCCGACGCGCCGACCTGGTACATGGTCGATGTGAAGGCGGTGAAGGCGTTCCCGCGGCTGATCGCCCTCGGCGAACTGCGCGATGTCGCAGCGCTCAAGGGGATGGTGCTCTTGCAGAAGGGGAGCCGGCTCAGCGTGCAGCCGGTGACCAAGAAGGAGTGGGAGACGATCTGCGCGATGGCGGGCGTCTCCGCCACCTGACGCGCGTGCGGGAGCGCTAGCGGATCACGCGGATCGGCACGCCGACCTCGAGCCCCTGCCAGGCGCGGTCGGCGGTCCACGCGGTCCCACCCTGATCCTGTCCCGTCGCCAGACAGACGGCGTCGCCGAGGGAGAGCCCGCGATCACGTGCGGCGGCATGGATCGTGGTGGCGCGCTCGATCATCTCCCCCTCGAACGGCACCACCTCTACCGCAAGTTCGTCGAGGATCGCCCGCGCCTGGGCCGGCGCGAGTCCTCGGCGCACGAGCACGTTGGCGACCTCGAGGAGGTTCACCGCCGACATCACGGGGAGTGCTCCGGCCGGCAGTGCCGCGGCCCCGACCTCGCCCGAGAGCATCGCGAGCAGGGCCGAGGCATCGAAGATGTGCGGCCCCTCACTCACGCCAGAGGCCCTGCTTCCGTTGTGCGAGCAGCTCGTCCGCGAGCCCGGCGACCCCTGCGGGACCGAGTGCTTCGCGCACCCGAGCATGGGCCGTGGCGGCGCTGGCGCCGAAGGTGCGAAGGACGATTGCATCGTCCCGCACCTCGACGGCGAGTTCGGCGCCGGGGGCGAGTCCGAGCGCGCGGCGGGCGCTCGCGGGGAGGACGACACGTCCATTGGCGTCGAGGCGGGTCTTCTCTGTCATACCAGCAATATATGACAGAATCTCGATAGTTGCCATACTAGCCTGTTGTGGTGGGAGGGTGGTCGGGCGATGAAATTCGCCCTGACCTCCATCGTCCCCATCACCAGATGCCTGCGGATGGCATCTGATTCCTTCGGCGGGAATCAGATCAGATCGAGGAGCATTGTCAGACCGCTCCCGAAGCCGATCGCCACCACGGCGCGACGTACCCAGCGCTGTCCCACCCGTTGGGCCAGGAGCGATCCCCCGATCCCGCCGATGGTCGCCCCGATCGCCATCGTGATCGCCACTGGCCAATTCACGATCCCGCTCCCGGCGAAGATCACGACGGCCACGAGGTTCATGAGGCCGCCTCCCCAGTTCTTGAGACCGTTCATCTGATGGATGTTCGTGAGCCCCATGAGGCCGAGGGCGGCGAGCATCAGGATCCCCGCGCCGGCGCCGAAGTACCCACCATAGATCCCGACCCCGAACTGGAAGACGAGGAATCGCCGTGGAGGGAGATCCAGCGTCCCGTCGGGGCGGGCGATGGTTCGCGTGGCGATCCAGGACTTCAGCAGTGGGCCCTGGATCATGAAGAGGACGGTCGCCCCGAGGATCAGATAGGGGACGAGAGCGGCGAAGCGCCGTTCGGGGGTCCAGAGGAGGAGGAGCGCGCCGATGATCCCGCCGAGGATACTGGGGACCGCCCACGCCTTGGCCCAGCGCCGAGCCCCGCGCAGTTCGGCGCGGTATCCCCACATCGACGACATCGTGCCCGGCCAGAGGGCGACGGTCGAGGTCGCGTTCGCCGTGATCGAGGGGATTCCCAACGCGACGAGGGCGGGGAACGTGATGAGCGTCCCCCCGCCGGCCACGGCATTCATGGCGGCGCCGAGCGCGGCGGCGAGCGCGGTGAGGGGGAGGAGGGTGGTCTGGTCCATCGGACAGGAGAAGGATAGTCGAATCTGACATCCGTGCCGGTGTACCAACCGCTATCTTTCTTCGATGGGCGGACGCACATGCGTCCGTCGCAGGTTGCGCGCCCTGCGCGACCGTTCCTCACCCTCCGCAGTCGGGACCTTCCACGATGTCCGGCACGACGACTCCCCCCACCGGCGACCATCTCGAGATCAAGGACTCTCGCACGGGTAAGATCTACTACGCCCCGATCACCGACGAGACGATCCGCACCGCCGACCTCAAGCAGATCAAGGTCAATCCCGATGACTTCGGGATCATGGGCTACGATCCGGCCTTCATGAACACCGCGTCGTGCCGCTCGGCGATCACCTTCATCGACGGCGACAAGGGAATCCTTCGGTATCGCGGGTATCCGATCGACCAGCTCGCGGAGAAGTCGAACTTCCTCGAGACCGCCTGGCTCCTGCGGCATGGGGAGTTGCCGACGCAGAAGGAATACGACGAATTCCAGCACCACATCACGTACCACACGTACGTGCACGAGAACATCAAGCGCTTCATGGAGGGGTTCCGCTACGACGCCCATCCGATGGCGATGCTCACCGCCGGCGTCGCGGCGCTCTCCTCGTTCTATCCGACCTCCAAGAACATCTACGATGAGACGGAGCGCGACATCGCGTTCATCCGGCTCCTGGCCAAGATGCCGACCCTCGCCGCCTTCGCGTACCGGCATGTGAAGGGGCTCCCGTACGTCTATCCCGACAACTCGCTCTCGTACGCCGAGAACTTCCTCTCGATGATCGCGCGGATGTCGGAGCCGAAGTACGAGGCGAACCCGGTGTATGCGCGGGCGATCGACATCCTCTTCATCCTCCATGCGGACCACGAGCAGAACTGCTCGACCAACGCCGTCCGTGCGGTGGGCTCGTCACATGTCGATCCCTACTCGGCGATCGCCGCCGGCGTCTCCGCGCTCTACGGCCCGCTCCATGGCGGGGCGAACGAGGCGGTGCTCCGCATGCTCGAGGAGATCGGTGATGTGAAGAACATCCCGGCCTTCATCGAGTCGGTGAAGAGCGGGAAGGGGGCGGCCCGCCTGATGGGCTTCGGCCACCGCGTCTACAAGAGCTACGATCCGCGCGCCAAGATCGTGAAGTCACTCTGCGACGACGTGCTCCGCGTCGCCGGGCTCACGAAGGACATGGAGATCGCCCTCGAGCTCGAGCGCATCGCGCTCAGCGATGAGTACTTCATCTCGCGCAAGCTCTATCCGAACGTCGACTTCTACACCGGGCTGATCTACCGGGCGATGCACTTCCCGACGGACTACTTCACCGTGCTCTTCGCCATTGCGCGGACGGCGGGGTGGATGGCCCAGTGGGAGGAGCTCCTGCTCGACAAGGAGCAGAAGATCGCGCGGCCGCGGCAGATCTATACGGGCTTCGCGGAGCGGCCGTATCAGGCGAAGGTGGATCTGTCGCATAAGATCACGAAGTAAGTTGGAGGCTGAAGGCTGGAAGCTGGAGGCTGGAAGCGTAAAGCTTTCGGCCTCCAGTTTTTTGCTTTTAGCCTTCAGCCTTCAGCCCTGCTCTTACAGCTCCCTCTCACCGGGCACTTCCCACAGTGCTTGACCCGCGCCGTGCAGATGAGCGCGCCCAGCTCCATCAGCGCCTGGTTGTGCGTCCAGGCTGCTTTCCCGGTTCTCGGGAGCGTGGCCTCGGCGATCGCCCAGATCGCCTTCTGATCGCGGGCGCGCTTGGGGTGGAGCTTCGGTGCGAAGACGCGTGTGAGGAGGCGCGCGACGTTCGTATCAACCAGCGGCTCGCGCCGCTCGAAGGCGAAGGTCGCCACGGCGCCCGCGGTGTAGGGGCCGATCCCCGGGAGTCGGCGGAGCTGGTCGGCCTCGGACGGGAATCCCTCGCGCACCACGGCGCGCGAGACCTTGTGCAGGTTCCGCGCGCGAGCGTAGTAGCCCAACCCCTCCCACTGCGCGACGACCTGCGATTCCCGCGCCTTCGCGAGCGCCTCGACCGAAGGGAAGCGATCGAGGAAACGATGATAGAAGTCGATGACGCGCGAGACCTGCGTCTGTTGGAGCATGAGCTCCGAGACGAGGATGCGATACGGGTCACGGGTCCTGCGCCACGGGAGATCGCGCGCGTGGCGGCGATACCAGGCTCGAAGCTTGGAGCCGAAGGTGCGGAGTACGTCCGGATCGATGCGTGGCGTGCGCGGTGCCACGCGCTTGGCACGACCGGTACCGCGCGGCACGCTCAGTGCGGATCCCAGCTCGGGACGGCGGAGAAGAGGCCGCCGTCCACGATCAGTTCGCGGGCGAGGAGCAGGCCGAAGACGATGCTCAGCGCGCCAGCGGCGAGACGCACGCTGCCCTGCATCCGCGCCACGCGGGCGCCGGCGTAGACCGTCGGTGCGGCGAGGAGGAGGGTCACGAGCATCATCCCGACGATCGTCCCGAAGCCGAACATCAACAGGTACGCGGCCGCCTCGAGCGGTGCTCGGATCGTCGAGAGCACGAGGAGCGCCACTGCCGCCGAGCCGGCGAGTCCATGCACCACCCCGACCCAGAAGGGGCGATGGAGTGACGGCGCGCTGGGCTCATCGCGCTGCCGGAGGTTCGCATACCCGAGGCCGATGAGCATCAACGCTACCGCGAACTCGAGGCCGAGTCCGATGCGGGGCGGGATCACTAGCCGGAACCCGATGATTGCTCCGCCGAGGAGGAACAGGGTGACCGAGTGTCCGATGCCCCAGACCGCACCGATCCGCGCCGCCTGCAGCCAGGAGCGCTGGCGCGCGACGATCGTCGTTACCGCGACCACGTGGTCAGCGTCGGTGGCGTGGCGCAGCCCCAAGAGGGCGCCGAGGAGGATCGGGATGAGACTGTCGATCATCGGGCGGAATGTAATCGCCCGTTCGGTTCAGTCCGGCTGTCGGCTCTTAAAGAAGGCCCAGACTACTTCGGCGAACGCGACATCGCGGTTCTGTGCGCCCCGTGACGGCGCGGCGGGCATCAGCACCGTGCGGCTCGGCGGGATAGGAATTTTAATCGGGGTGGGCCGTCGATTCGCGGAGCATAGGGCGGGATCGCCGACCTCGCCAGCGCCGCGTGGCGGGTGGCGACCGGCCTCCGATCTCGCGCTCGATCTCGCGCTGGCCGCGCCTGCGCCGCGGGAACTTCCATACCGGTGCGTGGCGGGGCGTCGGGGGGCGTGTGCTCAGGTTGGCGTGGGGGCGTCGGGGCGTCGGCGGACGGGCGGGCGCAGCGTGTCGTGCCCCGGCTCGCGGGGGCCCGCGTCGATGGGGGCTCCGCGGCCCGGCGTGCGACTCGCGGGCGGCGCGGATCCGGAGGTGGGTGAGGATCTGGTCGATCACCGCCGTCTGCGTGATGCAGGCGACGATCCGAATCGCGCCCTGGCACGTCGGACAGGCGAGCGGGTCGACCTCGAAAATCTGCTGCAGAAGGGCCGCCCATCGGCGGGTGGCCTCTGTCGGCGCGAGTCGTGGCGCGGGAACGATCGCGGGCGACCCGTTCGCGGCGGCGGGCACCGCCTTGCCCCGCATCCCGCGCGGACGGTTGGCATACCAGCCGTAGTACCGAGTCGTGACCTGCCCCTTGTCCGGGATGTGCACGAGCACCCGGGCCAGGAACGCGAGCGGGTCGGCGGTCTCGGTCCCCGCCGTCGGCCCCTCCGACTTGTCGGATCGGTACGTCACCGCGGTCGCTCCGCGGTGAGAGGTGAGCCGCTCCAGCGCGACGGGGTTCCACGCGCAGTACCGGGCGAGCCGCGTCGCGAACGCGCGATCTTCCTCGGGCAACCGAAGGAGCCCTCCCACACGGCGGTGTGCACGTGGAACCCCGAGTGGGGCCAGGTGAGCACGCCGGCGGCCCACCCCGATTGAAATTCCTATCCCGGAGTGGGAGTTTGACGGGACGGAATCTTCAGAGAGATATAAGCATCCAAACGAGAGCGGTCCCGTGACCCTCACCCTCCGCATCGACGACCTCACGTCACCGGAGGTCGAGGCGCTCATCACCGCGCATGTGACGGAGATGCGGGGCGGGTCGCCCTCATGCTGCGCCCACGCGCTGGCGATCGAGGGACTCCGGCAGCTCGATATCACCTGTTGGACGGCGTGGGACGGGGGGGGTGCTCTGTGGCTGTGGCGCGCTCAAGGTGCTGAGTCCGCACACAGGGGAGATCAAATCGATGCGGACGCGCACCCTTCTCCTTCGCCGAGGGGTGGGTCGGGCGGTGCTCGAGAAGATCATCCGCACCGCGCGAGGTCGTGGCTATACGGCGCTCTTCCCCAAGACCGGCAAGAGTGCGTTGTTCGAGCCCGCGCACGCGCTGCATCTCCGGAAGGGGTTTACCTGGTGCGAGCCATTCGGGGAGTACACCGCAGCGGGATCGAATGTGTGAATGAGCAAGGGGCTCAAAAAAACGTAGCTTATATAAAGAGGTGGCTCGAGCGATTGGTACAATCACCCATGCAAGAGGATAAATAGATGAGCCCCACTACGCACACCTTGATGCAGACTTTTGTTGCGATGTCCGTGATCTACGTCTGGGTGGTACGCTACCAGGCGGTGCTCAATGACTTCACCACCTTTCAGCTACCTGGCTGGCTTCGTGATGTCACGGGAGTGTGCAAGCTGACTGGCTCAGCGCTGCTCCTAGGTGCCGGCGAAGGGCTTGCGACGGTAGGGGCGGGCATCATTGCCTTCTTTATGGTCTGCGCCGTTGTGATGCACCTGCGAGTAAGGAATCCGGTAGGAAAGATGATACCCTCGGTTGGGCTCGGCGCCATGTCGGTGGTTATCATCTGGCAACACCTGAGCTAGTGTCTGATTTCTGACTCCCAAACACCCACACTCTTGGACCTCTCCCCGACACTCGGAATCCCCACGGTGAAGGTCGGCAGTCCGTCGACGTCGCGCGTATGCAGGTGGAATATCGTCGCACCCACGTCGCGGCACTGACGGACGTCGGCGATGATCTCCTCGGGGGTGAGGGGCATGTGCGGCCGTCCGCCCGCATCGAGACCATTCCCGTGATCGCTGCAGTGATGATGACGGTTTGCATCACCTCTCACGTGGGTGGGTCTACCACCATCGCCTCAAGCGTCGGCGGAATCTCGAGACCGGCCCGCTGCAGATGGAGCCAGAGCACCGCCGCGTAGCTCCGGTGAAGGAACCGGAAGGTATGCCGCAGTTCGGGATTCTTCGTGAAGCGCAGATCGGAATATGGATTGGCCTCCCAGGCGACGAGTCCCCCCTCCTGATCGTAGCTGTAATCGAAGGCGACGACGTCGAGTCCCAACGCCCGACGGGCCCGCTGCAGCGCGGCCGCGCTCGGATCCGGCGGGGCGAGGAAGGCCAACTCCTCGGCCCGTGTCCGCTCGTCGATGACCTGGTTCTTCGGGCGCACCTCCGAGTCGTGCCCCGCCATCAGATGTTGGGTGACGCCAAGGTCGCCTGCCGCCAGATACCGATACTTGCGAGAGAGCCCATCCGACTCGCTGCAGACGTCGATGTACTCCACAGCGATTGGATGCCGATAGCGTGCGAGCGGGACATGCGGAATTTCCTCGCGCCGTCGGAGCAGGAAGATTGGGCGCCGATGGCCACGATCCTCCCGAATCAGCAGCGGCAACGGCAGACCGGCGAGCATCTCGCGCGCCGACGCGCCGACGCCGAGTGGGGTGATCCGTGGCGTCTAGATGCCGGCCCCGGCGATGAGTCGCACCCCGACCGGCTTCACCGAATTCGAGATCCGATCCACCCGATTGATCACCGGGATGCCACGCTGATCGCACTCGGCGGCGAGCGCCACCGACCAGCGATGGGCGCGCGGCGACCAGTTCTCCACCGGGTCCTGCAACCACGGGATGTGCAGGAGGTACGGCGACCAGTCGTCGATGCGGCAGGGCAGGAGTCGCCACTCGGTCGCGCGCGGATCTCTGGAAACTCCCGTGCGACGCAGTCGAGGAAGTGGTGGTAGAAGTGCGGCTTGTTCGCCGCATGATGGGTGATGAGGAATCCCCGGTCGGCCGTGGCGTGGCGCCGATTGAGGACATGATCCCGCACCCGGCACGGGAGCTAGCGCACGGCGAACTTCACCGCGAAACGGAGTTGTCGCATGAGGTGATTGCCTCGCTAAAATGTGGGTGTCGTAGCGGGGCCCACGATCCATTCCCGCCAGAGCGCCACGATGCCCTCGCCCTCCTCGGCCACAAATCTTGCGCGGAGCTCTCGATAGCGACGCATGATGAGCGCAGCGGCAGCCTCGAGCGCACTATCGGCAGCCGTAGGTGCGGCACCCAGTGGTACAGCGTACACGAACGACGACAGCGTCGGCGGCTCACCCTCGCGGGCCGGGAACTTGCGAAAGGTCTCGACACGGCGGAAGTCGCGGCGTACGAAGGTGCCGTCGCGCGCCTGGCTCTCGCCGGCCTCGACAAAGAAGTCTACGGCGGCATCGGGATATCCAAAGAGATGTCCGAAGCCTCGCCAGCGTGTGGCACGCGGGGTTGTTTCGACGGCGGCGAGTACACGCGCGCCATCAGCGGCGTCAAGGACGCCGAGTTGCCGCCAGAACGCTGCATGCTGTGCGAGCGTGCGCAGCAGGCCGTCTCGATGCACTAGGAACACATCCGCGACGCGATAGCGCGCGCTGTCGGGCCGTGTGTAGGTGGTCGCGTACTCGAGCACATACGCACTGATGGGCCCGCAGCGCAGCGCGTCAGCGACGCGCCGGATTACCGCGAGTGAATCGAGCGCGACGCTATCGACGGCCGGCGCGACCGTCCACGTCACAGTGAGGAAATCCGAACTGACAGGCTTGAGGCCACCGGCGAGCGTGTAGAGCCCCTCGCCGTCGCTGGCCGCGCGCAGCAAGGCCACGGCAATCGCGCGGTCGCGCGCTGGCAGTTGCTCAATGGCAAAGCAGGAATCGCGAGCCGCGCTGTTCTGCGCCGGCAATGCAGACGGCGATGCGAGGGCAGCAAGCAGCAAGAGCGCTACGCGCATCGACGCGCGGCGCAGCATCTGGATGTTGGCCAGGTGGGCCAGCACGAGCGTCATGGTCGCGGTGCCGACGCCGAGGCGCTCCGTCTCCTCGGCGAGCTTCGGCCCGAGACGCGCCGCCAGCAGGCCGATGACGCCGATGCCCAGCAGCAGCAGCGGCGTCCAGCGGCGATGCTGGCGCCAAGCGGCACAGATCGCCAAGGCACTGGTGCCGATGGACGCCACGACCAGCGCCCATTCGAGGATCGGATGCTTGATCCACTCCAGCGCGAGGGCTGGGGCGGCGGCCACGAGGAGTGGTCCCGCTGTACAATGAAGGGTGCAGGCGACGGCGACGGCGATGCCAGAGGCATCACCGGCGCTGCGACGGAGGGGCGAGGTGATCGGGCCGGCGGCTGACATTGTTCAAGGCTATCGGCTCGCATTTGGCCCAACCGGTCCGCGCTTGCCAGCGGCTGTTCTTGGCCGGCGAGTGGTCCGAACCGACCGCTCACCGGCAAATCGCGGCCACCCACCGCCTGGGGAGACCAGTCAGCCGACGACGCCCCTGACGGGGTACCAGCCCGGCTAATTTCCGGCTGTGCCTACGAACAGCCTGAACACCGTCACCCACCTCGCCGGCTTCGGCGCGGGTTTGGCACTCTACGGCCTGCTCGCGGTGATGACGCGCCGTGCGCGGCGCGACGGCCAGGAGTTGTCGTTCGCGACGGCCATCCTCGGCTTGGGGTGGAACGCCGGTGCGCTGGTGATCTTCGGGATGGAGGATTTTGCCGGTCGTGCCGCGCCGCTGTGGGTGTCGGTCCTCGCGTACTCGGCCCTGGGCTACCTGCCGGCGGTCGCTGTGGCAGCGGCGGGCACGTACCGGACCCCCCCCGTGCGGCGCACGCTCGTCACCTCCGCGTATTTGCTTGCGACGCTGGCCGCGGTCTGGCACGCGAGTGCCGGGGCGTCTGGCCTAGGTGTGCCGCTGCGCGCCGCAATGTTGACGCTGACGGCTGGCAATCTCGTGCTGGTCGCAGGGCTCCTCGCGACGGCACCAAAGTCGGGAGGCGGTCGCCAGCTTTCCACGGCAGCGCTCGCGGTCTTCGCGGTTATGGCCTTGCACTTGAGCCAGCACCAGGACGGTCACGATTCGTGGCTGCTCGCGGTGCTCGGCCATCATGCCTCACTGCCGTTGGCGTTCGCGATCCTCTACCAAGACTACCGGTTCGCGTTAGCTGACGTGTTTCTCAAGCGCGCGCTGGCCTTGCTCGCAACCGCATCACTGGCGGCGCTCCTCCTGTCGGCCATCGCACTGCCGTTGCTCGACGCGGCGGGCGACGCGGAGCCCGCGCACACAGGCGCGATTCTCTTGGTACTCGCACTGTGGACGGCGACGGCCCTCGCCGCCACGACGTTGCTCCGCGCACTCGATCGCTTCGTGGACCACGTGCTGCTGCGGCGGCGCGAGCCCGTGGATGTGGTCGAGCCGCTGGCCGCGCGGCTACGCGAGGCAGAGACCGAGGAGGCAGCGCTAAAGATTGGCGCACAGGTTGCCGGTGCCTCGCTGACTGCAGCGGTGACGACTTGGCATGCCGCCACGAGCGTGTCGCCGCAGGCAGTGGCCAGGCTCAAGGCGCAAGGAACCCAGACCGTGGTGAGTGTGCCGACGGCAGAAATGCCAAGCTACGAGCTGGAAGTGGCACGCTTGGCCGGCGGGCGCCGCATCCTTTCCGAGGATCGCGCGTTGCTCGAAGCCATCGCCACGTTGGTCGGCCGTCGCTTGGATGCGTTGCGCTTCGCCGAGGAGCGCATTGCGCGCGACCTCCGTGAAGAGTCGCTGCTGCGCCTGACGTCGGAAGCGGAGCTGCAGGCGCTGCGCGCGCAGCTGCATCCGCATTTCCTGTTCAATGCGCTCACCACGTTGGGGCATCTCGTGCAAACGTCGCCGGAACGTGCGCAAGCGACGTTGTATCGCCTCACGTCACTGCTGCGCGCCGTGCTCCAGCGCTCGATTAGCGAATTGACGACGCTCGGCGACGAACTGGCGCTGGTGCAGGACTACCTCGCCATCGAACGCGAGCGCTTCGAAGAGCGGCTCGACACCGCGTGTGACGTGCCGACGGACCTGCACGACCTACGCGTGCCACCGATGACGCTGCAGACATTGGTGGAGAACGCCATCAAGCACGGAATCTCACCGATCGCGCGCGGTGGACGCGTGTCCATTAAAGCGCAGATGAGTGCTGGCGAGTTGGTGCTCGTAGTGGGCGACAGCGGCCGCGGGACGGCAACGATGATGACGGAGGTGCCGAAAGGCATGGGCGTTGGTCTCACGAACCTCACGCGGCGCCTCGAGCGCCTGTACGGCAGCGCGGCGCAATTGCAGTTCACGAGCGCCCCCGATGCCGGAACCACCGTAACCGTGCGGCTGCCCGTCCGGCATGCGTCGCGCGCGGCTGACTGGCGGGTGGCCTCGTGACGTCACTGCTCCGCGTGCTCGTGGCCGATGATGAGCGGCCCGCTCGGTCCTTCCTCACGGCGCTGCTTCGGCAACACGCCGAGGTGACGATCGTCGGTGAGGCGGCGGACGGCAGCAGCGCCGTGCGGATGATCGAAGAGCTGCGACCGGACGTTGCATTCCTCGACCTCCAGATGCCGGAGCTCGATGGCCTCGAGGTCGTGCGGCTCGTGAAGCCTGCCGCCATGCCGCTCATCGTCTTCGTCACGGCGTATAACGAGTACGCGGTGCGCGCCTTCGAGGCGAATGCCGTGGACTATCTGTTGAAGCCGGTCGAGCCCGCGCGAATCGCGGCGACTCTGCGGCGCGTGCAGGAGCACCTTGAAGGTGCCGACACGCGCGGGCGTGCGACCCCTCGCGCGGGGTCGTCTGTGCTGGCTGCCGCGGCGGCCGCCGTGGGGCCCGGCTACCTCCGCCGCCTGCCGGTGCGGCACCGCGATGATATCGTGTTGCTGCCCGTCGAGCGCATTGCGGCGATCGAAGCCGATGACGAAGTGGTGCGCGTGACGACGGCCGCTAACGAGCGCTTTGCCGTGAACGTGCGGCTCAAGGACCTTGAGGCACGGCTCGACCCGGCGCGCTTCCTGCGCATTTCGCGGAGCGCCATCTGCAACGGTGAGTTGATTGTCCGGGTCTCCACGTTGCCCGGCGGCTTGCTGCAGCTCACGCTGGCCAACGGCTTCCGCCTCACGGCCTCGCGCATTCGCTCCCGCGAGCTTCGCGACCTGCTGCTGGAACTTTAAGCGGTACACGCATCACGCGAGCCGGTGATCCGGTGCGACCGCCGGACCGCCGGAACCAATCGTTCGCCCCCCTCCACCGCCCGTTGACTACCCGCGAATGGCGGGGGCTCTTGAGGCCCGGGAGGGTTCGGGGGTTATCTACCGGCACGCCCCGTTCCCTGCTCGAGGCCCGTGGCCTCACGAAGCGCTACGGAGAGACGCTCGCCCTCCACCGCGCACGGTGATGAGCGACGAATCTACCGACGCCGGCGCGCGGAGCCGGTACACGCCGGGCTTCACGCGCACACTCTGCGTGATCATGAGCCCCGCGCGCGGCGTCACGACCGGCATGGGCTACGCCCTGAGCACCGGAGGACAGGCAAGCACCAACACGGTCATGAGGCCACAACTCGCCGCTATCGACGCACCCTCCGCTCCGTCGTCATCAGCGCAAAGCTACCGCCTCAATCGCCGGGGAGCATCACCCAGAGCGGGGTACGTCCCACGTTGCAGTGCACGACGCGGGCGACCGGCGTGAGCGCGCCCCAGCTCAGCCAGAGTGCCTGCCGGGCGACGTTGTGGGCGTGCCACGTCTGCAGACCGCCGGCCCCGTCGCGGCTGAGACGCGCGAGACGGTTGGCGCGGGCAGGAACCGGATGGAAAATGCGCTCCACGTTCGGCGACCGCGTCGGCTCGTCGTCCTGCCATTTGTCGAGGAGCTCAATCGACGTGCGGAGCGCCGCGTCACCTTGTGTGCCACGGACGGCGTCGTCGGTCGCGTACACCGCCGCTCGCGACGGCGTGGGAAGCAGCAGGACGCCGGCAAACCCCCACAGCGTCATGCCGGCCATGAGGGTGACGAGCCCGGCCGCCGTGGCCGGCGTCGTGCCGGTGAGCTGTTGCACGACGAGGAACCCGATGGTGTTCCACATGAGCGCACCCAACACGCCGCGCGTGTGCGCGCCGCTATCGGCGACGGCCTTGCGGCGCGCCAGCTGCGCCGCCAACGCATGGACGGGCAGCGTGCCCCAGCGCAGCGGCACGATCAGTGTGCGCGGCAGGATGCTGCTCCAGCCGCCAACGAAGCTTTCATCGTGCGTGTCCACGACCCTGAGCTGCGAGACAGGGATTCCCGCCCGCTCCGCCGCCTGCACGACTGTCTCGCTCACCGGGTGCGACGCGAAACCGGCGACGATACGGGCCAGGGGACCACGGAAGAGGGCGAGCAACAGCTGAATGCCGACGAACACCGCAAGCGTGATGGTCGGGGTTCCGGCGCGCGCCGCGACCATGAGTGACGCGCCGGTGAGCATCCACACGAGCCACTGCACAACGGCCCCGCGCAGCCAGCGAAGCAGCCACGCCGCCGCCGCGTGCTTCCGCCGCACGAGCCACGCGCCGCCCATGAGGTCATAGGGAAAGAACAGCGCGGTGACCATCGCGAAGAACGCCCCCACTGCGAATAGAGAGCGCCCTACCGGCTGCGCCGGTGACGTGGAGAAGCCCGCCTGCGGGATGTCGAAGCCAAGAAGGCACACCGCCGCGAGGACCGCGGTCCCGACTCCGGAAATGCCGAGGTAGAGGCGCGCACGGGCATACGACAGGCGGCCAGGTCCGGCGCCAAGGGGAGGCGAAAGAAATGTCATAGGGCTGTAACGCGCCGATGCCGGATTTGGTTTTCGGCTCGCGTTTTCCGCCGCGAGGCGTAGGCTATCCCCATGGACCGGCGCCTCTTCGGCTCTGATCTCGCGCGCTATGCCGCGCTCTGCGCCGTCGTGCCGAACGTCTGGCGCGTCACCGCCCGTCCGCGCTTCGCTGACGACCCGTTCCAGCTCGGTATCGCCTCTGGCGACCCGACTGCTACCGGCGGCGTGTTGTGGACGCGTCTTGCTCCCCGCCCGGGGATAGGAATTTCAATCGGGGTAGGCGGATGATCGGGGGAGCATACGGCGCGCAAACCGACCTCGCCCGTGCCGCGTGGCGGGCGGCGGCCGACCTCCGATTCGACCTCCGATTCGACCTCCGATCTCGCGCGGGCCGCGTCCGCGCCGCGGGACCTTCTGAGATGAGGGGTGGGAACACCCAGCGGGGACCGATCGGACGCGCCGGTGGGACCGCCGCCCACGCCGACGGTCCCCGCGAGGTGGCGGGGCGTCCGCGCCGCACGCAGGTCACACTCAGGTGACCCTCAGGTGACCCTCAGGTGACCCTCAGGTGACCGGCGGCGCGTCGGTGAACGGGCGGGGGCGCGTGTCGTGCACCGGCTCGCGGGGGCCCGCGTCGATGGGGGCTCCGCGGCCCGGCGTGCGACTCGCGGGCGGCGCGGATCCGGAGGTGGGTGAGGATCTGGTCGATCACCGCCGTCTGCGTGATGCAGGCGACGATCC
>Ga0194119_10001061_pt1 | contig 51177 bp, 41 predicted proteins | sample TA2MahC100mmetaG_FD_148620 | JGI IMG/M metagenome (GOLD analysis project Ga0194119, IMG submission 148620) | Freshwater microbial communities from Lake Tanganyika, Tanzania - TA2015018 Mahale Deep Cast 100m | ecosystem: Environmental > Aquatic > Freshwater > Lake | place: Tanzania: Lake... | reverse complement strand
GACGATCGCAAATACGTCATCGCGGAAGAACGAATGCGTGACGAGGTAGACCTCTCTGCTTTGGGTGGGGCAACCTTAGCTGCATATCAGACCAGATCGCGGACGTAGGCAGTCGCCTCGTCTATTTCAGCCGCCACATGGCAGCCATACAGTTTGTCAAGGGCGATATGTTGCTGGGTCACCATAGTGCGCAAAGACCGCTCCGTGAAGAACGCGTCACAATAGGCCAGCGCTGCCGCCGCGTGATTGAAATCGAACAGATCGTTGCCCCGGAACTTCCGCCTTTTGTTCCAGCGAAGGGATGCGTGGAGGCTGGCCAGGATGTGCATCGTGCGGAGCGCGTCTTGCGCCCGATCCCGTTCAAGAGCAATGGCAAAGAGATTCTTGAACTGGTTCTCGATTGTCCGACGCTGCTCCGGGGAAGGCTCGCCCGACGCTACACCCGACTCCAGCGCCATAAATGCAACAATGTCGATCGCGGTGCCGCCGGCCAGATCGATGATGCCCCGTACTTCCGCCGAATACGCCTGCTCGAAGCTTCGAAGCTCATCGGCATTGGCAGCGACGCCGGCATTCAGCATGGTGGCTATGTCGCTCATATCCGTCCGCGGCACGTCGCCGTCGCCTATGGTCGTAACCATCTTGCGCAATGAGACCGTCCACATATGGTCGAAAAATGCCTTCTGGATTGCGACCTCGGTCGCGGGATCGAAGGCGGTTTTCGTGGGATGCAGAAAGCCAAGGACATAGCTCAACTTGCACCATACAAGGTGCTCCAGCGGGTGCAGATTGTTTCGCCCTGAATTCGAATACATAAAATGCGCGATTTCGGTCGCCAGCCGCGTGTCCTGCTCAACCAGCGTTGCGCCGAGGCTGAGTTCATCGATAAGCGTCGCGGTCATCAGCCGCGAGGCCGGGTCGCTCTGCTTCATCAGTTCGACGAACACGCTCTCGCTGACCGGACAGAAGAGAATGCCGGCAGCGACGCCTTTCCTGAGCAGGCCGAGCAACTCGACAGCCTTCGCGCTCCCCGAATTCCTGTCCGCTGTGCGTAGCAATATCCAATACTTCGTATCCAGATAGATGGCGCGTCTTTTTGCCAGCGCCTGGCCGAGCGATATTTGCGATCGACGGACGTGCTCGTCGATTGTGACGCCCGGTGAAAGCATATGTTCGGCGATGGTGGGCATTCCGAATCGACCGCCTCCTTGATGCAATCATAGTGCTATAGCCTATTCCTAGTGCTCATCATCGTCGGGCGCGGCCCGCCACATCTACGCCAGAGCCCCCTGCCACAGGCGATTTTGGCCGGCGCCATGGCTCGCCGTAAGCGACGCATAAGACGCCACGTCGGTCAGATAGAAATGAGCGATATTATCGCTTGACGATTTAGGACGACTAAGCGATATTATCGCTTGTGAAGACGATCATCCTCACGCTGAGCGCCGCGAAAGATCTCGATACCCTTCCCCGAGACGCTCGCGAGCAGGTGGAAGCTGGGCTTCACCGCTACGCTGTGACGGGTCAAGGCGACGTGAAAGCCCTTCAAGGCCGCGACGGTTATCGCCTCCGCATTGGCGGCTACCGGGTGATCTTCGATGAGGATGCAACCACGATTCTGGCGATCTACATCGGACGCCGGGCCACGACGACTTACAAGAGGAGCTAAGGCTATGAGTGCGCCACAGATCATTCGGACGCCCAGCGGCGAAGAGCTGGTGGTGTTGCCCCGGGCAGAATATGAGGCGCTCCTCGACCGCGCCGATCACGAGGCCGAGGATGCCGACGACGTCGCCATTTACGATGCTCGGAAGGCCGAATTGGCTGCTGGCGGCGTCGTGCTTCCCCCGGAGGTTAGTGCGGCGATTCTTCGAGGTGAGAGTCGGTTGAAAGCCATCCGCAACTGGCGCGACGAAACGCAACTCCATTTGAGTTTCAAAACAGGTATAAGTCAGGGCTATCTGTCCGATCTCGAAAGTGGCCGCCGTACGGGAACCCCCGAGACCATCGCGAAGCTCGCACAGGCTTTGAATGTGCCGGTGGAGTGGCTTTCGTAGGCCATATCGCATGCCTCAATATCGCTCTGGCATTCGAGATGGCTCTCACGGATAGACCCGTCATAGCGCCACAGCGCAGACATAGTGCTCATCATCGTCGGGCGCGGCCCGCCAAAACAGCACACATTGCGTGCGCGGTTTGCGGAGCGACGGCGATACGCGTCGCCGATTCCAGAGAGGCGATCGAAACGTGGCGCTGTCGCCGGACTGTGCGAGCGCCATTCGCGGCCCTGAGCGCAGCTCAATTCCTTTCAGCCCAACTCCATCAGCGCATATGCCGCAGGGCATAGCTCGCCTCGCTTCCAGGCTTGCTGACGGATTTCGGCCGCGCGCAGCGCGACGCTTACGCGGAAAGGATCGCGCTCAAACGAGAGAAAGCCTTCGAGCTGTAATTGCCGTAGGGGAGGCTTGCGAAAAATTCTTCCGTGGCCTGTGGATTCCGGCCCCAGGCGATCAGCAGGCCGGCGATGGCCAAAAGCAGCAGGGAAAGCAACGCCGACGACAGGCCAGCGAGAACCCCAACCGCCAGAATGACTCCAAGCTTGGTCCTGATGTTGATCGCCATCGCTGATTCTCCTGATCGCGCCTTGAACTGCATTCGATTAGAGCAACATGGTTAATGAAAAGTTATCATCCGCCGGCCTTTCGCCGTCAGCGCGCCAGCTTGTGTTTGGGAAGGCGCGCGTGATGCGCCAGCCGCGCGAGACAAAACGTCAAAATGCCTCTCCAAGCGAAACCGGGCGCAACGCCTCGCTGAGCTTGCAGCTGACGCGGGCTTCGTCTTCAGCCGGCGTAATAGCCGACGATCGCTGCGCCGATGAAAAAGCCGATCGCTCCCAAAATCACTAGTCTCGTTAACCCTGCCGGCATGATCTCTCTCCAATCGGAGCCGCACGCTCAAATTAGCGGCCCGGCCTCCAAGATCAAGCAGCGTCGCGCGCCCTCGATTGACGCCCTCAAAGAAAAACCGCAGGCCGGCAGGCCTGCGGTCTAAAGAACCAACGCTTGTGCGCTCAGTAATTGTAGAAAGCGACGCAGACGCGGTCGCCATTGTAGTCCCAGCCCCATTTCGCGCAGCGCCGCGGCGGCGCGGTCGCCGCGCCGACGACGGCGCCGCTGGCCGCGCCGATCGCCGCGCCCGCAAGCGTTCCGCCCGCGCGTCCGCCGGAAGCGAGCGCGCCAATGCCCGCGCCGCCGAGGCCGCCGATCACGGCGCCGCCTGCTGCGCGTTCCCCGGGAGTGTAACACGCCGCAAGCGGCGCAGCCGCCGCCAGGACGGTCGTCAGGAGCAGAACTTTCTTCATGCGCATCTCCTTTAGAGGGCGACACCGGATGATTGATATCCAGGCGAGGCGGCGGCCTGCCTGGTTTACTGATATGCGCGCCGCAAATTCGAATGACGCCGCGGCCCACGGCCGCTTGGATTAACCGCGCGCCGCATTGGCGTCGCGCAGAATTTAATGAAAGCCGCCGGCAATGGCTGTCGCAAAAATACAACATCCGGCATCGATCGCACGCTCGCGGGTCAGGAAAAGACTAAAATTCGACCAATTTTCGCCATCAACAGCGCGCCCGGCGCTCTTGGGAACCGAACGCAAATTTGCTAGCAGCCATTGTGGTTTGTTTTAAGGGACTTCACCTCATGGATGCAGCCGCTCGCGCCGAGGAATTTCGCCGCCGTCTCGACGCCGCCGCCGAGACGACCGAAAGTGCGCTCGATACGCTGCTCGCGCCGGCGCCGCTTCCGGGCGAGATCGTCCGGCCGACGCGCCTTCTCGAGGCGATGCGCTATTCGGCGCTTGGCGGCGGCAAGCGGCTGCGGCCGTTTCTCGTCATCGAATCTGCGCGACTCTTTGGCGTCGTCGGCGAAGCGGCGCTGCGCACCGCCTGCGCGCTCGAAATGATCCATTGTTATTCTCTCGCCCACGACGATCTGCCGGCGATGGACGATGACGATCTGCGTCGCGGACGGCCGACGACTCATAAGGCCTTCGATGAAGCGACGGCGATCCTCGCGGGCGACGGACTTTTGACCTACGCATTCGACGTCGTCGCCGATGCGGCGACGCATCGCGACGCAGGCGTGCGCGCCGCGCTGGTGCTTGCTTTGGCGCGCGCGGCAGGACTTGGCGGCATGGTCGGCGGACAGGCGCTCGATCTTGCCGCCGAAACCGCGGCGACGCCGCTCTCGCTCGATGACACCTTGCGCATGCAGGCGATGAAAACCGGCGCTCTGTTGCGTTTCGCGGTCGACGCCGGCGCGATCCTCGGCGCGGCGTCGGCCGCGCAGGCGCGGGCATTGACGCGCTATGGCGAGGCGCTCGGCGCCGCCTTTCAAATCGCCGACGATATTCTCGACGCCGAAGGCGACAGCGCCGCGCTCGGAAAGCGCGCCGGCAAGGACGCCGAGCGCGGCAAGGCGACCCTCGTTGGCCTTCTCGGTCTCGAAGCCGCGCGTGCGAGACGCGACTCGCTTGTCGAAGAAGCGACGGCGGCGCTGCGTGAGACGGGACTGGGGGAGGCGACCGACATTCTCGCCGAGGCCGCCCGCTTCGTCGCGGCGCGGCGCAATTGAGGGATCTCGCCATTGCGCCGACAAAGACTGTCCGAGATTCCGCGTCGGGCCTCGGCGATCCTGGCGCCCTTCCGAATTATCCGTGCGCGGCCACAGCTCTTTCTGAGCGTTTTGTTCGGCCTTGTCGTCGGACTTCTCATGCCGCAGGCCATGCAGCCCATTTCGCGCGCGCTCATCGGGTGGAACGCCCTGACGCTCTGCTATTTCGCGCTCATCGCGATCTTCATAACCGGCGCGACGCATCACACGATCCGCGAGCGCGCCCAACAACTCGACGAAGGACGTGTCGCGATGCTGTTGCTGACTTCGGCGATCGCAACCGCGTCATTCGGCGCAGTGGTCATTCAGCTCGGCTCGGTGAAATACATGCAGGGCTGGGAAAAGAACGCGTCGATCGCGCTCACGATCATCACCGTGCTGAATTCATGGCTGTTCCTGCATCTGACATTCGCGTTTCACTATGCCCACGAATTCTATCTCGAAGAGGAGTGCGATTCCGGCGAGCCGCCCGAGGCGAGAGGCGGGCTCCATTTCCCGCATACGAAAGCGCCGCAATACATCGACTTCCTCTATTTTTCCTATGTGATTGGCGTCGCCTTTCAGACGGCCGATATCGAAACCTGCTCGGCGTCGATGAGGCTGCTCGTGGCCACGCATGGCATCGTGGCCTTTTTCTACAACACTACCATCCTCGCGCTCATGGTGAATATCGCCAGCCAGTTGGTGTGAGCGTGAAGCAAAGGCCTTCCAACGATCGAGCGAAGTGATTAAGCGCCCGCAAAGTTTCCGGTATCGACCCATTCTTGGGAAATGATCGACCACCAGTCCGTTGCAAGGCCTCTAACAACGTATTCGTAGGGCAGCCATCCGTAACCGGCTTCGCCCCATTTGTCGCCCCATGAGTTGCGAATAAGCAAAGCTCCAACGGTTTCCTGCCCGCCACTGTTCGTATTCTTGATCTTGATCTTGTCATCGTACCCTGCCGCAATCACTGCGTGCCCTCCGACGACTTTCTCTGTCAGTGTGGGAAATGGAATCTTTCCGCTAAGTTGGGCCTGCGTATAGGAGGAATAAACTGTAAAGCCGAAAAAAGAAGGCAAACCGGCCGCCAGATTGGTCTTGATGCGACTCATGACTTGAGTTGGCGGGACGCCAGGCGGGTCATAGCGATAGTAATTTATTGTCCTGTAACCTTGAGAAAATGCATAGAGAAACGCGCTTGGCTCCTCGTCGTATTTCGCCGGGTCATAGGGCCAATATTCTTCCGGCGGAACGCCAAACAGGGTCAAAGCTTCGAGCGTGGTGCGTAGATATGCGCCAGTGTCTCCAGTCCAATTGAGCAAGTTGCGCGTCGCCTTGTATAGAAAAAGGCGAGAGGCATCGAGATGCTTACCGAACGCGCGACGCTGGTAGTATTCGACTAATCCGACGCCAGCGTTTGCCGTGCATGAGCCGATATTCTGCTGATCTTCAATCGGAGAAAACCAAGCCCGCAGGTCCACCGACGTCGGCGCCTTGGCCGTACCGGTCACCCCTTTGGTCACAGCAGCGACCAGCTTTTTCACGGGTTCTTTCTGTCCGAGAGCAAGTTTCGTCGGGTCAATAGCATTGTGGTCGACAGAATAATCGCGAATGTTTGGCAGTTCACGGACCCATCCAAGCCCATAACCATCTGGAGTGCTCAATGACATAATTGTCCTCCTGATTTTAAAAAACAAAACAACTATTATGCGACAACAACAACAATGTTGATCGTGACGGAATCAATATACGCTGCGTCGCTTTCCCATTCCCTTGAGAGTTTGAAAAAAAGTGTAGCGCGCCCCTGCTTTACGGAAAGGAAATTGAATGAAGCTTGCCCTACTCCTCCCACGATGTCTGACTTAGCCTCGAACCCAGAATCGAGAAAGCTCACAGCGTCGCCAATTACCTTTAATTGCCAACGGTACCCGGTCGTTGGTGACTCGTCAAGATGAACAGTGAAGGGCGCACCGAGCAGCGCCTCGACAGACGCGCCATCGTCAGCGTGGGTTAAGATCATCGCTCGTCTCAAGCAGAAGATACGAATTAATGATGCAACTTAATCATGGAGCTGCGGCATATGCAAAGCACCAATGGCGCTACGGCATGAGTGAGATGACGGAACGCATAGCTAAGAAGGAAGCGAATGCGCGCGACGACGCGACAGCGATCGACCTGAAGATTGAAGCGGCGCGACTGCGCGCCATTTTGATCGGCTCTGTCGGCAATCTCGTCGAATGGTATGACTTTTACGTCTATTCGGCTTTTTCGCTCTATTTCGCTGACTCGTTCTTCCCGGGCAATGATCCCGTCGCGCAGATGCTGTCGGCCTCGGGCGTCTTCGCGCTCGGCTTCTTCATGCGGCCCATCGGCGCCTATATTTTCGGCCGCATCGGCGATCGTCGCGGCCGGCGTCTCGCGCTGATGCTCTCGGTCACACTGATGTGTCTCGGCTCGCTCCTCATCGCGCTCGCGCCGACCTATGCGATGGTCGGCGTCGGCGCGCCGACGACGCTGCTTGTCGCGCGTCTTCTGCAGGGCGCCAGTCTAGGCGGCGAATATGGTTCGAGCGCGACCTATCTCGCCGAAATGGCGCATCCCGAACGGCGTGGTTTCTATTCGAGCTTCCAATATGTGACGATGATCGCCGGCCAATTGCTCGCGCTCTGCGTGCTGCTGATCCTGCAAGATGTCGCGCTCGACGCGCCGGCGCTGCGCGCCTGGGGATGGCGCGTCCCCTTCGCCTTCGGGGCGCTGCTCGCCATCGTCGCGCTTGTCATGCGCCGCGATCTTGCCGAGACGCCGGCCTTCGAAGCGTCGCGCGCGCAACGCGCACGCGGGTCGCTGCGCGCCCTCTTGGCGCATAAGCGCGAGACGGCGACAGTCGTCGGACTGACGCTCGGCGGCACGATCGCCTTTTACGTCTATACGACCTATATGCAGAAGTTTCTCAAACTGTCAGCGGGCCTGAGCGATCGGCAGACGACCTGGATTGCGGCCGGTTCGCTTCTCTTCGCGATATGCCTTCAGCCCGTCTACGGCGCCGTGTCGGACCGCGTCGGCCGCCGGCCGATGCTCATCGCCTTCGGGCTGCTGGGCACGATATTCACGGTCCCGCTGCTGACCGCCATCCAGAACGCGCGCGACGCATGGCTGGCCTTCGCCCTCATCTGCTGCGCCTGGCTGATCGTCGCGCTTTATACGTCGATCAACGCCGTCGTGAAGGCGGAGCTTTTTCCCGCCGCTATCCGCGTCACCGGCGTCGCGCTGCCTTATGCGGCGACCGTGTCGGTCTTTGGCGGCTCGGCCGAATATGTCGCGCTCTGGTTCAAGGCGCATGGCCATGAGCGCTGGTTCTTCTACTATGCGAGCGCCGCGATTTTCGTCTCGCTCATCGTCTACGCGACGATGCCGGATACGAAGAAAAATTCGCGCATGGAATGAGGGGGAGACCGTGAAGCGTTACGCGGTCGTGATCGAAAAGGCGGGTGGGAATTATTCGGCTTATGTGCCGGATTTACCGGGCTGCATCGCGACAGGGGAGACGGTGGCGGAGGTGGAGCGTGAAATCCGCGACGCCATCCGCTTTCACATCGAAGGGCTGGAGGCGGATTCCCCGTGCCGGCGCCGAGCGCCATCGCGGTATATGTGGAGGCGTGAAGCGAGTTCCCGGATCGTCGGTTCGCGTATTCTCTCCCCCTAGACCGGCCCACAAGGGGGAGGGGAGATGCGATTCCGGCCGAACCAATCAGGATTTCGCGCCATTGACGTTCCGTTGATGTTCAAATCGCACGCGCTACATCGTATGCGTGCAACCATCCCGAGAGGGAGGCAATCGTGAGACGAATTCTTCTACTCACGCTTCCGTCCGTCGGCTTCTTGATCGCTTTCACGGCGGTTCCGGCGGCGTTCTTCGGCTCCGAGTCGGCAGGCCTCGAAGCTTCGGCCGCCACAAATCTCAATAGCTCCAAGTCGAACATTTACAAGACGACGCCACCCAAGAAACGCGGTTCCCAGACGTAGGGCGGTCCGGCGGCTACGACCGTCAAGGGCAGCAAGTCGAACACGAGCGATTGACGTTCGCGATCAGCGCCCAAACTCGCGACGCGACTCAACCTCGATCGGGCGGAAGCGCCTGTTTGTTCCCGCCGAGCGGCTCCGCTGGGCGCGCGCGCCCTTCTCCTTGCGGGAGAAGGCGTCATGCGAAGCGCGACGGATGAGGGCAAGCCGCTGAAAGCCCTCACCCGACCTGGCTGCGCCGGGCCCCTCTCCCGCAAGCGGGAGAGGGAATGCGCGAACCTTGTCGATCACCACGAACCCCGATCACTGCGCCGGTTCGACGTAGCGTCGTTCAAAACGCTTTCGGCAGTCCCGCCTGACGCAGGATGGCGTTTGCCGTATGGCGGCTGGGGATGCCGATCGGGACGGCGAAATTCCGCTTGGTGATCGGGCTATGCCAAATCTCGTGGCTTCCCTTGCCTTGACGAACCATGACGCATCCCGCAGCGTGCAGCAGATCGCGCAAGGGCCGATCGAATTGCGGCGCCATCAGGCAACCGCCCGCTCGACCTCGCGCAACGCGGAAATTTGCAAGAACACCGACGCAGGATCGGTGGCGGGATGATTATCGGGCAACAGGTCGAGCGCCATCGCCGACATTTTTGCGAAAAGTTCGTCCAGCGTCGCGGCGTCAGCGGCCGCCGGAATCTCATCGCAATGTCCGCTCCAGACGGACGCTTCGTCATCCCATGCCGCGGAAATCGTGAAAATGACCGGCTTCGCCGACATGCCTGGGTTCTCCGCTTCGTCGCGCGTCAATTATCCAAAAAGCTCCGCAGCTTCCGGCTCCGGCTCGGATGTTTCAGCTTCCTCAGCGCCTTCGCCTCGATCTGGCGGATACGCTCGCGCGTGACCGAGAACTGCTGGCCCACTTCTTCGAGCGTATGGTCGGTGTTCATGCCGATGCCGAAACGCATGCGCAGCACGCGTTCCTCGCGCGGCGTCAGCGAAGAGAGAACGCGCGTCGTCGTCTCGCGCAGATTCGACTGGATCGCCGCCTCGATCGGCAGCACCGCGTTCTTATCCTCGATGAAATCGCCGAGATGCGAATCCTCCTCGTCGCCGATCGGCGTTTCGAGCGAGATCGGCTCCTTGGCGATTTTGAGAACCTTGCGCACCTTTTCGAGCGGCATGGCGAGCTTTTCGGAAAGCTCTTCCGGCGTCGGTTCGCGGCCGATCTCATGCAGCATCTGGCGCGAGGTGCGCACGATCTTGTTGATCGTCTCGATCATATGCACGGGAATGCGGATCGTGCGCGCCTGATCGGCGATCGAGCGGGTGATCGCCTGCCTGATCCACCATGTCGCGTAGGTCGAGAATTTATAGCCGCGGCGATATTCGAATTTGTCGACCGCCTTCATCAGGCCGATGTTGCCTTCCTGGATAAGGTCGAGAAACTGCAAGCCGCGGTTGGTGTATTTCTTGGCGATGGAGATCACGAGACGTAAGTTCGCCTCGACCATCTCCTTCTTGGCCTGGCGGGCTTCGCGCTCGCCTTTCTGCACCATATGCACGATCTTGCGGAACTCGGAAATCTCCAGTCCGGTTTCGGTCGCAAGCGCATGAATGTCGGCGCGCAGATCCTTGATGCGATCCTTGTCGCGGGCGACGAATTCCTTCCAGCCTTTGGAGCCGAGCTTGGCGACGCGCATGACCCATTTGGGATCAAGCTCGGAGCCGTGGAATTTGTCGATGAAGTCCTCGCGCATGACGCCGTGACTGTCGGCGAGGCGCATCAGCCGCGTCTCGTAGCCGATGAGCCGCTTGTTGATGTCGTAAAGCTGCTCGACCAGCGCTTCGATTCGATTTTGATTGAGCGAAAGCGATTTGACGTCGGCGACGATCTCTTTCTTGAGAGTCTTGTATTTGCGCTCCTGCGCCGGGGTCAGAGTCTCATTCCTGAGCTTGTTCTCGACGTTCTGATCCTGAAGCCGGCGCAGCTTCTTGTAGGCGTCGGCGATGCGCGCGAAAGTTTCGAGAACCTTGGGTTTCAGCTCCAATTCCATCGCCGACAGCGACACGGAATTTTCCATGTCGTCTTCTTCCTCGAACGCTTCTTCGGCGGGTGGGCCTTCCTCCTCCAATCCGGCGGGCGGCGTGCGCGGCGCGGTGGAGGGGGCCAACTCGGCGCCTGCGGACGGCTCCGCGGCCTTCGCCGCCTTGCCTTCGGGGCCGGCGTAGGTCGCCTCGAGATCTATGATGTCGCGCAGCAGGACCTTGCCTGCCTCCAATTCTTCGCGCCAGATAATGATCGCCTGGAAGGTGAGCGGGCTCTCACAGAGCCCGGCGATCATCGCCTCGCGCCCAGCTTCGATTCGCTTGGCGATGGCGATTTCGCCTTCGCGCGACAAAAGCTCGACCGAGCCCATCTCGCGCAGATACATGCGCACCGGGTCGTCGGTGCGATCCGCCGGCTCCGACGTGCGCGTCGCCACCGCGGTCGCGCGTGGGCTTTCGACGAGTTCGCCGCCTTCCGATTCTTCTTCCTCTGCGGCCTGCTCCTCCTCGACGTCTTCCGGATCGTCGCCTTCCGAGACGGTGATGCCCATTTCCGAGAGCATCGCATAAACGTCCTCGATCTGGTCTGACGACACTTCCTCGGACGGCAACACCGCGTTCAACTCGGCATAGGTCACAAAGCCGCGCTTTTTCGCGAGCTTGATCATCCGTTTAACGGCGGCGTCGTTGAGATCGAGAAGCGGTCCGTCAGACGTCTCCGTCACCGCCGCGGTTTCATTCTCGACCTTGTCTTCGTCTTTCTTCGCCATCCACAAGCTCCAAGCGCCTCGCCCCGGATCGGCTCCCCGAACCAGGCAAGGCGCAAGTTTTCTAAAAAGGCCCTGAGAAGGCCGCCCTTCTCCAAGCTGCGGCGCGGCAAGCGGGAGAAAAAGCCCGGCCGACCGCATGAAACCTTCGCTCCGCCCCTAGCGGCGCGTCCTCCGTCCCCTCATCGCCACGGCGCCAACCATGCGAATGTCATAAATTGCGCGACGGCCGGCCGGAAAGCGAACCATATCCTTCCACCGCCGCTTCTGCGCCATCTAGGGCCGACAGCTGGGTCTGAATATCCTTCAGCCGCGCATAATCCCGCTCGTTTGGGTTGTCGGCGAGCACAGCTTGCACCGCGCGCAACTCTCTATTTAACGCCAACGATCTTCGATGCAAGGCGAAAGCCTGTCGCAGGCTTTCGCCGGCGTCGGCCGCCGCCGCCTCGGGGCGCACGCTCCATAGCGTGGAATGGGCGGCCATCGCTTCGAGCCGGGCGACGATCGAGTCAAGCCCAAGCGACGCCATAAAAGCGCGAAGCTCGACCTTGTCGGCGTCGCCGCCCTCGGCGAATCGCAGAAGCGCGTCGCGCAGGGCTCGCGCATCGGCTGAATTGAGGTCGAGAGTCGCCAGATCCTCGGCGCGGGAATCAATCAAATCCGGATGATTTATCAGGATCAACAGGATAAGCGCCTCGCGCGGCGCGATGCCGGCTTTGACGCCGCGAAACAGCGGCGAATTCGCTAATCCTGGACCGATGGTTAGGGGCGCTTCGTCGGAGGCGCGCGCCAATCTGCCGCGCCGTCGCCCCGGAAAATCGGAACGCCTATATTTTGTGCGCTGGTCGCGGCCAAACAGTCGGTCCAGCCGCTCCGACAGTTCCTGCATATAGTGGCGCCGCAGGTCCTCGTCGCAAATCAGACCAACGATTTCGCGCATCCGCCGTTGGAGCGCGGCGCGGCGTTCGGGGGTGTCGAGGGTCGCCGCTTCGGTTTCGCGCATCCACAAGAGATCGACGAGCGGCAGCGGCCGGCTCAGAGCATCGGTGAGGGCCTCGGGACCGCCGGAACGCAATAGTTCATCGGGATCCTGGCCATCCGGCAGCAGGACGAACCGCAGCGAACGACCGGGTCCGATCAGAGGCAGCGCGGTGTCCACAGCCCGAAAGGCCGCCTTGAGCCCGGCCTTGTCCCCATCGAAGCAGAGAATCGGCTCTTCGGCCAGACGCCAGAGCAGGGCGCATTGTTCAGCCGTCAACGCCGTGCCGAGCGGGGCGACCGCATTGGGGAACCCCGCAGCCGCCAACGCAATCACGTCGACATAACCCTCGACCGCTATCACTGCGCCGCTGTCATGCGCGGCCTTGCGGGCGTTATGCAGATTGTAGAGCGTTGAGCCCTTGTGAAAGAGCGGCGTCTCCGGGGAATTGAGATATTTCGCCTGTGCGTCCGCCTCCAGCGCGCGTCCGCCGAAAGCGATGACGCGGCCAGCGCGGTCGCAGATCGGAAACATGATCCGATTGCGGAACCGATCGTAGGGGACGGCGATATCCTCGCCGTGGACGAGCAGGCCGGCTTCGATCATCGTCTCGACGCTTGCGCCCTTGGCGGCGAGATGATCGCGCAGCGCGTGGCGCTCAGCCGGCGCGAAGCCCAAGCGGAATTTTTCGCGCGAGTCCGGGGATATCTGTCTGCGGTCCAGATAGGCGCGCGCGTCGCGCCCCGCCGCGCCGGCGAGCTGCCTTTCGAAAAATACGGCGGCCGCCTCAAGGACCTCGCCAAGCGTCGCGCGGCGGCGATCCTGCTCCTGCTGCTCTTTGGTCTCGACGGGCAGCGCCAGGCCGGCGAGCGCCGCCAGCCTCTCCACCGCCTCGGGGAAGGAGAGACCCTCGGTCTCCATAAGAAAATCGAAAACATTGCCGTTCTTCCCCGCGGAGAAGTCGAACCAGCGCATTTTCTGATCGTTGACGTAAAAGGAGGGGGTTTTTTCTGCGTTGAAGGGCGAGAGGCCGCGCCATTCCCTGCCTTCCTTCCGAAGCTTCACCTTCTGGCGCACGACCTCCGAGACGGGCACGCGCGCCCGTATCTCGTCGAGGAAGGAGGGTGAGAAGCGCATCGACTGTCCCTAGCACTACTCCTTCTTAGGGGGCAGGAAATTCACCGTGATGCCCATGATTCACAGCTGGACGCTATGTCCAGATGCTATGTGGCGGAGCGCAAGACGGGCTGAGCAATCAATCCGGCACGACCCGAAGCGGCGCCGAGAAATCGGGCAGCGACTCGAAGCTTATCGGACCGCCGATCGTAAAGCGCACCGCCGGCGGCTCGACCGGCTTGAAGTGGCGATCCATGACGCCGACGCCGCAAACGGCGCCGGGAGCGACGCCGGCGACGCATTGCTGATAGAGAGGATCGCTCGGCAGCAGCGATCCATAGGCGTAGGTGATCTGGTCGGAGCGCGAATTGAAGATGTTGAAGGCGTCGATCTGAATGCGCCAGCCGTCAGCCCAGCGATAGCCGAGCCGCACGTTGAAGGTGCCGGTGGCGGGCGAAGTATAATAGCCGTCGGGCGTCAGCGGGCGCGTGCCGAAATAGCGGTATTTCATGCCGCCGAACCAGCCCGTGGCCTCGCCGATTTCGAGTCCGCCCATCGCCACGATGGCCGGCGCATTGAAGAGATAATTGCCAGGCGCGTTGCCGAGGAACGTTCCGTAGGGCAGCGCCTCAGGCGCGGTCAATTCGGCATAGCCGAGCCAGGCGAACTGATCGACGCCGCGGAAGCGGGTATTCACCAGCGCGACGTCGCCATCGAAGCTGATCCAGGGCGTTGGACGATAATGATTGGCGAGTTCGATGCCGTAACGGCGGCTCGGACGGCCGAACTCCGTCGTGCCGGCGTCGCCGACATATTGGTTTTCGGAATCGAGATTGAGCCAGAACAGGCTCAGGCTTGAATCGAGTCCTGGGATGAATTTGGTGCGCCAGCCGATTTCCGCGCCGCGCGACTTGACGAGCAGCGGAATGCGCGCTGCGACCGCAAAGCTGTCGAGGTCGAAGCCTTCGATGCCGCCGATTTCCGCGCTCGAGAAATTCTGCACGGTGCCGCGCGCGTCGGTCGAGTGGAATCCTTCGCCGAAATTCAGGTACATTTCGGTCGCATACCAGGGACCGAGAATAATCGAGGCCTTGGGACTGAAGATCGCCGCGTCCTTCTGGCCATTGTTGAAGGGACCGGTCCACAGAAAGACCGGAACGCCGGCGCTGTTGAAGACCTTTGGCGCGTCCGCCAGCGTCTGAATCGAATTGGTGGCGGCGGAATAAAGGTCGACGCGCGCCCCTGCGACGGTGCGCAGCCATGGCGTCCAACTCACCGTCGTGTCGGTCCAGATGCCGATGCTGCCCTCGCCGACGTAATCGTTGCGGATCGTGTCGTAGATGGTGCGGCGGAAGCTTTCCTGCAGGCCTAGACGAATATCGTCATAGCGGCCCTGAAGTCCGAAGCGCGTCTGGACGGGAAGACCGAACGAGTTCCAGGCGATGCCGTGCTGAGCGTTGACCCCGACGATCGTGCGGCGGTCGAATTGGCGGAACTGGTCTCCGATGTCGGGATGCGCGAGGTAGTAAGTGAAGTTGTTGTAGAGCTCGAGAGTCGAGCGGATCGCATAGGCTTCGACGCGCGAGTAGTGATTGCCCTCGGTCTGGCTCCATCGTCCAGACAGCGAGAACCGAGTCGTGGCGCCGCCGTCGGTCGGGTCCAGCGTGCCCCATAGCGACAGCAGGCCGGAGTTTACGGCGCGCGTGGGAATCTGGTCGGTCGAATACCAACGATTGGCGTACCCCATGAAGGTTACTGACGCGCCGTCTTCCTGGGTTCCGCGCGCCCAGCGGAGAACACTGTTGATCCGCCGCAGATTGTCGCCGCGTTGCCACGGGCCATTATAATATTGCGCTTCGACGGCGCCATAGGCCGAGCCGCCGCCAAAATCCTGATAAGGCGCGACGGCGAGCGCGCGACTATAGGCGAAACTTCCGCCGGTAAGCTGATAAAACCCCTTATCGATCTTGTCCTTATATTGCATGTAGATCGAGCCGGCGGAGGAGAAGTCGCCGTCCTGCGCATCGTAAGGGCCTTTACGCGCCAGCACATAGGAGAGAAGCTCTGGGATGAGAAAATTGGCGTCCGCGTAACCCTGCCCGTGACCATGGGTGCGCATGTTGAGTGGCATGCCGTCGAGATAAAGCGCCAGATCGGTGCCGTGATCGAGATTGAAGCCGCGCAGATAATATTGATTGGCTTTGCCGTCGCCGCTGTGCTGAGTGACGATGAGGCCGGGCACAATTTCGAGCGCTTCGCTTGATCGAGCAAACGGAAGCGCGTTGACCTCCTTACCGGTGAAAAATTTTTCGCTCGATGCGGTGATCGGAGGCGGTTGGGGTCCTGAAGGCTCCGCTGGGGGGCGACTGACTGCGGCGACGACCGGCGACGAGCGGCGCGCCGAACTTATGATACGCGGCCCCGATGGAGTATGCACGTGCGGCACGGTCACGGTGCGCCGCTGCCCGCCAACATCGATTTTCGGCAAAGAAATCGTATGCGCGAAAGCGTCGCTCGCCGGAAGAACGACGCCGACGACGATGGAAGACAAGGTCGTTGCGAGGCGGCGGCGGTTCATTCGAGGCATTCCTGACATGCGCGTGATTGTGATTTTTTTTAAAAATTGTCTTACGCGACGCGCCGGGTCAATTAGCTCGGAATAATTTGCTGCAAGCGTTGCCGATTTGCCACAGAGACTGCGTTCTAGCTGGAATGGTGCGCGTGGCGACCCGTCGAGTGGCGATCGAGATGGGGGGCCTCGCCCTGCTCGACCTCCGCCGGCACGACGACGAGCTGCCCGTAGCGCACGCCGCGCTCGCCGATCACGTGGCCGGCGAAATGCTCGACGTCCGACTTCTGGCCCCTGAGCAGCGACACTTCGAGACAGGTGGCTTCATCCATGTGCACATGGAGCGTCGCGATCGACATGTCGGCGTGAGAGTGATGATCGTGCATCAATCGCTTCGAAAGCTGCCGCGTCTCATGGTCGTAAACATAGACGAGCGCCGCGACGCAGGAGCGGGCGCTGTCGTCGGCTTCGGGCGTCTTGAGCAGCCCGGCGCGAACGAGATCGCGCACCGCTTCGGAACGGTTTTGATGGCCGCCCGCCTCCATATACTGGTCGAGCGCGCTCATCAGCTCTTCGTCGATCGTGATTGTTACGCGCTGCATGACTGGGCTCCGCCTTTCCGCGCCTGCGCCGGGGGTCAACCGGCGCCAGGCCGCCAGTGTATCGTCAAGCCGAGAGGGCCGCCACTGGGTCACGCTGTGTTTCGGCGGGATCGCCCGAACGCAGATGGCATGATTGATTCCAAAAAACCGGAGCGCGCTTTGCGCGAAAAACCGGCATCCGTCTTTTCGCGGCAAATGGCGGTCCCGAAGGGATTCGAACCCCTGACCTTCGGTTTAGGAAACCGCTGCTCTATCCTGCTGAGCTACGGGACCGCGCGAACCGGCTTTTATCATAGCGCCGGCGTTTGAAAAATTCCTCGCCCCCGGGTTTTCGACCCGGCGCTTGGCCGCGTGCTCATACGGCGCCGCGCGCGATCAAGCGCTTCTCCCATTCCAGCGCCTGACGAACGATCTCGTCGAGATTGTCATATTGCGGCGTCCAGCCGAGCGCCTGCCGAATTCTGCCATTCGCGGCAACGATCGCGGCCGGGTCGCCCGGCCGGCGCGGCGCGATCTCGATCTCGAAATCGACGCCCGAAACCCGCTTCACCGATTCGATGACTTCGAGAACCGAAAATCCGCGCTCATAGCCGCAGTTCGCCGTAAGATTGGCGCCGCCGGCGCGCAGATAGCGCAGCGCGTCGAGATGCGCGCGCGAGAGATCGGTGACCTGGATATAATCGCGTACGCATGTGCCGTCGGGCGTGGGGTAATCGTCGCCGAAGACCTGCAGCGTCTTACGCAGGCCGAGCGCCGCCTGCACGGCGACCTTGATGAGATGCGTAGCTTTCGGCGTCGACTGTCCCGAGCGCCCCTGCGGATCGGCGCCGGCGACGTTGAAATAGCGAAGCGCGACATAGGCGAGACCTTGGGCGCGGGCCGTATCCTCCAGCATCCATTCGACCATGAGCTTCGATCGCCCATAAGGCGACACCGGCTTTAAGGGCTCGTCTTCGGTCACGGGATTATGCAAGGGATCGCCATAGACGGCTGCGGTCGAAGAAAAGATGAAGCGCTTGATCCCGCATGCGACCGACGTCGCGAGCAGCGCGCGCGCTTTCGCGGTATTGTTGAGATAATAGCCCAGCGGGTCGGCGACCGAGTCGGGAACGACGATCTTTGCGGCGAAGTGAATGATCTCATCGACGCCGTGGCGCTCGATCAGTTCGGCGACCAGGCTTTCGTCGCCGAAATCGCCGACGACAAGCGGCGCGCCGTCGGCAACCGACCAGCGGAAGCCCGTCGAAAGATCATCGAGCACGATGGGCGGAGTTTCGCCAGCGTCGAGCAGTTCGAGAACCGTATGACTGCCAATGTAGCCAGCGCCGCCCGTCACCAGAACCGTCATATTGAAATCGCCTTCCTTTTCTGTCTTTGCCTGGTCTAGCGCCTTTGTGGGGCCAACCCGGTCTCACGCCCGCGAGTTCTGCGAACGGGCCAAACCGTGCTACACGCCCCCGCGCTATCGCTAACCCTCGCCATCTCAACGGGTCGCTTCATGAGCAAACGCATTCGCAAGGCTGTTTTCCCCGTCGCCGGACTCGGCACGCGCTTCCTGCCCGCCACCAAGGCCGTGCCGAAGGAAATGCTGACCGTCGTCGACCGGCCGGTCGTGCAGCATGTCGTCGACGAAGCGCGAGAGGCCGGAATTGAACATTTCGTTTTCGTCACCGGGCGCGGCAAGGGGGCGATCGAAGATCACTTCGACATGGCCTATGAGCTTGAGGACACGCTTCGCCGCCGCAACAAGTCCAAGGAATATGAAGCTCTGATGTCGGACCTGCCGGCCGCAGGCGCGACGAGCTTCACCCGCCAGCAAGCGCCGCTCGGCCTCGGCCACGCCGTCTGGTGCGCGCGCGACATTATCGGCGATGAGCCCTTCGCCGTGCTGCTGCCCGACATGATTACGCTTCCGGCCAAGGGCAAAACCGCCCGTTGCCTCGCAGAGGCGGTCGCCGCTTACGAAAAGCATGGCGGCAATATCATCGCGGTCGAGGAAGTGAAGCCGGAAGAGACGCATCAATATGGCATCGTGGCGCGCGGCAAGGATTACGGCTCGACTTTCGAGATCACCGGCATGGTCGAGAAGCCGCCGCAGGGGACCGCGCCCAGCAATTTCATCATTTCCGGCCGCTATATTCTGGAGCCGGAAATTTTCGAGTTGCTCGAGCGGCATGAAAAAGGCGCCGGCGGCGAAATCCAGCTGACCGACGCCATGATACATCTGGCGAAATCGCGTCCGTTCCATGCCGTGCGCTTCGACGGACGCACTTATGACACGGGCTCGAAGCTCGGCTTTCTCGCCGCCAATGTCGCTTTCGGCCTGGCGCGGCCCGATGTCGCCGATGGCCTGCGCGCCGAGTTGAAAAAGCTGCTCGACTAGCGAGTATTTTCTCAAAAAAACAAAGGCTTGCGCGAGTCGCTCGCATGAGCGGCGGCTCTGCGCCCGCGACCTTCGTTTGACGCCGGCGCGCCCGCTTCATTAAAGGTTGATATCGTTTCGAGATCGGCGCGCGGCCGCGCCTGATTGAAATCAAGCAAGGGATTGAACGCTGATGCCGCAACAAGGCGCCGCGCGGAAAATCGTTATTACCGGAATGGGCGCGGTGTCAGCCGCCGGCGTCGGCGCAGCGGCGCTATGGGATGCGGCGCGCGATGGCGTTTCCTGCGTGCGGCCGGTGAAATTGCCGCGCCCCTTTACCGGGCGAATCGGAATCGCCGCGCAGGTCCCGGATTTCGATCCCGCAAAATATATCAGCGCCGAACTGCTGCCCTATTGCGATCCATTCACGCAATACTCGATCGCCGCCGCCGACGAGGCGCTGGCCCAGGCGGGGTTCGCGGGCAAAGAGGTCGGCGGGCCGAGAACGGCGGTGATCATCGGCACCGGCATCGGCGGCGCCACGACCATCGATAACAACGCCTATGTTGAATATAAGCTCGGCGGCCGGCCGGACACGCTGACCGTGCCGCGTCTCATACCAAGCGCTGCGCCGACGACTCTCGGCATGCGCTACGGCGCCAAGGGGCCGACCTTCGCGCTCGCCTCCGCCTGCTCCTCCGCCGCTCAAGCCATCGGCGAAGCCTTTGAAATGCTGCGCGCCGGCCGCGCCGATCGGGCGATCGCCGGCGGCGCCGAAGCCTGCGTGAACAACGGATCAATTCGCGCCTGGGAGGCGCTGCGCGTTCTAACGCCCGATCTCTGTCGTCCGTTCTCGCAAAAGCGCAATGGCATGACCCTCGGCGAGGGCGCGGCGGTCTTCATTCTGGAAACGCTGGAGGCGGCGCAGGCGCGCGGCGCAATGCCGCTCTGCGAACTCGCCGGCTATGGCACGACGAGCGACGCCTTCGATCCGCTGCGGGCAGATGTCGAAGGCCCGTCGCGATGCATGCGGCTCGCGCTCGAAAGCGCCGGACTGGGGCCCGCCGACGTCGATTATCTCAGCGCCCACGGCACAGCGACCTACGCCAACGACATCACCGAATCGCAGGCGATGCGCGCCGTCTTCGGCGACAAGCCGCCGCCGGTCTCCTCCACGAAGCCCGTGCATGGCCACGCGCTCGGCGCGAGCGGCGGGCTGGAGCTCGCGATCTCGATCGCCGCGCTGCGCGATCAGATCGCGCCGCCGACGATCAACTTTCTTGAAGCCGATCCGAAATGCGAGGTCGACGCCATTCCCAATGTCGCGCGTAAAATGCCGATTCGCGTGGCGCTGTCGAATTCCTTCGCCTTCGGCGGCATCAATGCGACGCTCGCCGTGAGGGCCATATGACCTGAACGGTCGCTTCGCTGGATTCGAGCAAGTTTTGAGACAACCGCAATGGCCGAGGACAAGGAACAGCGAATAGACGCCCCAAAAGGGACGGATTTCTGCGTGAAGCCTAGCGGGGCGTCGAAGAAGAAGGCGGCGCTCGCCGCGGCATTGCGCGCCAATCTTGCCCGCCGCAAGGCGCGCGAACGCGCGGTAAAGGACACGGCGCAAGCGAAAGACGGCTTGAAAATCGACAGCGAGGGGTGATGGACAAGATCAAGATCGTCGGCGGCGGCCGGCTCAACGGCGTCATCCCGATCTCCGGCGCGAAGAACGCCGCCTTGCCGTTGATGATCGCTTCGCTCCTGACGCGCGAAACCCTGACGCTCGCCAACATGCCGCTTCTGGCGGATGTGACGCTGCTCGAGCGCATTCTCGGCAATCATGGCGTCGATTACGCCATCGCCGGCAAGCGCGCCGGCGATTCCGTCGACGCAAGCCGCATCGTCCATCTCACCGCCCGCGACATCGTCGACACCACCGCGCCCTATGAACTCGTTTCGCGCATGCGCGCGAGCTTCTGGGTGCTCGCGCCGCTGCTCGCGCGATGCGGAGAGGCGCGCGTGTCGCTGCCCGGCGGCTGCGCCATCGGCACGCGGCCCGTCGATCTTCTTCTCATGGCGCTCGAAAAACTTGGCGCGAAGATCGACATCGAGAACGGCTATGTCGTCGCGACGGCGAAGAATGGCCTCGTCGGCGCCGAGATCGACTTTCCCAAGGTCACCGTCGGCGGCACGCATACGGCGCTGATGGCGGCGTCCCTCGCGCGCGGAACCACCGTGCTGCGCAACGCCGCGCGGGAGCCGGAAGTCGTCGACCTCGCCGACTGTCTGGTGAAAATGGGGGCGCGAATCAAGGGCGCCGGCCAGTCGACGATCGAGATCGAGGGCGTCGGCTCGCTCTATGGCGCAAGACATGCGGTCATGCCCGATCGCATCGAGACCGGCACTTACGCCATGGCGGTGGCGATGACGGGCGGCGACGTTCTTCTCGCCGGCGCCCGCGCCGATCTTCTGCAGGCGGCGCTCGACGCGCTTGAAGCGGCAGGCGCCAGCGTGAGCGAGACGAATGAAGGGCTGCGCGTCGCGCGCAACGGCGCCGGGATATCGCCCGTCAGCGTCGAGACCGCGCCGTTCCCGGCCTTTCCGACCGATCTGCAGGCGCAGTTCATGGCGCTGATGACCCGCGCCAAGGGCGTGTCGCGCATCACCGAAACGATTTTCGAAAACCGCTTCATGCATGTGCAGGAGCTTGCGCGGCTCGGCGCCCATATTAAGCTTGAGGGCGATACCGCGATCGTGACGGGCGCGGATCATCTCGATGGCGCGCCGGTGATGGCGACCGATCTGCGCGCATCGGTCTCCCTCGTCATCGCCGCGCTCGCCGCGCGCGGCGAGACCACGATCAACCGGGTGTATCATCTCGATCGCGGCTTCGAGCGGCTGGAGAAGAAGCTGCGCGGCTGCGGCGCCGAAATCGAGCGCATCAGCGGGCAGGGGTGAGGGGCGGACTTTTTGCTTATCCGCGAAAATTCTTGGGATCACGCGCGGCATTCCACATTCGCAGAATGCGAACCGTTACGTTGGCTCGTCCACTGTGTAGACGAGCCAATATTTCGTGCGCTGCCCAACGTCGAAGAGATAAGCTCTATACGGCGCGCCCGTCGCAAAGAAGAAACCCCAGACGCCCGGTGTTTCAGAGAGCCAAGTTTCGAAGACCCGACTAAGCCGATCTGACTGCAGATCCCAAAACTCCGGCGAATATGATCGGCAGTAACGCGCAAAATCGTCGATGTCCCGTTGCGCATGAGTCGCGATAACGACGCGATACTTCATAAATCAATCGAGATCGCCTCTACAGATCGCCATGAACCGTGCGATGAACCCTGCCCTATCAAAAGGCGTCGCTCGGCCGGCTGCGACATCTGACTCAGCATCCCTTAAGGATGCGATCAGTTCCTCGCGTTCCTCATCGTTAAGGACAGGCACTTCTTCCATCGTTACGACGGGAACAAAGGTCGTCTCGAGCTCGCGCTTTAGCTTGGGTTGTGTCATGGCGCCGACTTTAGCAGGAATTCTTAAACCGTCGAGCGTCGCCATTCCCGCGCGCAAACCGACGACGCTCAAGAATCACTCGATCACGATCCTCACCGCGCGCGACGCGACAGGCGCGAGGGCGAGGCGCGCCTGAATGCGATGCCGGCCGGGCGTCATCGGCCAGAATACGGTCTCGTTCGCCTGCGCCGTCGCGAAAGGCTCGCCGTCGATCGTCCAGACGATCTGCGAATCTGCGCCTGACGGCGCGAGTTTCAACGCCAGTCGGTTGAGGCGCTCCGGCTGCTCCGGGTTTCGCCAGATATGCGTGTTGTGTTCCGGCGTCGCGATGACGAGCGGCGTGGCGCCGTCCGCGTGAGAATAGGAAGCGTCATCCGCACTCGACCGCTGAGCGGGACCCGCGCGCAAGTCTTGAGCCTCGCGCGCTTCAGCCGGCTTCACCCATTCGCGCAGGGTTTGCGCGCAGTCGCCTTCGTCGCCGGCGCGGCAGAGATCGATGGCGATTCGTCCCGGCGGCGGGGCGAATGTTTCGGGCGCGATCTCGCCGGGCTTGGAATCATGCAGTTTCGCGAGCACGGCATGGGCAAGCCGGGCCGCTGACGACACGCCGGTCATCGCGCGCATGGCGCCGGCGTCGCCGCGCCCGATCCACACGCCGACAATGAATTTATGCGAGAAGGCGATCGTCCAGGCGTCGCGATAGGCTTGCGACGTTCCGGTCTTCACGGCGACCGCGAAGGGATATTCGAGCGGTCCGTAGCGTGGAAATGAGGGCAGGCGCGCCTGCGGGTCGGCGAGCATCGAAGCCACGAGCCGCGCACTGTCGACCGACAAGACGCGTCGCGGCGGCCGACGCGGTCCGTCGCGCGTGAAAGCAAGCTCGCGCAGGAGTCCATCGTCCGCGAGCGCGGCATAGGCGCGCATCACATCCTCAAGCCGCGTCGGCAGCGCGCCGATCGCCATCGAAATTCCGAAACTCTCCGCCGGCGTTTCGAGATCGTGCAGCCCGAGGTCTCGCAGAAAATTGAAATTCGCCTCGAGTCCGACGCGCCGCAGCAGATTGGTCGCCGGCACATTGCGTGAATTGGCGAGCGCCTGCCGCGGCGTCAGCGGCCCGAGATAGAGTCCGTCGGCGTTCGAGACGCCCGACGCGCCTTCGGGAATGTCGTTCACTAGGTCCGTCGTCTTGAGAACGCCGCGTTCGAAGGCCAGCGCATAGATGAAAGGCTTCAAGGTCGAGCCGGGAGAGCGCCGCACGCGGGTGAAATCGAAGGCGCCAGCCTGCGGGTCGCTATAGTCTGAGGAGCCGACATCAGCGATGACGGCGTTCGTTCCGCGTTCGACCACCATCACCGCGACCTGCCGTGCGCCGCGGCTGCGGAAATTGGCAAGATAGCGGCGGGCGAGATGCAGGACGTCGCGTTCGATCTCCATATCGATCGTGGCGTTGATGCGCCGATCATCATCCGCGGCGGGCCGCGCCAATCCTTCGCGCGCGAGCGCCTCGTAACGCAAAGCGAGATGCAGCGTCTCCGGACGATGCTTGGCGTCGAGCGGGCGCATATGATCGAGCTCTGCGCGGGCCAACGCCGCCTGCGCGGCGTCGAGCGCGCCTTCCGCTTCGAGCCTGGCGATGGCGTGACGCGCGCGCGCCGTCGCCAATGCGAGGCCGCTCTCGCGCGCGATGTTCATCCGCCCCGGCGATTGTGGGATGGCGGCGAGCAGCGCCGCCTGCGCCCAAGAAAGGTCGTCGACCGGTCTGTCGAAATATAAGCGCGCGGCGTAGGCGACGCCATGCCCGTTCAGCCCATAGGGCGCGAGCCGCAGATAATGCGCGAGCGTCGCTTCATGGCCGTGGCGCGCGACGATGGCGAGCGCCGTCGCCGCCTGCATCATTTTTTCGCCAAAGCTGCGCGGCCTTTCGGTCTGCATCCGCGCGACCTGCATCGCGATCGTCGAAGCGCCTTCGCGTCTGCCGCGCGATGTGAGATTGCGCCATGCGGCGCGCACGAGCGCGGTTATGTCGACGCCGGAATGAGAAAAAAAACGGCGATCTTCGAGCGCAAGAGTCGCGCGCGCAATTTTTTGCGGGATGGCCGGCAGAGGCCAATAGCCGTAATCGACGCGAGGGCTTCTGGTCTTGGGATCAAAAGACTTGTCGCCGATCTGAGTGAGGAAGGCGCCGTTGCGGTCGTAAACGATGGCGCTGGCGCGCGGGGAGATAAGGTCGGCGCGCGACAGCGCCTCCTGCGAGATCCAGCCGGCGAAGGCGATGAGCGCCGCAATGAGAACAACAAAGATGCAGCTCGCGAAGCCTCTCCCGCGCGCGGGAGAGGTGGCGCATCGGCGCAGGGTCGCGCCAGCAGTCATTATTTCCCAATCTCCACGCTCGCGCCGGCGCTCGTCGCGCGAAGGCCTTTCTTATACATCGCCTCAACAAGGGCCGGCGGTTGCGTATAGACGCCCGCCGTCTGCGCGCGCAGGCGGAAGGCGAAGCGATAGGTTCCCTTCGGCAGCGAATCATAAGCGTAGAACACGCGGTCGTCGCCGAAAGAAACCCAGCTTGGCTGCAGCGTCGGCGCGAATGAAGGCTGCGCTTCGGCGGGCGCCGTGGCGATATTGGGATTGAGCGGCTCATAGCCGGCGGCGAGCGGGATCGAGATTGCGATATGGGTGCGATCCTCGGGATTGACCACTTCCGCGGTCTCCTCGATCACATCGCCTTGCTTCACCTGCAGGATGCCCGCCTTGAGTTCAAACTTTTCGGGCGCCTTGCCGCTTTCGACGCGCCAGCTCTGCCTGGCGATCGCAAAGCCGTCGCTCGTCGGCTGGGCTTTGGCGCCAGGTTCGGCCGGCATGTAGTCTGTCTCGATCATCGCGACGAGCGGCGCATTGGAGCCATTGACGATTTTCAGCGGCGCGTCGTTCTTCGACACATGCCGGGCGACCGGCGCATTGGCGTCAAGCGTCGACGCTTGATCCTTTCCGCCGTCGTTGAAACTCACGGCGATCGGCGCGGCAGGGCGCCGCCAGCCTTCGGCGAGGGCTTCGATTGCGGCAGCGTTGGCGTTGGTCGTGCCCCAGCCGTCGCCGTCGCCAAGCCGCAGCAGCGCGTCGCGCAGCGCATTGGCGCGCGGATCGCCCGAGGCCGTCAGCGCCGCTGCGCGCGTCATTTCCGCGATGCTGCGCGTTTCCGAAGGCAGAATGATCGGCGAGGCGCTCTCGGCCGCCTGTCCCGCATAAACCTGCACGCCGTTGCGGCTGGCGAATTTCACCCGGCTCCACATCGTATCGATGAGCGCCGCGAGCGCGCGCTGATCGACATTGGGGAGATGCGCGGAGGCGGACGCCATTTGCGCGACGCTGATATTGGGCAAAAAGTCGGCGCGGCGCGCAAATTCGGCGACGTAGGATTCGTCGAGCTTGCCGCCTTCGGCGAGCGCCGACAGCGCTTCGACGCGCTCGCGCAATTCCTCGCCGGAAAGCAGTCGCGGATAATCGGAACGTAGCGACAGTTTCAATATATTGGCGAGACGATCGAGAAGCGTCTTGTCGATCGGTTCTCCCGCGCGCTCAGCCCGCGCCAGAAAATCATAGGCCCAGGCGGTCAGCGAGACCGTGCCGCGCCCGCGCGGCCAGAAGGCGACGAGTCCGTCGGCGTCGATCGACTGATCGATGATCTGCGCCGTCGATCTCACATTGGCTGAAACGCGATCCTCAAGCCCCGCCGCCGCGAGAATCGGCCCGAAACTTTTCAGCGCCAGTCCGCCGCGCGCGAGCGACAGGCGTTGCTCGGTGCAGCCATAGGGATATTCGACGAGCGCATTCAATCCAGCAACGAGCTTCACGAGCGACGGATCGGCGGCGACGACCGTCTCGCGCCTGAAGCTGCCGGGCCGCGACTGCTCGCCAGAAGGCGCGATCGTCCTGGTTTCGCCCGGCGCGATCTCGACCAGCTCGAAGCGTCGCGTCACCTCGCGGTCCTCCTTCACCGGCAGGGCGATCTCAACGGCGTCTTTCGCATGGTCGGCGTCGCGCTCGATGCGGAAGCCGAGCGTCGCTTCGCCCGAAAGCTCGGTGGGCGCAGCGGCGCGCAAATCGATGCGCACCGGCTTGTTCTGCGTCCATTCGATCTTGCGGCTTGCTTCGCCCGAAAGCGTCAGCGCCCGCGCCGAGATCGACGCCTTGCCAGCGCCGCCCGGCCCTTCGACGACGCGTGCGACAAGGCCGATGTCGAAGCTATCGCCCGGCCGAATGAAACGCGGCAGCGCCGGCTGCGCGACGAGCGCCTGCCGGATCAGCATTTCGCCGCCGGAGGCGCCGAAACGATCGGGCCCGCTCACCGCCTTGGCGCGCAGCTTGAACACGGTCAGCGTATCAGGCAGCTGCACTTTGATTTTGGCGACGCCGTCGGGGCCGATCTTCACGCTCGGCAGATAGATCGGCACCGGCGTGAAGTTTTTGCGTACGGAAATATTGTTCTCCGCGCCCCATTCCTGCAGTTCGTCGCCGTCGCCGCCGGCGATCTCCTCCAGCGGAATGACGCCAAAGGCCATGTTGCGCGTATCGCGCGCCGCCATTTTCGTTTCGCGCTCGACAATAAAGTCGGGCAAGGGATCGAGTGGCCGTTCCTTGGCAAGCGACAGCACCGCCTGATCGACCATCCAGAAGGTCGCTTCGCCCGAAAGAGGTTTGCCGGCGTCGTCGGAAAGCCGCAGCGCCACCTCGATCGCCTCGCCAGGGCGCGCCTTTGAAGGATGTTCGAGCTTCACATTGACGATGTTCTTGACCGGCGTCACCTCGATCCATTTCGTCGCCGCGATGGTGACGGGTTTGCCCTGGTCGAAAGTCGCGGTCGGCTGCGGCGGCGCATCCTTCAGACGTCCGCGCATGATCAGGAAATGCACGGCGAGCTTGGGCGTCTGCTCTTTCTTGACCGATAGCGCATAGCGCCCGAAGCCGTTGGCGATGTCGACAAATTCATAGTCATAGACGCCGCTCGGCTGTTCGACGATGGCGAGCGCGCGCGCGTTCTGAAACGGAGATTGGATGATGAGAGTCGCCGTTTCGCCCGGCGCATATTTGTCCTTGTCGGTCGTGATCGTCGCGGATTCGGCCGGCGGCCGCGCGAAGGTGACGGGCGTGTCGCCGCCGACAAAAAAGTCGACGCTCACCTGTTGCCGACGCTTGAGTCTGTCATAGGCCTCGAGCTGCACAAGATAGACGCCGGCGTCGCGCGCCGCGAGTTCGATCTTCTGCGCGTCCTTGGCGCTCGTCACCTTGCGCTCGATCAGGACTTCGTCCTGCGCCTGGGTGACATATTTAGCGGCGCCTTGCGCAAAGTCGGAGGCCTGTAGCGTCGAAATCCAGTTGCGCTTGATGAGCCGCAGCGTCATCTCCAGGCCGACGACTGCGTCGCCTTTGCCGTCGATGGCGATGAGCTCCGGCGTAACGACGCTCGGACGCTCCACATACCGTGGCGTCTTGACGCCGAGCACGAAGGGCGGCAGCGCGATGACGTTCTGCACATTGCGCACTTCGACGCCATCGTCGCCCGTCACCGTCGCTTCGATGGAGTAGCGGCGCGGCTGCGCCGTCGGCTCGATCGTCGTGTCGAAGGTCATGCGCGCGGCGCCGCCGGCGTCGGTGCGCTGATCACGCTCGAGCACCGCCGTCGACTTGAATTTGCCGTCGCCAGAAAAGCGCGCGTCGGTTGAAAACAGAAAGCCTTCGCGGCCGGGCGGCGTGAACACATGCGGAAATTGCGCCGCGCGCCATTTGACCGGACGATCCGCCGCAAGCCCGCCGGCGAAATAGCGGGCGAGGAGATCGACGTCGAAAGTTCCGTCGAGCGCCACGGTCTGCGGGGCATTGAGAACGACTTCGAAAGTCGGCAGGCGGTAGGCTTCTTTCTTGAACGAGAACTGTCCGCAGGAATTATCCTCAGCGGCTTCGACCGCTTCGCTCTCTCCCTCGGCGACTTCTTCCGTTTCGTCCTTTTGCGCCTCGGTCTTCTTCAGTTTTTTCGGCGCATCAGGTTCGAACCTTGCCGAATAGTCGCCGGTCGCCTGAGTTTGCGCGTCGAATTTGTGATAGAAGCCGCCGCTCGCGTCGAGCTTCACCGGTATGCGCCATTCCTGATTGCCGGGGCCGGTGACGACAAGCGTCCCGCCGGTCTTGGTCAGGCTCAGCGCGCCGCCGCGATGGCTGCGCACGAAGCCCTTGATATGCGCGCTTTCCTCGGGCCGGTAGATCGGCCGCTCGGAAAAGAGATGGCAGAGGGTGCGTGGCTTTTCGGCGCGCGGCTGGTCGGCTTCGCTCGTCCAGGCGAGCCATTCCGATTCCGGCTTCGACCAGATTTCGCGCGAATATTCCGAAGGCGCGCTATTGGGGTCGATGACCAGCGTATCGAGCCCCTTATTCACGACGATGCGTCGCGCTTCGGCTCCGCCGCGCTTGTCGGGCGTCCAGGAATAGAAGCCGGAAGCGTCGGTGGTTCCGCTCGCAAGCGTGACGAATTTTTCGTCCTTGATTCCTTCAATGCGGATTTGGGCATTGCCGACAGGCTGCGTCGTCGCGAGCGAGGTGACGGCGAATCGCACCCGCGTCGGCTCTTCGATCGCCGACAGCGAAAGATCGGTGATCTGCACGCGCAGCCAGCGGCGCTTGTCATCATCGACGGCGCGAAGGCCGACGAGATAGGTTCCCGGCTGATCGCGTCCGGCGATTTTGGCGAAATCCTCCTTAAGATCGACGCCGAATTTCGCGTCAGGGCCATTGCGGCGGATCGGCAGATCGACGAGCCGCGACACAGCGGGCGACCCCAGCGACTTGATGCGCTCCTGGATCGCGTCAGCCTCGATGTTCGCGGTCTCGCTCCAGGACTTCGGCTCGTTGCCTGGCAAGGGCGGGGCGTCGGAATCGCTGGTTTCGACGCCATGTGCGGGGAAGGGGAAGAAATTTCGCGACAGCGGATCGATGGCGTGGATGCGGATATCGGCGCGGTCATAGCCGCGACCGCGCAGCGGCAGGAGCTGTGGCCCGAGCCGTTCGGCGACCCCATAGCCCGCATCCCACTGCAGCGCCGGCGCATCGCGGGTGAAGGCGAAACGCTGAGAGAAAGCGCTCGCGAGCGCACGCCCTTGAGAATCTTTCAGCGCGCCTTGAGCGATCGAAAGTTCGTAGACCTGATCCGACAGGAACTTCGCAACGATGCGGAGGCGCCTGCCGTCGGTCTCGACGGAAAGATCGTCGACAGGCGGCGTGATCCGCAGCGCCTCGCGCGCGCGAAGAATGTCGAGCGTCTCGGGCGTCGCGTTGAAGGAGAGCGCGAGCAGCCGCTTGCTCGCCGGCGCATAGGGGATGGCGGCGGAATCGCCTTCTTCTTCGCTGCTTTCGGGCGACATGAGATAGGAGGCGCAGCGCAGCACGTTTTCGGCGCGGTCGTCGCTCCAGCCGCGCCCGCAGCTCGCCTCCGTCGCCGCGAACGGCGGCGCGGTACGCAGCCGCAATTCATATGTCTGATCGTCGAGACCGGCTTCGTCGGACAGGCGCAGCCGCAGGATCGCGACGCGGCCGTCGGCGATTCTCTCGCGGAAGCGAATGACATAGGTCTGATCCGCGGCGCGCGCGTCGCGCTCCAGCGCGCGAATCTCATAGGCCGAGGCGCTGAGCATTTGGCCGCGTTGCGGCGAAACGCCCGGCGCCGGCCGAATCTCGATCGAGAGCAGCCGCGCCAATGCGCCGACGTCGACCGGCTCGGCGAAAGTGAGGGCGATCTGCGTCAGTTCGAGCTGCGGATCGGCGCCCTCGGTAGGTTGAGTCGAGCGCGGCGTCGGCAGCAGCGCCACGAGTTTGGTTTCCGCAGCGCCGAGCTTGACGCTCACCCGCGACAGCGGCTTCCAGGCGTCGGCGGGACGAAACTGCAGCGCGCGCGGACCGAGCCAGCGCCATTCGCCGGCGGGCTGCGGACTCATCGTCACATATTTTTGCGGCGAGTCCTCCGCGCCCCCGTTTTTCGGTCCGAGTTCGTTCGGGAAGAAGACAGTCACCGGATCATAGGCGCGCAGGAATCGATCGGGCGTGACGCGCGCGCCGTCGGCGCGTTGCGCGCGGTCGAAGATCGGCGGAGCTTCGGCGCGCAGCGGCGCCCCCGCGGCCAGGAGCGCGCATAAAGTGAGAAGCAGAAGTTTCTTCATCGCCGCGCCTTTCAAGTCATTGCGCCTTGCTTTTCTTCATGCCGGCCTTGTCGAGCAGCTCCGCGACGATTTCCGCCGGCGGCGCGTTCACAGGCGGCGACAGTCCGACGATCGCCGCGCGGATCGTCGTCGCCGGCGCGTCGGCGGGCGTTCGCGCCTCAAGGAAATAGCGGCCGGGCGAAAGCTTCATCGTCTGCGCGACGCCTTCGCCGAGCGGCTTGCCTTGCGCATCGATAAGCCGCGCTTGGACGCGGTCGGGCTCGGCGCGCAGGCCGAGTCCGACCTCGCGCGGTTCCTTGACCTCGAAGGTGAAAATTGCGCTCGCGCCGGGCGAAACCGCCACCGCATCGTTCACGCCTTCATGCGCCTCGACGACGGGCTGCGTCGAAATATCGAGCGCGCCGGACAGAGTCCCCTCATAGGGCGCGAAAATGTCGAGCGTCGCTTCGCCCGGCGTCATGTAGCGATAAAGATCGACGCCATTGGCGAAGGCGAGCGTCTCGCGCCTGCCGTTCTGCGTGAAACCGACGATCGCCGGCGCGTCGCCGCTCGCTTTCAACAGCGCCGGCTTGTCACTCTTGATCGTATAGCGCGTCGCTGCGCCTTCCAGCGCCACGCGCTGCGGCAGATTGAGCGCGCGCGCCGCGGGCGCGGGCCAGGGCGACGCGCCGCCGCGCTCGATCCAAAAAGCGACGAGGCCGGGGCCGTGATCGATGATCGCTTCGCCCGCGCCGTCGAGCGCAATAGTGTCGCCGCGCGCGATCCGGCCGCTGTTCGATATCACCGTCGCCTTTGCGCCGCTGACGATGAGCCTGTCGTTCTTCTGCGCGTCGAGCGGAAGCGACATCTGACCCGCAGCCGGGAAGAAGCGCGTGAAGGCCCGCGTCGCGTCGAGCCGCCGGCTTTCGCCAGTCTCGCGCGCGATGCGCGCCGGCAGCGGCGCTTGCGTCAGATTGACCAGAAGCACGCGCGATTTGACGCCGTGCAGAAGGCGCGACATGGCGGCGCCGTCGCCGAAGACGACGCGCGGCTGCGCAAAGGCGGCGAGTCCGCCTGCGAGGTCGAGCGCGAGAGGCCCGGCGGCTTCATCCATATCGACAGGCTGCGCGGTCATCGGCGGGATCATCCCCGAGAACAGCGCGCCGCCTTTCACAGCCGGCCGCGTCTCGACGTCGATGGCGTTCAGCGCGACCCGCATTGGCGCGACGCCTTCCGCATTCCAAAGGTCAAGTGGCGAATCTCCAGCGAGCGTCAGCGCCGCCCCCTTCGCCACGCCGACGCCGAGTCCGCCATCAAGCGCCGGCTGCGCGAAGGCGGAGCGCGCGAGCCACAGGCGCCGCTTCCCGGCGGGCGGCGCAAAAGGAACGACATGGGCGCGCTCGCCTTCGCCGATGTCGAGTGAAATTTCGGCGCCTTTCCAGTCGAAGGCGGCGACGCCGATGCGCGAGGCGCAGTCGCCGCGGCGCAACAGCCACAAATTCTGCGTTTGCGGCGCAAGCGTTCCGGCGCGCGCGGTGTGCAACAAAGTTCCGGGTGTCGAGCCGGCGGCTATCTCTTCCTGCGTAATGAGCGTCACCAGCGAAGCGTCAGGCGTCGCGACCTTGGCGATGCAGACGCCGGCGAGTCCGTCGATCTGATCAAAGCGGACGTCGCCCAGCTGGCGCGCGCGGCCTTCGGCGGCCCGTGCGGCAAGCGTGATCGGCGCATCGCCGCCGCCGATCGACCAAACGACGACGCGCAGTTCGCTATCGCTGGCCGCCGGCCACGCGGTGACAGGCGCTGGGCCGCGCTCGACGCCGATCGCGCGCCATTGGCCGTCGGGGTCGCGACGTTCGATCGATATGGCGACGTCGCCTTCCGAGCGCGCCGCGACGAGCGCCAGATTTCCAGCCGGCGCGGGCGCGAGGGCAAGGACATGCGCGCCGGCGCCGCTCAGCGTCTTCTCGCCCGATAGCGTCAACGCGCCGTCATCCTTCTCCTCAGGCAGCGACAGGCGCAGCTCGACGCCGGTCAGCGGCGTTTCGTCATTCGCCCCCGCCTCTTCTTCATTGGAGCTCTCTTCGTCATTGGACGCTTCTTCGGTCTCTTCGCTCGTCGCTTCTTGGGTCTGCGCCGGCGGGCTCGGTTCGGCGCCGAGTCGTTCAAGTTCGATGCGGTAATGCCCGGCGGGCAGGCGCCGCGACAGAGCGACATTCCAGTCGTCGCCGCGCGGCTGCAGACGTTCGATCACGTCGCCCTTGTCGTCTTTCAGCGCGCCGATAGTTTCAGTGTCGCCGAAGCTCGAAAGATCGACGATGCTGTCCTTCGCCAGCGAAAGGTCGAGGCGCGTCGGCGGTTCGACGATGCGCGGCGCGTCGGGCTGCAACTCTTGCGAGTCGAGCGAAATCTCATAGTCGAGACGATCGTCATGGGCGAGGCTGCGCGCCTCGACCCGATAGTCGCCCGCGGTCAGCTTCGACTTGAACGGCCTGTCCGAAGCGACCTTGCCGATACTTTCCTTTTCGCCTTTGAAAATCTCGCCGACCATGCCCTCGCCGATCGATAGATCGATGTCGGAATCGCCGTAGAGCGAGAAGCGCCACTGGTCCGGCGCGCGCGGCGCGTCGCGCGCCTGCGGCTCGCGCCATTGCAGGCGCTGGGCTTTACCGAAGGGCAGGGGATGCGGACCATGGCCTTCGAGCGCCTTCGCCGCGACAACGGGCGTCAAGCGCGCCGTCATGCGCGCTTCGACATCCTTCGGCATGACGACCAGCCGATAGGCGCCCTTTTCGAATCTCCGCGTGAGCCGCTGCATTTCGTCAGGCGCCGCCAGCGGCCAGCCGTCGGCGTCCTCCAATCTCGCGCGCCATTTCTGCTTCAGGCCGAGAAGCTCGATGCGATATTCGCCGTCGCTCGTGATCTCAATCGGCACGACCGCGCCCTTGCCTGGATCAAGCGTCGCGCGCGCAATGCCCGTATCGACGAGTTTCGCCGTCGACGCGAGAGTCGCGGGCGAGACGGCGAGTCCGAGATGTCCGGAGGAGTCTTTGGCCGTTACGGCGGCGCGATAGCCGCCGGCGCGCAGAAAGGCGGTGACCAGGGCGTTGGCGCCGGGACCATTCGCTTCGCCTTCGCCGAGTCGCGGCGAGACATTCGCGCCGACGCGCAGCGCGGTCTTCATGCGCCCCAGCGTTTCAACCCTGTAGAGTCCGCCCTGCGCGACATCGAAGCGCAGCCGCTTCGTCTCGTCGCGCGCAAGATCGAAAAAGGCCGGATGCGCGACCGAGGCGGAAAGCGCCGCCGGCGCCGGCTTGCCCGCGTCTTCGGGCTTCGGGGGCGTGGTTTCCGGAACGAAGATGAGCCCGAGCGCGCGCGATTTTTCCGCCGCGGCGATTCTTATTGTGGCGAGACGCTGCTCGTTTTCTTCTCTCTGTTCGGCGAGCGTCAGCGCGACATCGGCGCCATGCGCATCGCGCGCAATCGCTTTGCCGGTTTTAGGAAGCCGCACCGGCAGCGCAATCTCCTTGCCGCTGTCCTGCCAGATCGCCAATGGCGCCTTGTCGAGTTCGACGGGAAGCGCGACGACGCGCGGTCCGGTCAAAAGTTGCGGCGCGACATTCGACAGAATGAGATACGAGCCGTCCTTTTCCAGCGTTTGCGTCCCGAAGGACATCGTTTGGCGCGAAGGCGACGGCGTCGGCGCCGCCGCCGAGAGTCCGGGCGGGCCGAGCGTCACGTCGATGACGCCGCCGGAATCGCCCTTCGGCGCGAGCTTGAGAAAATAATAGCCCGCCTGGAGATCGTAGCGTGTTGAGTCTTTGCCGTCGGCGCGGGCCGCAAGCGCGCCAAGCGCCGGCTCGATCGAGGCGTCGACCTTCACCCCTTTGGCGTCAATCGCTACAGGCCCGTCGCGCGTCGCTTCGAAGAGGATCGACGTCGGCCCGAACAGGTTGAATTTGGCGCGCCACGCTTTTCCCGCGCCGATGCGCGGCGCATCGGAAGCAATGACGCGCGTCTTGCCGTCCTTTTCGATGCGCGCGAAGAGCGCGGTCGCCGGCGGGTCATCGCCCCCGTCGCCGGCGATGTCGAGTCCGACGAGATGCGGTCCCGACGCCTCGAATGTTTCGCGGTCCGACTGACGCAGGCCGCGCAACGTGAACGGCTGGCCCTCAAAGCCTGAGACTTCAAGACGCGCGTTGGTCTTGCCGTCCGCGGCGAGTCTGACGTTCGCCGAAGGCGCGCGGCTGTTCTTCGAGATCGTCGCGATCTCTCTCGAACCGTTGCGCCGCGCTTCGAGCCGCGCTGGAATCGTCTGCGCAAGGTCGAGACGGAAAGCGTCATAGCTTGCCGGCGCGTCGAAACGTTCGGCGCCGAAGGGGCCGATCACGCCCTCGGCGACGCCAGCGGCCAGCAGGGCGGGCTCGTCAAGCCGCAGCATGAACGGCTGCGCGGCGTCGCCTTGCGCCCAGACGAGTTTCTCGCCGCCATAGGCGGTGACGACATAGCGGCCGGGCTCCAGCGCGCCTTCGAGACGCAGCCGGTTCATGGCGCGACCAGGCTTGGTTTCAACAGTTTCCTGCTCGAAGGCGAGATCGACGAGTTCGCCGTCGCCGCGCCAGACCCGCAGATCGTTCAGCGCGCGGCCGATCGCTTCGAGGTTCGCGCGACCTTCCGCGCCAACCTCGAAGGCAAAGGAGCGCTGCTGCAGATCGCCGAGTTCGCCGCTTTGAATGCGTCCCGGCGCGAGCGTCGGCTTTGAGGCGTCGACATCGATGAATGGCTGCGCGGAGAACGCGATCTTCCCACTTGCGCCTTTGACGCCGGAAACCCGCAGCTTGTAGACGCCCTTGTCGAGCAGCGCGTCGATTCTACCGTCGCGCAGTCCCGGCGCGCCGCTCGAATCGAGCGGGCCGGCGATCATGTCGACGAGTTCGATGCGCGCGCCCGAGGGACTCTTGGCGCGGATCGAATAGCGGCCCGGCGCGGGAATCGTCAGAAGACTCGCGCCGTCTCGATCCGCCGGCAGTTCGCTTGGCGCAAAGCTGATCGACGATTGTTTGGCTTTGGTTTCGGCGAGGGCGCCCTGCGTCGCGCGCAATAAGGGTTGCGCAAAATAGGCGGCGCCGGCGACGAGAAGAGAGAATGCGATCCGCCGCATGAGCGCTCTATACGCCAGCCGGCGATTTGATGGAAATGGAGCGCCGCTCTTGATTTTCAGCACGGGCCGCGCCCCTCGACTGAGTCGAGAGCCGAGCGCCTTTCGCGACGACGCTATCATCATGCCGCTTTCTCACGCGCTTATTTAGCCGACCCCAGTTGGAGGCGGCGGGATTATCTTTTAGGCTAGCGACTGCGCCCGGGGATTTGCGCGAGCGCACAGCAACCGGAATGTCGGCATGCGTCGGTCATTGTTTGCCATGGTGCTCTTTTCTGCGGTCTTATGTGGTGAGGAGGCGGCTGCGATCAAGCTGACGCTCGCCTATCCGGCGGTGCTGCGCGCGGGTCCCGAGGAACATTATGCGGCGATCGGGACAGCGCCGGCGGGCACTGAGGTCAAGATCCTACGCGACGATCCAAGCTGGACGCGCATCGCCATCGACAACAGACGATATTTCGTCGCGACGCTCGAGCTGGTGTTCATGTCGTCGCGGGTGACGGAAACGTCCGGCTGCGATTTCGGCTATCCCTATTCGGGCAGCACGCAATATTTCGCCTGGCCGTTGACGGAATTGCGCCACAGCGAGCCGTTGGGCTCGCTGCTCGGCTATCACAACCGGTTTCCCTGCTAGATCGCGGCTTGCGCTCTTTCGCAGCGCGCTTTTGAAGCGGACGGATTATAGGCCGGCGCGTGCGAGTTCGACCTGAGGCGGCCGCGTCGCCTTGTCCTCGAATTTCGCGCGATAGACGACGAAATTCTCCATTACCCGCTGCACATAATTGCGTGTTTCCGTGATCGGAATCCGCTCGACCCAGTCGATCGGATCGATATGGGGCTTGCGCGGATCGCCATAGGCGTCGATCCACTGCTTGACGCGTCCGCCGCCGGCGTTGTAGGCGGCGAATGTCAGCAAATAGGCGCCGCGATATTCGCCGAGCAGAATGCCGAGATGCGCTGCGCCCAGTTGGGCGTTGAAGGGCGGATCTTTAAGCATCCGCGAAATGTCGAAGCTCACGCCCCGCATAGAGGCGGTGTGCCGCGCCGTCGAGGCGATCATCTGCATCAGGCCCATGGCGCCGGCGGAAGAAACCGCCCTCGGATCGAAGGCGCTTTCCTGACGCGCAACGGCGAAGACGATCGAGCGCGACGCCGAGCCCGGAAGGGCGTCGAAGTCCGGAACCCCATAGGCCGGGAAAGCGACGTCGTCGAGCGCGATCCCGCGATAGGACGCCGCCTTGCCGTAAACGAGCGAGAGCTTGGCGTCGCCCTGGCGGGCGATGATCTCGCCAAGCGCCGCGACCTGCGCCTCCACTCGCAAATATTTGGCGCTGTCGAGTGCGAGCGACGCCGCCACCTCCTTCTCTCCGAGGGCGAACAACAGCTCAGCGACTCGAACCGCTTCCTCCCGCTTGTCGCCGGACGCGGCCTGCGGCGGCGGGCGAAGCGGGCGATCCTCGGCGCCCAGCCGGGCGCCGGCCAGTTGCCCGTAGAAGGTCGTCGAATGCGTCGCCGCCTGCAGATAGAAATTATGCGCCCTTGCGTCGTTCTCGACTTCCGCCGTGCGGCCCAGCCAATACAATGCGCGAGATTTCTGCAGCGGCGTTTCGGCGATCTCTCCAAGTGTCTTAAAATGGCGCTCGGCCTTGATCGGATCCTTGAGGAACCGAAGGGCGATCCAGCCGGCGTTGAATTCCGCGTCGACCTTGTTGCTGGTCTTTACCGCCGCATGCTGTGCGCAAAGGATATAGGCGGTTTCGGCGTCGCCCTGATCGAGCAGCTTGCGCGCCACGATGCGCCGTTCTTCCCACCAGACGTCGCCGTCGACGACCTGTTCGATGTCACGCGGGGCCTTGCGCAGCAGCGCGCCCGCTTCGGCGAATTTGTTGGCTGTGCGCAGCTTGTGCACGCGCCCGTAAAGCAGCCCCGGATCGTTTTGCACGGACGGCGGCAACGCCGCCGCCAATTTATCGACGCCGGACATGCGCGCGCGGGCGAGCAGCACGACGTCCTTGCCGGCGAGTTCGGCGCTGCGCAAGGCGAGCGAGCTCTTCCCCGCATAGAGCAGGCGGTCGGCGCGGAATTTGTGATCGGCCGGCGCCAGAAGCTCGCCGAGCTCCTTATTGAAGATCGAATCGAACCCCTGTCCGATATCCTCATTGCGCCAGGCGTCGCGCGCCAAAGCCGCCGCCGACTCGAAATCGCCTTCGCGCGCGATGACGCGCGCCAAAGCATATTTCCCATAGGCGGTGAGCGGCTTTGTTTCGGCGAACCAGGCCAATACGACTTTGTCGGGCTGATGCTCGGCGACGAGCGCCTGCTCGCCGCGACGGCGCAGCCAGTCCGCGGCGGGCCAGGTCGGATGGGCCGCCATGAACGCGGCGATGCGGTTGAAGCCGGCTTCGTGCGGATGAAGCCGCAGGCCGACCCAGCGGGCCGCGGCGGCGGCCAGCGGCGCCTGCGCGCGCGACGCGGCGTCGTCGCCATGAACGAAATCGCCGGCCTTATAAGCCGCGACCGCCTGGATGAAGGCGTCCGCGTCCTCGCCGAGCAGAGATCGAGCGGATTCAGCGAGCGTGTTGGCGCCATCGAGCCGGCGCGCTGTCGGAGCGTTCGCAACGATCGGCGGCAGCGCGCCGTCCTCGCCGCTGAACAGCGAATTCCCAAGAGGATGCGCCGCCTCATTGTCTGGGTCTGCGCGGTCGAGATCGATGAGCTGGTGGACGGCCTCCTGCAAGGAGCCGACCCGGGAACGCCAGGCGCCGAGACTTAAAGGAACCGAGGGCGTCCACCGCCAGGCTGAGCGTCGCGCCTCGCCGTCGCCAAGACGGTCAAAACCGGTGAAAGCCGGCGCGGCGATCAGCAGGGCTGTGACGCCGACAGTGAGTTTGAACCGGGTCGCAACGCGTCGAGGCAACATCATCACCGTATGTCCTTACTGGCGTGAAAAAGCTGCTCTCACTTGGTTTACGAAGCATCAACTTCGTGCGCCGCCTACGAATTCGATCTCTCCCGCTCCACCCATAGCGTAGGGCTTTCCTCGACGCGGCCCAGCGGCTATGAAGGGCGCCTCAATCTTAGCGACGCAATTACGGCGGCTCTGGGGCGTACGGAAGGCTCTGATTCAATGAGTGGAAGGCCGATTTTTCACGGGTCGATGACGGCCCTGGTCACGCCGTTTTCCCATGGAGAAGTCGACTATGACGCCCTGCGCGCGCTGATCGATTGGCAGATCGAAAATGGAACGCATGGCCTCGTGCCGGTTGGCACGACAGGCGAAAGCCCGACGCTCAGCCATGAAGAGCATGGTCGCGTCATCACTGAAACGATTCGCGCCGCGCGCGGGCGGGCGCCGGTCGTCGCCGGCGCGGGCTCGAACAATACGCGCGAAGCCATCGCCATCGCCGGCCATGCCGAGCGGGCGGGCGCCGACGGGCTTCTGATCGTCACGCCCTACTACAATAAGCCCAATCAGGAAGGGCTTTATCTGCACTTCAAGGCGATCAACGACGCCGTCTCGATCCCCATCATCATTTATAATATTCCGCCGCGCTCGGTGATCGACATGAGCGTCGACACCATGAAGCGCTGCGCAGAGCTGAAGAATGTCGTCGGCGTCAAGGATGCGACAGGAAATATCGGCCGCATTTCGCTTCAACGCGCCGCGATGGGGCCGGATTTCATCCAGCTTTCGGGCGACGATCTCACCGCGCTCGCCTGCATGGCCGCGGGCGCGCATGGCTGTATCTCGGTCGTCGCCAATATTGCGCCGCGGCTCTGCGCCGATTTGCAAAATGCCTGTCTCGCGGGCGACTACGCCAAAGCTTTGGAGATTCAGGACAGGCTGACGCCGCTGCATGTCGCAACTTTTCTCGAGGCAGGCGTCACGGGCGCCAAATATGGCCTGTCGCTTCTCGGCAAGGTCGAGGAGGAGGTGCGTCTTCCGTTGGTTCCGTGCACGCAACCGACCAAGGATCGCATACGCGCCGCGATGGTTCACGCCGGCGTGCTCGCCGCTTAAAGTTCCAGACCTGCGTTTCTCGCATATCTCATTGAAGCGCTTCGGGGAGAGTCAGTGGCCGCAAAGCCGGAGCCGAATTTCAAGGTCGTCGCCGACAATCGCAAGGCGCGCTACAACTACGAAATCGGCGAAACTTTCGAAGCCGGGCTGGCGCTGACGGGCACCGAGGTGAAGTCCCTGCGCACCGGAAAGGCGACGATCGCGGAGAGCTATGCTCATGTCGATCGGCAGGGCGAAGCTTGGCTCGTCAACGCCAACATCCCAGAATATCTTGCCGGCAACCGCTTCAACCATCCGCCAAAGCGGCCGCGCAAGCTGCTGCTCAAATCACGCGAACTCGCCAAGCTGTCGCAGGCGGTTGAGCGCGAAGGCATGACGATCGTGCCGCTCAAACTCTATTTTAACGCCAAGGGACGGGCCAAGCTGCAGCTTGCGCTGGCGAAGGGCAAGAAGCTGCATGATAAGCGCGAAGTCGAAAAAAAGCGCGACTGGAGTCGCGAAAAAGGTCGCCTCTTGCGCGCGCGGGGATAAGTGATCGCCAAAAAAATCCGGCCTCTCGCAGTCGATAGGCCGGACTATAATTTTCACTTCGGCGTTTAGCGTCACTCGCCTTCGTCTTCGGCGTGAGCCGCCTGCGGCGCCGGACGCGGGCGCTCCTGATAGCGCTGCATGCGCTCGGCGCGTTCGCCCGGATCGCGGCCGATCTTTCCGACGAGATGGATGAGGTCGATGAATTCGTCGGCCTGCCGACGCAATTCATCGGCGATCATCGGCGGCTGGGTGGTGATCGTCGAGATCACCGACACGCGGACGCCGCGCCGCTGCACGGCCTCGACCAGCGAGCGGAAGTCGCCATCGCCCGAGAACAGGACCATGTGGTCGATATGCTCCGCCATCTCCATGGCGTCGACCGCAAGCTCGATGTCCATATTGCCTTTAACTTTGCGACGACCGAGCGAATCGACGAATTCTTTCGTCGGCTTGGTCACCACCGCATAGCCGTTGTAGTCCAGCCAGTCGATCAGCGGCCGGATCGAGGAATATTCCTGATCCTCGATCAGCGCCGTATAGTAGAAGGCGCGGATCAGACGGCCCTTGCCCTGAAATTCGCGAAGCAACCGCTTATAATCAATATCGAATCCCAGCGATTTCGCGGTCGCATAGAGGTTTGCGCCGTCAATGAATAATGCAATTCGTTCGATATCTGCCATATTCGTCTCGTAGTCGGGCTAGTGTGATCACGCGGGCTTTGATTATACATCAACCCGCAGCTCGGCGTTTTGCTCAATCGTATCAATGGCCGGACGGAGCGAGTTTTCGCCGCATCCGCTGGGATGTTCAGCAGCCATCTTAGAAAAAGCGCTGCGCGCGTCTCTTCCGAATACATCGCCTCTGATTGTCACAGCGTCAAGAGCAACTGCGCCTTTTTGCGGGCCGATCATCGGCGATTTTCTAGAATGAATCCCAAGTGCAACGTCAAAAATGGTTAACTGCGCGTCTAGGTTCAAGAAATTATTGCGTAATTTTCATAATTGGCGTATCAGCGCTCTTCCCCAACCGCATGGAGCTTGACAGCAAATGGCGCGCGTTACTGTCGAAGATTGCATCGACAAAATCGAAAACCGCTTCGACCTCGTTCTTCTTGCGGCGCACCGGGCGCGGAACATCTCGTCGGGTCAGCCGATCCTTGTCGATCGCGATCGCGACAAAAATCCCGTCGTCGCCCTTCGAGAGATCGCCGAAGCGGCGCTCGCGCCAGACGATCTATCCGAGGACTTCATCCACTCGCTGCAGCGTCACGTCGAAGTCGACGAACCGGAAGCCGAGACGGCTCCCGCCCTGACCCCCGCGGTCGGCGGAGACATCGAAGGCGAGGCGCAGTTCGACCGGATGACCGAAGAAGATCTGCTGCGCGGTCTCGAAGGTTTGGTGCCGCCCGCCGAGGTCGAGGACGAGGCGGAGTAGGCCACGCTCGACGGGGCCTTCCAAGAGGCGGCTCGGCCGTAAAATCGCCGCCTGCGCGGGTCGTCGCTGTTGGTCACGGCGGCCGGGCTGCGCTATCCTCGGCTTGCTACATCCGCGCTCCGGCGCAGCTCGCTCGGCCCAAGCATTAAATTTGCGTAAGGAAGGGCTTGCGCGCCGGCGCATAACCCATCTTCGGCGCCACGCGCATGATGCGTCAGTATGAGCTCGTCGAACGCGTGCGGAAATACAATCCGCGCGTCGACGAGGATTTGCTAAACCGGGCCTATGTTTACGCCATGAAGGCGCATGGGGCGCAAACCCGCGCCTCCGGCGACCCTTATTTTTCGCATCCGCTCGAAGTCGCCGCGATCTTGACCGATCTCAAGCTTGACGACGCGACGATCGTCGCGGCAGTGCTGCACGACACGCTCGAAGACACCAACGCCACGCGCGAAGAGATCGACCGGCTGTTTGGGGAACAGATCGGCAGACTGGTCGAAGGCCTGACCAAGATCGAAAAGCTCGATCTCGTCACCAAACAGGCGCGTCAGGGCGAGAATTTCCGCAAACTGTTGCTCGCCGTCGCCGAAGACGTGCGCGTGCTGCTCGTCAAACTCGCCGACCGCCTGCACAATATGCGCACGTTGCATTTCGTGCCGCAGGACAAGCGCGCGCGCATCGCCCAGGAAACGCTCGACATCTATGCGCCGCTCGCCGGCCGTATGGGCATGCAGCGCCTGCGCGAGGAATTGGAAGGCCTCGCCTTCCGCCATCTGATGCCGGAGGCGCATCAGACCATCGAGCAGCGCCTCCATGATCTGCGCGCCAAGAACGGCCGCATCATCAGGCGCATTGAGGACGAGCTCACCAAGGAGTTCGCGGCGCGCGGCATCACCGCTGCGGTCACCGGGCGTCAGAAGACGCCCTATTCAGTGTGGCGCAAGATGGAGCGCAAATCGATCTCGTTCGAACAGCTCTCCGACATTTTCGGCTTTCGGATCATCGTCGGCAGCGTCGAGGATTGTTATCGCGCGCTCGGCGTCGTGCATACGAAATGGCCGAACGTCCCCGGCCGCTTCAAGGATTATATTTCGACGCCTAAACAGAACGACTATCGCTCGATCCACACCACCGTGATCGGTCCGGGCCATCAGCGCGTCGAACTTCAGATTCGCACCGCTGAAATGCATGAGATCGCGCGCTTCGGCATCGCCGCCCATGCGCTTTACAAGGACGCGATCGGCGCGCAAGGCCGCGAGGAGCTGGCGAAGGAAAGCCGCGCCTTCCGCTGGCTGCAGGAAACGCTCGATCTCCTCGCCCATGGCGACAGTCCCGAGGAATTCCTCGAACATACGCGGCTCGAACTGTTCCAGGATCAGGTGTTCTGCTTCACGCCCAAGGGCGGCCTGATCGCGCTGCCGCGCGGCGCGACGCCGATCGATTTCGCCTATGCGGTGCATACGAAGCTCGGCGATTCAGCCGTCGGCGCGAAAATCAACGGGCGCGTCGCTCCGGTGCTGTCGCAGCTGAAAAACGGCGACGAGGTCGAAATCATCCGCGCCGAGGGCCATGTGCCGCCCGCCGCCTGGGAGGCGGCGGTCGCGACCGGCAAGGCGCGCGCCGCGATCAGGCGCGCGACGCGCGACGCCGTTCGTCATCAATATGCGGGGCTTGGCCGCCAGATCGTCGAGCGCGCGTTTGAGCGCGCCGGCCGAGTTTGGAGCGAGGACAAGCTGAAATCGGCGCTGATGCGGCTGGCGCGTCCCTCGGTCGAAGACGCGCTCGCCGCCGTCGGCCGCGGCGAAATCTATTCGGGCGACGTGGTCAAGGCGGTCTATCCGGATTTCAGCGAAGAGCGCAAAGCCGCGTCGACTCCCATCGCGCCGGGCGAGCCGGGATGGTTCGGCGTCAAGGCCAACGCCAATGTGGTCTTTAAGGCGCCGGGCGCGAAAGACGACGGCGGCGCGATTCCGATCCGCGGGTTGCGCGGCGACGCGCCGGTCAGTTTCGCGCCGGAGGGCGGCGCGGTGCCGGGCGATCGCATCGTCGGGATTTTCACGCCGGGCGAGGGGATCACCATCTATCCGATCCAGTCGCCGTCGCTCACCGCCTTCGACGATCAGCCGGAACGCTGGCTCGACGTGCGCTGGGATATCGAGGCCGGGTCGGCGGCGCTCTTTCCCGCGCGCCTCGTCGTCACCGCGATCAACGAACCGGGCTCGCTCGGCGCGCTGGCGACGCTGATCGGCGAGACCGGCGCCAATATCGACAACATCAGCTTCAAGGCGCATTCGCCCGACTTCCGCGAAATGACCTTTGATCTCGAAGTCGCGGATTTGAAACATTTGAACAGCATCGTCGCGCGGCTGCGGTCGAGCCCGCTGGTGAGCAAGGTGGAGCGGGTGATCGGGTAGCAGTGTGGCGTGTGAGTTTCAGATCGTTTGCTGAATTGAACTATCGGTTGATTGCTTCAGCGCAAATTCTTCGTCATCTGAATGCAGTCGGAGGCCAATCCTGTGAGTTCCGATTCGTCCCAAAGATCTTTTTTCCATCCCATTTTTTCGTAGAAGCCCACAGCGTCGGGCGCTGCGTTGACCAACAATTTCGTGATCCCAAAGCGCCGTGCATAGTCTTCAGTCAACGATGAAAGCTCACGTCCGTGCCCCGACCGCTGAACGTCTGGCGCAATCGACACCAGCCTCACAACTCCTGAGCGGTGGCCAACCTCGTCGAGACGAACTGTGCCAATCGGGCGCCCGCGCAGCTTCAGTAATAGTGGGTGGTTCGTCTTGAGATGTTCATCCGGATGATTCTCGTTATAGTTGTATCTTCCCTTAGCTTCCCACAAAACCGTCTGGCGAAGGAAATGATAGTCCTTCCAGTCGTCTGCGCTGTTTACTTCAGCAAGTTTGTAGTTCATCAAAAATCTCTGGGCGTCGCGGAGAATGATCCTGCGCACCGAATCGAAGCTCGTGAGGAGGACGAAAATCGCGAGTTAGGAAAATTCGACTTTATGAATTAAGCGCCCTCGAACATTGCGACGCTGGCGATGCGTTGGCAAGGCAATTCGGAGTCTTCCGCACTGTTTCCCGCCCACATCGTTGTCGCCGCGATCAACGAGCAAAGCTCGCTTGGCGCTCGTGACGCTGGTAAGCGCGGCAATCGTGGTTCTGTCGCGAGCCTTAACCCAAGTTCTTTCTATATGTCAGAGCAACATGCGTTGGGGCGGCTCCGCTTTTTTGCTTCCTGTATCGGCGGGCAGGGCGTATCGCCGTAGGAACAGAAGACGCAGCAATCCCCTGACTTCGGCTTTAAGAGCACGCCGCAGCCTTTGCACTCGTAGAAATACTGGCAGGCGTCGGTTGGCATCGTTTCCGTTGCTCGATGGCCGCAAAAGGGGCAGGTGATTGTCGAGACCAGCTTCATTCAACGCCACCGAAAAAGCTTGAGCAACGCCGGGTCGATATAGCTCCAACTCGCGGCCGCCAGCGCAATCGCCGAAGCGCAGAGCAGTAGAGCGAGCATTGAACGAGAGCGCTCTGGGGACGCGCAGTTCGCCTTTGAGGCGCATATCACGGGGCGTTTCATCCACCATGCGCTCCATCCTCCGCTAATCGCCAAGGCGCTCGCAGCGAGTAGCGGGACGCGCCACGCGGCGATCAATTCAAGGCCGCCAAAAACGCCTGCGCCCGCGCCGAGCGCTGCGAGCCCCAGCGGTATGACACAGCACGACGACGCCACGACCGCGCCGAGGCCGGCGACGAGTCCAAAAGCGGCGAACCAATTCGATGAGGCAGGGACGGCAGGCGGAGCCGAAGCCGCTGGTGTTTTTTTTTGCGCGGCGTCATTGACGGTCATGGTTTGCCCTTTCTTGACATGGTGGCTATCGTGCACCCCGTAGCGACTACGGGTGCAAGAGAATAATCCATGCAGTCCTTGACGATTGGGCGGCTTGCCGAGGCGGCGGGCGTCAATCTGGAGACGGTGCGTATTACGAGCGCATCAGGCTAATGCCGTCGCCTGCGCGGACGGCAAGCGGGCATCGCGTCTATGAAGAGGGCCACATCCGACGGCTGACGTTCATCCGTCGTGGCCGCGAGCTTGGGTTCGGCATCGAGCAAATTCGCGCTCTCTTGGGCCTCGCCGAGCCGTCCCGCGCCTCTTGCGCGGAGGTGAGAGAGATCGCGCGAACGCATCTCGACGAGGTGCGGACGAAGCTCGCTGATCTCGTTAGGCTTGAGGGCATTCTCGCCGCGACAATCGCCCAATGTTCGGGCGATGCCGCGCCCTCATGTCCTGTGCTCGACATGCTAACGGACTCGGCGCGCGTATAGATAATTTTATGCGAAAGGAGGCGCATTTACTCGCCTCCCGAGATATTAGAGCGCATGAGCCCCGAACCCCTCCGCCTCGGCGTCAATGTCGATCATGTCGCCACCGTCCGCAACGCGCGCGGCGGCCCGCGGCCCGATCCCGTGCGCGCCGCGCTCGCCGCCATCGAAGCCGGCGCCGACGGGATCACCGCGCATCTGCGCGAGGATCGCCGCCACATCCACGACGACGACATGGCGCGCCTCAAGGCGGCGATTTCGAAGCCGCTGAATTTCGAAATGGCGGCGACCGAGCAGATGCTCGACATCGCGATCGCGACGGCGCCGCACGCCGTCTGTCTCGTGCCGGAAAAGCGCACCGAGCGCACCACCGAAGGCGGTCTCGACGTTATCGGCCAGCACGACTATCTGCTGCCTTACGTCGATCAGCTGACGCGGGAGCGCGTGCGCGTCTCGCTCTTCATCGAGCCGTCGCGGGAGGCGCTCGACGCCGCCGTGTCAATCAAGGCGCCGGTCGTGGAGCTTCATACCGGCGCCTGGTGTCACGCGGTCGAGGTCGGCGATCTGGGGCGGGCGGAGGCTGAATTCGCCCGGATCGCGGAAGCCGCCGCCTATGGCGCGGAGCGCGGGCTTGAGATTCACGCCGGGCACGGCCTCGATTATGACACGGCGCGCCGCGTCGCGACGCTGCCGCAGGTCGCCGAGCTCAACATCGGCCATTTCCTTATCGGTGAGGCGATATTCGTCGGGCTCGCCGAGGCGATTTTCCGCATGCGCCGGGCGATGGAGGAGGGGCGGGCGCAGGCGCGTTGAGGCCGGACCCGCCGGCCAGCCGGGAAACAACAGGCGCATTAGCGTTAATCCCCGAATGCGGCCAGGCGCTGTTGGAACGCGGATAAGCTGGCGCGCGGCCATCCGTTTGGCGTGGCCTCCACGCCGCCCTTATCCGCGGGCGCAGGTTCTCATCGAAGCTATGGCGTGGTAAGTCGGGCGGCCCGGGCGGGACCCGACGCCGCCCAAATCATGAGGAGTGAGTCGGCTTGAGCAGGAACATTCCCGTGGCGCGAAAACGCGAAGAGGGCGGTTTTCTAGAGACAGTAAAGGTCATCGTCGAGGCGCTGGCGATCGCGCTCGTCATCCGCACGCTGCTCTTTCAGCCGTTCAATATTCCGTCTGGCTCGATGATCCCGACCCTGCTCATCGGCGACTATGTGTTCGTGTCGAAATACGCCTACGGCTATTCGAACTACTCGATGCCGTTCGGTCCCGACATTTTCTCCGGCCGCATTCTGGCGTCGCCGCCGAATCGGGGCGACGTCGTCGTCTTCAAGCTGCCGCGGGACAATGAGACCGACTATATCAAGCGCGTCATCGGCCTGCCCGGCGACCGCATCCAGGTCATCGACGGCAGGCTCTACATCAATGGCGTGATCGTTCCGCGCGAGCCGATCGCAAAGGCGGAGACGGAAAATCGCGAGGGCGTCGAAGTTCCCGTGACCACCTATAAGGAAACGCTGCCGGGGAACGGCGATCATCCCGCGGTCGAACATACGATCATCGAAATCGAGGGCGACCACGGCATCAACGACAGCACCGAGCTCTTCGTCGTTCCGTCCGATCACTATTTCATGATGGGCGATAACCGCGATAATTCGACTGATTCACGTATCGCGCCGGAGGTCGGCGGCGTCGGCTATGTGCCCTTCGTCAATCTGGTCGGTCGCGCCGAGATCATCTTCTTCTCGGTCAGGAAGGATGAGTGGGCGCTCGCCTTCTGGCGCTGGCCCTGGTCGGTGCGCTGGGACCGGCTGTTCCGACCCGTTCATTGACCGGGCGCATGGGCGCGACATGACGCGCGGCCGCGACGAGGGGTTTGCGGCGCTGGAAGCGCGCATCGGACATGAGTTCGCCGATCCGGCGCTGCTGGCGCGAGCGCTGACCCATGTCAGCGCCTCGTCCGCCCGGCGCGAGTCATATGAGCGTCTCGAGTTTCTGGGCGACCGCGTGCTCGGCCTCGCCGTCGCCCATATGCTCTATGACGCCTTCCCGAACGAGACCGAGGGCGAGCTGTCGCGTCGCCTCGCCGCGCTGGTGCGCAAGGAAACCTGCGCCGAGGTGGCGGAGGCCTGGGGCGTCGGCCCGGCGATGCGGCTCGGAGAAGGCGAGGCCCAGACCGGCGGGCGCGGCAAGCGCGCTTTGCTCGGCGACATTTGCGAAGCGATCATCGGCGCGGCCTTTCTCGACGGCGGCGCCGACGCTGCGGAGCGCATCGTCCGCAAAGCCTTCGGCGATCGTATGGCGGCGCGCGGCCAGGAATTGCGCGACGCGAAGACGGCCTTGCAGGAATGGGCGCAGGCGCGGGGCTTGGCGACGCCCCGTTATCAGGTCGTCGCCCGCAGCGGACCGGACCATGCGCCCTTTTTTGAGGTCGCGGTGGACATCAAAGGATTCACTCTGACCCCGGGCTCGGGCGCTTCGAAGCGCGCCGCTGAACAAGCCGCCGCAGCGGCCTTTCTTGCCCGAGAGGGATCCGGCGTCGGAAAGGGGGAGTCGTGAGCGGCGGGGACGAATTGGCGCAAGACGAAACGCGCTGCGGCTTTGCGGCGCTCGTCGGCGCGCCGAACGCCGGCAAGTCGACGCTGCTCAATCAGCTTGTCGGCGCCAAGGTCTCGATCGTCTCGCGAAAGGCGCAGACGACGCGGGCCCTGGTCCGCGGCATCGCGATTGAAGGCGCGGCGCAGATCATCCTTGTCGATACGCCCGGCATCTTCACGCCCAAGCGCCGGCTCGATCGCGCCATGGTGGCGAGCGCGCTCGCGGGCGCCGCCGACGCCGACGTGGTTGCGCTCCTCGTCGATTCGCGCAAAGGCCTCGACGAGGAGGTCGAAGCGATATTGACCGAGCTTCAGCAGAATAAGGCGCCGAAGCTGCTCGTGTTGAACAAGATCGACCTTATTGCCCGCGAAAAGCTGCTGGCGCTGGCGCAGGCGCTCAACGCGCGTCAAAAATTCGACGAAACCTTCATGATTTCGGCGCTGAACGGCGACGGCGTCGCCGATCTGCGCAAGGCGCTGGCGCGGCGCATGAAGCCTTCGCCCTGGCTTTACCCCGAGGATCAGCTTTCCGACGCGCCGCTGCGGCTGCTCGCCGCCGAGATCACGCGCGAGAAAATCTACGAGCGCCTGCACGACGAATTGCCGTATCAGTCGACGGTCGAGACCGAGTCCTGGACCAACCAGAAGGACGGCTCGGCGCGTATCGAACAGACGATCTATGTCGCTCGCGACAGCCAGAAGAAGATTGTCATCGGCGAAGGCGGCCGCACCATCAAGGCGATCGGTCAAGCGGCGCGTAAAGAAATCGCCGAAGCCGCGGAACAGCCGGTCCATCTCTTTCTTTTCGTGAAGGTCCGCGAGAACTGGGCGGACGACCCCGAACGCTATCGCGAGATGCGCCTCGATTTCCCCAAGGGCGATTAGTATCAGGCAATCGGGTGATTCGCGCGGCGCTGGAGAGACGGATGTCTGATGAACGCAAGGCGATGACCGCCTATCGCTTTCTCACCGGGCCGGACGACGCGGCGTTCTGCCATCGCGTTACGCAAGCGTTGAGCCTCGGCTGGCGGCTCTATGGCTCGCCGTCCCTCACCTTCGATTCGATGCAGAACCGGGTGATCTGCGGCCAGGCTTTGATCAAGGAAGTCGAGGGGATAGACTATAGCCCGGACATGAAGCTTTCCGAAGTGTGAGCCAGACATGGAATGGCGCGACGACGCTCTCATCATCGGCGCGCGTCGGCATGGCGAAACCTCCGTCATCCTGGAACTGATGACCCGTGGACACGGGCGCCATCTCGGTCTCGTGCGCGGCGGACGTTCGCGCTGGCTCCGTCCGATTCTGCAGCCCGGCAATCTTGTCGCCGCGCAATGGCGTGCGCGTCTTGAGGACCATCTCGGCGCCTTGACGATCGAGCCGCTCGCCGCCCGCGCCGCCCATCTCCTCGATCGCGCCGCGGCGCTCAACGGCGTCGCGTCGCTGTGCGCGCTGCTGCGCCTGCTGCCGGAGCGCGACCCACATGAGGAATTGTTTGAAATGGCCGACGCCATCGCGGCGCGGCTTGGCGACGTTCGCGATTTCGACATCGCGGCTCTGATGATGGCGCGGTTCGAGCTGGCGCTGCTCGGCGCGCTCGGATTCGGACTCGATCTCAACGCCTGCGCACTGACCGGCGCGCGGGACGATCTCGCTTATGTGTCGCCGAAATCGGGGCGCGCGGTGAGCCGCGCCGCGGGCGCGCCGTGGCGCGACAAGCTGCTGCCTTTTCCGGATTTGCTTCAGCGTGAGAGCGTTGCGGCGGCGCAGAGCGATCTTGTCGCCGCGTTCCGATTGACGGGATTTTTTCTGACGCGCGACGTGCTGAACCCGCGCGGCGTTGCGCTGCCGGCGGCGCGCGATCTTTACATCGGCGCTCTTGCGCGGTCGTCGTCGCCGCAAATGTAGCGCGACTCATGGCTGGTGACGCCATAGCCCTGGTCGGTGTCGACAAGCACCTCACGGCAGATCGCCTGCATGTCGGCGTCGTCGGCATTCCGCGTCTGCGGCGCGCGCTCCTTCGCAGCGACCGTAGATACGGGCGGCTGCGGCCTGTCCAAAGCGAGCGAGGCGGTAGTGACGAGCAGCGTGGCGACGAGCAGCAATGGCAGTTTGTTCATGGACGCCTGTCTTGAAAGCCGCAGCAAGCCGGCGAAAATTCGACCGCGCCGATCCGCGCCATCGCTTGGCAAGCCTTCTAACCCGTCTTATTCATCCCACCGCCGCGCGATTGTGATTTTTTCCGCGACATGATTGCGGGCGCGAGTCCGCTTTGCGTTTTTGGCGCTGGGTGGGTCTGCACTTTTCGCACGCGTTGGAGTTGGTCGG
>Ga0194119_10001058_pt1 | contig 51235 bp, 38 predicted proteins | sample TA2MahC100mmetaG_FD_148620 | JGI IMG/M metagenome (GOLD analysis project Ga0194119, IMG submission 148620) | Freshwater microbial communities from Lake Tanganyika, Tanzania - TA2015018 Mahale Deep Cast 100m | ecosystem: Environmental > Aquatic > Freshwater > Lake | place: Tanzania: Lake... | reverse complement strand
CGCATCAATATTGCCCCGCATCAGCAAAAGCCACGCCGGCTGGTCTTCCTCAATTACACGCCAAATAATCCGGTCGGCAAACGGAATGGGCTTGCCCGCATCATCCAGAAAACCGTTTTCTTTATCGCTCGGCTCTCCCTCCGATGGATACGACTCCCCTCGCCAGTTTTTATTCCGCACCAGTTCAACAAAACAGCTCGGCTGCAGTGTTTTAAGCTTAAAAGGCCCCGTACCCACCGGATGACGGATAATGTCTTCGCGGTAAAAGTCAACGGCTTCATGCGGAATCGGGGTCGTCGAGGTATCCGTCAGGACAATCTCAACGATCTGCGGCCATGGACGGGTCAGCTTGATTTGCAGCGTATAATCATCAATCGCCTGCAATCCTTCCACAGGTCTGCTGTAATCTACATCCCATTGCTTCTTGAATCCCTTCGTGTACTCGCGGAAATCATCGAGACCGACTATTTTACCATCGAACGGAGCCCAGTTCTGACTGGCATATTTGACATTGGCAATGCGTTTGAGGGCATAGACAAAATCCGACGCCTTCAACTCCCGGCCTTTGCCATCCAGAAAACAGGCATCGTCCTGAAAATGAACGTCTTTTTTAATGCGAATCGTATAGGTCAGTCCATCGGGAGATATATCAGGCAAGTCTTCCGCCAATAGAGGGATAATTTCATAAGGCCGCTTCAGATAATGATAGACATAAAGAGCCTCATAGATATGGGCCGCCACCTCCATGGAATACATGTCACGGGCATTGCCCGGGTCCAGCGTTTGAATCCGCGACGGCAGATACGGGCAGAGAATCATCTCGTCTTTAGAGGCAGAGTCGCCTTTTTTTGCGCAGCCGACGGCCAGCATTGCCGCCGCCAGTCCCAAAATCCATTTCGTCCCGTTTATACCATTCATCTCAACGATACTTCCATTTATATTCCTCCCGCTTTTGCGGATCGATTCGGTAATATTTCGTCATCCCCCACCCCGACATCTCATTCTTATACGAGTTGGGCTTGACGTTTTGAATCCATTCGTGGCACATTATAAAGCTAACACGATGATATGCAAATGCGCAAGGCACATCTTCATTGATAATTTTTTGCGCCTCTCGGTACAGGGCCGTGCGTTCGGGACAGTCCGGCATCGTCGATATCTTCTCAAAAATCGCGTCAAACCGCGGATTGGAATAATTGCAATCGTTAGGATACGGAATATTTTTGCTGTAAAATAGTTGCATAAAACTCTCCACATCCGGATAATCCGCCGTCCAGCCGGCAATAAACATCTGCATATCACCCTTGCGCATCTTTTCCAGAAACGTCGGCCAGTCAAACAAATCAATCTCAACATCCAGCCCGATTGCCGTCATACACCGCTGCATATACTGACACATCTGGCGGTAAGTGGAGTCGGTTCCACCGATAGCGATACGCATCCGCGGAATTTCCCCGCCGGCAATCTTTTTCGCCTCCTCAAGACATTCCCGCGCCTTGGCCATATCATAATAAGAATTGGAAATCGCAATGATATTCGGGTCATACCCCGGCATTACCGGCGGAATAAAGCCATACGCCTCATGTGCCCTGCCGTCAAAAAAAATGTCTATGAATTTTTGGCGGTCGATGGAATAACTGATCGCCTGACGCAGCGGCTTATTATTCCCCAGCACCGGGTCTTTCATATTAAACGCCACCCAGAAAGTACTTGGCTCGTCAAAATTTATCATCCGGATATTCCGGCTGGTGAATTCCTCGCTCATTTTTACCCCGGCAGTGAACACCTGCCCGAAGTTGTCCTTGGGAACGCCGACCATATCGAGCAAGCCTTTCAGAAAAAGCCGCCAGCGAGGCTGGTCTTCAACAACAACCCGCCAGACCACTTTGTCAACTAAAGGCAGCGGCTTGCCCGCATCGGCCAAAAAACCGTCTTTGATATCGTTGGGTTCGCCATCCAGCGGATAACGGTCATAATATCGCGGATTCCGTGACGCCTCCACAAACGCCCCCGACAGCCACCGGTCAACCTTAAACGCCCCCGTCCCCACCGGATGAAACCCGATTTCCGGCCCATAGTATTTCACCGCCTCACGCGCCACCGGCGCCGTCGCGATATACGCCATCCAGTATATAAACTGCGGCCACGGACGATTCAGCTTGATCTGCAATGTATAATCATCCACCGCCGTCAGTCCCTCTATGGGCCGGTCATAATCCACTTCGCCCGGCTTGCAGCCTTTGGTATATTCCCGAAAATCATCCAGACCCGCGATACGCCTGTCCAGAATCCACCAGCTTACCGAACGTGTCTTGACATCCGCGATGCGCTTCCATGCATATACCACGTCTTCTGCTCTCAGCAGCCGGCCTTCGCCCCACGGAAAACATGCATCGTCGTGAAAATAAACGTCCCGACGGAGAGGTATCGTATAACATTTTCCGTCGCCGGAAATCGTCGGCATCGCCGCCGCCAGCATCGGAATTATTTCATAAGGCCGCCGTAGATAATGATAATCATACAGCGTATCAAATACATCCGAAGCCACGCACGTCCCCGTCGTATCCCGCACATCCATCGGGTCCAGCGTCTGAACACGCGCACGAAGCCGCTGCTGAAGAACAATTGGTTCATTGGGGTCTATGGAGGATTGTTTCCTGCACCCAGCGGAAAACACTCCTGTTGACAGCAGCACCGCCGAGAAAAATAATACCCTTGCACCGGATTGCAGTCCCGACGTGATGTTCCTGATGGCTTTACGGTACAAACAAAATTCTGTCATCGTCCTGTTTCAAAAGACTTAGGGTTGTGCCGCGGTCTTAGATGTATCCTCGGCAACGGAAGCCTTGGGGGCCGGCGGAAGTGATATGGGCGAGACCCGTATCTTGCCCGAACCATTCTTGCCATAATTAAAACCCAATCGGCCGGCCAGTTCTCCCGCCCTTTCCGCGGTGCCGAAAAGAAATTCGTAATCTTTATCCATGGGCATATTTTTACTCAAATCGATTCTGAATTTCGACATCCACCCCGGGATTTGTTTGCTGATAATATTGTCCTCAACTTCCGCAATCACCGTCACAAGCTGGTCTTTGGCACTCTGCGGTAAATTCTCACCCAGCATATACCGCTGCACAACACAGGAATACAACTGACCGAACCGACTCAGCAATTCCTGTTTCTCCGCCGGGTCAGTGACTGCGGAGAATAATTTGCCCATGTTTTTTAATATCCCGGCATCAATCGTTTCATCCGTCACCGCCCATTTCATATAGGCTTCAATCCGCCGATCTGCCATCACATAAAGCAGCTTGCGGGACGCCGTGGTATTCATCACCGCCGCGAAATCCGCCGCAAACGGCAGCGGCAATGTATCGCTCGAATTCTTGAGATACCCTTCAAGAGCGGAAATAATCTGAGCAGTCAGCTTTTCATCGCCCGTCACATCGGACTTCAACTGTGAAATGATTTCCTTGCCGGTCAAAGACCGTACCGCCCAGTAGCGAACCATAAGATCGACGTCCGACAATTTGCCCATAACCAAATCGGCCAGTTCCACGCCGCCCAGCCGGGTGATTAAAATCATCAGATTTCTTTCAACATTCACTTTCTTGGCGTTTTGTTGCCACTTGCCAACCGTGTCTATCGCCACTTTGAGATGCGTATGGCCGGTTTTCAAATAGGTGGAAGCGTAAAAACTCAGAGAATTTTCGCCTTTGAACTTCTCAAGGTCCTGCCGCAGAGTCACCATCTCGTCTGTATCTTCCGTCAACATCATCTGGTCGATACTTTTGCGCCAGAAATTATCGATGACCTGAAGTGCCGCCGCATCCGGCTGCGTATTGGATTGCGCCAGTTTGCTGCGAACCTCCTCAATCTGGGTCGTATCAACAGACCACGCCGAAAAGGACATCAAAAACACAAGAAAACAAAGCTGTGCACACCTGTTTTTTACCATATTTCGCCTTTTTCGTTTGAAATCACTCTGCTTCGACGAAGCCATGTTTAAGAACCTTACTTGAATAGCCCTAAGATAACCCTCCTCAAATACCCTGTCAAGCCAAATCATACCCGCCGAAAGGCCCATCTCTTAATTTAGGAAAAGGCTTGACACCTGGCCCTAAAAGCCGGTACGATACGCCTTTCTTAAACGCTTTATTTATGGAGATTTCCGGTGAGAATCGTAAAACCAATGTGGATTCAAATCGTTTTCGCCTGTGTCGTTTCGGCTTGTCTTTTCGGCTGCTCCGAAGACCCCAACGACAAGGCCGCTCGTCAGTTTCAGCAGCAAACCTCTGAAACGCTCGATAACTTCGCCAAAAACAGAGACCCACAGGCAACCAGCGAACAACTCGAAAAAACGCTTTCCCGCAGTCGGGCAGGCGGGCTTTCGGGAGATTCAGCCTCGCTGGTCGCGGCGGATATGCGGCTGGCAAAAATGCAATTGAATTGGACCGACCTGCAGGTGCAAACCTCGCAGTTAAGCAAAGCTATCGGAACCCTTAATCAGACACTCGAACGCCTGGCCGACAATACCGCTCAGAACCAGCGCATACAGGGCCTGCTGGCCTTGTCGGATGCGGAAATCGTCGAGACAGAACGATGGATTGGTTCGGACCCCAACGCCCAAAGCCTCAAAGGCCAACTTGCCGAAGCCCAGGCAAAAGAAAAACAGCTTCTCGAAAAAAAGACCGCTTTGCAGCAGAACTACCAGAAGGCCCGCGATACAATGCTCGATCTTGATGCTCAGGCCGACCAAAAACTTCGGCAGGCCCAGACCGCTGCCATTGACAAGCAGGCCGAATTGGAAAAAGCCGGTTTCGACCTCAAAAGCCAGAAAAAAGAATATTATATCAAAGCACAACAGTCCGAAAACGCCTTGGCGGAGGTAAGTTCCGACCTCGAGATAGTCCAGCCCCACCTCAAACGTCTCCAGGATAATCTGCGGCAGACCGAAGAAAAACTGCAAGGTCTAAAAACTTCATCCTCCCGAGATAATCTGCAAAAACAGCGGCAGGAACTGGACGCCGAAATCCGTCAGCAAAAAGACAATGTTAAACAGCAGCTCGACCGGCTCGTCGCTCAACTGACCCAACACAACAAAAACACCGATGAAATAATCAATTCGGTTAATGAAATCATCGAAAAATATCAAAGAGTCAGCTCCCGCCAACTCGAACCGAATGTGAGTATGTCGCTGGGACAGGCCTATGCCCTGGCCGGTGCGATTACGGCGGCCAAAGTGTACACCGCCTCCGACCTCGGATTGCGGCTCGAAGGAATCCTCAGAACGTATGAAACCGTATTGGCGGAAGGACTCTCCTCCCCGATTGCTTCCAAACCCGATATAGAAATGACAAAAAAGGCTATAGCGTATTTCGACCAGGCCGCTCAATTCTATCAACAGGCTGCCTCCGCCGCCGGGCAGCTTCGGGATGTCGATCAAAAAGCCACCTGCGCCGTCCTCAAAGGACAACTTCTGGTCGTCAAAAGCAAAATCCGCCTGGCCGACCGAATCGAAGATTTTGAAACCGCCGAAAAAACACAGCTTGAACTCGACAAGCTGGTGGAAAAAGCAAAAGAGTACGGCCCGCTATTTTCACAATCGGCCACCGCAATACTGCTGACGAAAGGCATCGATTTTATTCCGATGCTGCCCGTTGATTCCACAATGGTGTTGGAAGGAATCAAAAAAGATTTCGTCAATTGGCGCAAACTCCGCACCACCGCCGCCGAAGCCGAAGTCGAACGCCTGCTGACACGGATTCAGGAACTCCGTAAAGAGTATCCCGGCGACGAACAAATTACACCGTTCCTGGACCAGGAACAACAGGCAATGGAACAGGCTAAGGCCAAGGGCTTTGCGGAAGAAGAAGCCGCTCCTATGGACGCTAATGAAGCCGCACCTCCGGCGGATGCCAATAGCGTGGGCGTGTAAATTCAGATTCTTTATCGGAAACTCTGTATGAAATTATCCGATGTGATTCGCCGTGAATGCGTTCAGGTTAATGGCGCCTTTGAAGACAAAGCAATGGTGCTGTGTGAAATCGCCTCGCTGGCCCGAAAAAGCCCCCTGTGCAGACACGTCTCAGAAGAAGCTGTGCTGGAGGCTCTGCAGGAACGGGAAACGCTCGGTTCCACAGCTTTCGGAAATGATATCGCTATCCCCCACTGCCGACTCAAAAACGTACATGATTTCGTGGTCGGCCTGATTTCCGTTCCAAACGGCGTCGATTTCGAAGCGCCGGACCAAAAAAAAATACACCTGATTGTTTTTATTATTGCGCCGACAGCCGACAGCACAACCCATATTCGCCTGCTGTCTTCGATTTCACAGGCGATGCAGGATGCCGCGGCGGTCAAAAAAATGATCACGGCCAAAACAGAAAAGGCTCTTTACGACCGCTTTGTTCAGGCCGCAGAAGGCGACATCCCCACCTATGAACCCGGCCGAAAAAATCTGCTCAGCGTCCTCGTCCAGGACCAGACCATCTTTCAAAAAATCCTCGGCGCAATGGCCGGCATCGAAAGTTGTTCTCTTTCCGTCCTCGACGCTCAGAACAGCCACGCCAGTCTCAAATCCATCCCACTCTTTGCCGCCGTCGGCGCCAATAACCATTCGGAATTCTGCAAACTCATTCTGGCGGTCATCGAGAAAAAACTGACCAACGAAATCATCCGCCGGATTGAAACCGTCACGGGAAGCCTCTCCAAATGCAGCGGTATCCTCGTCACCGTACAGGAATTATCTTTCTGCGCCGGGATGCTCGAACCGTGAGCTTGTCTATACCAGCACAGGGCCTTGTCTGACGCATGGCTGACTTCCGAATCAACTTCTATCAAAATCTGTCCACCTTGCTGAACGCGGGATTGCCCATCCTGCGGGCGATTCGAACCACGCAGCAGCGATCTCTCAGACGCCATCGGCATATCCTCCGGCATATAGAAGAAGACATCCACGCCGGCGTCGAAATGTCGGAGTCGATGAAAGCATTTCCCCGCCTGTTTGAACCCCTGGACGTAATGTTGGTTCATGTCGGCGAACAGACAGGACAGTTGGCCGAAATCCTCAAAAATCTCGGCGACTGGTATCAGTTTATGCAAAAACAAAAACGGATGATTCTGAGCGGGCTTATATATCCCTTTTTTATGATTCATGTGGGAATATTCTTAATACCGGTCCCGTGGGCGACCCTGGATGGCGGAGGCATGGAAACATATCTCCACATTGTGATATCTTCTTTGATTTCATTTTATGCCCCTCTCACAATAATGTTTCTCATAGTCAAATTGACTCCTCCTTCGGGAATTCTGCGTCGTATTCAGAACACCTTCGTGCTGTGGATACCTTTGCTGGGTTCGGCTTTTCGCTGCCTGGCGATTGGACGATACTGTTCTGTCTTTTCCGTGATGTACAAAGCCGGCATCCCGATTCTGCAATGCGCCGAATCCGCAACCTGTACCTGCGGCAATCTGGCTGTCGCTCGTCTTTTCGAAGGCGGGTACACTGCGGCCAAATCAGGCGAACCGATGTCCAATGGCTTCAGTCCGTCACTGCCCCCTGAATTTCTCGAACTGTGGTCCGTCGGCGAAGAATCCGGCGACCTCGACAAAGCCTCCGAAAAACTCGCCGAGATATATCTGGATAAAGCCCAGTTTCGTTTTAATCTCATTTCCACATGGACGCCTCGGCTTATTTACTTCGCCTTTGTCTTTGTGATGGCAATATTGATTGTGAAGGCTTTTGTGAAAATTTACAGTACAATGATTAACAGCCTGGGGAATTTTTAGTATTGCTATTTTTTTCAATGTTTTCTTTAAATCGCCGATAATAACTCCAACCCCGATAAAGGAACGGGTAATACGATGAAACGTCTGTTTCTCAAAAAATCGCAACGCCTCTGTTCCAACGAACAATTCAAGGCTGTTCTGGCTCACAAACAGTCCGCCGTCCGGGGTCTTTTTAGGCTCTGCGTCCGTCCCAACGGCCTGCCCTATCCTCGATTCGGCGTCTCCATCAGCAAAAACACAGGCATCCCCGTCCTGCGAAACCGCCTTAAAAGACTCGCACGGGAGACTTTTCGTCTCCATCAGCACAATCTGCCCCCGAATTGGGATTATGTCTTAATTATTTGGCCGAAAATGTCGAAAAAAACTCCATCGGCGGATAATCCCAAACCGGCGGTAATGTCCTATAACCAGTTTGAAAAATTGTTTCTGGAACTGGTCGAAAAAACAATTGGGAAACACAACAACAGGGAATCGACTTCGGATGTCCCTCAAAAAAACGGATGATAAAAAAAGACTGCTCGCGATCGGCCCCGCTGCCAGACTGGCAAAGGTGTCTCGGCAGAGTCTGCAGTACTATCTGATGATTGGCCTGCTGGAACCGACACAGATTACCTCGACCGGACGGCGCCTTTTTGACGACCTGGCCATCAAAAAAATTCGCCTCATCTGGGAGCTTAATCAGAATGGCTATCCGCTGCGGGCGATTCGGGACTTGTTTGAAGAAAAATTGACCAACAGGAAAGGTCCGGCTTAATGACTGACTACAATTCACTTCAAAAAAGAAAAAATTATATCGTCGGCGCCTTCGTGCTCATCGCGTTTCTCGCTTTCCTCTGGATGCTCGGACGTTTTCGCGACATGCCCTTGTTTGTCAGCCAGGCCAACTCGTTTTATGTGATGGCCAAATTCAGAGACGCCTCCGGCGTACAAAGAGAAACCCCCGTCCAGTTCTGCGGCTATCAAATCGGACGCGTCGTTCTCGTCAGCCCCCCTACTCCTGAGAAAGACGCAAACACAGGCAAATCCTGGCATGACGTTAAGGTGACAATGGCGATTGATAAGAAATACAATACCATCCCCTCTAATGTTAATGTGTTATTGATGAAACGCGGATTGGGAAGCAGCTATATTGAATTGAGAGAAAATACCGATGCTCCGGCGGCGCCGCTGATCGCCAATCGTCCGGAAACCAGATTTCTCTGCGACGAACTTGAGATTAACGGTTCCACGGGACTCAATAGTGAATTTTTCCCGCCGGAAACTCAGAAAAAATTGGAAAATCTCTTGGATTCCATTACGACTCTCGCCGCCAATACCAACCAGATTATCGGTGACGAACAGAATAAAACCAACATCAAAAAAACACTCGATCGTATCGCCACCGCTGCCGAACAGACTCGACAGACGCTTGAGTCCGTCCAGAAATTCTCGGATGTCGGTACGGAAAAAATGACGCAGGTCGCCGAAGACCTTGACGCCGCGGCTAAAGAATTTCGCCAGGTTCTGGAAAAAATCAACAACGGCGACGGCTCCGCGGGCAAATTCCTCAACGACGGCAGACTTTACGAAAACCTTCTCGACAGCTCCGCAGAACTGGAGATGGCTCTGGAGCAAATCAAAAAATGGGCCGCGGACGCTCGTGAAAAAGGTATCCGAATCAAGTGGTGAACACCAGATACGACCAGCTTACAGGCCCTATAATATTAAAAAAGGCTTTTTTCTGTTTCTGTCGCTTGTTTCGCATCCCGCCGCCTGTAAAATTTTTCGCTGTCGTGTCTTCTCTAACCTCTTTTTCTGGAAGGGTTAACAGCTATCATCGCCGCATTTGGGCCCCTGTTTTTTGACTTCATATCCATTATGGGTTATATTATATGTGTTGCCGGTGCAAACCTAAGGCGGTTAACGCCGAAATGAACGAATCCTGGGAACGTTCGAAAACAGCACAGCGGGCAACAGGGAGCGCAGCCTACAATTTATTAAACGTAAATGTGCTTGCCTCCCTTTTTGATGCGTATGATGTTTAGGTTGACGGAAACTTAAACAGGAACATAATTTCAGAGTTGGCGCCCTGCCCGCAAGCGCGTGGACAGGGCGCTTATTCTTTAAAGCAGCCGAACCGTCTCGATTCGGATTTTACCATTCTATTGCCCACTATGAACAAACCTTCACCGAGATAATCTCCACCGGCTCTGCCGGCACATCATCATAATGGCTTTTGTGGCCGGTTTTCACCGCCGCGATTTTATCCACCGCGTCAAGACCTTCCGTCAACTTACCGAATACCGCATAACCAATCTTGTCCGGCTGCGGGCCGCGATAATCGAGAAAATCATTGTCCGCATGATTGATAAAAAATTGACTTGTCGCGCTGTCCGGGTCGTTGGTCCGGGCCATCGCTATCGTCCCCCGTTTATTCTTCAGCCCGTTGGACGCTTCATTGACTATCGGCTCGTTGCAGGCCTTGTTTTGCAAATCCTTGGTCATCCCTCCGCCCTGAATCATAAATCCCTTGATTACCCGGTGAAATATCGTCCCGTCGTAATAGCCATCTTTCACGTATTCCAGAAAATTCTTCACTGTTATCGGCGCCGCCCCGGCGTCAAGCTCTATCGTTATATCCCCCAGCGTCGTCTGCATTTTCACTTTCGTATTAGCCATCGCGATACCTTTCTGTCATAGTGGTTAATTCCAAAATTTTGCGAATTATAGACATACCAATCTCTCTTGTCCACGATTTTCCTCACCCCCCATACGTCAACCCGACCGAGTGCGAGGGGCCTGTTGAAGCTGATGCTGGCCAACCACGCCGAGAAACAATGGAAATGGAATGGCAGACCCTACACCTGCAAACCCGGACAATTGATCACCTCTGCAAATTCGCCGGCTAAAAAATGCGGTCCGTTCACCATCACTGTAACAGTTGACGATGGTTTCAATGACCCGCCGTCCTATAGCGTTCAGCATAATTTTACGATAGATGCCTGCCAGACCTTACTTAACCTCCGCGGCTTGTCGTGTTGCGATGGGTACATACCCTGCCTCCAGCCCCGGCGGCGGTGTTACAATCAGGGCAGGATCAATATTCGCCAGTTTTCCAAGGGTCGGCGGCGACAGGTAATTGCGATCTTTCGTCCAGTTTCGGTGGAGTTTTTCCACCCGTTTCTGCAGGGCATCCCGCTCTAAAGCCGTCAGGTCGGCATTGAGCAAAGCAGGTTGATCGGCGAATCGATACCAGTAGTAGGTCACCACGCTGCCGTCTCCCGGATGCGCCTGGAATGGACCCGCGACAGGGCCGGGCTGCTTCCAGCAACTCTGAGGATCATCCGGAGTGACGTAGGGCTCAGAAGGCCTCTCGGCGGGCCGACTGAAGCGAACCTCGGCTAGTCCTGTTTCGGCCGGAACGTCTTTGGACGACACCACAACCCATTGCGGCTTCTTTCCATCTTCATCGACCAGGCGATAGTATTCGGGCAATATCACCAGCGAGCCATTTTTTGTATCTTTTTTCATAACCAGTTGGTTGTTCCACCGGTACCCGAAGGTGTTTGGATCAGGCGCCATGGGAGTAGCAAAAGAACTCCAGGCCAGCGACACCCTTTCTTTCTGTGCGACGGAAGGCGTATATATCTTCCAGGTGGCTCCCCCTTGTCCCGGGAAAGTATGTACAACCGATCCCAAGGGGTCGATAGTGCCGCTTGCCGCAGGGCCGCCCTTAAACCAGGCTTGCACGGCATCCCAAAGTGCCTTCTTTTTGTAAGAAGTCACGCGGTGTACAACCACTGAATCGCCCATGGGCCCTCGTGGAAACGCGGTGGGAGCGATTCGGGCGTAGGTATTCCCTTTGGCGTCAACCGATTGAACACTGGGGATATATTGGGTTTCCATCTGCAAGGCCCTGTTGGGCTGTGATGGACGAGTATCCAGAAACATTCCAGCCAAACAAGGATCGTCCACTGATGGGTGAGACCAGAAATAGGGGGTAAAAAAAGCAACCGGGCCTTTGAAATTGCCCGTGTTTAAAAACAAGGTCCAGCAGTTGTTTCCGGTGGGAATGTTCTTGCCGGCCGTGGAGGACTTGGCCTCCGTCAACGGAAGCGTCAGATAGCCGTAGCCGAACAGTTCACCACAGGTGCCTCGCTTCAGATTCAGACCATCGGGAGGCCATAGCAGCCAGGGACTGATCTGCGCAATACCATAATTGCCTTTTGGTTCATCCCAATTCCTTCCTTTACCAGCTCCTGGGCCATTCGCCCATGCACTGAAATTCAGGGCCACACCCCCCATAATGAATTTCGGTGTCTCCGTGGCAAATCGTGTGTCGTGCCACCATCCCAGCCCGCCCTCAATATCGGAATACAGTTTTTCGGTAACCGGAACGTCATACTGTGCGTGCATCCAAGTTCCAAACAAGCCTGTCTGAAAACGATTACCTGGATATTCAGCCAATAGAGGCCATGCCGCTACATACAAAGAAAATCCTGCGTCGTAAGATTCCGGTACTTTCTCGTTAGGCACAATCAGATAGCCGGCCGTCTCCGCGTTCTGTATTCGATTCGAGCCGCCCATCAGGGGCGGTACGGGAAAGACACATACGGTCGCCAGATATGAAATGATCAGTATGAAGATGCTTTTTTGCAGCTTAAGCGAAGATAACCGACAGCCCTCTGTTTTTAACATATTAATCCATCCTTTTCGCTCTTTTCATCTCGGCCAAACGGCAGCGGCCGCAACCGGTTATTTAATACCTTCTCAAGCTTGCTGAGGATATAACTTAACAGCATGGTTGTCGCCGTGCCTATCACGATAAGCCAGTTCCATGCCAGGTCAATCCGGCCGAATTTTTTCAACAGCAGCAGAGTCATCATGGCAACAGTGCTGATGATCATGGCGGCGATATTGGCATAGTTCGCCTTTGTCTTTGTCAGTATGCCCAGCAGAAATACCCCGAGCGTAGCGCCGCCCGTCACGGAGAATATCTCGAATGCAAACCAGAGTATATTCTGGACCGGGGCGCATGCCAGTGCAATCAGTGCCAGTATCAGGCCGAAAACAACAATCGCCAGGCGGGATACCAGAAGATAGTGCCTTTCCCCGGCCCCGGCGCGGATGACGGGACGGTAAATATCACATACAAACGACGATGCCAGCGATGCCAGCGGTGAATCGATGCTGGCCAGAATGATCGCCGACAGCAAAAGCCCTTTAAGCCCGGCCGGCAGAAAATTCGTGATAAATTGTGACATCACTTCTTTGGCCTGCCCCAGCACCGCGATGTCGGGGTGCTGCCGGTAGAAGATAAACAGGCCGGTGCCGATGGCAAGGTAGATACACAGCACGGGCAGCCCCAGAATGATGGTCATAAAGATCGTTTCCTGACTTTTTTTGTGTGTCTGGACGGTGAGCAGCCGCTGCGCCATCTCCTGATCGGTACCGAAGACAGCAAGGCCGATGAAGAAACCATTTGCAGCGACCGCCCAGAATGTCGCGGGATTATTCAGTTCGAAGCGGAAGTCGAACAGGCTCAACCGGCCCGCATCGACGGCAATTTGTACGGCCGACCCAAAAGGTCCTTCGACCCGATAGATGAGGTACGCCAGCAGAACCGCGCCTGCGGCGATGATCATCATGGCCTGATAAGCACCGGCCCAGACGACGGCTTTAATGCCCCCAAATGCGATAAAAATGATGCTGACGACACTAAACAGCAGCACGGCAAAACCAAGCGACCACCCCATAATCACGGCGACTCCCATGCACGCGGCATACAGGCGGACGCCCGCGGCGATAAGACGGGTGATAAAGAAAAAAATGGAGCCTGCGTATTGTGTCTGGGGGCCAAAACGGTCCCGGAGATATTCATAGATGCTGGTGCAGTTGTATTTGTAAAACACCGGGATAAAGAGAAAACACACCGCGATGCGGGCGGCGGCCAGGCCGATGAAGAATTGCAGATATTGCCAGTTCTCGCTGTATGCCGTCGCAGGAACTCCGATGAGGGTCAGAGCGCTGATTTCGGTGGCGACAAAAGATAAAGATGCGACAATAGGAAAAACTTTCCGTGAACCAAGAAAAAAATCATTGGTATTTTCTTCCCTCCGGCCAAACGCCCAGGAAAGGACAAAAAGCATGGCCACGGCGACAGCAACGATAGCCATATCCGCGCCGTTTATGGCCGCAAGTATACAACAGGCCGGGCAAAGGTCGGTCATGGTGCTCTTTCTATTACTTTTCGTAATGAGTCATCGTTCTGCCGGAGAAGTTTCCGCGCGCCGGTAAAGTCCGTATTTCGAAAATACATGACAATGGCCGCCTTGACCCTCCCCCGGGCCCGGCCCAGCAGAACCTCCGCCTTTTTTCGGCTAAGGCCGGTGATCCAGGTGACAATGCGGATGGAACGATCTTTGAGTTTTTCGTTTGTGGCGTTCAGGTCAACCATCAGGTTATCGTACACCTTGCCCAGCTTGATCATCACGGCGGTGGTGATGGTATTGAGAACGAGTTTTGTCGCGGTGCCAGCCTTCATCCGTGTTGAGCCGGTGATTACTTCCGGCCCGACGACGGGATTGATAATAATGTCGGCAGGCAGATGTTTTACCATCTCCGGTGCACAGGTAATGAATACCGTTGCGGCTCCGAGCTTTCTTGCCCGGCTCAGTGCCCCATGTACAAACGGGGTAAGGCCGCAGGCGGCGATACCGATGACGACGTCATTAGCTTTAACTTTTTTCCTTTGGATTGAACGCATCCCGTCTTCGGCATGGTCTTCGGCGCCTTCAATAGAGCGAACCAGTGCTCGGCGTCCGCCAGCAATGATGCCCTGCACCAGCGTCGGCCTCACGCCAAACGTCGGCGGACATTCGGACGCATCCAGAACGCCAAGCCTGCCGCTGGTACCCGCACCCACATAAAACAATCGTCCGCCTTTTTTAAATCTCTTAACGATGACATCGACGGCCGCCGCAATCGCCTTGCGCTCTTTCGCCACCGCCGGCGCGACAATCATATCCTCGGTATTGATAACCTCTACGATTTGCAGAGTGGATAGCCGGTCTATATTCCTGCTTTTGCAGTTTCTTTTTTCCGTGGTCAGAGTGGCTCTGTCTTTTTTCATTATACCTGAACTATCTTTCCTAAAATGACCGGCCTTTGACCACCCGTTGCGGCAGGTACGCTGCCGGGGACGCCTTTGACCGCTGCCCATGCCAATATCGCAAAAGAAACGGCTTCTTTTGCATCAGGGTCAATGCCAAAATCGCCGGTGGTAAGAATTTCAGTTTTGTCAAGCCGTTCACGCAGCATCTTTATCAATGTTTTATTTTTCGCTCCGCCCCCGCAGAGGATAACTTGCTCCGGCATCTTCGGCAGAAACCGGCGGTAAGCATCGGCGATTGTCACTGCGGTAAAGTCTGTTGCCGTCGCCACGATATCTTCATTGCAAACGTGATGGGTGACAGCATATTTGTAAATATCACGGCTGTACCGGAGACCGAATTCCTCCCGGCCGGTCGTCTTGGGAGGCCGACGGTTAAAATATGGATGATTGAGCATTTTGCTCAGCATCACCCGGCTCACAGTCCCTTTGGCGGCAAATGCTCCATTGCGGTCGTAACGTTTTTTGCCGCCAGAGATAAGATTGATAAGACCATCGATAATCATATTGCCTGGCCCCGTATCAAAGGCAATAATTTTGTCCGGCGACGACGAGGCGGGCAGATACGTCACGTTTGCAATGCCGCCGATATTCTGAACCGCGCGAGTGATACGCTTGTCCGCAAACAGAATATAATCCGCAAACGGAACCAGCGGAGCGCCCTGCCCCCCCACCGCCATATCGGCGGGTCGAAAGTCCGCGACGGTGGTGATGCCCGTCCGTTGTGCGATGACCGCCGGCTCGCCAATCTGGAGCGTTGAACGAACCAGACGCTTTGCATAGCGCCCGCTCGATGGATTGTGGTAAATGGTCTGGCCGTGAGAGCCGATTAAATCAATCGTTTTCAGTGAAATTCCGGAAGAGTCGCAAAGTTTGATTACAGCGTCCGCGAAAATATCCCCCAGAACAAAATTATAATGACAGATTTCGTCAACCGTGGAAGTCGCTGGGTCAAATAAGCTGAAAATCGCCTTGCGGATTGTCGCTGAATAGGGGTACATCGCAAAAGCAGCCAGCCGGGTCGAGCGGTTGTCGATATCAACTATGGCGACATCGACTCCGTCGGCGCTGGTACCGGACATAAGCCCAGCCACGCGAAGACGCTTTTTCGCCGATAAATCGAGTATGGTTCCATGTCTCGCCATATTCAAATTTCCGTTTCGCAAATCCTTTTACGCTTCATTTCGTGAAATTAGAAAAAAAACGCATGAATTGTCAAGGAAATAAAGACAAGCGGATTCCGCCAGCGCGGATTTTTGGCAGGGTTGGCCTGCAGGGATTCTGTATGACGTTGCCGCCGGTCTTTTCCTAGACGTCGGCTTTAGTGTCCGCAAATAACGGTTTTCGACAAAACTCAAAAAGGCGGCCATCATCACCCGCCTTTTTTTATTCTCTGTCCATAAAACAAATCAGCCGCGGGCCAGTTTGGCGAATTCGTCAATCAGGGCTTTGGTATGTTTGCCGCATTTGCCAGAACCGATGGTCTGGCCGTCAAATTCAACGATAGGTACGATGTCTTTGGTCGTCACGGCCATAACCAATTCTTCACAAGCCACAGCCTGCGCAGGCGTCAGATTTTCTTCCACGATGGACAGTCCGCAGTTTTTGGCGATTTTGACCACCATCGACCGCGTAATCGACGGCAGAATCTCCGACCCGAGCGGATGCGTAATCAGCGTCTTGCGTTTGGCATCGACGGCGAAAAACGCACTGCCCGAACCTTCGGTGATATTGCCGGCGTCATTGACCAGAATCGCCTCATAACAGCCCTTTTTTTCGGCGACCATTTTGGCCATCACGTTGGGCAGCAGATTCAACGATTTGATATCGCACCGCTTCCACCGCAGGTCAGGATGCGTGCAGACTTTGATGCCATGCTCTTTTTCTTCAGGATGGCTCTTGAGCGGATTGACCGTCAGGAAGAAATTGGGCTTGAGGCCTTTGGCCGGGAGATGATTGCGAGGCTCCGAGCCGCGGGTGACGTGAAAATAACACCGAGCGTTGTCGAACCCGGCCTTTTCAAACGCGGCGACGACTTTACGCCGAATCTCCTGAACATCCACGCCTTCAATCCAGATTTCCTTCAGGCTCCGGCTAAACCGCTCCAGATGCTCATCGAGGGCAAAAATCCGCCCGCCATAGCTGCGAAGCACTTCATAAACGCCATCGCCAAAAAAAATCCCGCGGTCCTGATAAACCGGGGCCAGTTGGGCCATCGGAATCATATCGTCGTTGACAATCGCCATTTCCATAATTTCGGGTATTCTCCTAAAAATACAGACACAACAAGTCCTTATTCCTGCCAAATGACATAAGAGTATTTCGTCAAAACAGGGCAAAATCCAAAAAAATAAGCAAAATGGAACGTTTTGCTGAAATTTTACGCCGGCTCCAAAATTTTTCTTTACAAAGCCACTTTAACTACTACAATAGCGAATCTTTATAGTCGAATTGAATGCAATGGCAAAATAAATCTCAGGAGTTTTTGATGTACGCAGTTATAGAACAAGGCGGCAAGCAGTTTAAGGTCTCCGAGGGAGACGTAATCAATATCGAGTTGACCGAGGTCGCACCCGACGCCAAGACGATTGAATTGAACAAGGTTTTGTTCGTCAGCGACGGCCAGAGTATCAAGGTTGGCACGCCCTACTTAGACGGCGCCAAGGTGATTGCCAGCTTTAAGGTTTCCGCGGCGGATTCCGTGGTCAGCGGCCCTAAACTGTATCCGCAGACGTTTCGCCGGCGTAAAAACAGCGGCAAGAAAATCGGCCATCGGCAGAAATACCTGCAAATCACTATCGACAGCATCGAAGCTTAAGCAGATAAAAAAACTTCGACTTAAAAATCAAAACGCCCGGAACATCTCCGGGCGTTTTTTTGTTTTTCGGAAGTCGCAAAAACATCAATCCCTTTTTGCAGGTTTCCTGAAAATAAAAATAGTCAACAGGACGCCCAGAATAATCAGATACAAACAGATATTCTGCGAAATAGTCCCGCCCCTGTAAATCGCCCACCATGCGTATTCAAACGGATTGTCGTCACGCAGATATTCAATCAGAAATCGCATTACACCGTAAGCCCAAAGCAGCGTCGCCACAATCAGGCCGGGGCGATGACTGGCATACTTTCGCCAAAACAGATATGCCGCGACGGCCAGCAAAAACGCGCTGACGCTGGATATAATCTGCGTTGGCAGAACCTTCAAACAGCGATATGGGCCTGTGGTCACAAGCTGTTTTTGCGTATCCGTCAGTTTATCAAACGGCTTCAGGGCTGCATCGTATTTATTTTCCGCGGCGGGAATCCAGCTTCCATCCGCGGACAGGTAACCGAAGAAACCATCGTCAATTTTCAAATAGGGTTCTGTGCGATGGCGGGCCAAATCCGGTCGCACCTGACTGTTATAGGCAAATGAATCGTAAGGAAATCGAACGCCGACGGCTGAGTCGGTGACTTTGCCGTGACAGCAGCCGTTGAGGAGACAGCCGATTCGGCCAAATCCAAGGCCAATCATTAAACCAATGGCCAGAATATCCATATACTCCCACGTCGGCTGTCTTTTATGCCTCAGATAAAGCACTAAAAAAACGATGACCAGAACTACGCCGCCCAGAAACTCCAGCCCCCCCTGCCAGACGGCAAAGACGGAAAAGAAATTGTCTATGAACTGGCGGCGATGATGAAACACATAAAACATCCGCGCCCCCAGAATGCCCACCAGCAGCGAATACAAAGCCGCATTGGTGACTTGCTCCGGTTTGCAGCCGGACTGCTTGGCTATCCGCCCCATCACAAATACCGCGGCTAAAAACCCGACGACCATCATCATGCCGTAGCTTTTGACGGTCAGGTGGATAAAGGGAATCTCAAACAGTTCTGGATGCATAAATTTATTCCAGCATTTGATAGCGATTATTTTCGTCGCACATCAGCACCTTGGGCTTATGCGTCTTGAGTTCCTCAGGGCTGTAATAGCCGAAATTTATAATGATGACGATATCGCCCGGCTCGAAACGTCTGGCCGCAGCGCCGAGGATGATAATGTCCCGGCTGCCGGGGGGCGCGGGAACAACATACGTTTCCACCCGCTGCCCGTTGGAGACATTGGCCACCAGTACTTCTTCATACACATTAATCCCGGCGGCTTTGAGCATATCCGAATCAATCGCAATCGAGCCGGGGTAATCGACTTTCGTCTGGGTCACCCGGCCGCGATGAATCTTCCCTTTTAACGCCTTCAAAAACATTGTTTTTCTCTGCAAACTTTAAATTGTTGGTTATCAATTGATTATATCTGAAACCGCGGCGGATTCAAGAAAATAAGCATATTGTCAATCAGCCGGGTCGTCCCCACCCGGCAGGCCAGTGCGACGAGGGCATCGGCCGTCAGCGACGTCATCGGCTGGAGCGTTTGGGCATCCACGATGCTGATATATTCCACCTGCACACCGGCTGTCGTAATCACCTGATTTATTTGCGCAATTAATTGGCTCGTTGAAATTATCCCTTGTTCAACCATCTTTCTGCAGCCGCACAGCGCCTGATACAGACAAACGGCTTGTTTACGCTGTTCGGACGATAAATAGCGATTCCGGCTGCTCATCGCCAGCCCATCCCGCTCACGCACCGTCGGACAGACAATAATTTCCATCGGAAAATTCAGGTCCGTAACCATCCGGCAAATCACTGCGGCCTGCTGGGCGTCTTTCTGCCCGAAATAAACCCTATCCGGCTGCACAATATGAAACAACTTCGCGCAAACCGTAGCCACGCCCTGAAAATGTCCTGGCCGGGACGCACCGCAAAGCCCTTTCGTCATTTGTTCCACATCCACCCAGGTTAAATTCCTTTGCGGATACATTTCCTCGGCCAAGGGAGCAAAAATACAATCGACCCCTAGCGATTCGCATAGTCGGGTATCCGTATCGAGCGTTCGCGGGTACTTGTTGAAATCTTCGGTCGGGCCAAACTGCGTCGGGTTGACAAAGATACTGACTACCACAAAGCTACAATCGGCACGGGCTTTTTGAATCAGCGAGCCGTGGCCGGCGTGCAAGGCCCCCATCGTCGGCACAAGACCGATGATCTTGCCCTGCCTGCGAGCCGCAGCGACAGCATCCCGTACTTCTTTTATGGTTTTCAACAACTGCATCGTATTTTTTCCGCCTCCGGCAGATAATAACGAATTTGGGCCGCGAGTTTTTGTACCTGCTCATCCGTCAGGCACGCCGCAGCCGGGATTCGAATCACCGGACAGACTTTCCAGTCTGCGTAGAGCCTATTATACCAGTCCTGCTGGTGTTTGAGAAACCCCGATTGGATGCCTTGTTCGTATCTGCGGTTTCGCTGATGAATCCGCTCTAAGCAATGCTGTGTCGTGTCATCGATACAGACGATCAGCACGGGCGAAACGACTTTTTTCCTTTGTTCCGCGAATATTTTTTCATATTCCCGCAGAGCATCCAGCTCCAGCCAGTTTTGGGCGTACATCAGGGCCTTGTCAAAGACATAATCGCTCAGATAGACCCGGTCGGGCCTAAGTGTTTCGCGCGACAACTGGCGGACGCTGCTGGAAAGAAAATACAATTCCGAATCGAGAGCCAGTTCCTTTTGCCCAGCATAAACATCCGCCAGGTAGGGGTTTTTGTCATAGTCCTCAAAAATACCCTCGGCCGAAAGGTATTTTAACAGGCCGCTGGTCAGTGTGGTTTTACCGACGCCGATAGGCCCGGCAATTGAAATCAACATCGACATTGCATCGTCAATTCCGAAATTGCAGCCATTCAATCGTCCGTACAGTTCGGAAAAACTCACCTTCAGCAAAGGATGTAAACTATCCGGACAAAGTTCACACAGACCCGACAGAACGAAACTCCGCAGATGGAGCTGTTTGTGCGGTACAGACAAGGTCGGCTGCTCGATAATGCTGTCACCGTACAACAGTAAATCAAGGTCGATGGTGCGCGGCCCCCATTTTTTCGTCCGCACCCGTCCCAATTGATTTTCGATGCGCTGTAATCGCGATAAAAACTCCGTTGGCGGCAGCATTGTTTCCACTTCCGCCACGGCATTCAGATATTTCGGCTGCGGATACGGCGACAAAGCTTCGGTTTCAATGATATGGCTGGTGCGCAGGAGCCGCACGCCATCCGTCCGCGACATCGCCTCCAGGGCCGATTGGATAATCCCATTTCGGTCGTCCTGATTGGACCCAAGGCCTATATAAGCAATTGTTTGATTCGACATAAAAATTATTAAATCCGAAACTCGAAATCCGAAGCACGAAACAAATCGAAAATACAAACAGCAAAGTTCAAAACATAATTTGTTTTGATTATTTGAATTTCATACATTCGAATTTGTTTCGAATTTCGATATTCGGATTTCGACTTTTCTGTTTACAGATTTGCAATTCTGTCCATCGCTTCTTTGACCCGTTCTGGCTGGTTAAAGGCGCTGAGACGCAAGTAGCCTTCGCCGGCGGCGCCGAAGCCTGCGCCGGGCGTGCAGACCACGTTGGCCTTCTGCAATAACAGGTCAAAAAATTCCCACGAACCGACATTATTCGGCGTTTTAACCCAGACATACGGCGCGTTGCAGCCGCCATAAACTTTATAGCCCAGTTCTGTCAGCGATTTGACCATTAACGCTGCGTTCTCCATATATAAATCAATGATGCGGCGAACCTGCTGCTTGCCCTGAGGCGTATAAACCGCCGTCGTCCCGATCTGCGTCACATAGCTGACTCCGTTGAACTTTGTGCAGTGCCGACGGTTCCAGAGCGGGGCCACTTCCACTGCCTTGCCGTCTTTGGTATAAGCTTTTAATGATTTAGGTACAACCGTAAACGCACAGCGAATGCCTGTAAAGCCGGCGGTCTTGGAATAACTGCGAAATTCAATCGCCACATCCTTTGCGCCGTCGATTTCATAAATTGTATGCGGCAGTTTGGGGTCACGAATATAGGCCTCATACGCCGCGTCAAACAGAATCAATGATTTGTGCTGTTTGGCGTAATCAACCCAGACCTTTAGTTGTTCTTTGGTCGCCACCGCGCCGGTGGGATTGTTGGGATAGCAGAGGTAAAGGATATCCACCTTTTCCTTCGGCAGCGCGGGGACGAAATTATTTTGGGCGGTACAGGGCAAATACACGATTTTTGCATACCGGCTGTTAGCATCGCAGTCGCCGGTACGGCCGGCCATCACGTTGGTATCCACATAGACCGGATAGACCGGGTCGGTCACGGCAATAATGTTATCCAGGCCGAAAATTTCCTGGATATTGCCCGTATCGCATTTGGCGCCATCGCTGATAAAAATTTCATCCGTGTCGATTTTCACGCCGCGTGAGGCATAATCATTTTCGACAATGACCTTGCGAAGAAATTCATAGCCCTGTTCCGGTCCATAGCCGTGAAATGTATCCCGGCGGCCCATCTGGTCCACCGCCTCATGCATCGCCTTAATCACCGCGTCAGGCAGCGGCTCGGTCACGTCGCCGATACCGAGGCGAATAATCCGCGCTGCGGGATTGGCCTTGGCAAATGCCGCCACGCGACGACCGATTTCGGGAAACAGATAGCCCGCTTTAAGTTTCAGAAAATTCTCATTAATCGTAATCATTGCTTTTCAAGCTTTCATTTATAAATGTGTACGCACATAATTGACCGCATTATTAAAAATAGTCATTCCGTCGGGTGTTCCGTCTTTTTGCTTCAGCCGGGTCCAGCGGGGATGCTGCGTCCACCGTACAAACCGTTCCGGATGCGGCATCATCCCCATCACCCGCCCCGTCGAATCCGTCAGCGCGGCAATATCATCCGTTGATCCGTTGGGGTTAATCGGAAACGCCCCCGGCTTGCCGTTTTCATCGACATAACGAAACGCCACGTGCCCGCCGACTTTGATGCGTTCTAGCGTCTCGGCGTCTCTGGTCACAATTTTGCCCTCGCCATGCGCAACGGGCACATACAATCTGCGATTGGGGTCAACGAATACGCACCGCGTCGTCCCAGGCTGCAAATACACCCAGCGGTCTTCATATTTACCGCTGTCGTTGTCGGTCAGCGTCGCGGGCATATTATTCATGTCCGGCGTCGCCCTGCCGTCCAAATCAGGAAGCAAGCCCGTCTTAATCAGCACCTGAAAACCGTTGCAGATACCGAGAATGAGCTTGCCCTGCTCGACAAACCGGTGCAGCGGCTCGGTCAGATGATGCACGACCTGGTTAGCCAGAATTTTTCCGGCGGCCACGTCGTCGCCATAACTGAACCCTCCGGGAAAAACCAGAATCTGGAAATTATTCAGCATCGTTGGGTTTTCGATAAGCCGGTTAATATGAATCCGTTCTGCGGCGGCGCCGGCCGATTGCAGAGTATATTCTGTTTCCACGTCGCAATTGACGCCCGCCGCCCGCAACACTAACGCTTTTACTTGTTCCATAATAAATTTCTCTGGCCCGAAAGGCCAATCCTTAATTTTACCTTTTTCCTTTTACCTTTTTACTTTTCGTTACCATGCTAATGGCTTTTGCCATGCGTTCTTGAGTGTTTGAATATCGCAATCCACCACCACCGCCTGATTTTTGTCCTTAATCACCAGCCGGCCGCTTTGCGTGATTTTTCCAAGCTGGCCAAACGGCAAATCCGCCATCAGCGACGCAAACGCATGGAAATTCTGCGGCGACACTTCCACAATGTACCGACTGTTGGATTCACTGAACAGCATTGCATCCGTTCGAACACAGTCTTTGGATACGGGCAATCCCCGCAGGTCGGCTTCGATGCCCAGCCCGCCGGCAAATGCCATTTCCGCCAGCGCCACAGCCAGCCCGCCTTCGGAACAATCATGACAGCTTCGCACCAGCCCCTTGATAATAGCCTCGTGCATTTTTTTCGCCGTCCGCGCGGCCCGTTTCAAATCCACCTTCGGCACGTTGGCTCCCAGGTGGCCGCGGATGCGGTAATAATGCGAGCCGCCCAGTTCGTCGCCGGTCAGGCCGACAATAAACAGCAGGCTGCCCGCTTCTTTGGCGTCCATCGTCACGCAGCGTTTGACGTCATCGACAATACCCATCGCGCTGATCAGCAGCGTCGCGGGAATGGAAATCACCGTGCCGTCCTCGCAGACAAATTCGTTGTTGAGCGAATCCTTGCCGGAGATAAACGGCGCGTCAAATCCCATCGCCCCGTCATAACAGGCCTGCGCTGCGCGAACCAGCGAGCCGAATGTCGTCGGGCGAGTGCAGTTGCCCCAGCAGAAATTATCCAATAGCGCAATCCGGTCCGGCCGGGCGCCCACGCAAATCAAATTGCGAATCGCCTCGTCGATACCCGACAGCGCCATCCAGTACGGGTCGATTTCGCCGTAGCAGGGATTCATTCCGCAGGCAATCGCCAGCCCCTTGTCGCTGTGGTGCAGCGGACGAATGACCGCCGCGTCCGACGGCCCGTCGTTGACGACACCCGTCAGCGGCTTAATCACGCTGGCGCCCTGCACTTCGTGGTCGTACTGGCGGATGACCCATTCCTTACTGGCGACGTTATAGCTGGATAAAATCGCCAGCACATCATCGTTATGATTTTCTTTATTCACGGCCGCCGGATCCGACAGCTTCGGCGCGTTCCACACGGCCTTGCGGGAGTATTTCGAAAGACCTTCATGCAGAAATTCCATCTCCAGCCGGCCCACTTCGGTGCCGTTATAACGCAGCACAAGCTGGCGGTCGTCCGTGAACTGGCCAATGACTGTCGCCTCGACATCTTCGGATGCAAACAAGGCCAGGATTTCGTCAACCTTATCAGGCCCGACGGCGATAACCATCCGCTCCTGCGCTTCGCTGATCCAGATTTCCGTATAATTGAGCCCCGCGTATTTGAGCGGCACTTTTTCCAAATCGACGACGGCGCCGAGCTTTTCGCCCATTTCGCCGACGGCGCTGGAAAGCCCGCCCGCCCCGCAGTCAGTAATCGCATTGTAAAGATTTTTGTCCCGTGCCGTCAGCATCACGTCGAGCATTTTCTTTTCGGTGATGGCATTCCCAATCTGCACGGCATGGGAGAAAATATCCTCATGCTCGTGTGTCATCTCGCCGCTGGAAAACGTCGCGCCGTGAATGCCGTCGCGTCCGGTGCGCCCGCCGACAACGACGACATAATCGCCCGTCCGTGCGTGCTTGAAGCATTTGTCTCGCGGAATCAGGCCGATATTGCCGCAGAAGACCAGTGGATTAGCGATATAACGGTCGTCGAAATAAATCGCACCGTTGACGGTCGGAATACCCATCCGGTTGCCGTAATCGCGTACGCCGGAGACGACGCCTTTCATAATCCGACGGGGATGCAGCACGCCCTTCGGCACCTCGGACAGCTTCATATCCGGCCGGGCAAAACAGAAAATATCCGTATTGGCCACGGGTTTGGCGCCCATTCCCGTACCCATCGGGTCACGGATAACGCCGCCGATACCGGTCGCCGCACCGCCGTAAGGGTCCAGCGCGGAAGGATGATTATGCGTCTCGACCTTGAAACAGACGGCCGTGTCATTTTCAAATTCAATCACGCCGGCATTGTCGGCAAAAACCGATATGCACCAGTCCTTGTTCAAATCCTGCGTCGCCTTGAAAACAGTCTCTTTGAGAAGATTATTGAAATGAATGGCCTTTCCGTCACATTCCATATCAACGGCGCTTCGAAATGTTTTATGGCCGCAATGCTCGCTCCACGTTTGTGCCAGCGATTCGAGTTCGATATCCGTCGGCTCGCGTCCGATGCGTTTAAAATAATCCTGAATCGTCCGCATCTCCGTCAAGTTCAGGAATAAATCTTTCCGCTTGCTCAACTGCGTCAACTGCTCATCGTTCAAATCCCGAACCGGGATATGTGTCAGGCTGAATTCATAAGGTTTTGTATGCGCGCTGGGCGGCTCGGCGTCGCTGCCGCAGATGACGGTTTCGATACAGTCATTGGCCAGCGCCCGCCGGCTGATGGTCTGCATCTCATCCGGGCTGATGTTGCCCAGCAGGACATATTTGCGGGCGGTGCGGACACTTTGCACGTTGGCCGCGCCCATATCCTTCATCGCCGCCAGAACCGATTCCGCCACAGGGTCGGTCACGCCGCTCTTGAGATGGACTTCCACCAGCGTCGCCTGCGACGGCCCTACCGGCACACTCGAACGCCCGATGAAATAATCCTGGCACACCGGGTCGGCCAGCAATTCCCTCGCCACACGCCCGGCAAACGCCTCGTCAAAATCCGCCTCAATCAGGTACACCCGAGCGAAGAACACGTTTTCGACCGACGTAATCGCCAGTTCACGGATACTGCCCAGCATCGCTTTGCCATAAACATCCGGAAAGCCTTTCTTGCTGGTAATCTCAATTCGCCACTGTCTCACGTTTCATCCTTATAAAAACTTTTCCGCCGAAGGCGGATTCCTTAATTTTGACTTTTGCCTTTTGATCTTTAATTTTTTTAACAGTCCGGTATCTTATCCAGAATTACTCAAAAAGTGAAGTGTTTTCGCTCTGTTTCATCGAAGATTTTCAAAACTGCAACCCCGATGGAACAAGAACCTTTGGTGTTCTTCCGAAATATGACTTGATTGTTGCCACTTTAAGTATAACTCACCAATACCCGGGCGGCCGTTTCGGGGCTGATGAGCTTTTTACTCAGCAGTTCGTTGACCGAATCGAGCATGGTGCACATCCCGGCCTTTCGGCCCGTATCAATCACGGTTCGCAGATGATAGCCGCCCTTATGACGGATAATATTCTTCACTCCGCTGGTCGAAGTCATAATCTCACAGGCCACACGCTGCCCACCGCCGACCAGCGGCAGCAGTTCCTGATGAATTACACCCTGGAGCGTCTCGGCCAGCAGAAAGCGCATCGTATTTTCGCTTTCCTCCGGGGCATAACTCAGCAGCCGTTCAATCATCTTGTCAATCGAAATCACGTGCAGCGTCGAAAGCACCAGAATCCCCGTCTCCGCCGCCGTCATCGCAATCCGAATCGTTTCAAAATCCCGCATTTCCCCGATGGCAATCACGTCCGGATCCTGCCGCAGCGCAGCCCGAAGCCCCGATGCAAACGTCTTCGTATCCCGCCCCACCTCACGCTGCCGCACAATCCCCTTTTTGTTCGTATGGATATACTCAATCGGGTCTTCAATCGTCACAATATGCTTTTTGTAATTGGTATTCACAAAATCAATAATCGACGCCATCGTCGTCGTCTTGCCCTGGCTGGTACTGCCGGTAATCAAAATCAAGCCCTTATCTTTCATCGCCAGCGTCTTGACCGTCTCCGGCAAAAACAACTCATCGGGCAATTTCGGCTCTCCCGACAGAATTCGAATCGTCGCCCCCACCGCCCCGTTAAAATAGCCCACGTTGACCCGAAATCGCGCGTCGCCATACGCCAGCATCAGGTCGTAGTCCAACTGCTCCTCGAATATCCGTATCTGCTCAGGCGTCAGCAGTTCATAAGAAAGCTCCCGGCTTTTTTCCGGCGTGAGTCTCTCTTCCGTCACAGGCTTGAGCTTTCGTCCGACGCGCAGTTGCACCGCCGAGCCTGCACAGATGTGAATATCCGTCGCATGCTGACCGATCGCAAAATCAAACAACTGATTGCGATTCTGCATCCTGACTTAATCCTCCATTTTAAATGGGTGCCCTGCCCACGCTTGCGTGGGCAGGCAAGGTTCCGAAGGAGCAACCGAAGATACCCGCATTTCTACCGCCCTCATTTAATAAGACGCAAAAAGATGCACTGTGTTACCGAATTTTACATCAATTCCCGTTTATTGAGTTTGTATTCGATTAAAGTCTGTCGTTTGGCACGGGCCTTTTCGAGCAGCCAGGCAATCCTTCGGGCGTTTTTGGTGTGTACCGCTCCGCGCAGGGCACGAAGCTGCCGGGCTAAACGGTCGATGCCGCGCGTGATATTCCGGCTGTTGGTCAGCAGAATATCCGTCCAAACGTCCGCCGGGCTGGATGCGACGCGGGACGTATCAATAAAGCCCTTGCCGGCGAACTTCATATCCTCAAAATTGCTGGCATTGACTATCGCCGCGGCGGTAATATGCGGCAAATGGCTGATGAAACCGTAAATTTTGTCGTGTTTGACCGGTGTCAGTGTTTCAACCCGGCATCCGAGAGCCGTCCAAAATCCCTTCGTAAATTTCACAGCCTGTTTGTTGGTTTTTGGCGTTTGAGTCAGAATGCAGCGAGCGGCCGCCAGAAGGTCATCCCTCGCATATTCCACGCCCCGCTTTTCCGAGCCGGCAATCGGATGAGATCCCACAAAATAAACGTCCTTGGGCAGATTCTTCTTGGCCCACTTGTGAACACATACTTTAGTAGACCCCACATCCGTCACAACACAGCCGCTTTTCAAAAAAGAGGCGATTTGCCGGAAATATCCTTTAAAAGTCATTACCGGCGTGGCCAATATCACCATATCCGCATCACGAACTGCCTCCTCAAGCGTCTCGGCGATATGATTTGCGGTGTTGAGCCGACGAGCTTTTTTCCGCGTGGAATCCCGATGACTGAACCCCACAATTAAAACTTTCGGAAAGGCACGCATCGCCGCCATTGTCACGCTGGCACCCAAAAGACCCATTCCAATCACACAGACTTTATTTAACCCTTTTATATTAAGCATCTTAAGAAATTCTCCTATGGAGACCTCACTTTCCAGGAAAGTACACCCAATAAGCCGATAAGTCAATTTTTTTCTTTCTTTTGCCCTGCGCTATTGTTATATTATGCTGATATGGTGATTGGTTTACGGAGAAACCGTATCTTTAATCATTCTGTTTCATCCGTAGGATGGACAGAATTTTTTTTATGTTCAAGCGTATTAAGGATATAATACCGGCTTATGCCTGCTATAGATACAAAACCAACGGCCGCACCAATGGCCACAGTCTATTTGCAGTTTGAAGACCAGGTCGCCCAGCTCGACCGGCAGATAGAAGACCTGCGCAAACAGGACCAGTCCCTCCAGGGTCCCAATGCCGCTGAGATTCGCCGGCTCCAGAAAGAGCAGACGAAACTCCTGCAGGAACTCTACTCCAACCTGAGCGCCTGGCAGACGGTACAGGTTTCGCGCCACCCTCAGAGACCCCTGCTCAACGATTACCTGAGTCTGCTGTTCAAAGACATCCGCCACCTTCACGGCGACCGCAACTTCGGCGATGATAAAGCCATTGTCACGGCGCTGGGACAAATCGGCCGGGAAAAAGTCATGATCATCGGCCACAACAAAGGCAAAGACATCAAAGAAAAAATCGCCTGCAACTTCGGCTGCGCCAATCCCGAAGGCTATCGCAAGGCACTGGCCAAAATGAAACTGGCCGAGAAATTCGGCCTGCCCATCATCACATTGATTGATACGCCCGGCGCCTATCCCGGCATCGGGGCAGAGGAACGCGGGCAATCTCAGGCCATCGCCGTCAATCTGATGGAAATGTCGCGGCTGCGCGTCCCTATTATTTGCGTCGTCATCGGCGAAGGCGGCTCCGGCGGCGCGCTCGGTATCGGCGTCGGCGACAGACTCGCGATGCTCCAGTATTCGTATTATTCGGTCATCTCGCCCGAAGGCTGTGCCGCCATCCTCTGGCACGACGGTTCACAGGCTCCCCGTGCGGCCGAGGCCTTGAAGCTGACCGCTAAGGATTTGCAAAACCTCAAACTCATTGATACGGTGATTGCCGAACCTCTCGGTGGAGCGCATCGCAACGTTCACGACACAATTTATAACGTCGAACAGTTTCTGCTGAAATCGCTGGCGGAATTAAAACGAATCAAAATCGACGCCCTGATGGAAAAGCGGTATCAGAAGATTCGTTCCTTCGGCTCCGGCTGCGTCGAAATTTCCAGATTGAAACCCAAAACGACGGACATATCCATCCCCAAAAAGCTGTCGGCCAAAGCAGAAATCGAACAGGCCGAGGAAACACCCGTCGAAACGCCGGTGGAAAGCTAAAATTTTCCCCAAAAATCAGCCCCATCCGGCATATTCTATCAGTTTTTCTCGATCATCTGAATTAGATATGCCCTGTAGAAAACCTGTGTTTTTAGACCCCGAAGGGGCGACAGAATTTGAGCTTTTCTACAGAGCAAATTAGATAAGCTTGTTTTTCTATGCGAAAACGGGTATAGTAAGATATTCTTATGTCGCCCGGACGACAATGAGCGGGGTGTAGCTCAGTTTGGATAGAGCGCCTGGTTTGGGACCAGGAGGCCGCTGGTTCGAATCCAGTCACCCCGACTTTTTGAGCGTAGGCCATTTGCTGCCATTTGATGCATATCGCCTATCGCTATGGCCAGACATTAAAATGGGACCCGGCAAACTGCACGTTCCGTGACAGCGGCAATGAATTAAAATGGCTCCAGGGTGAACGACGCGATTATAAAGCAAAAGCCAATATAACAGGATAAACAATCAGAGGATATTTATGAACCGAAGACATTTTCTTGAACTGGCGGGGTTTGGGGCAGCGGGCTTTGTGCTGCCCGGCTGCGTATCGGCGGGTAAAAACACATCTTCATCCGCAGACCAACAATTTCCCAACATCGTCTATATCCTCGCAGACGACCTGGGTTACGGCGACGTTTCCTGTCTGAATGCAGGCTCAAAAATCAAAACCCCGAATATCGACCGCATCGCCAAACAGGGAATGATTTTCACCGATGCGCATTCAGGTTCGGCCGTCTGCACTCCGACACGATACGGCATACTTACAGGCAGATACTGCTGGCGAAGTAAACTCAAATCCGGTGTGCTCTGGGGCTACAGCCCGCCCCTGATACCCCAGCAGCGTCTTACTGTCGCGTCTATGCTTAAACAAAAAGGCTATCACACCGCCTGCGTCGGCAAATGGCACCTCGGCTGGGACTGGTCCAAAAAAACAGATGTTCCTTTCGGCGACAGACCAGGCCCAAAGGATGACCAGATTGTCGATTTTACCAAACCTATCACTAACGGCCCTAAAACGCGCGGCTTTGATTATTACTTCGGCATCAGCGCATCGCTGGATATGGAGCCGTATGTGTATGTCGAAAACGACAGACCCACCGCCCTGCCGGACCGGACTATGCCCGCAGGGAAGGATAAAAAACTCTGCCGCTCAGGGCCCGCGGCGTCGGATTTTGATATCAACCAGGTTCTGCCCAAACTCACTGAAAAGGCTGTGGACTATATCAATCTCAGGGCAACACAAAAAGATACACCCTTCTTTCTGTATTTTCCGCTGACCGCTCCGCATACACCCATTTTGCCGACAAAACCGTTTCAGGGTAAAAGCGGCACAAATGAATACGGCGATTTTGTTACACAGGTCGATTGGACGGTCGGACAAGTCATGAAGGCGCTGACTGAAAACGGCCTCGAAAAAAACACCTTGATTATTTTTACCAGCGACAACGGCTGTTCGCCGAATGCGAATTTCAAAGAGTTGGCGCAATTTGGGCATAATCCCAGCTATGTTTTCCGGGGACACAAGACCGACATCTTCGACGGGGGACACCGCATCCCGTTTGTCGCCCGCTGGCCCGGAAAAATCAAACCGGCGTCCGTCTGCGACCAGACTATCTGTCTTGCCGACCTGATGGCCACCACCGCGCAAATCACAGGTTTTGATTTGCCCGACAACGCAGGCGAGGACAGCGTAAGCATCCTTGCCGCAATGACCGGTACAGCAAAAACGCCGCTGCGCGAGGCGGTCGTACATCATTCGGGTATCGGCTCGTTCGCAATCCGACAGGGAAAATGGAAGCTGATTCTCTGCCCGGATTCGGGCGGCGGGAGCGATCCCAAACCGGGCTCCAAGCAGGCCCAAAACCTGCCGGCCGTGCAGCTTTACGATTTAACCAGCGACATCAGTGAAAAACAGAACCTGTACCGCGAACACCCCGACGTCGTTAATAAACTCACCGAACTCCTTGAAGAGTACGTTAACAGGGGACGAAGCACTCCAGGCAAGCCCCAACAGAACGACAGTCCCGTCACAATCATCAGAAAATCCTAATGTTTTGGAAACATAAGAAATGCGTTATTCAAATGCCGCTGCCGCCATAACCGGCGTCCCGAAAAAGGGTCCGCATTTTTATTGCTCCGCCCCGTGGTCGGAGGCTATACTACCACTATGCTAAAAACGATGACATGCTGGCTTATCTTTGTGTGTATGACAATGTTGGCCTTTGGCGGGGACTGGGCCGGATTTCGCGGCCCGAACCAGAACGGCTCTGCGGATGAAACCCGCCTGCCGGCCGTACTGAGCATCTCCAAAAACTTGGCGTGGTCTGTCGCCCTGCCCGGCGAATCCTCGGCCACGCCGATTATCAGCAAAGGCCACATCTTCCTCAGTTCAACCCAAAAAGGCGGCAAAGACCTGCTGGCCCTGTGCCTCGACGCCACTTCCGGCAAAATCCTTTGGCAAAAGATACTCACCACCGCGGAACGCAATCCGCCGCGAAATACGATGACCTCTTCATCGCCTGCCGCCGACGGTCAGCGCATCGTCTTTCTCTATACCGACGGCACTTGCACGGCTCTCGATTATGGCGGCAGCGTCCTCTGGTCCAAAAAACTGTCCGAGAAGTTCGGCCCATTCTCGAACAAATTCGGCTACAGCTCAAGCCCCCTGATCTACGACGGCAGGGTTTATATCCCCCTGATCCGAAGAGAAACGCCCTGGTCGCCCGTGACCAGCGACAAACCCCTGGATTCATACCTGATTGCGCTGGATATCCAAACCAGCGACATGCTTTTTGCCTCCGTTCGCATCCCCCGTACGACGGGTGAAGCCATGGATTCCTATGTCACGCCGGTGTTGGCGGAATTGAACGGGCAAAAGCAGATTCTGCTGGCTGGGGCAAACTGCCTCACGGCACACAGCCCCGCCGACGGCCGGACGCTCTGGGAATTTGAATATGGTCAATCCGATGACACTCGCGGCCGTACGATCAGCAGTCCCGTCTGCGACGGCACGCAGGTGTATTATACCGTCCCCCGCGGGGCTTTTACGATAGCGGTCAGGCCGGACAAGCCTGGACGATTAGGCCCCGAATGCAGGCGCTGGCTGTTTGACCAGACCGGACCCGACTGTGCCAATCCGCTGCTGTACAAGGGACTGTTGTATCTCATCGACGACAGCGGCGAGAAAACGATGTATTGCATCAATCCGGGAGATGGGCAGTTGATATGGAAGGATAAGCTCCCGGCCAAAGACCCGATTTTCGCATCCCCCACGGCCGCCGATGACAAAATTTATATTCTCGATGAAAGCGGCAAGGTCATGGTCGTCGCGGCGGGCGGACGGAAGATGGAAATGCTTTCGATGCTGGAACTGGGAGGCAAGCCCGCGTATTCCACCATCGCCATCGCCAATGGATGCTTGTTTGTCCGAACGGCAGAAAAACTCTACTGTTTCCGGGAAGGCAAATAAAGAAGCCGTGGACTTTTTTTGGGAACAACATATGGAAAGGATTACCGAATGACTTTAACTGCCTCAAAACGTGTGTTTCTGCTGTTGCTGCTTATGCTGATCTATTTAACACCGCAGGTTTTATCTGCCCCACGGGAACACTGGACCGCTTCGAGCAATGTTATCTGGAACAGTCCCAGCCAAAACGCGGCCGGGTCGATGCCGCTGGGCAACGGCGAACTTGGCATCAATCTCTGGGTCGAGGAAAACGGAGACCTGCTGTTCTATCTGAGCCGCAATGATTCCTACAGTGAGATTTCACAGATGTGCAAAGTGGGCAAGGTTCGCATCTCGCTGTCGCCCAATCCATTTGCCGCGGGAAACTCGTTTAACCAGATGCTGTCTTTGAAAGATGGAACCTGTTTCATCACGGCAGGACCCGAGAAGGCTCAGGTCCGTTTGGAAATTTTCGTGGATGCGGCAAATCCCGTTGTTCATGTGAGCGGGCAATCGGATGTGCCTGTGGCCGTCCGGGTCCAGGTGGATAGCTGGCGTCAATCCCGTCAGAAAGTTTCCGACAGCGGCACGGCACGGACCTTAGGGAAGGCTCCTTTTGAATTATGGCAGGACGCGGATACGTTTGTGGAGGGCTTGACGGATGCGTTGGCGTGGTATCACCGCAATGAAACTTCTCTGGCATTCGAAGAAACGGTCAAAGTCCAGTCCCTGGAGTCGATTCGCAAAAGCATGCATGATCCGCTGCTGCATCGTACCTTTGGCGGATGGGTTACCGGCGATGGATTCAAGCGGATCGACACCCGCACCCTCGAAACGCCGAAGCCGCTGCGGTGTTTTTCGCTGCGTGTTGCCAGTCCATGCGAAATAACCCCTACGGCCCAAAAATGGCTGACCCTGGCTGAGAATGCGGCCCACAAGTCATCGGACGCAAAAGCAGCTCAATCTCGCACGGCCAAAGTATGGCATGAGTTCTGGGACCGGTCCTGGGTGGTGTGTGATGTGAAAAACAAAACCGATTCGGCCGACGTCCTGTGCGCAACGGGCAGTACCCGTCACAGCCTGTTTGGCGAGGACAAGGGACTTGCTCCGGAAGCCCTGCAAATGACCGTCGGTCGGGCCCATACGCTGCAGCGATATATGCAGGCTTGTGCCGGTCGGGGCTTATTTCCCATCAAGTTCAATGGCAGCATTTTTACCGTGGAACCCTCGGCTATGGGCAAGGGTGATAATCCGGATTGGCGACGGTGGGGCGACTGTCACTGGTGGCAGAATGTCCGCATGCCCTATCATGCGATGCTGGCCGCCGGTGATTTTGACTTGATGCATCCGCTTTTTAATACATTTGAGGCCATCCGGCCTTTTGCCGAAGCGAGGGCTCAACTTTATCACCATGTACAGGGCTGCTATTTTGCCGAAACGATGACCGTCTGGGGAACCTATGCCAATCAGGATTATGGGTGGGATCGAACGGGTCGCGAACCCAATTATGTGAAGTGCATGTATTGGCGGTATGCATGGAACCAGGGCCTGGAACTGACATCCCTGATGCTGGATTATTACGATTATACTCAAGATAGCAACTTTCTTAAAACAAGACTTTTACCAATGGCCCAGTCCGTGCTGAAGTATTTTGACAGCCGGTTTGCAAAGGATACGGACGGCCGTATTATTCTCAATCCGACCCAGGCGGTGGAGACTTACTGGTATGATGTGGTCAATGATACGCCCTGCGCGGCGGGATTAAATGAAATTGCGTTCCGTTTATGTGCGCTGCCCGCAAAGCTGGTGACAAAAGAACAGCAGGTATTTTTTAATCATATGAAGGCGGCCGCTCCGGTTATTCCTTTTGAAAGCGTGGAGCATGAGGGCAAAACGCTGCGCCGTATTGCGGTCGCACAGAAATACAATCCCAAACGTTCCAACGTGGAAAATCCGGAATTATTTCCAATCTGGCCATTCAAAATTTATGGGCTGGGAAAACCGATGCTGGAAGAGGCGCGTAATACGTATCTTCTGCGCAGCAGCCACAACGAAATAGGATGGGGATATGACAGCAATGCCGCGGCGGTCCTGGGCCTGACCGATGAGGCTGCACGTATGCTCAAAGTCAAGATACTCAATTCGCGTAATGGATACCGCTGGCCTGCAACCTGGGGTCCCAATTACGACTGGCTGCCGGACCAATGTCACGGAGGCAACCTGATGAATACGGTTCACCTGATGCTGTTGCAGGGCAATGGTGACCGGATTCTTCTCTTGCCGGCCTGGCCGAAGGAGTGGGATGTGAGTTTTAAACTTCATGCTCCGCGTAATACTACGGTTGAATGTGTCTATCGGGCGGGCAAGATCGAGAAACTGGTGGTTACGCCCAAAGAGCGATTGAAAGATATTGATTCACCCTCAATTCAACTTACGGAAGTTGTGCCCTCCAATCTCTAAGCAGATGACAGGGAAACAAAGAGGGTCAGACATGCTCTGTAGAAAACCTGTGTTTTGGAACCCCGAAGGGGTCAAATAAAATAGCCGGGGGTGGAAACCCCCGGAAAGAATGGCTTCCTACTCTTTTTTGAGCCCCGGAGGGGCGGCACATGTTCAGCTTTTCTATTGAGCAGGTCAGACACGGAATCGCTGAGTTCCAATGACCGAGGATACCCTAAAAGCCAGACTCAAACGCATCCCAATTAACCCCCTGCTCTGTTGACTTCACATAACATCTGATATATCATTATCTTATAAACGGCAGTGCCATTCGTGTCTGTCCCTTTAATTCTCCTGCCAGTGGTATCGAGTCCATAAATTTCTACATCAGCTTTTTTGAACAGTTATAATTCCCTGGATGGAAAAGGACTTAAGTCGCTGCAATAAATGTTATAAAGTTATTGGTATTTACCGTAAAAGTGTTTGATGTCTCTACGAAGATATTTCTTTATTTTTCCGGGGGAATGACCAAATATATTTTTGAATACGCGGCAAAAATAGTAATTGCTTGAAAATCCGGACTGCATGGCGGCCTGTTTAATAGACACATCTTTTTCGCAAAGTAGATTAAAAGCACAAATGACGCGTTCCCGGTTTATAAATCGAGAGGGTGTAATACCCAATTCCTTTTTAAACAGATAATTGATGTGTTCGGGCGTATACCCTATATGATTGGCAATATCCTGCCGGTTAATAGGCTTGGTTATGTTGGCTCGAACATAATCCACCATTTTCTGGAGATTATGCGACATCCCATCCAAAAGGCGTGATGAACATTTCTGAATCACCTGAAGCCAGATGAGCCGGACTGTGGTATTCACAATATCTGCGTGAAATTTACTGTATGTGGCAAAGGTCTGAGCAGCCTGTTCAAAAAGCATGCGTATATAATCAAAGTTTTCTGCTGTCACACAGCGTTTCAAGACGCAGTCCAGTTGATTGATCAGACATGACTGGCCGTTCATATCCAGCAGGTCAAAATGAGCACAGATATGAATACCGTCCGGCGATCCTTTCTTGCAGACAAAAAGATGCTCTTTATCCGGTTCAATCGTGACAATATCACCCGGATTGGCAATAACAATGCCATTTTCATCAATATAATGAAAAATCCCTTCGATAATTAAAATCATCTCTAAATCAGAGATTTTTCGGGGACCCCATGTCGTTCCAACAGGAGTTTTCAGGTATCGGCAATGCCGAACTCGTGGACAGGTTTTTGACATCTCAATCATTCGATTGAATTCTTATTTTAGTGCTATATCCTGCTATTGTTGTCCATTGTATTAAAAAGTGATTTCGCATATATTTCAATAGGATTTTTCAAAAAACCAAGATATTAGCGTAATATCGACGATTTTAATTGATAAAATGCATATTTTTATGTTGATTGAATATGCTCATTCAGGTTATGAAAAATCTCATTTTTGTTAAAAACAAGTATGATGGTTGCCAATATCGCATGATGGATACGATTGACCAAAATACCAGCAGTCGCTATCGATGGATCATTCTATTTCTGGTCTTTCTAATGACGATGAATAACTATGCGAACAGGATCGTGTTGGGTGTCACTTCTAATGAGATTCGGGATGCACTTTCGCTGGACAAAATTCAGTATGGGTACGTCGTAACTGCCTTTAGTATTGCTTATACAATCGGATTTTTATTTATTGGTAAAATTATCGACCGGCTTGGGACAAAACTGGGATATCTACTGTCTCTAATATGCTGGTCGCTGGTCGGGGCATGTACGGGGACCAGTGTGGGAGTCTATTCTCTGGGGGCCTGGCAGTCAATGCTGGGAATTACCGAAAGCGGGAATTTTCCGGCGGCCATCAAAGCGGTCGCGGAATGGTTTGAACCCAGGCAGCGTGCGTTGGCGACGGCTTTATTTAACAGCGGCCCTCATATTGCATTGGTTTTAGGCCCACCGGCTATTGCCTTACTGACCTTATCGGTTGGATGGCGATGGACGTTTGGAATTATCGGCCTGATCGGTTTGCCTTTGGCTGTGCTCTGGCAATATTTCTATAAAACACCTAACGATGTAAAGCCGTTCTCAAATTCAGGGGATGTAAATAGTAAAGTAACTGCCGTTCGATGGGGTGACATTATTAAACAAAAAAATACCTGGGGGATTATGGTGGGCAAGTTTTGCACAGATCCGGTTTGGTGGTTTTATATCTTCTGGCTGCCGTCATTTCTCAATGACCGATATGGTTTCAATATTAAACAGATTGGCTGGGCGATGCCCGTTATTTATGGATTGGCGATTCTCTTGGCAAATATGGCCGGCTGGTACGCCGGACACCTGATTGGAAAAGGGTGGAGCAATTTTAAGGCACGGAAGTGGGTGATGCTGATATGTGCGGCATTCCTGCCGATTACAGTACTGAGTGCTTTTACGCCTTATCCATGGGTTGTGATTCTTTTGGTTGCATTGGCTGCCGGAGCGCACAGCGGCTGGTCAGCGAATATTTTCACACTGGTTTCTGACTGTTTTCCAACATGTTCAGTTGCCTCAGTAACTGGTTTGGCGGGTTTTGCCGGAGGGGTGGGCGGTATCATTCTGTCATCCCTTGCCCCCGGTTTTATTATTACTTATTTCGGATATGTCCCGATATTTATTATGATGGCCTGTTTGCATCCGCTGGCCTTTATTGTGATTCATTTAACCATTAAAAAACAAGAAATGGAGCAATCAGAAAATACTTTAATCGTGTAAATTCTGCGGCTATCCTTTGGGAATACTATTCATGTCAAGCAAAGAAATGACCAGCCGTCAACGTGTTGAAGCGGCGTTAAACCGCCAGCCGACTGACCGTGTGCCGATTGATTTCGGAGGGTCGCGCATTACGGGCGTTGCTTCGATTGCCTATCGCCGTTTAATTGAGAGTCTTGGTATCGAAGAAGAGGTTCACCTCTCGGATATCAAGCAGCAACTGGCCTTGCCATCCCTTGATGTCATCAATCGCATGGGCGGTGATGTCGTTTTATTAAATCGACTGGGGCCAACAACCGGAATGCCGTTCTTATACATTGACCGGTGGAAACAGGGGCAAATGACCGATGGTTCCGCTTGCCTGGTACCGGAAAACTATGAAGTGAACGTCATGGATAACGGCACCGCGCAAGTTCTGTGGCAGGGAAAGGTGTTTGCCCATCGTCCTGCAGGCTCCCTGTACTTTGACGTGTGCGAAGCTCCTTTGAAGGATGCCGATACCTGTACGGATATTGATGCATATGTTTTTCCTGATGCATGGAGTGAACGTGAAGAAACATTTCTGAAAGATCAAATCCAGAAACTTTATTATGGGACAGACAAGGCGTTATTTGCCGGCCTGCCTTTGATGAATCAGTCCTTTTATGAGATTGGAGCTGTTCTATTCGGCTATGAACAGTTCATGATGAACCTGATGCTCAAGCGGGATATGGTGGAGCATTGGCTGGATCGGAAATTGGAACATGATCTGGAGATTCTTGGAAAGTATCTTGCAATTGCAGGGCCGTATATTTCGGTGATTCAAATGAATGACGATTTTGGCGCCCAGGACGCCCTGCAGATTCCACCTAATCTGTATCGTGAGATATTCAAGCCCCGTCAGAAAAAATGGGTCGAATTTGTCAAGACACGCACCAATGCCAAGGTTTTCATTCACTGTGATGGTGCAATTGAAGAACTGCTGCCGGATTTCATTGAGATTGGAATCGACATCTTGAATCCACTGCAAACTTCAGCAAGAGGGATGGAGCCTGAAAAGATAAAGAAAAAATATGGTAAAGATCTATGCTTTTGGGGCGGCGGTGTCGAGACTCAGACAACCCTGCCGTTTGGAAGCATTGAAGATATTCGGCGAGAGGTACAACAGCGAATTAAACTTCTCAGTCAGGGAGGCGGTTATGTATTTGGCACGATACATAACATTCAGGCCGACATCTCGCCGGAAAAAATCAGGGCCGTATTTGAAACGGCATTAACTTGTCAAACAGAATCGAGTTCTTTATGATAACCAGACATAAGCAACGTGACGTTTTAAGCCAGCAATTAATTTTAGGAGATAGAATATGAACCGGAGAGATTTTTTGAAAAGTTCAGCAGTCGCTGCAAGCAGTTCGATGATGTTCAGCATCGTACCTTCTACAGTCTTGGGCGGTCAGGCTCCGAGCAACAGGATTACCATTGGCATGATCGGCACTGGACGACAGGCCATTTCAGCAAACCTGAATTCAGGATTCTTAAAACTTAATAATTGCCAGGTTGTGGCCGTTAACGATGTCGATTCTTGGCGCATGCAGCAGGCCAAAGATGCGATAAACAGTGCCTATTCAAAGAATGGTAAATCCTATGACGGCGTGAAATGCTATGATGACTACCGCGATCTGGTCAAGGACAAGGCCATTGATGCCGTGATGATATCAACGCCAGATCACTGGCATGCTCCGGCGACGATTGCCGCGGCGCTTGAAGGCAAACATGTTTCTATGGAAAAAGCATTTTCAATCGCCCCTATGCATGCCAAGGCGGTGGTTGAAGCCGTAAAGGCCAAAGGCGTAGCCAACCGGCTTGACAGCGAGTTCCGTTCCAATCGGCACTTAAACCGGGCAGTTGAGATAGTACACAATGGTGTCTTGGGAAAGTTGACTGAGGTTGTCGTGGGCGTTCCTTCCGAACTGAATGGAAGTGCGGTCGGTCCTCAGAAAACGATGGACGTTCCCAAAGAACTCAACTACGACATGTGGCTTGGCCCTGCCTTTCCTGCGCCCTATACCATGCAGCGTGTTCACGAGCCAAAGACGATCAAAACCCGTCCCGGATGGCTCAGAATTGAGGATTATTGCAATGGCATGATTACCAACTGGGGCGCACACCTGAATGATATTGCACTGTGGGGCATGCAAAAGGAACATGAACTCCCCGTTTCAGTCAAAGGCGCCGGCACTTTTGATAAAGGGCTGTGGAACACAATCAATAGTTTTGAAATTTCTTACACCTATGCTGATGGTCTTGCACTTAAATATAAGACCGAAGCGCCTTATGTTATTTTTAAAGGTGAAAAGGGATGGCTCAAAGCTCTATACCCAGAAACTCTTACTGCCAGTGATGAGTCTATTTTAAAATATGAACCCGGGCCGAACGATGTATCCTACAAAGACACCCTGTCTGACAAGGCCGATTTTTTACGAGGTATTGAAACAGGAAAGCCGGCATTAGAGCCTCTCGAAGTCGGATATAATGTGTATCTGCTGACCATGATGGGTCTGATTGCAATCAAGCAGGACACCGAACTTTCCTGGGATCAAAAAACCCAACGATTTGTTGACAACAATGCTGCCAATGCCATGCTGACGCGGCCGTTCAGAGAAAAATGGCTTGATAAGAATGTGGTTGACTGGATGAATAAATATCAGGACATTTATCTGTAATACGGGATTCATCCGAATAGATGATATTTATTGAATGAAAGGATATGTTATGAAGTATTGTACAATTATTTCTTTACTGTTTCTTTTGCTTGTGATGCCTTCTGCGGCAGACAAAACCAAGTCCAAAGAACTCGATAACGTCTTTTATTGTTTTAATAACGCAGTCAGACTACTGCCCAATGCCCCTGAAGGATTCGATGCCCAGGCTGCCCTCGTAAAGAAAATCGGCTATGACGGCCTGGCAGGAGAAGGTGGAAATAAATACTATCAATGGCGCAAGGCAATGGACAAGGTTGCTCTTGCGATGCCGGAGATTTATATTCGGATGGGTATCGGTCAAGACGGCAAGGCCATATATGACGGCGAATTAAAAAGTATTATCAGAGACTCGAAAGATCGGAACCTGCTTATCACATTTGTTTTGTATAATGACCTGAAAATCGAGGACAGGCATAAAGTCGATCAGATATTTATTGAAGCCATTCAGGATTTAGCCGATTATTGCAACCCCTTTAACGTCAAAATCGCTATTTACCCCCATGCCGCTTTATATTGTGAAACCGTGTCCCAATCCGTATCACTGGCCAGGGCAATCAACCGCAGAAATGTCGGAGCGATCTTCAATCTTTGCCACTATCTGAAAGTGGAAGGACAGCAGGGTTGGAAGGAAAGCATCCAAAACGCTCTTCCTTATTTTTTCATGGTGTCGATATGTGGAGCTGAAACCGGGGATACACAAAAAATGGGATGGGATAAGCTGATTCAACCGCTGGGCGAAGGCGCATTTGATACCTATGCATTGATTAAATATCTCAAAGATAATGGTTATGAGGGACCTTTTGGGCTTCAATGCTACAATATTATGCAGGACTGTGATAAAGTGCTCACAAAATCCATGAGTACCTGGAAATCCTATCAAGAACGATACCGCCAAGAAAATCACTAAAAAGGACTTATGGCAATCAATAGGACAAACCGAGGGATAGATAAACAGGGGACGTGACAGTAACTTGTTAATTTAACGAAAACAAGAATTAGCCTTTTTTTCTTTCCTTCTTTTTCAGCCATTTTTCGGGATTGAAGCGGCGGCCTTTGCGTTCTTCAATCAGCGGCTCGGCCGGTGCCACAAACAACTGCCGGCCGGGCACATTGACCGACACAATCCGCACCTTCATCGGCTGGCCGAGGTGAATACTCTTGCCGGAATGCCGGCCCACGACGGCCTGCGCCTTCTCCACAAACCGCCACTCATCCATCCCCAAATCCCCCGGCTCAATCAGCCCCTCAATCCCGAATTTCAGACACTGCACAAACACGCCAAAATTCGTCAGCCCCGACACCACGCAATTCATCTCGTCGCCGACCTTTTTGCTGAGCATCTGCAATATCAGCACCGTCTTGAGTTCATTTTCCGCGCCGTCGGCCTGGTTTTCCGTAAAACTGATATGCTGGCCGATTTCAATCAAATCCGCTTCCGGCAGCACTTCCTCCAGGCCGATTTTACTCAATTTCCCTTTGGCGTAGCAATCCATCAGCCGGTGAATCATCAAATCCGCATACCGTCGAATTGGACTTGTAAAATGGCAATAATGCCGGCTGGCCAGCGCGAAATGCCCGATGTTCAAAGGCGAGTACTCCGCCCGCTGCATACTCCGCAGCACATGCATATTCACCGCGTGCGACAGCGGCGTATCCTTCACCGCCGCCAGCAAATCCTGAATCGCTGCCCGGTCTAAATGTCGCGGCACCTTAATCCCGCATAACTTGACGAACCGGCTGATATTTTTTGTGCTTACCGCATCTGGGTCGGGATGAATCCGCCGCATAAACGGCACGCCGAACCGGTCCAGCGCCGAAGCCACCGCGTCGTTGGCTTCCACCATAAACATCTCGATCATCGTATGCGGATAACAGTTATCGGCCGGGTGCGCATCAATAACCCGCCCGGCCTTGTCAAATACCAATTCCGTCTCGGGCAAATCCAGATGAATCATCCCGTTCTTTTCACGACGCCGCTCAATCGCCCGTGCCAAAATCTCCATATCCTTCAATAGCGCCACCACCTCGCCGGCGAATCCTGCCGCCTTGCCCTTGAGAATATCATCCGCCTGCTCGTATGTCAGTCGCGCCCGCGAACAAATAATACTGTTGGCAAATTCCGTCCCCAGAATATTACCCTGCATGTCGTATGTGATATACGCCGTCTTGGCGAAGCGTTTTTGTTCCGGCTGCAAACTGCATATCCCATTGCTCAGCACCTCCGGCAGCATCGGGATCACCTTACCCGGCAGATACACGCTGTTGCCGCGCTGCTGCGCTTCCTTATCCAGCGGCGAATGCATCGGAATAAATGCCGACACATCGGCGATATGCACCCCCAGAATCCAGTTGCCGTCCTTGTTCTTTCGCAGACTAATGGCGTCGTCAAAGTCCTTGGCGTCCGGCGGGTCTATCGTGATAATCACTTCCTGAGAAATGTCGTCCCGGTCTTTCGATGCGTCAGGATTATAGCCCTCCGCCGCCTCGCGGGCCTGCTGTCGGCACTCCTCCGGAAAATCGTACGGCAAATCATATTGTGCGATAATCGAATTGATTTCCGTTTCATAATTGCCCGCACGTCCCAACACCTGCACAATCGCCCCCTGTGCGGCCATATCACTGCGCTTCGGATAACTGACAACCTCGACAATTACTTTATCATTCGGCCGTGCCTGGCTCGACGTCGCGTCCTGAATCTGAATCGATGGAAAATACCCTTTCCCCTCCGGCACAACATACCATCCACCGCCTTTGTCCTGCTGCAGAAGACCCACGAACCGGCCGCTGCCGCGCTCGATAATTTCAGTAACGACCCCCGAATACCGCATCTGGCCGCGAAAGTTCTTCTTGACTACCCGTGCTGCCACAATATCGCCGTTCATCGCCCCAGCCGTCTCATCTGGCGGCACAAACAAATCCCCATGAGCGTTCCGCTCCAGCGGCACGATAAATCCAAAACCCCGCTCATTGGCCCGAAACGTCCCGATGACCCCGTTGCTCATCGCCGGCAGCGTAATAGTCTTGTCCACCCCAATAAGAATCTGTCCCTGCTGGCGCAGAGACTGAACCGCCGACTGAAAATTCGAGTATTCCGACGGCCCGTACCCCATCGCCTCAGCCAGCTTCGCCTGGCTCAGCGGGCGATAATCCCGCCGGCACAGCACTCGCAAAATTTGTTTCTTTATCAACTCCATTCTAAATTCTAAATCCGGCTGAAAAGGTTATCCTTTACCTTTTTCCGTTTGCCTTAAAAAAAAAGCGTCCGGCCGATAATTATTTCGACCTGGACGCATGGGGTTGTTCACGCCTTTTCCTTACGCAGCCGAACTGCCCTTGGCTTTCAGGCTGTTAAGCCTTTTGGCCAGCCGCGACTTGATGCGCGATGCCGTATTTTTGTGCATCGTGCTGGTAGAGGCCGCCTGGTCCAGCTTTTTAACCAGCAGTTTATACTCGGCCTGCGCCTTTTCTATGTTGCTGTCGTCAATGACCGTCAGAAAACGCTTGGTAGAGGTCTTCAATACGCTCTTGCGGGCGCGGTTCAGCGTTCTGTGTTTGGCGTTCTGACGAATACGTTTCTTGGCGGATAACGAATGAGCCACGTTTGTCTCCTGTTCCTTTTAGTTATTTAATTACATTCCTCACAAGAGGATATTTACTATTTCTCGACAAGACGGGTCTTTTGCCCGGAATAAGAATCAGGCATTATCACCCGGATTACGCAATTTGTCAATACGCTGGCTGACGTCTTTATAAGAAAAGTCCGTTTGTGCCAGCTTGCGGTAGATTTCCAGTGCCTTGGCCGTCTGATTGCTTGATTCGTAAGCCCTTGCCAGATTGTATCTTATGTCTTTTGCAACGGCGCCATCCTGGGCCGGGCATTCTTTCAGGGCCTCGCTGAAAATATCAATTGCGTCCTCAAACCAGCCCTTCAGCAGAAAACAAAGCCCCATTTTATCCATTGCGGCCGACCGCAGCCGCGGCTCGTTGCGGGCCTCCTGAAACATCGGTATCGCCTGGTCATACTGCTTGGCCTTGATCAGGCATCGCCCGTATTCATACTTGAATCGCATGTCCGTTGGGTAATTTTCCGCGCACTGACGGTAGTAATCCAGTTCCTTCTGGTCCAGCCGGATAAGGAGGACGTTCAATTCCTGCGTCGTTTGCCCCTCGGCGGCTTTGCCGTGCAGCGACTCCTGGATTTGCCGAATATGATTGCGAAGCAGCTTGATTTCCAGCTCGAACAGTTTTCGGCGAAAAGTAAAATCTTTTGTCTTTTCGTAGGATTGGTTCAGCAGCGCATCCGCCTCGGTATAAGCCGGCTCCGTCGACATATCCGCCAGCGCCTCGGCAAGCTGCAGAATATTCGTCGTCGATGTCGGAGCCTGCTGATATTGCCGACGCGCCTCACTCAGCGAACGCTGCTTGGCATTGTCACTCTTGACCACATTATCCTGTGATTGCAATCGGTCCTGGTACTCCTTGTCGTGCAGCGACTCGCGAAAATTGACGGCCTTGCCGTATTTGCCTTTTTCCATCGTCATATTCGCCGACAAATCCCGCAGTTCGTTCTGCAAGACTTCATCTTGCGGCTTGAGCTGCAAAGCCATCTCGCAGGCTTTCACCGCCTGCGTATAAAACCCCATCTGGCTGTAGCAGTTCTTGAGGAGAACATACGTGGCGAAAGAGGGTTTCACCGCGGCACGATTCGCGTCTGAAATCAATTGGGCGATCCATTCCCCCGTCCGTCGGCATCCCGCCGCAGCGCACGCCTTCAGCATCTTTTCCGCATAACCCAGGTTGTCCGGGTCTTTGGCCAGCAGGTATGCCGCGTTAAGAAGCTGGTCCTGCGGTGTTTTTCCGCCGCTGTGTTTGAGCTGGTCCATCATCGACGGCTTCTTCCCGCCTTTGCCCTGGCGAATCAGCGCCAGCTTCCGCAGCGGCGCATGCCCGTCCTCAAGCGCATCCGGAAACAGCTGCAGCCCCTGCATATACAGGTCGATGGCGTAGTCAAAATTGTCCGTCGCCGCCACCTCTTCGGCCCGGCCGAAAATAGCCCGCGCCTTTTCAAGCCCCGCATCCATTATGTCATCGTGATGCTCGTTAATACCTCTGCCCTCTCATACCTCTAAAAATCGTCACATTTCCGAAAGAATAGGGTGGCACGGTCAAGCGTCAGCTTGGCCGTAGGAAAAACGAATTAAGCATTAAAGATGTTATTTTATCGGTTTTTGGACAATCTTGTCAACAATAAAAGCTTGTCCAATTACCCCGAATATGCTATAAGACCCCTTTACTTTTATGGAAAGGGAAAAAACTTATGCTGTCAGCTATCGCCAAAAGTGACCCACAGGTCTATGAATTGATTGTCGCCGAAAAACTGCGACAGGAAAACTGCATCCGCCTCATTCCGTCGGAAAATTACGTCTCGCAGGCGGTCATGGATGCCACAGGCTCCTGCTTTACCAACAAATACGCCGAAGGTTACCCCGGCAAACGCTACTACGAAGGCCAGCAGTTCACCGATCAGGCCGAGAACCTTGCCATCGAAAGGGCCAAAAAAGTCTTTTCCGCCGACGGCGCCAATGTCCAGCCGCACTCCGGCTCATTTGCCAATATGGCCGCCTATTGCGCCCTGGCCGCTCCCGGCGACACCATTATGGGCCTGGCCCTGCCCCACGGCGGACACCTCACCCATGGCTGGAAGGTCAGCTACACCGGCAAATTCTTTAAATCCGTCCAGTACGAACTCGACACCGCCACCGGTCGGCTCGACTATAATAAAATCGCCGACCTCGCCAAACAGCATAAACCAAAAATCCTTATCTCCGGCTCCAGCGCCTATCCGCGGGCCATTGATTTCAAGGCCTTCGAAGATATCGCCAAATCCGTCGGCGCCTTCCACGTCTCCGATATGGCCCACATTGCCGGCCTCATCGCAGGCGGCGTTCACATGAGTCCGATTCCCTATTCCGATGTCGTCACGACCACCACCCATAAATCGCTTCGCGGCCCGCGCGGCGGGATGATTCTCTTCAAGGAACAGCACGCCGCCGCCGTCAACAAGGCCGTCTTCCCCGGCCTGCAGGGCGGACCGCATATCCACACAATTTCCGCGCTGGCCGTCTGCATGGGCGAAGCATTGACCCCGGCCTTCAAGACCTACGCCGCGCAAATCGTCGCCAATGCCAAAAGACTTGCCGCCAAACTGATGGAGTACGGCTTCAACCTTGTCAGCGGCGGAACGGATAATCACCTGATGCTCATTGACCTGCGAAATAAGAATCTATCTGGCAAGCCCTTCGCCAAGGCACTGGACAGGGCACATCTCGAATGTAACTATAATTCCGTGCCGGGCGATACAGCCGGGCCGTTTAACCCCAGCGGCCTGCGTCTGGGAACACCGGCCACGACGACGCGCGGAATGAAAGAGCCGCAAATGGAGCTTATCGCGGCATGGATTAAGACCGTCGCAGAAAATATCGACAACGAAGCGGCTATCGACAAGGTCGGCAAAGAAGTTATGGCCCTCTGCAAACAATTCCCTATCAAGGAATCGTTTGTATAATGGACATATTCGTGTCCGGGCGGCTGCCACCGAATAAAATGAGGTGGATGATTTTTAACGTAACCAAAAAAAACATGCCCTGAGTCTATCGAATGGGCGTCCCTGCTTCGGAGTAATTTATATAATGTAGCCGATGCGACTGTAGCGAGATTAAGTAACTGCCACTCGTACCAGGTACCTTTTCAGAGAAAACAAAGATGATCCGCAACGAAAATTGAAATCTGCAAGAACAGTAATGCAATTACGCCATCGCTTTATAATCGCGTCGTTCGCCTTTGAGCCATTTCAGATCCCCTCCGCCGTCACGGAATGTGCAGTTTGCCGGTTCCCATTTTAACGTCTGATGATAGCGATAGGCGATATTCATCAAATGGCAGCAAATCGCCGACCTCGCCCCAATCCCCTCATGCGTGATAGGTTTCTTGCGAGATTTCATACATTCCAGAAAATCGCCAACGTGGCAATCGGAGACCTTGTAGAGGCGAACTTTCGCATCGTTCAAATACTCGCGTTCAACTTTAGCCAGCTTCGATTCGAGAGAGCCGCCGTCTTCGCGTTTTGTAAATCTCGCAATGATTTCGCCGCCCCGGATAAAGCAGAATCGCCCGCGGTTGACCTGAATCTCGCCGTCCGAACCAAACATATCGACGCCAAATCCCTCTTTGTGAATCACTTCAATGCCGTTGGCATAAACTAAGCGTGTTCCGCGTTTGGCGTTTTTGTCCTGAGGAGGGATTACTTCGACCGGACCGCTGTTGTCCATGCCCAGCGCCCATTGCGCGATATCGAGATGATGTGCGCCCCAGTCGCAGACCATGCCTCCCCCGTATTCCTGATAGCTGCGCCAATCGGGAAAGAAATTGTGGATTCCGCGAGGACTGAGTATGGAATTGTACGGCCGCATCGGCGCCGGCCCAATCCAGCGATTCCAATCCAGGCCCGGCTCCATTTTTTCTTCCGGCAGGTCGCAGGGTCTGGCCGGATCTCCAAAACTGCACTCAATCCGGCTGATCTTGCCGATCACTCCGTTGCGCGCCAGCTCGCAGGCCACCCGGAATTCCCACATCGAACGCTGCATGGAGCCTGTTTGCAGGATACGTCCTTGCAAGTCAACTTCCTTCATCACCGCCACGGACTCGGCAATATCATGAGTCAGCGGTTTCTCACAATAGACATCCTTGCCCGCGCGGAGGGCCGCCAGAGTTATTGTCGCATGCCAGTGGTCCGGCGTGGCAACACAGATGGCATCGATATCCTTGCGTGCCAGCATCTCTTCGAAATCAATATAGGTTTTGCAGCCGGCGGTGCCGTATTGCGGGTAGCGGGTATAGAATTCGTTGACGATTCGGGCGCCGTCATTCCGACGGTTGGTGTCAACATCGCAGACCGCCGCCACATAGGACCGCGACATAAAAGGGTCCAGCAGCCCGCGGCTCTGCTTTCCCATACCGATAAACCCCACGGTGATACGGTCGTTTGGCGGTGTCTGTGTCGCCCACAGGGCTGAAGGGATAACAAGCGGCGTAACTGCGGCTGTCTTAAGAAATGTTCTTCGTGTTGTCTTCATATACTTATCCTTGCCATTATTTCCGGTAATGTACGGGTTATCTTGAGAGATCCTCCTGAATCTGTATATCCTTGCTTAGCTATGTCGTCAAGCCTCATTTTTAATAAAATATAAAGAGCCTATCCCCAATAGGCTCTTAAAGCTTCAAAACCGGAAAACGGGGGACAGAGGGCTGTTGAAAAAATGAATGCGGCAGCCGGGACAACCGCGAGATTCTATTATGACGACGGGAGAAATAAAAAACTGCCATCTTTTTCGGATTAACAAAAAAACGCCCCGGATATCTTGCCCGAGGCGTTGGACTCCTTGTTATGATTCCTCAAATTATTTGTCGTTGTTTTTGTCTTTTTCACCGGCGTTACCGATTGATTCCCGGCCTTCTGAGCTTCTATTTGCTGCTGATTCTGCCGTATGCGTTCCTGCATTCCCGTGCGTTTCTTTTCCGATTATTCCATGTATTTTTTGAATTCGGCGTTTTTCTTATCAATCATTTTCTGCAGGGCTTCAACTGTTTTTGGCCCCCGCCGAGCCGCTGATTGAAGAGCGGAAAGGCCGTCGCTTCAATCCCGAAAAATGGCTGAAAAAGAAGCAAAAAAAGGGGTAAATTGCACTTTATTTACCCTAAAATAAAGAAAAATGGCTTAAATTTGGAGGCTATGGCCGGTTTTTTGTTGAAAATTGCGGCCCGGGGGCTATAATCATTCGACCGCTTTTTGGAAATGACGAAATGGGCGGTGTTTTATTTTGTCGAAGTATCGATTTTTGAATCAGGAGAATAAGCGTGGAAAATCATAGTAAGAGTCTTCGTAAGCGTGCCCGCAGGCAGGGCTTTCTTGTCCGTCAGGGCACACATAAAGGCCGGGCCATACATTCGCGCAAGCGTCGTGCCGGCCGCTGTGTAAACATCCGCAAGAGCTTTTCATAAGAAAAAAATCAATCCCTCCGTGCAGTGACAACATTGGGAGCGTTTGCGGGTTCTTTTTGCGATTGTATTTTGCTCATCTTTGAATTATACTGAGTTTTGAACGGGGGGCGAAAGGCTTCGACCGGACAGGTTGACGGTCGGCTGGCGTGTCGAGGATGACGGTTGGCCTCGCTAAATATCCGTCAAAAAATCTAACTGGCAACTACCAGTATAAACTGGCTGCGTAAGTAACGCGGCCCGCACCGGCGGGTTTTTCCTGCGGGCCTGCCGCCTGCGACGAACAGCGGGATAGGCGCTGCGGTTTTTCGTTCCGCCGCGATGACAAAGTTCCACCAACGGGATAGCGAAGCAGACAGCCTGTCATTAGGCGGTTTGTGGGGCGAATCTTAAACTAACGACTACACACGTAGAAGGCCGGTCTGAAATGTCTCGGGACGGGGGTTCGAATCCCCCCGCCTCCATTTTCCATATGTTGTTTATTTATAACGACTTATGGTTTATTTATTTAATGTAAGAGTTAGAGAGTTATTTTGCATTTGCACAGCATTTACTTTTTTGATTGAATACCTACAATAATTATCTAAACTATCATGTCAGTGTATGTGACAATTTCTTTTACTATACTTCATCCACGGAGTTCCTTTGGATATCAAAAACGTTATAGCATTGATCGTGTTATCAATCCTATTTTTGGGATGCAATGGAAACAGAATCAGCATGTGTCCAGCGTCAAGCATAATTTCCTTCCAGCGACAGACATTTCTTCCCTTTTATCATAACAGTTATCTCATGACAAGTAGTTCTTAAGGGGGTGCCCCCATGGGGGCAGGAATCTGGAC
>Ga0194119_10001057_pt1 | contig 51243 bp, 41 predicted proteins | sample TA2MahC100mmetaG_FD_148620 | JGI IMG/M metagenome (GOLD analysis project Ga0194119, IMG submission 148620) | Freshwater microbial communities from Lake Tanganyika, Tanzania - TA2015018 Mahale Deep Cast 100m | ecosystem: Environmental > Aquatic > Freshwater > Lake | place: Tanzania: Lake... | reverse complement strand
GCGGCGGCGCATCGCCCGCCCGGCGTCCGCGCAGACACCACCTTCGACACCGTCTTCGTCGTCACCAACCGGCGGCGCACGCCCAGTGATTTTGCGCGCGAGGCCACCGACTCCCTCTGGTATGGCATTTACGTGGCGCGGCTGGTGGTGTCGCCATCGCGCAATCCGCGGCCCCTCGCGCCCATGCGCGTGACGCGCGCGGATTCGGCGGCGCTCGACGAGGCGGAGTGGCGGACGCGGCTCGCGCTCGCCGTCCGGGACACGACCGCGAGGCGCGCGGCGCTCATCTACGTGCATGGCTACTCGTCGAGCCCCGCCACCGCGCTCGCGCAGGGGATGCAGGTGAAGGCGCGCGGCGGACATGACGGGCCGCTGGTGCTCTTCCTCTGGCCCACCCACGAGTTGTACGTGGTGCCCACGCCGATGAAGGTGTACCGTGACGACGCGCGCGCCGCCGCGCGCAGCGCCCCGGCCTTCGCCCGTGTGATGCGGATGGTGGACTCGACGGCGGGGGGCGCGGTGCTCGTCGCGCACTCGATGGGAAGCCGCGTCGCGCTGGGCGGGATCATCGACGATGCCGACACGCACGCGTATCTCGTCGCCCATCCCCTGCGCGCGATCGGGATCTTCTCGCCCGACGTGAGCGCGACGACGTTCAGCGAGTCATACGCGCCGCACCTTCCGGACATCGCGTACCGCGTGGCGCTGTACGGCGCGTCGCGCGACTACGTGCTCGGCGCGGCGGCGCTGCTCAACCGTGAACGGCGCGCGGCGGGGCTGGTGACGCGCACCGGCCAGTCGATCCACGGCATCGAGCGCGTGGACGAGACGCGCGGCGCCAGGGCCGAGCCGTTTCTGCTCAATGTGGCCGGCCCCGGGCACGCGGTGCGCTGGGCGAGCGCGGCGCTTGCAGACTTCTTTGGTGTCGTGGTGGCGAACGCCGATCCCGAGTGCCGCGCGCGCGTGGGCACGGCCGATGCGGAGGGCGATGGTCGATGGCGTCTGCGCCGCGGTGTGCTCGCCAGCGACTCGTTGATGGCGATGTGCCGGCCGCCGGACGGGCCACGCTGATTATCTCTGAACTGCAACGAGCACCGAGCGCCGCGTCCTACCTCCCCGGCTCGACGATCAGCAGCACTCCTTCCAGCGCCGCCACGTCAACGGTGAGTGAACGCGCGCCAGCGGGCAGTGCGCCGACTTGCTTGCGGCCCGACGCGTCCACGCGCCAGAGCGTTGCCCCACGCGCCGTGCCGTGCCGCGCGGGATCAAGCGTCAGCGTCACGGTGTGCGGCGCGTCATCGATGCTCGCCAGCGCGATCCCCACCTGCCCGTTCGCGGCCCGCCACGCGCCGGTCAGCACCGCCGGCGCGCGCAGCGGCACCTCCGTGGCTCCGCCGCGCCGCGCCGCGTAGATGCTGATACGCGAGCCGGTAAACGCCAACTCCGGCGCGTTCGACACCGGCGGGATCTCAAACGTGCCGTCCTGCAGCCACTCACGATGTGCGTGGCGCAGCTGCGCGAGGCGGCTGAGATAGGCGATCTCGCCGGCGCGCTTCTCGAACTGCTCAGGCAGCAGGTTGGCGATGGTCGGCTGCATCCCCCACACAAACATCCGCGCCTGCTCCATCAGGAACTGCCGACGGTACTTCGCGTCCAGCAGCGTCAGCGCGTTCGCCGGGCGCGTGGAGTCGGGCCACATCTCGTCGTACGGCGGATACGTGAGCGAACCGTACGTGCCGTACGTGATGGCGTGGTGATGGTAGACCGCCTGGAACATCGGCAGCGGCTCCCAGCCGCTCGCCGGATCCGCATATCGCTCCTGGCTCACCTGCAGCGTCAGGAAGGCGTCGAGATCCGGGAGCCAGCTCTCGCCGCCTCCTTCACCCGCGAGCCCCAGCGACGCACCGTTGCGGCGGCGCATGTCGGCGGCGAGCGCGCGGAACCCGTCCATCCAGTAGTGGCCCCCGCCGACGGGATGCCCGTGATCGGGTGACCAGCAGGCCAAGCTCAGCACCGCCTGATCCATATAGATGCCGTCAATGCCGTATTGCTGCACGACGGTATCAGCGATCCCCGCGTACTTGTCGCGCCAGAACTTCGTGGCGATGTCCATCGGCGCGCACGGTGACGGGTCGAACACCATGTACGTCTCGAGCCGCACCTTGCCGTCGCGCTCGCGCACCGCAAAGCGCTCGGCATTCTCGTTCTTCCAGCTCGGCGTCTGCACGCACCAGAGCCGCTGATTCATGTAGACGATGGCGCGCACATCGGCGGCGTGCGCCTTCTTCACCGCGGCCGTGAACGTCGGCACGCCGTCGCGCGGCGGCAGGTAGTCGGGGAACGAGGTGTCGTACGGCCCCGCATGCCACCAGTGCCAGAAGACGCTCACCGGCAGCCCCACCTGCTGGCGGAGTGTGATCGCCGGATCGAGCACATTGGCGGCCCGTCCGCGATTCCAGACCCAGACGCCCGTCTCACGCATCCACTTCGTCGCCGTGCCGCGCGCCACGCGCGACTCGCGCGCCCACGCCTGCCGTTCCCCCCACGCGCGGTACCGCTCAGCGGCGTGCATCCACGTGCCGTGGATGACACCCAGCTTCACCGCGTAGGCCGGCGCGTACCGAGTGGCCTTCGCCGGGTCGGAGAGTTGGTGCCCCACCTCGACGCGCCCGTACCCTTCGCCGTCTCCCGAGAGGATGAACAGCTTGCGATAGGCGAGCGAGTCATCCGCCGCCACGTAGAGCCCCGCGCCGTTGGGCCGCGTGAGCGCGATCATCTGGAACGACAGGTGCCCCGGGTAGTCCCACTCGAAACGGCGTCCCTTGTCGTTCGCGCCCGAGAGCAGGCTGCGCGGATCCTTCGCCTGTTGCCCCATCCAGAGCGGGACCGCCAACGACGCCATCTCAGTGAGGCCAACACCGCCGAGTCGCGGGAAGAGCACGCGCTCCACGCCGACGCCGGCGATTCCGTCGAGCGCAATGTGCCACGCCGCTGTCGAGTCGCCCTCGAGATGCACGGTCGCCTTGACCCGGAGCGCTGGATAGTCCCGGAATCCCTCCCAAGCGAGCGAGAGCCCCGGCCGCCCCCCCTCGATCCGCGACCACGTGAACCGCGCCGCGCTCGTCGCATCGATGAAGGGCTGCCCCGGCGCGCGCTCGATGCGGAACAACGCGAGTGTCTCGCCGGTCGGGACGGCCACTTCCTGGCCGCGCTCGGATTCCAGGCGCCGAATCCCGCCGTGGGTGGCGTCAAGGACAAGGTGGACCCCACGGCCAGTCAGGGTGGGCGTGGGCGTCTGCGCGCCGGCAGAGACGGCCGCCAACGACACGCAAAGGACCGCGGTCGATGTGAAGTTCGGCATGGTCAGGGAGAAGGAAGTGTGTCTTTGAACGTACGACTTTCCGGCTGGTGCCACGCTCCCAGCGTCGAGCTTGCCGCGTCGCCGCGCCAGGAGTATCTTACTCGCCGGATAGTTACTCGACTCGCTCACGCCACTTGCCCGCCCCGCCGCGCCGTCACCCTCGCGCGGCCCCGGTCTGGTCGGCGGTGGGATACCGGATATCTGATTCGATGGGCAAGCAGAAGGCGACGCCGCGACGCGCGCCGCGCCCCAAGTGGACGCGCCGCCCCGACGCGCGCCCCCGCGAGATCCTCGACGCCGCCCTGCGGGTCTTCGCCAAGCGCGGATACAACGCCGCGCGCCTCGACGACATCGCCGCCGCCGCTGGCGTGACCAAGGGCACCATCTACTACTACTTCAAGAACAAGCACGCGCTGCTGACCCGGCTCGCGGAGTCCATTGGGCAAGCCGAGGTGGCGCGGATCGCCGCGCTCGTGAGCGACGCGCCGGGGCCGGTCTCCGCCCAGCTACGCCTCGTGATGCGCAACGGGTTCGTGGAGCCCCCCGACGACGAGGATCGCCGGCTGCTGCGCGTCGTCTATCTCGCCCTCCACGCCGACGCGCCGCACCTCTTCGCCCGCATCGTGCAGCGCATCCTCACCGAGGGGTGGGCGCTCATCGCCACCCTCATCGAGCGCGGCAAGGCCACCGGCGAGTTCCGCGCCGACGCCGACGCGGAAACCGCCGCACGCATCTTCACGTCAGGACTCCTGTTGCAGCAGCTCTGGCGTCAGTCGATGGACCTCGACGCGATTGACCCGTTCGACCAGGACCGGATGGTGGACTCCACCATCGACCTCTTCCTTCACAGCCTCCGCCCGACGGCCCGCGTCACCGCAGGCCGCGGCCCACGCAGGACCCACTCGTGACCCTGACCACGCACCTCGCCCGCCTCGGCGTGCTCGCCTGCCTCGCCGCGCCACTCGCGGCCCAGCAGGCGCCGCCCACCGACACCGTCCGCATCTCCCTCGACGAGGCGCTCGCACGCGCCGGCCAGGTGGGCGAGGAAGCCCGCATCGCCCGCGCGACCGTGGACGTCGCCGCCACGCAGGTGAAGGCGGCGCGCTCCGCCGCCCTCCCCGCGCTCGACGGCAGCTTCATGTACGTGCGCACCTATGCGTCGCCGTTCCGCATGAAGTCGTCGAGCAGCGCGCCCCCGGATTCGTCGCTTGCCCCGATTGCCAAGCTGTTCTCCAACCTGCCATTCGGCCGCGACAACCAGTACACGGCGTCGCTCACCGCCACGCAGGCGATCTTCTCGCCGCGACTCGGGAGCGCCCTGCGCATCGCGAACTTCTACCAGTCGGCTTCCCGCTTCGGTCTGCGCGAGCAGCTCGCCGAGTCGGAGTATCAAGTGCGCACCGCCTACGTGAACGCGCAGCTCGCCGCCGAGCTCGAGGCCAGCGCGCGCGAGGCCGTGGTGCAGGCGACGCGCTTCCTCGAACAGGAGCGCCTGCGCCTGCAGGCCGGCACCGGCTCGGAGCTCGACGTCCTTCGCGCCGAGGTCGGGCTCGAGAACCTGAAGCCGCAGCTCATCGACGCGCAGAATGCCGCTGCGCTCGCCGCGCTCGATCTCAAGCGGCTCATCAACGTGCCGCTCACCGCGCCGATCATCCTCACCACGCGCCTCACCGCGCCGCCCGCGCGGGCCGAGGAGCGGCTCGACCCGACCACCGTCGCCGCGCAGCGCGGCGCCGTACAGGCCGAGGAGCAGAACGTGCGCATCGCCAACGAGATGGTGAAGCAGGCGATCGCCGCGTACATCCCCTCGCTCGACTTCCGGATGAGCCTCGGTCGCCTGATGTACCCGCAGGAGACGTTCGGGCTCAACGGGCGCGACTGGCTCACCGACTGGAATGCGTCGCTCACCGTCTCGGTGCCGCTGTTCAGCGGGTTCCGCCGCAATGCCACGCTCTCGCAGGCGCGCATCGGCCTGCAGCAGGAGCAGTACAAGCTCGCGCAGCTGCGCGAGGCCGTGCAGTTGCAGTACCAGCAGGCGCTCGGCGAGCGGGCGCGCGCCGCCGCCGCCATCAGCGCGCGCCAGCGCACGGTGGACCAGGCGCAGAAGGTCTACGACCTCACCGTCCTACGCTACGACCAGGGACTCGCCACGCACCTCGAGGTAAGCGAGGCGCGCCTTGGGCTCCTGATGGCCCGCACCAACTACGCACAAGCCGTCGCCCAGTATCACATCGCCGACGCGGGACTGCAGCGCGCACTGGGCGCGAGCTCCGCCGCACTCTCAATGGTTCGCTGACCATGACCTCTTTCGATCTCATCTCGCGCCGCGGCCGCGGAGCCGCGCGCCTTCTTCCCTTCGTCGCAGCGCTGAGCCTCGGCGCCTGCGGCGGCAAGTCTGAGACCGCCGATGCCGCGCCGCCCGTCGTCCTCGGCGCGGCCGACGTCGCGCTCGCTGCGACCGCCGATGTTGCACCCAGTGTGGTCGTCAGCGGGCCGCTCGATCCCGCCGACGTCGTGCGTGTGCGCGCGCAGGCTGGCGGCACGCTGCGCGACGTCCGCGTCGACCGCGGCGCCCACGTGACCAAGGGCCAGGTGCTCGCCCGCGTCGAGGCACAGGGCGTGACCAGCGGCGCCGAAAGCGCCAGGGCCGGCGTCGCCGCCGCCGATGCCGGGCTCGCCGTCGCCCAGCAGCGGCTCGATGGCGCGAAGAAGCTCTTTGCCGCCGGCGCGATGGCCGCCGTCGACCTGAAGGCCGCGCAGGCCGGGTATGACGCCGCCGTCGCCCAACTCGCCGCCGCCAAGGCTGGGCTGGCTGGCGCCAGCGAGGCCGCGGAGCGCACGCTGCTGCGCGCGCCGTTCGACGGTTGGGTGAGCGAGCGCGTGGCGGAGGCCGGCGAGTCCATCCGCGGTGATGACCCCGTCTTCACGGTGGTGGATCCGCGCACGCTCGAGCTCAAGGGCCAGGTGGGCGCCGTGGATGCCGCGCGGGTGCGCGTTGGTCAGCCCGTTGTGCTCACGATCGACGCCGCGCCGGACCGCGAGTTCCGTGGCACGGTCGCGCGCGTCGACCCCATGGCCAACGCGGCGACACGGCAGGTGGGCGTGTACGTGCGCCTCCCCAACGGCGACGGCAAGGTGGTCGCCGGCCAGTTCGCACACGGGCGCATCCGGGTGGCGGCGTCGACGAGGGCGATCGCCGTGCCGGTGGCCGCAGTGCGCGGCGACGCCGGCGCGCCGTTCGTGCTCGTGATTGACGGCGGCGTGGCGCGCCGCCGCCCCGTGGTCACCGGCGCGCGCGACGACGACGCGGGCATCGTGACCCTCACCAGTGGACTCAAGGCCGGCGAGCGCGTCGTCGTGAGCGCGGGCGTCGAGTTGGCCGACGGCACCAAGGTGTCGACGGCGAAGGAGAAGTAGGATGCAATCCCGAAGCGCCCGAGGCCGCCGAGCCTCGGATCAAGCGGGCGGCGGTCTCAGCGCCCTCGCCATCCGGCGCCCTGTCTTCACCTCGATGGTGATGCTGGCGCTGATCGTGCTGGGCTTCTTCAGCTACCGGCGCCTGCCCATCGACCAGTTCCCCGAGGTCGACTTCCCGATCGTCGCAGTGCAGACGGTCTACCCCGGCGCCAGCGCCGGCACGATGGAGCGAGAAGTCTCGCGCCGGCTCGAGGAAGCGTTTAACCCGGTGCAGGACGTCAAGAAGATCACCTCGGTCTCCCTCGAGGGCGTGTCGCAGGTGATCGTCGAGTTCCAGCTCGGTCGCGACGTGGACGCCGCGGCCCAGGACCTACGATCGAAGATCGACGCCATCCGCCGCGAGCTTCCCGAGGGTGTGGAACAGCCGCTGGTGCAGAAGTTCGACTTCGGCGCGATGCCCATCATCTCCATCGCCTTGTCCAACCCGGACATGCCGATGGCCCGCCTTACGGCGCTGGCCGACGAGACCATCCGGCGACGCCTCGAGTCGGTGGGCGGCGTGGGCGAGGTGCGCATCTCCGGCGGGCTCAAGCGCGAGGTGCGCGTCTACCTGCAGCCGGCGCGGATGGAGGCGCTCGGCATCACGGTGCCGCAGGTCTCGATGGCCCTGCGCATGCAGAACCTCGACGTCCCCGCCGGCCGCGTGCAGCGTGGCGCCAGCGAGCAGCTCGTGCGCGTGAGCGGGCGCATCAAGGAGACGCGCCAGTTTGCCGACCTCATCGTCGCCACCCGCAACGGCCAGACGATCCGCCTCGGCGACCTCGCCCGCATCGAGGACGGCACCGAGGAGGAGCGTTCACTGGCCCTCGTCGACGCCGAGCGCGCCATCGGCATCGATCTCATCAAGAGCTCCGGCTCCAACACGGTGGAGGTCGCCGACGGCATCAACGCGCAGGTCGAGCGCCTGCGCCGCGACCTGCCGGCGGGGACCGAGCTGCGCGTCGTGCGCGACAACTCGGTGCTCATCCGCAACTCCGTGGCTGACGTGCTCGACGAGCTGTTCCTGGGCGCCCTGCTCACGGTGATCATCGTGATGCTCTTCCTGAACGACTGGAAGGCCACGGCCATCACGTCGCTGTCGCTCCCCGTGTCGGTGATCTCGGCGTTCATCATCATGCAGGCGCTCGGCTTCACGGTGAACGTGCTCACACTGATGGCGCTGTCGCTGTCCATCGGCATCCTGATTGACGACGCCATTGTCGTCATCGAGAACATCGTGCGGCATCGCGAGATGAAGCAGGACCACTTCACCGCCGCCGGTCAGGGAACGCGGGAGATCATCCTCGCGGTGATGGCCACGACGTTCTCGATCGTCGCGGTCTTCGTGCCGGTGGCGTTCATGGGCGGCATCATTGGCCGCTTCTTCTATGCCTTCGGCCTGACCGTCGCGTGGGCCGTGCTCATCTCGCTGTTCGTGTCGTTCACGCTCACCCCGATGCTCAGCGCCTGGTGGGGCGTGGATCCGCACGTGCATGGCGCGCAGACCGGCAACGTGGTCACCCGCACCATCGCGCGGTTCAACGTTTGGTTCGACCGGATGGCCCATCGGTACCGCGGCGTCATTGAGTGGGCGCTGATGCACCGCTGGCAGACGATCGGCATCGCCACGCTGAGCCTGATCGCCGCGTTCGCCCTCACGCCACTCATCGGCGGCGAATTCTCGCCGCAGAGCGACGAGAGCGAGTTTACGGTCACATTCGAAACGCCCGAGGGGTCGAGCCTCTCGCAGACGCGGGCCAAGGCCGCACAGATCGTCGCCACCCTGCGGGGGATGGAGGGCGTGGCGTACACGTACACGACCATCGGCGCCGGCGCCACCGGCACCGTGCGCAATGGCGAGATCTACGTGAAGCTCGTCAAGCCGCACGAGCGCCCGCGCAGCGCCAACGAGATGATGATGGACGCCCGCGCCACGCTCGGGCAGCTCTACGGCGTGCGGTCGTTCGTGCTCGCGCAGTCCGGCCCGGGAGGCGCGCAGGCGCCGCTGCAGGTGGAACTGCGCGGCCCCGACATCGAGGAGCTCCAGCGCATCTCGTCGCGGCTGCGCACCGCCGTCGCCGCCATTCCTGGCGTCGTCGACGTGAAATCGTCGCTTGGCGATCCGAAGCCCGAGCTTCGCATCGAGGTGGATCGCGACGCCGCCAACCAGCTGGGCCTCGACATCGGCGCCATCTCCGCCACCCTCCGCCCGCTGTTCGCGGGCGAGGTCGCCACGCGCTGGGAGGATCCGTCCGGCGAGGAGCGCGACGTGCGCGTGCAGGTCGCGCCCGAACTGCGCCGCTCCATCAACGACGTCAAGGCGATGCCCGTCCCCACCGCGCACGGCGGCCCCAACGGCGTGACGTACGCGCGGCTGGGCGACGTCGCGTCGGTCACGATGGCCACCGCCCCCGCGCAGATCGACCGCTCGCGGCTCGCCCGCGTCGTCATCATCTCGGGCAGCACGGCGCCGAGCATTACGCTCTCCGAGGCGTCGGCGGCCATTGAGGCCGAGGCGGCGAAGCTCAACCTGCCGCCGGGATACTCCATCTCGCTTGGCGGCGAGACGGAGATGTTCGTCGAGACGCTCGGCTACGTGGGCGAGACGCTGACGCTCGCGATCATCCTCATCTTCCTCATTCTTGCGTCGCAGTTCGAGTCGTTCACCCAGCCCGTCGCGATCATGCTCTCACTGCCGCTGTCGCTGGTGGGCGTCCTGCTCGCGCTGCTGCTGGCCGGCTCCACGCTAAACATCATGTCCATGATCGGCGTCATCATGCTCATGGGCCTGGTGACGAAGAACGCCATCCTGCTCGTGGACAACGCCAACGAGCGCCGGCGCGCCGGCGCGCACCGCTTCACGGCGCTCGTCGAGGCCGGGGCCGTGCGGTTGCGCCCGATCATGATGACCACGCTGGCGATGATCGCGGGTATGACCCCCATCGCGCTGGCGCTGGGCGAGGGCGGCGAGTTCCGCGCCCCGATGGCCCACGCGGTGATCGGCGGGCTTATCACGTCGACGATGCTCACGCTCGTTGTCATTCCGGTCGCCTACACGTACGTGGACGACGTCGGTGCGTGGTTCAAGCGCCGGTTCGTCAGCGAGGAACGGGAGATGGAGATTACCGCGGAGCAGCAGGCGTCGGGCTTGCGGCACACGACGACCGGTGAGTACGAGACGCCGGAGGAGCAGCCCCCGGCGCGGTAGGCCCCGCCGCCACGGGCGACGTACGGGAAGCGCGGCGGCGAGAGCCGTCGCGCTTTACCTTTCTCTCCCATGTCCGAGTTCGCGCTCTACCTGCGGATGGGGTACCACCACATCGCCGCCCTTGGCGCGTGGGACCACATCCTCTTCGTCGCCGCGCTCACCGCGGCGTATGGTGTGCACGAGTGGAAGCGCATCGCCGTGCTCGTGACCGCGTTCACCATCGGCCACTCCATCACGCTCGCCCTGGCCACGTACGATCTCGTGCGCGCCAGCCCGGCAGTCGTCGAACCACTGATCGCGGCCACCATCGTCTTCATGGGCGTTGCGGCGATCCGCGATCAGCTCGTCCCGGCGTCCGACGAGGCGCGCCGTATGGCGATGCGCCGCCGCTATGCCACGGCCGGTGTGTTCGGGCTCATCCACGGCCTCGGCTTTGCCAGCGCGCTCCACGCGCTGCTCGGGGCGGAAGTATCGATTGCCCTTCCGCTGTTCGCGTTCAACGTCGGGCTCGAAGTGGGGCAGGTCCTGATTGTGAGCATCTTCTTCGCGCTCGGCCTGGCTGCCGACCGCTGGTTGAACGTTCGGCGCAGGGACTGGGTACTCATCTTGGCAGGGGCGGCGACTGGAATCGGACTGACCCTGCTGTTTGACCGCCTCGTCTCCTAGGCGTTTCCTCCATGCTCTCCCTCCTCGCCTCCGCCTGCCTGGCCCTCGGCGCCGCATCGCCGAGCGCCGCGCCGCACGATCTGCACCTCTCGCACACGCGGATGGTGATCGAGGGGAACACCATCGTCGCCCGCACGCGGATGTTCCGCGACGATCTCGAGAAGGCGCTCGGCCAGCCGATCGGGGACACCCCCGCGTCGCGCGAGACCGTGCGCGCCTATCTCACCCGTCATTTCGTGTTGACCGTTGGCGGCAAGCCGCTCGCCGCCGAACTGCTCGACAGCGGCGGCGAGATGGACGGCGACCAGCCCGTCTGGTGGGTGCTGGTTCAATGGAAGGCGCCCGCGCCGGTGCGGACACTCGGCGTGCGCGTGCACCTGATGTTCGAGACGTTCCGCGACCAGCAGAACACCGTGCTCGTCGCCCGCAATCCGGGTGACGAGCGGCGCGGCCTCTACTTCCAGGCCGGGGACCTCGCCGAGCAGGTGCTGAAGTTCTAGGGGCTGCGGCGACCTCTTACGGCGCGTTGTCCTTCAGCACCGCCCGGTTGCTCCGATACGGCGCGTAGCCCGTCCCCCAGTCCACGCTGAAGATCTCAAGCGACATCTTGTCGCCGTCCACGTTCACTATGACGAAGTGGTACGGGTTGTCGCCGGGATCCATCCCCGGCTTCACCAAGTGCTCGACGCGCGCCGAGTCGGCGCCGGTCGCCGCGATGTAGGGACGCAGGTCGGGCGACCCGCGATACCCGTACAGCGGCGCTCCGCCGCCCCCTGTGACGAGCTGGTCCATGCGCTGCCGGACGCCGGATGCATCGCGATAGCGCTCCACCCAATGCTCGAACAGGTGCTCGTGCCCGGTGACGAGCAGCTGCACGCCATGCTTCCGGAACATCGGCATCCACTGGTCCCGCACCGCGACTGACGGACGCTCTAGGATCGCCCCGCCATGCGGCCCGGACGAATAGGCCGGGTGGTGGAAGAACGCCACGATGTTCACGTATCGCTTCCGGTCGAGCCCCTCGAGCTGGGCGCGCGCCCACGCGAACTGCGTGGAGTCCGCCGAGATGTTCGAGTCGAAGGCCAGCACGAAGGTGTTGCCGTAGCCGAACGCGTAGGTCGGGTACCCCGTCAGCCGACGCGTGGCGCCGTCGGGTGGAATGAGCTGGGCCACTGCGCGCAGGTAGTTGGCCAACCCTTCCTTGCGCCCCGGGTTCTCCAGGTCGGCGGCACTCGTCACGTCGTGGTTGCCGGGGGCGAGGAAGTACGGCACGCCCCCCTCAGTGGTCAGCCGGTTGATGAGCCCCGTGAAGCTCTTGTTCCACTGTTTCGGATCGCGCCCGTTCACCACCGCGTCGCCGCTCTGGAGCACGAAGCGAACGGGCGATGGCGAGCTTGCGCGTTGCGCGATCTGCCGGAGCATCGCATCCACGATGAGCGAATGCTCGTACTGCAGCTCCGTCCCGTCGCGCCGCCCACGCGTGTCGCCATACGCAATGAACGAAAAGCGCGTGACGCCCGCGCTCGCCGCCTCGGCGGGCAGTGGGTTCTTGGGCGGGAGGATGGCGCGCACCGTGTCGGTGGGCGCGGCCGCGGCGGGCGCGTGCACCTGCGCGGCGGCCGGCAGGGTGGCGAGCAGAACCGCCGCGGCGAGGGCGGCGTCACGAACCGAGTGGCGGAGGAACATGTCGGACTCCCGGGGTGATCGCGCCGCCAGAGCGCCGGAACCGCCGGTCGACCACAGCGCGCGTAGCGCGAAAGCTGCCCTCGCCACCCCCCGGTGCGCCAGCGGGACTGGCTCGCGCCCCGTAGATCGAAGAGAATCAATTGCCGGCTTGAACCGCCCAACCCCCGCTTTCCTGGGAGCACCGCATGAAGGCCCTTCGCAGTTCCCTGTCCGCGCGCTTCGCCGCGGCCGCCGCGCTGGTCGCCCTGACTGTCTCCGCCGTCGCTGCCCAGCAGCCCGCGCCGCTCAAGTACCCCGTCACCGCCACTGTGCCGCACGTGGATGACTACCACGGCGCCAAGGTCGCCGACCCGTTCCGCTGGCTCGAGGACGACACGGCGAGCACCGTGAAGCTGTGGGTGGGAGCGCAGAACGAGGTAACGTTTGCCTACCTCGCCAAGATCCCCTACCGCGGCGCGCTGCTCGAGCGTCTCAAGGAACTCTCCAACTACCCGCGCATCTCGTCGCCCGTGCGCCGCAAGGGATGGGTCTGGTACACCAAGAACAGCGGGCTCCAGAACCAGTCGGTCTACTTCATCGCACGCGGACTCGACGGCAAGGAAGAGGTGCTCATCGATCCCAACACGCTGACCGCCGACGGCACGACGCGCGTGGGCGGATTCCAGTTCGACGACACCGGCAAGCACCTCGCCTACACGCTGTCTCGCGCCGGCTCGGATTGGCAGGAAATCCGCGTGATGGATCCGGTGACCAAGAAGGACCTCGCCGACCAGGTGCGTTGGGTCAAGGTCTCCGGCATCTCCTGGCACAAGAACGGCTTCTTCTACTCGCGCTACCCGGCGCCGTCGGACACGTCGAAGAAGCTCTCCAGCGTCAACGAGAACCATCAGGTCTTCTATCACACGCTCGGCACCGATCAGGCGCAGGACCGGCTCATCTTTGCCGATCCGGCCAATCCGCAGCGCTTCCACACGGTGGGCGTCACGGACGACGAGCGCTTCCTCATTCTCAACATCTCCGACCGCGGCAAGGGCGCCGATGGCAACGCCATCTGGGTGCGTGACCTGACCTCGGCGGACACCGCGTGGAAGAAGGTGGTCACCGGTTTCGAGAAGGAGTTCAACGTCATCGACAACGACGGCGGCGCGCTGCTCCTGCTCACCAACGCCGGCGCCCCCAACCGCCGCGTGGTGCGCGTGGACCCGAACGCACCGGGCGAGTCCAACTGGAAGGTCATCATCCCCGAGCAGAAGGAAGCGCTTGGGGGCGTGTCGAATGTCGGCGGCTACCTGTTCGCGTCGTACCTGCGCGACGTCACCAGTCGCATCATCCAGTACAAGTACGACGGCACGCGCGTCCGCGACGTGCCCCTGCCGGGCGTCGGCACCGCCGGCTTCAGCAGCGGCGAACGCGGCGACAAGGACACGTTCTTCTCGTTCACCAGCTTCACCGCGCCGCCGACGACGTACCGCTACGACCTGGCGAGTGGGAAGAGCACGGTGTACCGCGAGACGAAGCTCCCGTTCGATCCGTCGCAGTTCGAGACGAAGCAGGTCTTCGCGACGTCGAAGGACGGCACAAAGGTCCCGATGTTCCTCGTCGCCAAGAAGGGACTCAAGCTCGACGGCCGCAACCCGACGCTCGTCTACGGCTACGGCGGCTTCAACATCTCCACGCTCCCCGGCTTCAGCGCCACGCGCATCGCCTGGCTTGAGCAGGGCGGCGTGTACGCCTCGGTCAACATGCGCGGCGGCGGCGAGTACGGCGAGGAGTGGCACCAGGCCGGAATGAAGGGGAACAAGCAGAACGTCTTCGACGACTTCATCGCCGCCGGCGAGTGGCTCATCGCCAACAAGTACACGTCTTCAGACCGGATGGCGATGCAGGGCGGCTCCAACGGCGGTCTGCTCGTCGGCGCAATCATGACCCAGCGTCCGGAGCTGTTCAAAGTGGCGCTCCCCGGCGTGGGCGTGATGGACATGCTGCGGTTCCAGAAGTTCACCATCGGCTGGAACTGGGTTGCCGACTACGGCTCGAGCGACAGCCCCGACGGGTTCAAGTACCTCGTGAAGTACTCGCCCCTGCACAACCTCAAGGACGGCGTGGCCTATCCAGCGACGATGGTCACCACCGCCGACCACGACGACCGCGTCGTGCCGGCGCATTCGTTCAAGTTCGCCGCGCGGCTGCAGCAGGCGCACCGCGGCGCGAATCCAGTGCTCATTCGCATCGAAACAACCAGCGGCCACGGGAGCTCATCGCTCACCAAGGCGCTGGAGTCTACCGCCGATCAGTACGCCTTCTCGTGGTTCAACCTCGGCGTCACGCCGACGTTTGGGAGGGAGAAGGCGGTGCCGTAATGACCGGAGCGTAATGTGCCCGCGGGCCGCGCTAGCGCGCGGCCCGCGTCGCGTTCAGGCCGTGGCGAGACACGCCGAACACTGCGCCGGCTGCGAGCGCCATCAGCGCACCGACTAGGATGTCCACCGGCCGGTGCTGCCATGTCGTCGCGATGCCCACCGTCGCCACCAGCTGCGCGGGCAGCAGCCACCGGAGCGACTGCGGGCGGTCGAACCAGAACGCCCAGCAGATGAGCACCGGCATTTGGACGTGCCCGGCGGGGAAGACGTGCACCGGGAGATCCGCTCCAGCCATCACCGCGTATGGCCAGTTCCACCAGCCGTCAGGCGCGCTTGGACGCGGCATCGTCGTCGGCAGGGTCACCCAGATGAGAAACGTCGCCGTCATGGTGAGGAGGTACGCCTTGAAGACGGCCTGGCGCAGCGGCGCGGTACGCAGGCACATCATCAGCACGTAGCTCACGACCACTTGCAGCAGGTAGGGCAGCGTGAGGATGGGGAGAAACGGCACCCAGGGTGGCATCGCGACCTCGACGGGTGCCGACACCAGCCGGGTGGTCATGAAGTACGTCGTGAACATCCCGATGCCGGCGGCAATGTAGAGGAGGAGTTCGCGGCGGGTCATTGGACCGGGTCAGGGAATCGAGTACGCACCGTTCAGGTTGGAAGGTCGTTGCTGGGAGCTTAGACTTCGGGTCCTATGGAGTGGAATGAATCCTACGCCACGGGCGTCCCGCAGCTAGACCAGCAGCACCAGACGCTCTTCAAGGCCGTGGCGGCGCTGGCCGATGCGGTGGACTCGCCTGATGGCGCCGCTGAGTACGCGCGTCTGCTCGTGTTCCTCGTGCATTACTGCAAGGACCACTTCTCGATCGAAGAACGCTGCATGGCCCAGCACCGGTGCCCGACAGCGGCAACCAACAAGGCACAGCATGCCGGGCTCATCGAGATGCTCGGGGAGCATCAACGCTACTTCGCCGCCAACGGCTATGACCAGCGGGACGCGCAGCTCCTCGTGACCACGCTGCAACACTGGCTGCGCAGCCACATCGGGCGCGTGGACCTCGAGCTGCGGCGCTGCGTCACGAATCACGCGTCTTAGCGGGCCCGGCAACCGTCCCGACGAAGAAACGCGCTTCGCCTTGAGTTGTCCTCGGCACGCGCTATATTACTATGTAGCGATTCACAGTTTTTCTCGCCCCTGCCCCGCCACCTGCATGCCGAGTTACGAGTTCACCTGCCACGATTGCGGCGCCCCGTATGAGGCGCGCCTCTCGATGTCGGCCTACGCGGCCGGCGAGGGGCGCCGCTGCCCGGCCTGCAACTCGACGAACGTGGAGCGACAGTTCACGGCCGTGAGCGTCCTCACCGGCGGCCGGTCTGGGTCTGGCGCCTCTTCGTCCCGCTGCGGCGGTGGCTCCGGCTTCACCTGAGCCTCCTGACGCATCGCCCGGTCGGGGCGATCCATCGCGAGCACCACAACGCGGCGCGACAACGCCAAATGCAAAGCGGGCCAACCGAACTGGTTGACCCGCTTTGAGTTGCCCCTCCAGGGCTCGAACCTGGACTCTTCTGATCCAGAGTCAGACGTGTTGCCAGTTACACCAAGGGGCAGTGCTTTCCCCCAGCCTTCGGGGATTCGAATTATAGCCGACAGAGGGGGGCGATCAACCCCTGCCGAAGCGGAACGGGGAGGAGGTAGAGGCGAAGGGACGGGGACTGAGGGGTGGAACGAGGAACACGTCCCTCGTTCCTTCTCTCAGCCCCCGTCCCTTCGCCTCTACCCCCTCCCCGTTCCGCAGTCTCCGTACCTTCGCCTCTACCCCCTCCCCGTTCCACTATTTTACGCCATGCCCTCCCTCGAACCCTACTTCGAGCCCTTCCGCCGCAACACCATCGGCCACGACCAGCGGTTCACCTCGCCCTACGGCGAGCACCGCATCGTCTACGCCGACTGGACCGCCAGCGGCCGCCTCTACCGCCCCATCGAGGAACGCCTCCGCGACCGCTTCGGCCCCTTTGTAGGCAACACCCACAGCGAATCGTCGGTCACTGGCTCGGCGATGACCCTCGCCTACCACGAGGCGCACGCCATCCTCAAGCGCCACGTGAACGCCGGCCCCGATGACCTGATCCTCACCGTCGGCGCCGGCATGACCGCCGCCGTCAACAAGCTCCAACGCCTCCTCGGCCTCAAAGCCCCCGAAGGGCTGCGCCGCTTCGTCACGCTCGACCCGGCGGAGCGGCCGGTCATCTTCGTCACCCACCTCGAACACCACTCGAACCACACCTCGTGGTACGAGACCATCGCCGACGTGGTGGTCGTTCCGCCCGACGAACACGGCGTCGTCTCGCTCGAGGCGCTTGAGGCGCAGCTGCACCAGCACCGCGACCGCCCCGTGAAGATCGGCGCGTTCAGCGCCTGCTCGAATGTCACCGGCATCTTCACGCCCCACCACGCGATGGCGCGGCTGATGCACCGCGCCGGCGGCGTGGCGATCATCGACTTCGCCGCTTCGGCGCCGTACGTCGCCATCGATATGCATCCGGCCGACGATCCCGACGGCTATCTCGACGCTGTGCTCTTCTCCCCGCACAAGTTCCTCGGCGGCCCCGGCTCGGCGGGCGTCATCATCTTCAACCGCGCGCTGTATAACAACACCGTGCCCGACGAATCCGGCGGCGGCACGGTGGCGTGGACCAATCCCTGGGGCGGGTACGCCTTCCTCGACAACATCGAGGCGCGCGAAGACGCCGGCACGCCGGGCTTCCTGCAGACCATCAAGGCCGCGCTGGCCGTGCAGCTCAAGGACGAAATGACGGTGGAGGCGATGCAGGCGCGAGAAGCCGAGATCGTCCCGTATGCGATGGACCGGCTCGCCGCGATCCCCGGCGTGCACGTGCTCGCGCAGGGGGTGCGCCACCGGCTGGCGATGCTCTCGTTCTGGGTGGAGAGCGTGCACTACAACCTGATGGTGCGCCTTCTCAATGACCGCTTTGGCGTGCAGGCGCGCGGTGGCTGCTCGTGCGCCGGCACCTACGGCCACTACCTGCTGAACGTGGATCCGTCGCGCTCGAAAGCGATCACCGATCTCATTGATTTCGGCGACCTGTCCCAGAAGCCCGGCTGGGTGCGCCTGTCGTTCCATCCCAGCACGACCATGGCCGACATCGATCACTCCATCAACGCCGTCGCCGAATGCGTGGCGAACGTCGACAGGTGGAAGCAGGATTACCTATACTCGAACATCACCAACGAGTACGCCCACAAGGATGGCGACACGGCGCTGAAGGCGCGCGTGCAGGAGTGGTTCTCGTTGTAGGCGGCCACTCGTCCCTCGTCCCGTCTCTCATTCCCCGTCCCTGAGTCTCTACCTCCTCCCCGTTCCATGTCGAATCTCAGCTGCCCCATCGGCAAGTTCGACTCCTCCGCGCCCATCACCGAGCAGTCGCGCGCGAACGCGATCTGGGATCTCGCCCAGCTCCCCGAGAAACTGCGCACGGCGGTCAACGGACTGAACGACGCCCAACTCGACACCCCCTATCGTCCCGACGGCTGGACGGTGCGCCAGTTGGTGCATCACCTCGCCGACTCGCACCTCAACGCGTTCACGCGCGTGCGGCTCGCCCTTACCGAGGACAACCCCACCATCAAGCCGTACCTGGAGAAGCGGTGGGCTGAGCTGTCCGACTCACGGACGCTCGCCATTGAGCCGTCGCTGCAGATTCTCGACGGCGTCCACGCGCGGCTTGTCGCGATGCTGCGGTCGCTCGACGCCGCCGAGTTCGCGCGCACGGTCGTGCATCCGGAGCAAGGCCGGAAGATGTCCGTCGATCTGATCACTTCGCTCTACGGCTGGCACTCGCGCCATCACGTGCGGCACATCACCGCACTGCGCGAACGCGAGGGGTGGTGAGTTCACCGCACCGCGCCCCGCCGGTCGATAAGGAGTGCCGCGTCTGCGGAACGGCGCTCGCCGGGCCGTTGGCGGCTCTCTTCCACCTCTTCGGCATCCGGAGAAGCGGGCGCAACCCAAATGTCTGCACGCGCTGTGACGCGCATATGCAGGACGGCAGCATCGTGGAGATGTCGGTGCTGTTTGCCGACCTGACCGGCTTCACGAGCATGACCCAGCGCCTGGGCGCCGAACGGACGTACGAGATCGTCGACGCGTTCTTCCGCATGGCGAACGCGGAGCTGCTCCGGAACGACGCGTTCATCGACAAGTACATCGGCGACGCGGTCATGGCGCTGTTCAACGTGCCGATTCGCAATCCGAACCACGCCCGCAGCGCGGTGTCGGCGGCGCTGGGGATCCAGGCGGGCATGAAGCAGCTGTCCGAGGCGATGGGCGACGAGCTCAAGGCGCGCGTCGGTGTCGCCACCGGTTACGCGCGCGTCGGACGACTCGGCTCGACCGAGCGCAAGGACTACACGGCCATCGGCGATGTCGTGAATCTCGCCGCGCGACTGGAGTCGGCAGCGCGCCCCGGTGAGGTGTTGGTCGACGAGCGCGCCTTCGCGCAGGTCGCGTCGGACTACCCGAGCCTCACGCCCGAAGTCCTGAACGTCAAAGGCCTCGCTGAGCCGGTCTCTGCGTTCCGCCTCGGCGCCACCACGCAGGAGGCGAGCGCGGCACCGGCAGCCGCGACGGAGCCAGTCCGAACGAACGAGCGCAACGGAATCGGCGCTGCCCTTTTCACCATCCTGGGCGCTCCCTGTGCCCTCTCGGCGACGGTCAGCCCAATCGCCATCCTGCTGGGTCTCGGCTCGCTCGGCAGCGCCCTGGGGGCGGGCGCCGACAAGCTCGATGCCGCCGAGTTCAGGGTGCCCATGCAGGTGTTCGCCGTCGGTGGCGCGTTGGCGAACTTGTATGTCCTTCGGCGCACGCGCCGTCGCCACGCGGGCATGGGAGCGGAGGCGCCGACCGAGGCCGGCTCCCACCATGCGGGTTTGACCGGCGAAGTCAGTAGCCGAATGCGCCTCGTCCATCGGCTTTCAGTGCTCGCGCTGATCGCGGTGGCTATCGAGCTGGTCATTCACTCGGTCGTGCTCGGCAAACCGTACCTCGAGCCGCGCTGGTAGGGCCAGACACCAACGCAAAAGGCCGCTCCCTTCGGAGCGGCCTTCGTATGAAGTGGCCACGCACGCCGTCATTGGAACTCTACGTCCTACCGAACGGCGGCGGGCACATCGATTGTCGAACTTCGAATGGAGCTGAGGGGGATCGAACCCCTGACCTCTGCAGTGCGATTGCAGCGCTCTCCCAGCTGAGCTACAGCCCCAAGACGCTCCAGGGCGACGCTCGTCACTCCGTCCGGTCGCACCCGGGTCTGAAACAAACGGCCCCACCAGAGGCGGGGCCCCACAGACAAGTGAATTGTAGTCCGATTCGGGGCAAAGTCAACCCTTTCGGCCGGCAAACGGCGTCTAACTGCCTATGCCATAAAGCGATGGGCCGCGCCGTTCGCGGAACGTCTTGGGCCCGTGCATCGTTGTACTACCTATGCCCAAGTCGCACGCCCTGACCTCGGCTTTCGTGCACGACCAGCTCGCACTTCGGTCGCGCTCAATGAATGCTGGCCGAGAGTGGCCGGGGGGCGAGTATGTGCTGTACTGGATGCAGTCTACGCATCGGCTCGAGGACAACTGGGCGCTGCGCTTCGCCGTGCGCGAGGCCGACCGGCTGGGCCTCCCGGTGGTCATCCATCAGGGACTCGATCCCACGTACGAGCACGCCAACGACCGCATCCACGCGTTCATCCTGCGCAACGCGCGTGAACTGGCGCGCCGGGCGGAGCGTCTAGGGCACCGGTACCAGTTCGTGCTGCGGCGGCGGCGCGCCGATGACCGTCGCGTCGTGGACCGGATGGCCGCCCGCGCGGCGCTGGTCGTCACCGACGACTTCCCAACCGCGGGGATCGCCGAGCGCACGCAGCGCTTCGCGGCGCGATGTGAGTGCCGCGTGGTGGCCGTCGAGTCGCACGCGATTGTTCCCTCCGCGCTCTTCGTGAAGGAGGAGTACGCCGCGCGCACCCTGCGCCCCAAGGTGATGGCGCATCTCGCGCACGCGCTCGAGTCGGTGGCCGATCCGGTCGCGCGCGCCGCGCTGGACGAGTCGGTGTGGCGCTCGTTCGAGGTAGATCGCCTGGATCTCAACGGCGACCTCGGCGCAGCCATCGCGGGCTGCGAGATCGACCACACCGTGCCGCCGGCGCCCTTGGTGAGTGGCCGTACGGCCGCGCTTGCGCGGCTGCGCGCGTTCTGTCGCGACGCCCTGCCCGACTACGACGAACGCCGAAGCGAGCCCGCCGATCCCGACGGGTCGTCGCGCCTGTCGCCCTACCTGCACTTCGGGCAGGTGAGCGCTGCGGAGGTGGCGCGCGCGGCGATCGCGTCCGTGGGGCGGGCGAAGGCCGAGCGTTTCCTTGATGAACTCGTCACGTGGCGCGAACTCGCGCTCAACTTCTGCCTTCGCAATTCCAACTTCCGCTCGCTGGCCGCGCTCCCCGACTGGGTGCACCGCACGATGCGCGACCATGCGCGCGACCCTCGCGAGGCGGAGTACTCGCTCGAACAGCTCGAGCGCGCGCAGTCGCATCACCCGCTGTGGAACGCCGCCCAGCGCGAGCTCGTCGCGACGGGCGTGATTCACAACGTGATGCGGATGTACTGGGGGAAGTCGGTGCTCACCTGGTCGGCCACGTACGCCGACGCCCTGCGCCACCTGATCCACCTCAATGACAAGTGGGCGCTCGATGGCCGCGATCCGTCCAGCTACGGCGGCATTCAATGGTGCTTTGGGAAGTTCGACCGGCCGTGGGGCGAGCGCCCGGTGTGGGGGACCATTCGCTCGATGTCGCTGGAGAGGGCGTATAAGAAGTTCGACGCGAAGTCGTACGAGGGGCGGTGGAATGGAGGGGAGCTGGAGCTGTTTACCCCGGGCGAGTGACGGTGGACGGTGGACGGTGGACGGTTGAGACCGCGGTGGGACGTAGACGAGCCCGGCCGCGGTGCGCATCTTCCACCGTCCACCGTCCACCGTCGACCGTCGACCGTCCAGCATTGCCCCTCCGCCTCCTCCCCTCCGCCTCTGAAATCCGCGAAGCCGCCGAGCGGTTGCGCGGCGTCACGGTGCGCACGCCGCTCCGGCGCTCCGAAGCGCTGTCCGCGCTCGTCGGCGGCGACGTCTACCTGAAGCTGGAGTCGGCGCAGCTCACCGGGTCGTTCAAGGTGCGCGGCGCGTTCAACGCGCTGTCGCTGCTCTCCCCTGAGGAGCGCGCCCGCGGCATCGTCGCATCGAGCGCCGGCAACCACGGGCTCGGCGTCGCCGAGGCGGCCCAGCGGCTCGGCATCGCGGCGACGGTCTTTGTGCCGGCGAACGCGCCCGCCGTGAAGAAGGAGGGCATCGCGCGCCGTGGCGCGCGCGTACTCGACGAGGCCAGCGACTACGACGACGCGATGGTCCGCGCGCGTGCGTACGCGCAGGAGACCGGCGCCACGTTCGTGCATCCGTGTCTCGGCGTGCCGCTGCTCGCCGGCCAGGGCACGGTGGGAAGCGAGGTGCTCGAGGAACTGCCCGACGTGCAGACGATGCTCGTCTGCGTCGGCGGCGGTGGGCTGCTGGGCGGCGTCGGCGCCTATCTCCTGAGCGAGGCGCCGCACGTGCGAGTGGTCGGCGTGCAGAGCGAACGCACCGACGCGATGGCGCGCGCTATCGACGCGGGCAAGGTGATCGAGATTGAGAGTCGCCCGACGCTCGCCGACGGTCTCGCCGGCCAGATCGACGACGATGCCCTCGCCATCGGCCAGGCGACGCTTGAGTCGATCGTGACCGTGACGGAAGAGGAGATCGCCAGCGCGATCGCTTGGCTCTGGCTCGCCGAGGGAATCCGCGCCGAGGGATCGGGGGCCGTGTGCGTGGCGGCCCTGCGCACGGGCCGACTGCGGCACCTGGTGCCGCCGATCGCCGCGATCGTGAGCGGCGCAAACATCGACGAGGCGCGCCTGCAGGGCATCCTGCAGTCGGCGGGGTAGCAAGCGGCCGCGCGCCGCCACCCGGAAATGCCGCGCCGGACCATACGCGGGACCGCGAATGCGTCGCAGGTTTTTCGCCCGAGACGAGGCCGGTTCGATTAGCTTTTCGGTAACCGCGTCGACCGTCCACCGTCTACCGTCCACCGTCCACCGTCACCATCCCTTGAGCCTTAGTGTCCTTTTCCTCGGCACCTCCGCCTCGCGCCCCACTGTGGAGCGCGGGGTGTCGTCGCTGGCGGTGGTGCGCGAAGGCGACACGATGCTCTTCGATTGTGGCGAGGGGACGCAGCGGCAGATGATGCGGTACGGCGTTGGCTTCACCTTCGCCGACCTGTTCTTCACGCATTTCCACAGCGATCACATCCTCGGCACCATCGGGCTGATGCGCACGATGTCGCTGCAGGGGCGCACGGAGCCGCTGCGCCTGTGGGGGCCCCGCGGCCTGGCGGCGCTGATGAAGCGGGCGGATGCGTTCGGGGGTGAGCGCCTGACGTATCCCGTGGAGGTGAGGGAGCTCGCGCCTGGCGAGGAGGTGAAGCGTAAGGACTACGCGATCATCCCGTACGCCGCCGACCATGGCGGCCTGCTGGCGTTCGGCTATTCGCTCGTCGAGGACCTGCGCCGGGGCCGCTTCGACCCTGAGACGGCGCGCGCGCTTGGGATTCCCGAGGGGCCACTCTGGGGGCGTATCCACAAGGGCGAGAGCGTGACCCTCGAGGACGGTCGTGTGATTGAACCGGCCGCGCTGGTCGGCCCCACGCGTCCAGGCCGCAGGCTGGTGATCACCGGCGACACGCGGCCGTGCGCGGCGACGATCGACGCGGCGCAGGGGGCGGACCTGCTCGTGCACGAGAGCACGTTCGGCGATGAAGAGGCAGCGCGCGCCGTGGAGACCGGGCACAGCACCGCCCGCGAGGCCGCGCAGGTGGCGCTCGCCGCCGGGGTGAAGCGGCTCGCGCTGACGCATTTCTCCGCGCGCTATTCGCGCGATCCGTCGGACTTGGATCGTGAGGCGAAGCAGGTTTTCCCGAACGTCACCATCGCGCGCGACGGAATGGAGATCGCGCTGCCGTTCGAGGAGGAACCCGGCGCCGACTAGCGTGCGGGTGGGCGGACGCTTCGTGGGTGCTCGGGCATGGGAACTGCTTCACCACGGAGACACGGAGGGCACGAATCCGCGCGCTCAGCCCAGCGGCGTGAGCGCCTCAACCGGAAGCGGCTGACGGCCGGTGAAGCCGGCGTCGCGCTCGTGATAGTGGGTCACCGCCGCCTCGCCGAGCATCCAGCAGAAGTAGACCTCGCGTCCGTCGAGCGTGCCGGGGAAGTCCACGAGCCCGGTGTTGAGCGCACGCACTTCGACGCCCAGTTCCATTAGTTCGTGCACACATCCCTCGATCGCCGCGGCCAGCCGCTGCGCTTCGCGCTGCCAGCGCTCGCTCTCGGCGTTCTCAAGCACGTTGTCGTGGCTGGCGAGTTCCACCTGGCGCACCGCCGCCTCCCACCGGTCCACCTGCTGCACGAGGTCGCCGACGATGTGGCGCACCAGCGGGAGCGCGCGGTTCGCCGCCGCCGGCGTGTACGGCAGTTCGACCTTCAGCACCGGCGCCCGGCGTCGCGCGCTCATCGAGCGAACTCCCAAGCGACCGGCCGCAGCGTCGCCACCGTCGGCCGCCCTCGCGTGCGCGGCGCAAGGACCACCCGCGACTGCTCCGAGTAGAGCGAGGCCTCGTCGAACGCGCGCATCAGCGCCTGGCGCGCTTCGCGGCCCAGCGCCGGCATGTCGAGCCAGAAGACGCGGCGCACGGGCCCCTGCACGACGCCCACCGGCCACTCGCGTTCGCCATCGCGGATCGAGAGCGTGGCGCGATCGCCGGTGCCCGTATCGCTGCGCGCGACCAGCTCGAACGCCTTGCGCGGCCACCGGTGCATCGGCGCGCTCCCCAGCGGGAGCTCTTCGGCGACGTCGCGCCACCAACTGGGCTCCGTCACTGCCAGCGGCGGGAGGGGAATCGTCACGCCGCCGGCGCCGCCGCCGGAACCTGGGACGGAGAACTGCACCTGCGGCACCCGATCCTTCGCGTTCAGCGTGAAGCTCCACGGGCTGAACTCGAAGTACTCGATCGCCTGGCGCGCCTGCTCCCCGCGCGAGCCCGCCGCCGCGAGCAGCGAGTCACGCGCGTTGCGCCACGCCGACTCGGCGGCCGGCACAATGCGTGCTTCCTCCGTCTCGCCGAACAGGTCGCGCACCGAGCGCTCCTGCGCCGTGCGCATGTCCACCACGCCCCCGTGGGCGGCGTGCCGGTTCGCTCCACCGCGCGAGTGCACGTCGGTGAGGTGCTCATACGAGGCATACGGGCCGTGCAGGTCAAGCAAGCGCAGCTCGGCGATCGCCGAGGTGCGTGGGTTCGCCGCGCCTTCCTCGTCGGGACCGAGCGGGCGTTCGTTCGGATGCTCGCGCGCGAAACGCTCGGCCATGCCCGCCACTTCGCCGTCGGAGAGCAGCTGCACGGAGTCGCCGGTGATCAGGTCACGGCGGTAGAGACGCTGCCCGACGAAGATCGCGTCGTAGAACGAGCGATCGTCATCGGCCACGTACAGCTCGTGGAAGCGGCCGGCGTTCCGCGCCAGGATGATCGGCGCGCCGCGCATGCGGATGCCACGCGCGTCCGAGGTGACCCAGAACGTCGAGTCGTTATTGGCGACGAGGAACTCGGTGCGCGGCGCCGGCCCCCCGGAGGTCCGGGAGCAACCGGCGATGACCAGCGCGAGGAGGACGGCCCGATGGCGCACGCCGCAATATAAGAGCCGGGGGTGCCTCGGCGCCGACGCGCGCGGTTAGCTTGCACGCCATGAACAACCGTCTTCGTCTGGTCGCGCTCGCGCTGGGGATGGCAAGCCTCAGCGTGGCGAACACCGGCGTGGCGCCGCTACATGCGCAGGGGCCGCCCGCGGGCGGGCGCGCGCCGTCGGCCGCGCCGGCCACCGGCGCGGCGCCAGCCGCCGCCAAGTCGTCCGCGGCAACGCTCCCGGCGCCGGCTCCAATCCTCGCGTCTCCAATCGTTCGCGGTCTCTACGTGAACCGCTTCGCGGCGCAGAGCCAGCGGCGCATGCGTCAGCTCATCGCGCTCGCCGATAGCACCGAAATCAATGCCTTCGTCATCGACGTCAAGGACGAGTTTGGGCTGAACTATGCCTCGGCGGATCCCGTCGTTCAGCGCAACGCCGGGAACGCGGGGAGCATTCCCAATCTGCGGGCGCTCCTCGACACCCTGAAGGCGCACAAGATCCTCGCGATCGCGCGCATCGTGGTGTTCAAGGACTCCGTGACCGCGCGCGTGCACCCGCAGTGGACGATCCGCACGGCGAGCGGCGATGCGTGGCGCGACAAGCAGGGGCTCACGTGGGTGAACCCGTATTCGCGGGAACTGTGGGACTACAACGTGCGCATCGCCGAGGAGGCGGTGCGGCTGGGTTTTGGGGAGATCCAGTTCGACTACATTCGCTTCCCGGAGCCCTACAAGTCACTTCCCACACAGGTCTTCCCCGGTTCGAACGGAGTGGACAAGCCGGTTGCGCTCGCCGAGTTCTTGTCGTACGCCAAGGCACGCATCGGCAAACTGGGCGTGCGCACCACGGCCGATGTCTTCGGGCTCGTGACGACGCTCGCTGCCCCACTGGAGATCGGCCAGCAGTGGGAGGTGCTCTCGCCACGCGTGGACGTGATGCTGCCGATGGTCTATCCGTCGCACTATCCGCGCGGGGCGTTCGGCGTCGCGCGGCCGAACGCGGAGCCGTACAAGATCATCTTCGCGGCGATCAATCGCGCGCGCGAGCGCGACGAGAAGCTCGGCATCCGTTCGCCGGAGCACGTGCGCGCGTGGCTGCAGGCGTTCTCGCTGGGCCAGCCGCCGTACGGGGCCGAGGAGGTCCGTGCGCAGAAGCGCGCGGTGTACGACGCCGGCTATGATGGCTGGGTGCTCTGGCACCCGGGCTCGAAGTACGAGGCGTTCGTCCCGGCGCTCGAGCGGGAGCTTGTATCGCGGAAGAAGGCGCTGAGCACCGCACCGGCAGCGAAGGACTAAGGCTCCGTCACTTCTCACCATGAAGGCTCGAAGAACACGAAGGACCACGAAGAACGCCTTGGGGGGAACGACAGCGCGCCACGCAATTGCCTGCGTGGCGCGCTGTCGTTCCCCTAGAGTTCCTTTGTGGACCTTCGTGCCCTTCATCCTTCGTGGTTAGCAGTTGCGTTGGCCGGCTCCTCGCACCTACGCCCGTGCAATCGCCGCAACGCCTTCCAGCAGCCGGTTAACCTCGTCGTCGTTCGTGTAGCACAAGCAGCCCGCGCGAATCATGCCGTCGGGCTGGAGGCCGAGGCGCTCGACGACGGTGGACGCGTAGTAGTCGCCGTGCGAGACGAACACGCCCTTCGCGGACAGCCGGCGCGCGGCAGCCTCCGGGGCCATACCGCGAATGGTGAAGGACCCCGTCGGCGTGCGCGGCCGCCCCGGATTTGGGCCGTGGCACGTGACGCCCGGGATGGCGCCGAGGCCGTCCCAGAGGCGCGCGAAGAGCTGCTCGCCACGCGCGTGCAGTTCGGTCATCGCGCTCACGATCCGCGCGCGCGGCGTCGCGCCGGTGCCAATCGAGGCGAGGAACTCCACGGCCGCGCCGGCGCCGATGATGCCCTCGTGGTTCATCGTTCCTGTCTCCAGTCGCTCGGGCACCGTGTCGGGCGCCGGCTGCAGCTTCGGCACGTCGAGGGCGGCCAGACGGTCGGCCTTGCCGTACAGCACGCCGATGTGCGGCCCGTAGAACTTGTACGCCGAGCAGGCGAGGAAGTCGCAGTCGATGGCGCGGACATCCACGACGCCGTGCGGCGTGTAGTGCACCGCGTCCACGAAGCAGAGCGCACCCGCCGCGCGCGCCAGGCGCGTCGCCGCCGTCACGTCGGGAATCGTGCCCAGCGCGTTCGAGCCGGCGGTGAGGGCAACCAGCCGCGTGCGCGGCGTGAAAGCGCGCTCCAGCGCGGCCCAGTCGAGTTCGTACGTATCGAGATCGATCGGCACCACGCGGATGGTGATACCGCGCTCGCGCTCGATGGCGCGCCACGGCGCCTGATTCGCGTGGTGATCGAGCTCTGTGATGATCACCTCATCGCCCGGCCCCCACCCGCGTCCGAGGGCGCGCGCGAGGTGGAACGTGAGCGTCGTCATGTTCGCGCCGAACGCCACCTCGCGGGGCGAGGCGTTCAGCAGCGCGGCGAGCGACACGCGTGCAGCGGCGATGAGGGCGTCGCTCTCCTCGCTCGTCGGGTAGGCCCAGTGCGTGTTGGCGTTGTGGTGATAGAGGTAGTCGTTCATCGCCTCCGCGACCCGCCGTGGCACCTGCGTGCCGCCGGGTCCGTCGAAGTACGCGATCGGGGCGCCACCGTGCACGCGCTCGAGCGCCGGGAACTGTGCCCGAATCGCCTCAACGGAGGCCGTTCCCTTCCCCTGCACTCCACTCTGCTCCCTGCCAGCCTGAACCGGAGTCATGAGATTGTCCCCCCCGCCATCTGTTCGAGGTATTTCACCGCTTCCACGTGGTCGGCCTCCTCGCCGAGCGCCGTGTGCGCCGCGCGGAAGAGCTCCGAGGTGAGCTGAATGAGAGGCGACGGCACGCGCTCGTCGCGTGCCACCTGCGCGGCAATCTTGACGTCCTTGTCGAGGAGCGCCAGGCGAAATGTCCGCGGGAACGCGCGCGTGAGCACGCGCTCCGGGAACAGGTTCATCGAGGAGTTGGAGCGCCCGCTCGATGCGTTGATCACGTCCAGCGCGATCTCCGGCCTGACGCCGGCGCGCGACAGCGCGAGCAGCCCCTCGCCAGCGCTCCAGATGTGGACGGCGAGCAGCGCGTTGTTCACCGCCTTCAGCGCGTCGCCGGCGCCGATCGGGCCGCAGTGCACGGTCTTCTCGCCCATCGCCTTCAGCACCGGCATCGCGCGCTCCATCAGCTTGGGGTCGCCGCCGACCATGATGGTCAGCGTCCCCTTCTCCGCGCCGATGGTGCCGCCCGACACCGGGGCGTCGATGAACCCGATCCCCCGCTCGGCGAGCCGCGCGGCGATGCGCTGCGAGGTGGCCGGATCACCGGACGTGCAGTCGATGACGAGCGTCCCCTTCTCGAGCCCAGCGAGCAGGCCGTCCGGACCGTCCAGCAGCGACTCGACGTCGCGTGACGTCGGCAGGCAGGTGACGACGAACGCGGCGCCGCGCGCCGCGTCGGCGGGCGACGATGCGGCGCGCACAGAGTGCGCCGCTGCGAACGCCTGCGCCTTGTACGCCGTGCGGTTCCACACGGCGAGCGCGAACTCAGGAATGGCAAGGTGGCGAGCCATCGGGGTCCCGATGGCGCCGAGGCCTAGGAAGGCAATCGAGGTGGGCATGCAACACCAAGGTGCAGGGGAACGGGCACGAAACCGCGTGCCCTGAATATCGCGCACGCCCGGAAGAAACGAAAACGCCGCCCCGAAGGGCGGCGCTTCCGTTCCCAGGAGAACTCGAGCAACCGACGGGGGGTGCCGGCCCCCCACCAGCGCCGGCGATCCACACCCGACGGCGCTCGATCGTTGTTAGTACCCTTGATCGCGGAGAAGGTTGCAGGTGCAGAGAAACAACAGAGAGACAACAGAGAGACAACAGAGAGACAACAGTTACTGCGAGGGAGTCCGAAGCCCATCGGTTTTCACTGTTGTCTCTCTGTTGTTTGTCTGTTGTCTCTCCGTTGTCTCTCTTTACATCGCGAACCAGTACTGCGCTTTCACCAGCAGCGTATTGTCCGGCCGCGCCCGGAACAGGTCGCGCAAATCGCGCCCGGCCTCGAACGAGCCAGGGTTCATCCCGTTCTGCTGCCGCCCCTGCGACCAGACAAAGAACAGCGTCGAGCCCGGGCGGTACTCCCAGCGCACCACGGTGTTCGAGCGGAATTCCTTGAAGTTGAAGCTGCTGAGCGGCGCCCCCGACCCGTACGGCTTGTAGCGTCCGGAATAGCGCCGCGCGGCGGGATCGTCGAACTCACGCAGGTTGCTGTACGCGCCCGTCGCCACAAAGGGCGACGCGTACATCTGGAGGCTTAGCGTGCGCGTGGCGGTGATGTCGAGCCGTGAGGTGAAGGCGGCCACGTTCTGGTCGAGGCGCGCGAACGTGTAGTGCGTGGTGCCCGCCCCGTCCCTGACGTTGCCGTACCACTGCGCGTCGTTCACGATGCGCTGATACGACAGGCCAAGGCTTGCCTGCAGCCGGCTCGCCACCCGGATGGCCACCTGCGGGTCCACACCGGCCATCCAGCTCCCCGACGCGTCCTTCATCTGGCCGCGGGCGAACAGCACCGGCTGTACCTTCCAGCGCCGGTCGCCCTCGAGCCCAAACCACCCAGAGCGGTTGAAGACCTGGCGCACCGCCGGCCCGCCGCGCGAGACGCGGTCGTCAAATGACGCACCGACGCTGTTGAGGTTGGCGCCGATGTGCCCCCACCACTGGTTGGTGAACTCGACGTGCGCATTGATGTTGCCGCCCAGTTCCAGCAGCTGGCCGCCGGTGTTCCACAGCGTCCACTGGTTGAAGTTCACCCGCGTGCTCCGATACCACGACGTGGGCTTCAGGTACGCCACCTGGAACCAATTCGAGTACGACTGCTGGTCGGCCCGCGACAGGAACCCGAGGTCGTTGATCTAGAAGCCGGGCGTCGTCCGCTGGTACCCGGTGAAGAAGCGCGTCTTGCCGCCCCCCTGCTTCTGCAGGGCGAGTTGCATCGTGGCGCCGCTCATGGATGTCGCGGTGGGATCGTAGCCAAGGTCCGCGTCCGGGCGCTGGAAGTTGTGCACGCCGTTGCGCTGCAGCGCGTCGATGGACGTGGCGCTCCCTTGCACGCGGCTGCCGGCGACGTAGCCGCTGACCTGGTAGTTGTTCTTCCAGAACCGGTGCCGGAAGTCGGCGCCGACCGTCCGTGCGCTCCCGCGCAGGTAGGCGCGCGACCAGTCGTTGAGCTGTCGGTCGGTGGACGTCAGCATCAAGCCGAAGCCGGAGTTGCCGCGCCGCAGGTCTTGCTGCAGGCGCAGCACCGCGTAGTTGGCCGCGGGCTCGATGGTGCGGTCCAACGTCCCCACTTCCCGCTGCGTCATCGCGTTCATCGCGCCGATGGAGAGGCCGTTCGACAGCCGGCCGGTGACCTTGGCGGCGCCGAGGATCGTGGTCTGCAGCGGGTTGCTGGCGTCGTGGTAGACGCCGCCGAACTGCGGTGACCGCCCGATGCGCCGCGAGTAGAACAGCCCACTGCACGACCCGTCGTTGCAATTGAGGTCGTAGCTGAAAATCCCCTGCCCCTCGAGGAAGAACGGCCGGCGCTCCTCGTAGAACTGCTCGAAGGCGGTGAGGTTCAGCACCGACGGGTCGGCCTCGACCTGGCCGAAGTCCGGATTGATCGTCGCATCGAGCGTCAGGTTCGAGGTGAGCCCGTACTTGACGTCGGCGCCGGCCGTCGCCGCCTGCTGCCGCCCGAAGCCGCCGCTCGCCCGCTGATGCGACACGTCCTTGGCCACGGAGTACGGCGTCGCCTCGAGCCGGCGCGGCGGCGTGATGCGGTTGAGCCCGCGCAGCTCGCCGAATTGCGACACCATGCCCGGTTGGTTGCGGCGATACAGCGGCCACGACAGCCGCTCGCTGGTGCGCCCGACATCGCGCCAGATCGCGAACCCGAACGTGTGCGCGTCAGCATTGGCGAAGCGCATCTGGCTGAACGGAATCCGGTACTCGGCGGTCCACGCGTCCTTCTCGATGCGCGTGGCGACGGACCAGACGGCGTCCCACGAGAGATCCTCGTTGCCATCGTTGCTCATGTACACGTCGCGCTGCACGCCGGCGGGATTCACCGTGAACCGGTAGCCCGTGCGGCGGTCGTGGTACGAGTCGACCATCAGGTGCAGCCAGTCGCTCTGCGTGCGCACGTCACGACGCGAGAGCAGCGCGCGCAGGGAGTCGGGACGCGGGTCGAAGGCGCGCACGAACACGTACAGATAGCGGTCGTCATACGTCACGCGCGCCTCGGTGCGAAACGCGCCAGGCTCGCCGTTCTCGACGGGATCGAACTGCCGGAACGAGTCGATGATTTGCGCGCCGCGCCACACTTCGTCGTCGTCTCGCCCGTCCACGACCACGGCGCGCGCCGCGCGCGTCGCCTCGGCGATGGTCGGTGACGCCCGACGCGCGACTGGATCGGTGGCGGACCGGACGGTGGGCGCGGTGTTCGCGGCAACTACCACCTGCAACGCCAGGAGGAGGGTGCTGACCATCGGAGGAGCCTCGGGACCAGGGGGACGCGGAAGCCGTACGCACGCGGGCTGATGGAGTTTCGACAGCGCGGATCGGCAAAGGGTTGCAGGTGGTATCTCCGGCCGGTACTTTGCCGCCACGTCGCGCAATCATTAGCGACCTCGAGCCCGGACGGGTCCCATGACGCCCAAGCAGAAACCCGACCACAAGGACGTTGCCGCGCTGCTGGCGCCCGACATCCTTGAACTGCTCGATTCGGCGCCCGGATCCATCGCCGTCGAGACGGCGGAGCTGCATCCGGCGGACCTCGCCGACGTCGCGGAAGAGCTGCCGCGCGCGGCGCTCCCCGCGTTCCTTGCCGCGCTCCCGTCCGACCGCGCGGCCGACGTGCTGGAGTACCTCGACGACGACCTGCGCGCCGAGTTGCTCGAGCAGATGAGCACCGAGCAGGCCGCGCCGCTCGTCGCGGAGATGACCCCCGACGAGCGCGCCGACGTGCTCGACGACGTGGACGAGGAGACCGCCGAGGACATCCTCGACGCCATCCCGGAAGAGACCCGCCTCGAGACGGAACGCCTGCTCGAGTACCCGGCGGACAGCGCCGGCGGCCTGATGACGACGGAGGTCGTCTCGGTGCTGGAGACCGACACGGTCGAGTCGGCCCTCACGCAGGTGCGCGCCATCGCGCGCGGCGGGCGCCGGGAGGCGATGAACACCATTTACGCGGTGAGCGCGTCTGGCTCCCTCACCGGCGTTCTCTCGCTGCGCGAACTGCTCGCCGCCGCCGAGGGGGCGCGCATCCAGGATGTCGCGTGGACCGAGGTGCAACGCGTCGTCGGTACCGCCGATCGTGAAGAGGTGGCGCGCGTCACGTCCGAGTACGACCTCGTCGCTGTCCCCGTGGTGGACGAACGCGGCCGGCTGCTCGGCGCCGTCACCGTCGACGACGTCATCGATGCCATCCAGGAAGAGCAGACCGAGGACGTGCAGAAGCTCGGCGGTATGGAGGCCCTCGAGGACCCGTACATGCAGACCGGCTTCCTCGCGCTGCTCAAGAAGCGCGCCGGGTGGCTCAGTGTGCTCTTCGTCGGCGCCATGCTCACGGAGAGCGCGATGAGCTACTTCGACAGCGAGCTGCGCCGCGCCGCCGTGCTCATGCTCTTCGTCCCGCTGATCATCGGCTCGGGCGGCAACTCCGGATCGCAGGCCACCTCGCTGATCATCCGGTCGTTGGCGCTGGGGGAGGCACGGCTCGGCGACTGGTGGCGCGTGGCGATCCGGGAGCTCTCCTCGGGGCTTTCGCTCGGCAGCATTCTCGGCGTGCTCGGCGCCCTGCGAGTCCTGATCTGGCAGGCCATGGCCGGCAAGGGTTATCACATCGGCCCGATGCAGATCGGCAACGACTACGGCGAGCACTACGTGCTGGTCGCGATGACCGTCGGCCTCACGCTGGTCGGCGTGGTGACGTTTGGCACGCTGACGGGCTCGATGCTCCCGTTCCTGCTGCGCCGCCTGGGCTTCGATCCCGCGTCGGCGTCGGCGCCGTTCGTCGCGACGCTCGTGGACGTCACGGGACTGGTGATCTACTTCACCGTCGCCCTGCTCGTCCTCAGCGGCACGCTGCTGTAACGCGGTGACGCGGCCTCCCACGAGCGCGGCGGTGCCGGCGTCCACCTGGCGCGCGACGCTGCTCGTCGCGCTCGCCGCTTGCGGCTTCGGCTCTATTTCCGTCCTGATGGTGCTGGGCTACCGCGAGGATCTCACCCTCGCCGGGACGATGGCCTGGCGCTACCTGCTCGCCACGCCGTTTCTGCTCGCCATCGCCGGCCGCGGCTTGCGCGAACTCACGTGGCCGCGCGGTCTCGTGCTCCTTGTCGCCGGCGGACTGGGTCAAGTGGCGATCAGCGGCATCTCGCTGTACTCCCTGCGCTGGCTCGACGTCGCGACGCTCGGGTTCCTCTTCTACACGTTTCCGGCCTGGGTCGTCGTGATCTCGGCGATCCGCGGGCTCGAGCGCGTGGAGAAGCGCAAGATCATCGCGCTGGCGCTCGCGCTCGGCGGATTGGCCGTGATCATCGGCGCGCCGCGCGCTGACGCCCTGCCGCTCGCCGGTGTGGTCTGCGCGCTCGGCGCGGCGGTCATCTACGCGGCGTACATCCCGCTGCTGCACGCCATGCGCGGCCCGCTCTCCGCTTCCGCGGCGTCGGCGCTGGTCATCGCCGGCGCCGGCATCTTCTACACAATCGGCGCGATCTGGCGCGGCGAGTTCCACGTCGGTCTCTCCCCCGGCGCATGGGCGGTGATCGGCGCGCTGGCGCTGGCGTCGACGGTGATGACCTTCATCGCCTTTCTTAACGGCCTCGCCGTGCTTGGCCCCGTGCGCACGGCGATCATCTCGACCATCGAACCGTTCTACACCGCGGTCCTCGGCGCCATCGTGCTCGACCAGCACGTCGGCCCCGGCACCGCGGTCGGCGGCGTGCTCATCGGATCCGCCGTGCTCCTCCTGCAACGAGAGCCGACCTCGCCATGACCGCCCCGTCGCCGACCGTCTTCGATCGCCACGCCCGTGCCGGCGTCGGGTTCACGCTCCTGGCGGCGAGCGGCTTCGCCGCCGTCTCCATCCTGACCAGCGTCGCCATGCAGGCAGGCGTGACGCTCAACACCGTGCTGACTTGGCGCTACGTGCTGTCGGCGGTCGCGCTCGTTGTCTGGGTGGGCGTGCAAGGCCAGACGCGTCGGATGCCCACGCGCGACGCGTTGCTGTGGATGGGCGTTGGCGGCGGCGGGCAGGCGTTGATGGTGTACCTCGCGCTCTCCGCGCTGGCGTACATCAGCGCGGGAACGCTCGCCTTCCTGTTCTACACGTATCCGGTTTGGGTCACGCTGGTGCAGGCCATTCGCGGCGCGGAGCGGCTCGATGCGCGCCGCGCCGGCGCGCTCGCGCTCTCATTCGGCGGAACGGCCATCATGGTCGGCGCGCCCGACATGGGCGGCGACGCGTGGCGCGGTGTGGCGCTCGCGCTCTCGGCTGCGGTGCTCTACGGCCTGCTCATTCCGGCGATGCAGTGGATGCAGAAGGACTGGCCGGTGCTCGTGACGTCCGCGTGGTCCAAGATCGGCGCGGCCGTCTGCTTCCTGCTGGCCTCGGTCGGTGACCAGAGCTTCACGTACGCGATGTCCGGCGTCGCGTGGGGCGCTGTGATCGCGCTCACGGTGTGGAGCACGGTGCTGCCGTCCGTCTTCTTCCTGATGGGGCTGCTGCGGCTCGGGCCGGTGCGCACGGCAATCGTCTCGACGGTGGAGCCGTTCCTCACCGCGCTGCTGGGCGTCTTCGTGCTCTCTCAGCCGCTGACCGCGCGCACCCTCGCCGGCGGCGCGGCGATCGTCGCGGCGGTGATCGTGCTTCAGGTCAAGCGGACGCGCGTCGCCTAGCGAGTTCCTCGCGCACGAGCAGGGCGCCGCCGATCAGCGCGATGAGCGCGAACGAGAACCACTGCACCGCGTAGCTCAGGTGCGAGCCGTCGTCGAGGATCGGCTCGCCGAGTCGCACTGGGCGGTCTTTCCCGCGCGCGCTGTCGCTCGTTTGGGCGACGTAGTACGGCAATACGGGCCCGCCGAGCAGCCGCGCAACGGCAGCGGAGTCGAGCGTGCGCACGACGCGCTGCGCTGGCGGGAGCGGCGCCACTTCGCGCCCCACCCACGTCTCCGCATATCCCGTGACCGTCACGGTGTCGCCCTCACGGTCACGCCACTTGGCGCCGTCCACCGTCTTGCCGTCCGGAGAGTAGACCCATCCGCGATTCACCATCACCGTGCGGCCATCGTCGAGGCGCAGCGGGGTGAGCAGGTGCACGCCCGGCGAGCCCTGGGACGTGCGCGTCGCGAGTGTGACCTGGCCCGCGTAGTCGAACCGTCCGCGCGCGAGGACGCGATGGTAGTGCCCGGCCGCCGTGTCCGGTGACAGTTCGGTGACGGGCATCGGTGCCGCCGCGAGCCGTTCGTGCAGCCGCGCGTTGAAGGCCTGCCGCTGGTGCAGGCGATCGAGCTGCCAGACGCCGAGTCGCGCGCAGACAAACGCGAAGACGGCGACAGCGATGATCGGAATGAGGAGGGGACGTCGCACGGGGCGGGCAGGTTGGGATACTGGAAGCTAAGCGCGCGCCCCGCCCCCGTCCCGCGCTGTTGGGCATTCTATCGGAGAGACGGCACCATGTGCTCTCGTCCCCGAAACCCATAGCGCGACCAGCGATCAGGAGCGCGCCGAGCGGGTGGAATGTGATCCTGGTCACATCCCGCTGGGGGTGTTTTACCCTCGCGCGATGTCTGTATTTGCCATACGTTAGAGGCCGTTTTGCGCCGTGCCGCTGCTGGTCGCCCGTTCACGGGGCCTTCCTTCCGAATCCGCTGATGCCCGCTTCCTCCCCGATGCGTCGCGTTGCCGTCGTTGCCAGCCTGCTTTTCGCCGTGCTGGTCGCCTGCGGTCGTGAGTTGACTGCTCCGGTCGCCACGCCGGTGGTGAACGTCTTCAAGCGCACGGGTGCGCTGCTGTTCACGCCGCAGGTGGAGACGGCGATTCCAGCCGAGCTGCGCCCGGCGGCGCTGCAGCAGGTGGTCTTCGAGCGGGTGCGCATCACGCTGCGGCGCGAGGACGGCTCGATCGCGCTGGACACCGTGGTGCTCTTCCCCGCAGGGGCGACCGAGCTGACGCTGACCTTGCAGGTGCCGCTGCCAGCGAGCGCGCCGGCCAGCGGCGTGCCGCTGAGCCTGAACCTCGGCTACGTGAACGCCGCCGGCGACACCGTCTTCAAGGGCGGGCCGCTGCCGGTGACGGTGGTCCCCACCACGGGGAGCGGCAATCCGCCGGCCCCCGTGTCGGTGCCGATCTCATACACCGGCCCCGGGGCGACGGCCACGGCGGTGGTGATCGCGCCGAAGTCCTTCAGCGGGCTCGTCGGCCAGACGCTCACGTTCACGGCCCAGGCGTTGTCCGGCACCGGGCAGGTGATGCCCGGCACGCCGATCGTGTATTCGTCCTCGAACGCCGCGGTCGTGACGGTGGACCCGGCGTCGGGGGCGGCCCGCCTCGTCGGGCGCGGGACCGCGACGGTGTTGGCGGCACTGCTGACCGGGCCCAGCGACGTGGCCACGGTGACGGTGACACTCCCCGCCTCGTAGATCATTCTCGTCAGCGGCGGCGGCCAGTCGGGACCGGCGGGCAGCACGCTTCCCGCAAGCGTGGTCGCGCGCGTGCAGGCCGCGGACGGCGTGGGGGTCGCGGGGACGACAGTGACGTTCGCCGCCAGCGGCGGCGGGACGGTGACGCCGGCAAGTGCGGTGTCGGACGCGTCGGGCAATGTGAGCACGCAGTGGCGGCTCGGCCCGACGGTCGGCACGCAGACGCTGACCGTCACGGCGGCCGGGCTCACCGGCGCGCCGCTCACGGTGGACGCGTTGGCGCGCGCCGTAACGCCGACGAAGCTCGTCATCGGGACGCAGCCGGCGAACGGCACGGCGGGCGTGGCGCTCGCGGCAGTCACGGTGGCAGCGCAGGATGCCGACGGCAACGTCGTGACCCCGTTCACGGGCGACGTGTCGGTCGCCCTCGGCACGAACCCGGGGAGCGCGACGCTCAGCGGGACGACGACGGTGAAGGCGGTCGCCGGGGTGGCGACCTTCAGTGACCTCAAGGTGAACCGTCCGGGGACGGGCTACACGCTCGTCTTCAGCAGTGCGCCGCTCACCGCGGCCACGTCAAGTGCGTTCAATGTGGTCGCCGGCACGGCGGATCAGCTCGCCTTCACGGGCGTGCCCTCCGTCGCTGAAGCCGGTGTCACCGTCACGCAACCCGTGACGGTGGCCGTGCAGGATGCGGCAGGCAATGCGGTGACGGGCTTCACCGGCGAGGTGACGTTGGCACTCGATGCTAACGCGTCGCCAGCGGGCGCGGCGCTCACGGGTACGCTCACACGCAACGCCGTGGCGGGCGTGGCGACCTTCAACGATCTCAAGTTCCAGGAGGATGCCCGCGCCGATGCGCGCGCGTCTGGCCGGAGCCTGCGAGCCGCCCGAGCGGCTCGCGCGCTCGTCGAATCGGCCCGACCGATGCGCCGCATCGGCCAGCTAAGCGCCAATAGCGTCCTGTTCACTAACCCGGGCTACACCCAGTCCCGTTTCAATACCTTGCGTCTTGACCACACCAACGACGCGTCGCTCGTCTTCGCATCGTCGGTGTATGCCGAGCGCGCGGAAGCGGTGGGCATGACGTCGTGGCGTGGTGTGTACGGCCGGGGCACCAAGCTCTACGTGAAGGACGCCGACCTGTTCAAGCTGTCCTTCGACAGTCTGGCGGTGCAGATCGACGCCAGCGGCGCCATTACGCGGTTTGACTCGCTGAGCTTTGGCAGTCAGGATCGGACCGTCAATCAGCTGACGCTGAACCTGCCGACCGGATTCAACAAGACGTTCGCAAACCTCCAGTTTGGCACGCAGCCTTCCACCGGGCGATACCTGGCGGCCACCACGCCGGGGACCGCCACGGTCAACATGCAGAATCCGTCTCCCGGCTCCCACGGCGGCTTCGTCTCGATTGGAGCCGGCGTCACGCTGACGGGCTGGCAGGCCACACGCGCGTACGCCACGACGGGGGCCAGCTCCACGTGGAATGACCCAGCGGCCTGGTCGCCGTCGGGGGTGCCGTCTCGATACGACGACATCTCCATCCTCGCCGGCCACTCGATGAGCGCCGACAACGCGAATGGCGTGCGCAACGTCTCGCTCACGCCGACGTCCACGCTCATGCTCGGCTACACCAACCTCTCCGTCTTCGGCAACTGGACCGCGGACACGCTCTCCACGCTCAGCGCGATGTCCGGCGGGCTCGACTTCTACGGCAATGCGAACATCAGTGGTCGCATCGGCACCGCGCGGTTCCACGCGCCAGCCACGGTGCAGGGACTGACCGTCGCCAATAGCATTGCCATCTACGCGGGCGGGTTCAACGTCAACGGCCAGATGGCCATCGTGCACGGGCCGTTCACCACCGACAGCGCCGGCTACCTGCGGATGGTGAGCGCCGGCGGGTTCCTGCAGGTCGACGGCACCGCCGAGTTTCAGGGCGCATCGACGTACACGCATCTCACGGACGGCACGCTGCGGCTCGGGGGCTCATTCACACAGGGCGGAGACCCGGCGGCGTTCGCCGCGACGGCATCGCATCGCACCATCCTCACGGGCGAGTCATTCAGCGGCGAGCTGACGTTCACCAATCCTGGCGCGTCGGGGACCGACTCGCACTTCAGCATTCTGCAGCTCGGCGACTCGGGCTCACGAACCATCACCGTGCACAGCGACGTGTACGCGGTACGCACGCTTGAGCGCGGCACGGCCGCCATGGGCCTGATGCGTGGCGGCGGATACGCCCCGACGCAGGCCCCGGTGATCCACGCGGCTTCGGTGGTTTCGAGCGCCCTGCTCACGATGAATGCCACACTGCTGCGCATCTACGAGGCGACCAATGCAACGTCGCTGTCGTATGCCACGTTCGTGAACACCAACATCGTCGGCAAGGACGCGCTCACCGTCGAATCGGCTCTCGCCACGCCAGTGACGCCGACGATCAGCAACCTCACGTTCCCCATGCCCGTCGATACGACGTCGTTCCGGTTCGTTGTCGCCAACTACCTCGGCAGCGGCGGATCGCTGACGCTCAATCTCATCGGCATGTCCCCCATCAACTCCGTGGCAGTGCCGTCGCGGATCTACGCCAGCGCGGGCGCCTCGATCAACTGGACCCCGTAGCGGCTAGAACAACTGCAGCTGGTCTCCCAACTGGGCCGGGTCCACCGCGACCTGGCCCAGTTGCCGTTGGAGCCAGCGCACGTTTTCCGGCGCGTGCCCGCTGAAGTGGTTGTTCACGTAACCGAACACGGTCTTCACCCGCTTCGCGATGACCGGAATCGCCGCGCGCCACTGGTCGAGCTCCTTCGTGCGGTCGTGCTGGACGCGCGAGTAGTCCACGATCTGGCGATCCGGCCCCATCCACCGGAGATATGCGAAGTCGGCCGTCGGACGCTCGGCGAGCTTCAGCACGACCGAGCGCGGGATGAAGCGCGCGTCGGCGAGCGCCAGCGCCACGCGGTGCTCGCCGAGCAAGGCGATGACGCCGTCGTTGATCCACCCGCGCTGGCGGAACTCGACGGCGATGCGCAGGTCGTTCGGAAGGAGCGGCAGGAAGCCGGTCAGCGCTGGAAGCTCGACCGGCCCGAAGTCCGGGCCGAGCTGGACAAGCACCGGCCCCAGCTTGGGCCCCAGTTCGCGGGCCACGTCGAAGAAACGCTCCACTTGGGACTCGCAGCGCCGCAGGCGATGCTCGTGCGTGATCTCCTGCGGGAGCTTGAGTGCGAACTGGAAGCCCTCAGGAACGCGCGTCGCCCAACTCCGCACCGTCTGCACCGCCGGCGTCGCGTAGAACGTGCTGTCCACCTCCACCGTGTTGAACGCGCGCGCGTACACGGCGAGGAAATCGGCCGCGCGCGTGCGCGGCGGATAGAAGGGGCCCACCCAGGCGGCGTAGTTCCAGCCTTGGCAGCCGAAACGGAGACTACGATTCACGATTAGGTGCAGGGAACAGGGAACAGAGTGGGGTGCAGGGGGCAGGGTGCGGAGTGGAGTGCACAGAATGAGGAATTGATGCATCCTCTCTGCATCCGCCAGTCTCCCCCACCCTGCCCCCTGCACCCCACCCCCCACCCTGCCCCCTGCACCCCACCCCGCACCCTGCCCCCCGCACCCCACCCCGCACCCTGCCCCCCGCACCCCACCCTGTTCCCTGCTCCCTGCACCCATGAAGCCTCGCTTCTTCCGCACTCTGAAATCCCTCCGCGCCTGGTTCACCAACCACGGCTCCTCCGAGCGCGAACTCTGGATCGGCTACTACAAGAAGGCCTCGGGCAAACGCGGCGTCGTCTACAAGGAGGCGCTCGACGAGGCGCTCTGCTGGGGATGGATCGACGGTCAGATCCGGTCCCTCGACGCCGACTGCTACATGCAGCGTTGGACGCCGCGCAAGCCGACGTCCAACTGGAGCAATGTCAACGTGAGGAAGGTGCAGGCGCTCATCGCCGCGGGGCGTATGCAACCCGCCGGGCTTGCCGCGTTCGAGCGCCGCAAGGCCGAGCGCACGGGTGTGTACTCGTTTGAAAAGGCGCCGCCGAAGTTCGCGCCGGCCTTTCTGAAGCGCTTCAAGGCGAATGCCAAGGCGTGGGCCTTCTTTGAGGCGCAGCCCCCCGGCTATCGCCGCACCTGCGCCGACTATGTGATGAGTGCCAAGCGCGAGGAGACGCGCGAGCGGCGGTTCGCCCTCGTCCTCAAGCACTCCGGCCAACAGGAACGGATCCCGCTACTCGCCCCAGCGCCACGCCCCGTGCGGCGTGCGTGACGCGTAGTACGCGCGGCGCGCCAGCGCCGCGGCGGCCAGTGCGGCCGCCAAGGCGACCCACCACGCGGCACTCGTACGCGTCAGCGCCTCGCCGAGTAGGATTCCCGAGAGCAGCGTCGTGGCGACGAACGAGATCGTCGTGCGCTGGCCGTTCCACGCGGGCACCGTCCGCAGGCGATACACCTGCACCATGCTCACGAGCAGCGCCGCTCCGGCGAGGTTGGCGAGCCACAGGCCGCTTCCGTCGGTGACCAGCATCACCCCCAGCGCCGCCGCGAAGACCCCCGCGCTCAGCACCTCGCGACTCAGCCACGACGCGCGCAGGTTGTTCATCGCCCGCCACGCATTGCGCGGCGCGCCGAGGTGCAGCAACGAAGCGAGCAGGCCGAGGAGAGTGAGTACTGCGACGACTGCCGTCGCGCGCGGCGTCATTGCTCCCCGCGCGGTCAGCCACCAGGTCGTGCCCACCGCCATCTGCGTGAGGACAGTGAACGCGACCAGTGAGTTCTCCGAGGACGGCGCGCCCAGCACTTCCTCGGCGTTCCCCAGCACGCCCGCGCGCTGGGCGGCCTGATGCGGCTGGATCATCAGCGCCGGGCGCGTGAGCGACTCGTGGGGGAGAGGGCCCCGATGCGACACCCCCTCGCGTCCGTCGATCAGCTCCGACGCACCCCCCTCCCCTTCCCGCGCGTCGAGCACCCGCATCGGACAGGCCGCCACGCAGGCCGGCGGCTTGCCTTCGGCCAGATGGTCAGCGCACAGGTCGCACTTGGTCATATGTCCGTTCGCGCGATCGTACTGCGGCGCATCGTACGGACAGGCCCACGCACAATACTGACAGCCGATGCACTTCTCCCGGTCAATCGCGACGAGGCCGTCGTCGCGGCGATGCATCGCCTCTGTCGGACAGACCTCCACGCAGATGGGCCGCTCGCAGTGGTTGCACGCGATCGAGAGATGGTAGGCGAAGACGTCCGACGTCCACGTCTCTCCCGCGCGCGTCCAACCGCCGCCGGTCACCTCGTACACGCGCCGCCACAGCACCCCCACCGGGAGCTGGTTCTTGTCCTTGCACGCGGCCTGGCACGCCTTGCACCCCGAGCAGGCCGACGCGTCGAACGAGAAGCCGACCGGCGTCACGCGATCCGCTCCACCTGGGCCATCGCTGTGTGCTGCGCCGTGCCAAACGCCAGCGGCGTCCAGCGCTCCGACGTCAGCACGTTCACGTTGCCGCGCCGATCAATGCCGTGTTCATCGGGCGTCCACCACGCCCCCTGCGGGATGTCGATCACCCCCGGCAGGATGCGATTGGTCACCCGGCACGGCAGGATCATCGCGCCACGGTCGTTGAAGACCTTCACCTCATCGCCATCGGCGATTCCGCGCGCCGCGGCGTCAATGGGATTGATGAAGACCCGCTGCGGGAACGCCTCCTCGAGCCAGTCGTTGTTATCGTGCGTCGAGTGGACCCGATGCAGCGTGTGGTGCCCCATCACCTGCAGCGGATACCGAGCCGCCTCTTCGCCAAACGGGCTCTCCCACTCCTCGATGTACTTCGGCACAGCGGGGATCTCGTCCGGCCGCCTCATGTCGTGCAGTTGCCGGGAGAAGATCTCGATCTTCCCCGACGGCGTGCTCAGTGGGTGCTTTTCAGGATCCGCACGGAACGCCTCGAACGCCACGCCGGGCTTCGTCACCGGCTTGGCATACACGCCGATGTTCGACCGCTCGAACTCATCCAGCGTGGGGATCTCCGGGAATCGCGTGGCACGATAGCGGTCGAGGCACCACTCGACCCACGCGCGCTCGTCGCGCCCCTCCGTGTACGCCTCGCCTATCCCCAATCGCTCGGCGATTTCGGCGCAGATCCTATAGTCGCTCTTCGTCTCACCCAACGGCTCGACGACCTTCGGCATCAGGATCACTTCGTCGCCGTACTTCCAGCCGTCCTCCACCCCCCACGTCTCGAACTGTGTGCACGCCGGCAATATCACATCGGCGAACTTTGCACTCGGCGTCAGGAACTGGTCCTGCACGACGATGAACTCCACCTTCGATTCGTCCTGCAGGATGCGCGCGCTGCGCGCCACGTTCGCGTGCTGGTTGATAAGGACGTTGCTGGCGACAGAGTAGATCAGCTTGATGTCGTTCGTCAGCCGGTCCACGCCGATGATCCCGTCGGTTGCGGTCATCTCCCGGCCGCGCAGCACCGCCTCGGTCCACAGGAAGACCGGGATGGCCGCCTTCGCCGGATTGTCGCCCACCGGAAAGAGCGTCCAGAACGGCGCGTCCGGCACCTGATTGGCGAGCCCGCTCGCCCAGCCGCCGCTGATGCCCACGTTCCCCGTGATCGCCGCAAGCACGCACCCCGCGCGCACCACCTGTTCGCCGTACGCGCGGCGCTGCATACCGTAGCCCTGATACAGCACGGCGGGCTTGGTGGTCGCGTACTCGCGCGCGATGCGCGCAATCGTGTCGCGCGGCACCGTCGTAATGGACTCGGCCCACTCCGGCGTCTTCGGCGTGCCGTCGCGCGTCCCGAGCACGTAGTCCGTGTAGCTCTCCGCATCTTCGCATCCCGGCGGCATCTGCGAACCGTCGAAGCCGACGCAGTGCGTGCGAATGAACTCCGCGTCCACCAGGCGTTCGGTGATCATCACGTACGCCATCGCCGACATCATCGCCGTGTCGGTCCCGGGGCGGATCGGGATCCACTCGTCGGCGAGACTCGCCGCGCTCAGCGTGTGCCGCGGGTCGATGCAGACGACGCGCGCGCCCTGCTCGCGCGCGAGCTTGATGAAGTAGTCGCTGTTGGTGCCGTCCCGCATCTCGGCGGGATTCCATCCCCACATCAGGATGTACTTGCTGTTCAACCAGTCCTGCCGCTGGTTCCCCGTCTGCAGGGTGCCGTAGACCGTGGGCGTGGCGATGTTGATCGCCCCCCAACTGTAGCTGTTGTAGATCCCCAGGCAGCCGCCGAAGAGGTTCATCAGCCGGCGCGCCGTGTGCGAGCCGTTGAGCTGATTGTACGACCCCGTGCCGTAGGGGACGAAGAGCGCCGAGTTGCCGTAGGTGTCCTTCACGCGCTGCATCTCGCGCGCCACCAGGTCGAGCGCCTCGTCCCACGAGATCGGTGCGAACTTCCCTTCGCCGCGTTTCCCGACGCGCTTTAGCGGCTGGGTCAGACGATCCGGATGATACTGCCGCTGCAGGTACGCGCGCCCGCGCACGCAGGCGCGCAGCTGCGGCGCGGCGAGCGTGTCGGGGCGATCATCGGTGCCGAGCCGTGTGATGCGCCCATCGCGCACGTGCGCGATGAGCAGGCAGCGCCCGCCGCAGTTGTGCGCGGGGCAGCCGACGCGGACCAACCGTTCGGGAACGGTTGGAACCGAGGGCTCAGCGGCGCGGTGCGGCATGCCTCTTATTGACGCTCACGACGGGCGGTTGGGCAAGTGTGGAATTACCCCAAACTGCGTCGGCGAATTCCCACGGGGTCGGGTGTGCCGCGGTTGCGCTTGTCGGCGACGACCGGCACGTTCGATGGCGTACGCCCCACACGAGGCCGCCATGACCCGGCCCACGCTGCCTGGCATCCTCACCGCGTTGTTCAGCGGCCGCGCGCCGACCGGCGACCTCCCGCCGCTCGCGCGCGTATCTCGGATCGTCATCGTGGTGGTGGGAGTGAAGGCCGTGCTGCACGTCCTCACGGCCTTCTTCACTCCGTACGAGTTCCACCGCGACGAGTTGTTGTACTTCGGGATGGGCACGCACTTGCGCCTGTTCTCGATGGACTTCCCGCCGTTCATCGCCATGCTCTCGGAGTTGCTGCGGAGCACGGTCGGCGTCAGCGTCGCGAGCTATCGGCTCGCCCCAGCGTTCTTCGCGGTCGCGCTGATGCTGCTCACCATCGCCATCGCCCGACGGCTCGGCGGCGGTCGGACAGCACAGGTGCTCGCGGCGCTCGCGCTGCTCACGGGTCCGCTGTTTCTGCGCACAGGCGGCTTCTTCCATCCGGTTGTGTTCGACCAGGTCTGGTGGGGACTCGGCTGCTACGCGCTCGTGCGGCTGCAGGCCGACGACAACGTGCGCTGGTGGCTGCTGCTCGGAGTGGCTGGAGGCCTCGGCCTGCTGAGCAAGTTCTCCATTCTCTTCTTCGGCGCTGCGGTGCTGGCCGGCCTGTTGATGACGCCACGGCGACGTGACTTGCTGGGCGGCCGGCCATGGCTAGCGCTCGGCGTGGCGCTGCTGATAGGCGCGCCAAGTGTCGTCGGGCAGATCGCCCTCGACTTCCCCGTGGTGCGTCAGATGGGCGAGTTGCGCGAAGAGCAGTTGGTGTACGTGACCCTGCCGACGTTCGCCTTGGGTCAGGTCCTGATGATCGGACCCGCCATTGCGCTGGCGGCGATTGGCTTGGTGGCGTTGTTGCGGTCTGTGTTGCTGGCGCGGTGGCGCCTGCTGGGATGGGTCGCCGTGATGGTGTTCGTGCAGTTCCTGATCCTGCGCGGCAAGCCGTACTACGTCGGCCCCATCTACCCGCTCCTTTTCGCCGCCGGCGGGGTGTGGCTCGAGCGGTGGGACCGACGCGCGCTGCGCGCAACGCTCGTTTGGGGCGTCGGCGGGATGTCGCTTGCCTTCGGACTGGCTGTCGTGCCGTTCGGACTTCCCATCGTCCCTCCAGAACCGATGGCACGATACGCGGCCGCGACGGGAGTCGGTGCGGCGACCACCACCAACACCAACACACGGCTCCCGCTTCCTCAAGACTACGCCGATATGCTCGGGTGGCGCGAGCAAGCCGAGGCGGTGGCGCGCGTCTTTCGAACCTTGCCGCCCGGTGAGCAGAGAACGGCCGGTCTCTACGCATCCAACTACGGACGCGCGGGAGCACTCGATCTGTATGGTCGCAGGCTCGGCCTACCGCCGGTCGTGAGCTTGGCCGGGAGCTGGTACTACTTCGGGCCCGGGGACCGAGCCGGTCCGGCCTTCATTCTCCTCGGCGTGGAACCGAGAGAAGTGATCACGCTTGCCTGCGACACCGTGTTCGTCGCCGAACGGGTGAACAATCCCTGGGGCGTGGAAGAGGAGCATGACGTGCCGGTGACGCTGTGTCGCGGTGCGAAGCGAGACCTGAAGGAAGTGTGGGTCCGATTCGCGCGGGGGGAAGATGAATAGGCCAAGCGAGCGCACGAGCGGTCGGCAGATAACTCATTGTTAGACAATATCTTACAGTCGCACTTGACTTCTTGCTTGCAAAGTGATATCATATTGCCATCACCCTCCACGAGTGATCCTCCATGTACCGCGAAAAACAGATCAACGCTTCCAATGGCTACGTCTGGCTCCTTGGCCTCCTGACCGTCGCCATCCTGTCCTTCCTCTTCATCATCCGCAACGCGACGGAGCAGCGTCCCGGGATGGTCATTCTCGGCGTGCTCGTCCTCATCGTCTCGCTCTTCTGCCTGGGCGGGCTCTTCATCGTCAACCCGAACGAAGCCAAGGCGCTCGTCCTCTTCGGTTCGTACAAGGGGACCGTGAAGCGCGACGGCTTCTACTGGGCCAATCCGTTCCTCGTGAAGCGCCGCGTCTCGCTGCGCGTCCGCAACTTCGAGACGGCCAAGCTCAAGGTGAACGACAATCACGCCAACCCGATCGAGATCGGCGCGATCGTCGTCTGGAAGGTCGTCGAGACCGCCGAGGCGCTGTTCGAAGTGGACAACTATGAGAAGTATGTGAACGTGCAGACCGAGTCGGCGCTGCGCTCCACGGCCTCGCAGTTCGCCTACGACGCGCACACCGCCGGTGAGGAGTCGCTCTCCACGCACGCCACCGAGGTGAGCAAGCACCTGCAGACGGCCATCCAGGATCGGCTCAGCCGCGCCGGCGTCGAGGTGATGGAGGCGCGCATCTCACACCTGGCCTACGCCCCCGAGATCGCCGCCGCGATGCTCCAGCGCCAGCAGGCCAGCGCGATCATCGCCGCGCGCTACAAGATCGTCGAAGGCGCCGTCGGCATGGTCGACAACGCGCTCGAGCTGCTCGCCAAGAAGAACATCGTCCAGCTCGACGACGAACGGAAAGCGACGATGGTCAGCAACCTGCTGGTGGTGCTCTGCTCGGAGCGTTCGACGCAGCCGGTGGTGAATACGGGGAGTCTGTACACGTGAGTGAGTGACGGTAGACGGTGGACGGTGGACGGTTGATCACTACCGTCGACCTCCACTGTCCACCGTCAACCGTCCACCGTCAACCGCCTCAACGCACGCCATGACCCCACACTCCCGCTCCTTCCTCTGGCAGATCCCGCTCACGATGCTCGCCTGCGTCGCCGGCACGCTGCTCGCGGTTTGGGCGATCAGCGAGTTGGCGGGGTTCGCGATGCATACGTCGCGGATCGCCGCGATAAGCGCCGTGCTCGCCGGCGCCGCCATCGCCCGCCACGAGCGCGCCCGAGCCCGCGGCGAGAACTGTTCGACCGCAAGCAACTCGTAGCCGTCTGCGCCAGTATCTACCGTCCACCGTCAACCGTCCACCGTCTCCCTCGTGCCCCGCAAACCCTTCCTGCTCCGCATCGACGACCAAACGCTGGCTTCCATCCAGCGCTGGGCGGCCACCGACATGCGCAGCTTGAACGGGCAGATCGAGTACCTCTTGCGTGACGCGCTTCGCCGCGCTGGCCGCTTGCCGCCGCCTGCGGTGACCGACGACCCGGCGATGCGCGAATCCGAAACGGAACTGGAGTAGCCATGGTCTTCATCCCGCCGCCGCACATGCTGCAGAACAAGGGCGGCAAACCAGCTTCGCAGCACGACACGACCGTCGGCATGTTCGTGTTCTTCGTGATCTTGCTGTGCATCGCGCTGTTCATCTTCATCGTCGGCCCGCTCAGCGACAATCCGCCGCCGCTTGCCGTCGGCTACGCCGTCAGCGGTCTGGCGCTCATCTTCGGCCTCGTCGCGTTCTTCTCCTGGATGAAGGAACAGGGAGAGGGTAACGCGTCCCCCGACGACGGCAGCACCTCCGATCGGGAGTCCTGATGTTCGTCCCCTTCAATCCTCGCCATCACGGCTCGCCCGGCGCGCGCGTCGCCGCCGCCGTGCTCGCCGTCGTGGGCGCCATGCTCGGCGCCGGCCTGCACGCCAACCGCAGCCTCAGCGCGAGCACGCCGTGGATCGCCATCGCCGTGGCCGGCATCGTCATTGCGCTCGGCCTCGTCGTCTTCGTCCGCTTTATGTCCGAGCGCGAGGAGCGCGCGGCCGCCGCGTCGCCGGACGAGTCGGACAACCGGCACCACGTCTTGCTGATCCTCATCGCCCTCGTCGCCGGCCTCGTCGCGCTGGGGTTGTTCGTTGCGCTCACGCCGCGCGCCGCGGCCAGCCAGGAGGCGATGGCCGCCCCGGCGCCCGTGACGCAGTCGGCGTTCATCCTCACGCGGGGCGCCGACACCATCATTGTCGAACGCCTGACCCGAGGCCGGTCTTCCATTACCGGCGACCTGACCATCAAGGGCCAGGCACGGATGATATTCACCGCCGAGGTCGCGCCGGGGCCATTCGTCCCGACGTTCACGTTCAAGGCGTGGGGGCCCGGCGCTGACATCAGCACGACGCCATTGCAGACCGGGATCCAGACGATGACCGCCGATTCGGCGCTCATCACCATCGCTGGCGCCGGCGGTGAACGCCGCATCGCGCGGGCCATCAAGAATCGGCCGATCGCGATCATGAACAATGATTTCGCGACCACTGAACTGGTCATCCAGCGCGCGCGCGCCGCGGGCACGCCGAAGGCGACGGTGCCTGTCTTCTCGCTCTCCGGAGGCGTCCAGCTCGATATGACCGTCGAGTTCATCGGCGCCGACTCGGCGATCGTCGGCATCGCCGGACAGGTGACCCGCCTCGGCATTGACCAGTACGGCTACATCACCGGCGGCGTTCTGGCCTCGCAGAACATCGTCATCACGCGCGTGGACGGCGCGGCGGTGGACAAGATCTCCATCGGGCGTCCGGACTACGGCGCGCCCGCCGGCGCGCCATACACCGCCGAGGAGGTGACGGTGAAGACGCCGGCGGGACACGTGCTCACTGGGACGCTCACCCTGCCGAAGGGCGCCAAGGGGAAGGTGCCCGCGGTGGTGACGATCACCGGGAGCGGTCAGCAAGATCGCGACGAGTACATCTCGCTCGTCTCCGGTTATCGGCTCTTCCGCCAGGTCGCTGACACGCTGGGACGCCGCGGCATCGCCGTGCTGCGCCTGGACGACCGCGCCATCAACGGCAGCGGCGGCGACGTGCAGAAGGCGACAAGCGCCGACTTCGCCGACGACATCCGCGCCGGCGTCGCCTTCCTGCGCGCGCGTGGTGAGATTGACGGCGCGCGCATCGCGCTCGCCGGGCATAGCGAAGGCGGAATGATCGCGCCGCTGGTCGCCAGCACCGACCCCAAGCTCGCGGGCATCGTGCTGCTGGCGGGCCCGGCGTACACCGGACGCCGCATCATCGACTTCCAGCTGAAGAACGGGGTGATGGGTTCGCCGGATGTCGCCGCCGACAAGAAGGACAGCGTGCACAAGGCCGTGGTGGCGCAGTTCGATTCCTCGGCGGCGAAGTCGCCGTGGCTGACCTACTTCCTGCAGTACGACCCGGTCCCGACCGCGCGTAGGGTGAAAGCCCCCGTGCTCATCCTGCAGGGCGGCACCGACCAGCAGGTCACGCCCGACCAGGCGCCGGCGCTCGAGCAGGCCTTCAAGTCCGGCGGCAACAAGAACGTGACGACGCACGTGTTCAAGGACCGCAACCACTTGTTCCTCAACGATCCCAGCGGCTTCCCGGGCGGCTATGTGAAGCTGAAGGACGGCCGCATTGATGGCGAAGTGATGGGAACGCTGGCGGACTGGCTGGTGAAGACCCTCAAGCCGTAGCAGATACACTGCCACTCCACCCCAACCCGTACGTGCATGTTCCTGTCGCGATCCGGCCAACCACGGTTTGAGCTAGGAGTCCGGGCATATCGCGTCATCCGGACGATGCTCGCGGCGTTGGCGCTGGCGACGGCGGGTACCGGCGTGTATCTGATCGCGACGACCCGGGGGATTGACACCGAGTTCCGAGTTGGCGTCGGCCTTTGGTTCCTGTGCTGGGGCCTCGGCATGGTGCTTTTCGCCTGGCATGGCAGGTGGCGGCCAGCGCAGTCAGTTGAGGAGACGACTAGGAACGCGGAACTCACGAGACGTCTCTCCCTCATCATCGACGGCATTGAGCTCCTGGTCCTTGCCCTAATGCTGCTCGGACTGCTGGTGCCGCAGTGGTTCGGCGAGTTCTCGCGGGAGCACCGCTGGGCGTTCGCTCTTTTCGGCGCCGGTGTGCTCGTCGACTTCGTCGTGCGGCGCTACCGCAATCGGCGCGCGGTCGCATTCGCTCCGCAGGGACAACCATCAACGCTGTCAGGGACCGAGATCCAAGCACCGCTCCACGAGCGACCCCATGACCGCTGATTCTGCGACGCATCGCCCCTCACGGAAGCCGCTCGCTGGCCGCGTGCTCGTTTCGCTCGGCGCCGTCGCGCTCTTCGCTGCAACAAACGCCACCAGCGTCGAGGCGGTCGTGGCCGGCCAAGCGCTGTCCCCACTGCAGGCGCTTCGTGCGGCCGGTACGGCTTTGGTCATCGTCTTTCTGGCGGCGCTCCTCTGGCGCCGACTCCAGAGTCAACATCACATCGAGCGCAC
>Ga0194119_10001038_pt1 | contig 51729 bp, 45 predicted proteins | sample TA2MahC100mmetaG_FD_148620 | JGI IMG/M metagenome (GOLD analysis project Ga0194119, IMG submission 148620) | Freshwater microbial communities from Lake Tanganyika, Tanzania - TA2015018 Mahale Deep Cast 100m | ecosystem: Environmental > Aquatic > Freshwater > Lake | place: Tanzania: Lake... | reverse complement strand
CTCGGTCCTTACAGCCCGCGTTGGGGATGCTCGGACCTCGCCGCCTTGGCCACAGCCAAAATCCCTCGCCGCAGGACCCCGCGCAATTTTCGGACACGCTCTTAAATGCACCCGCTCGCCAGCAACTTCCTGGACAGTCCCGGAGGCATTTGGGATGTTCCGCAGGCATGATCACGGCACTTGCCCCCAGAATTCTGCCAAAGCAACTACTCCTGACCGAATCCGCGATCGCTGGCGCGATCATCGCCATCTGTTTTCTGTCTCCGCCGCTTCAGGCCCAGAACGAAGTTAAGCCTGGCCGCTTTCACGTCGAGCATCCCACACTCCTGAACCTCGGCTTCGAATGGGCCATCGAAGGCGACGCCAATCGCAACGCAACTGTCGCGGTGCAATTTCGTCCCGCGGGCGAATCGAAGTGGCGCGACGCCCTCCCGCTCGTCCGAATCGGTGGGGAAAATGTTTATCGCCGACGCGAGAACCTCGACTACACGGTCCCGCACGGTTTCGCCGGCTCGATCCTCAATCTTCAGCCGGGCACCGAATACGAATGCCATTTCGTGATGAGCGATCCCGACGGCGTCACTGGCCAGGCCACGCAAAACGTCAAAGTCAAAACTCGCAGCGAGCCTCAACCGTACGAACGCGGCCGGGTGCTGCACGTTTATCCTCCAGACTATTTCGGCCCTCGCGAGCAGCCCAGCTTCACGGGAATCCTGCAAGCCTACTATGGCGCCGGCCTGGGAGATTGGTCGGTCGTCTGGGAACGCCGCGCCCAGCCGGGCGACATTCTTCTGATGCACGCGGGCCGCTACAAACCTGAACGCCTCAATTACGTCGATCCGATGATGGCGCCGTTCGACGGGTCGATGTCGCTCACGCTCAAAGGAACTCCCGACAAACCCATCACGATCAAGGCGGCCGGCGATGGCGAAGTGGTCATCGACGGCGACGGCAACCACCGCCTCTTCGACGTGATGGCTTCCCGCTATCACCTCTTCGACGGCCTCACTTTCAGAAACACGGACGTCGCAATCTTTGCCGGCCAGAAGGAAGTCCTCGGCGCGGTCGGTCTGGCCGTGAAGAATTGCCGCTTTGAAAACGTCGGCTTCGGGGTCTGGACCGAGTATGCGGGTTCGAGCGACTTCTATATTGCCGACAATCTGTTCCTTGGCCGGGATGATCGCTTTCGCCTTGTGGGCTGGGGCGGAGTCCAGCGCGAACCTGGCGGGAACGCCTGGGCCGTGCCCGCCTACGGTTCTCATTTGCTCACCAGTTATTATGCCGTGAAGGTTTATGGCCCCGGCCATGTCATCGCCCGCAATTCGATTGCTTACTTCCACGACGGCATTGCCATTTCCACCTACGGCACGCCGGAGAGCGACCCGGAGCGGCGCGCTTCCTCGATCGACATTTACGGGAACGACCTGCACCTGTTCAACGATGACTTCATCGAAACCGACGGCGGTGTTCACAATGTCCGCGTCTTCAACAATCGCGGCGTCAACGCGGCCCAGGGCGGGTATAGCGCTCAACCGGTTTTCGGCGGCCCGGTCTATTTTTACCGCAACTTGCTCTATCACGTTCCCTCCGGCGTCGCGTTCAAATTCTCCGCCAAGCCTGCCGGCCTTTTCGTGTGGCACAACACGATCATTGGCGAACATCTCCTGGGCGACCCTTCCGCGAACATGCATTTCCGCAACAATCTCTTTCTCGGACGCGACACGCCAGGCCGCGGCATTCTGACGCTGGCCAACTCCACGTCCAACAGCACGACCGACTACAACGGCTACCGCCCCAACCGTGGAGCCAAAGAACAATACCGCTACTTCAAACCCAAGTCTGGACCGAACGTGTACGAGCCCCGAGGAGCGGACTGGCAGGTTTTCTCGATCTTGAAGGAATTCCAAACCGGCACGGGCCAGGAAACACACTCAGTTGAGGTGGATTTCGACATCTTCGAGAAACTTGCCCCGCCCGACCCTGCGAAACGCTACGCTGTGTACCACGCCATGGATTTGAACTTCACGCTCAAGCCAACCAGCAAGGCCGTGGACACGGGCGTCGTGATCCCCACTCTCAACGAAAATTTTGCCGGCCGCGCGCCGGATCTTGGCGCCCTGGAATCCGGCCAACCCGTCCCACACTATGGCCCCCGCTGGCTCACCTGGCAGCCATTCTACCGCTGAGAGCGTGTTTTCAAAAATGGGTGGAACGAGCTACCAGCCCGTTTTCGGCGGCAACTTGCCGCCGAACATTGCGGCAGGCTGGTAGCCTGCCGCAACAGGCCAGTGGACTGTTCCACCCAAGAGGCATTTTCAAAACGCGCACTGAGCTGGAAAAAGCTCCGTTGCCTCCGTTCTCTCCTGTCCAAGAATTCAACGCGTCGGCAGTTTCCACTGATCGTTGAAAAAGCCTGCGCTCACCAGTCGCCCGGGCCACTTCAGCGACGGCGGAGCGCGAAGATCAACGATTGCCCAGTCCGGGAGCTTGGGCGTTTGCAGCGAATTCGATGTCGTGCTGCCCTGCCGGAAAGTGAACCCGCTGTTGAGAACGACATAGCGTTTCCGATTCAGCGGATTTGGGAAAATTAGAACCGCCGCGTGATCGGACGCACTGACGGTTTGGGTTCCGAGCCCGAGTTCGTCGCGCGTCCATTTCACCGGAAGGTCCGGCAACATTTTGGCAAGCAGTTGATTGCTGCCCGGATCACCCCAGAGCACGAGGTTACTTCGCGCGATGTCTTCAGCCGTGATCTCCGAATCGTTCTTGACTCGCGCGTCGCCGCGAAACACTCGCCGCCACTCGACGATCGCGCGCTCCATCTCGCTCACAGCCCAGGCTCCGACTCTTTCATGGAAGGCCGTTCCGGTTGGACGCACAAAAACAAACGAATCCATAAACGCATCGTCAATCGGGCCGGTCAGGCCATGGCGTTTATGCAAGCCCGTTCCCAAGTCGATCGGTGCGCGCCGCCATTTGCCGGCCATTTTGCAGAAGCTCGCCGTGCCGCCCGGCGCAATCTTCTCGCCGTCGATGACGAGGCTTTGGAGTTTCTCCGGCAGCGTAATGGTAAACGCCGCGACATTCCGGGTCGTGACGCGAAGCGCGGCGTCATCGAGTTGCGCCTCGATTTCCGCGCGCTCCCAGTGTTTCTCCAACAGCTCCAGTGTGACCCACTTCACCTGGTTGTAGCGGAGCGTGCAGGTGACGAAGCGGATATGACGCGGGAATGGATCGCGGCCCTTCGCGATGGCGGCGTCGATGCGTCGGGAAAGTTCCTTCTTGGTTTCCGGTTCGTACTTGTGCGCCGTCTTGGGGCCGATCAAGCGTTCGAGCTTCAGGCCCTCCTCTGCCATCGCCATTTCCATGATATCCGCCGATTGCTTTTGCGGATCGATCTCGCCGCTGTAGGCGATCATCGGCACGTCAGCCAGGTTCGCGGCGTAGGCCGTGGCATCGTAAAGGCGCCAAAGCGTCTGCTCCCAAGGAGGAGGCAACTCCTTGTTTTGATCAAAAACCTTCGCGTAAATGGCCGTCTCCGCGAAACCCGCTCCCGCCGACGCGACCGCCCAAAAGCCCGGATAATGGACCGCCATGTGCCACGCGCTGGCGCCGCCCATGGAAAAACCGAGCGCGGCGATCCGGTTCGTATCGATGAGGTAGTGCCGCATGACATCGGCCATCGCCTCGAAGGCATCGACTTCGCCAGCGAATTTGCTGGCGTTGCAGTAACGCCCGTAAAGGTGCAGTTCGAACGCGTTGGTCGGCGCAAACTCTCGCCGGCCCTTCAACTGGCCCGCAATAAAAGCGACTTCCGAAAGCGTATCGTTGCGGCCATGAAACCAAAGGTAAAGCGGCCGAGGCTGGCGGTCTTCCGGCTTCCAATCATCCGGCACGCGCAAGCCGTAAGGTTGCACCGAATCATCGATCCGGGACCTGTAAGCTCGCACGAGCGAACCGTGAGCCGTCGTCCATGGCGAGGCCGCTTGCCGCAGCTCGGCGGCACGCTGCAGACCGAGGATCAGTTGCTCCTTGGCCGAACTTATTTCATTCGGCTTAAAGAATTCACCGTAATTAACCGCATAGCGCACCGCTTTGTGAAAGACCTCCACGTCGGGAAGGAGGGCGAGCAGAGCTGGACGGTTCTTCAGCGTAGACCGCAAACTCTCAATCTCGTTGCCGAGTGTTTCCAGCCGCGCCTTCAACTCAACTGAATCGGCAGCCGAAATCTGAATGCCAGGCGGCGGGGCTTGCTTTGCGGTTGGAGTCGCCTGGCCGAAAGCAAGCAGCGGCGCCAGGCCAATGGCCATTACAACTACACAACGAGAATTCATAAGTTGGACCATTGAGGTGCGTTCTCGGTTGCGAGCTTCCAGTTTCAACCGGGGAGCGCACGCGCCCTCGCGTGCCGATTGTGGCGCCTCGCCGCAATCTTCCACGCGTCGATGGCCACGGTTGATGACGTTTTCAGGCGACGATTCCGTCGGCGAGGCGCCGACGGCGACACGCGAGGGCGCGTGTGCTCCCCATTACCGACTGGCTGAAAGGCCGCCACGGGAGGCCATCTCAGTCCGCGTGGTAGCCCCGCCAGATCCAGACGAGCGTGTCCGCCAATGTCTGCTCGAAAACGCGGCGATCGCAGTGACGCGAGTCCAGGCTGAATACGAACCGGTGATGGTAGCCTTTGGCCTGAAAGGCGTCCGCCGTGCGCTGCCCGGCCATGACCCAGTTGTGATAAGTTTCTTCCGGATCCTTCGCGCGCAAATCGTTTTCCGACACGTGCGTGAAAACGCGCAACGGCTTCTTCTCGCTCTTTTCAATCAGCTTCATGCCGGAATGATACTCCCACGCGCCCAGCGGATATTTGGCCTCCTCGGCCGCGTCGTCGTCCTGCTGATCGACGAACGTCCCGGAGTAAGCAATGATGCGCCGGAACAAATCCGGACGAAACCAACCCATCGTCAACGCCGCCGCGCCGCCGGAACTGCACCCGATGACCGCTTTGCCCCACGGATTGTCCGTGAGGGCGAACCCAGGGTAAGAAGCTTTGATCTCCGCGTTGCTCAGAACCGCGGGCAACACTTCGACGTTGATGAATCGCGCCAGGCGATCGGACATCGTGTCGTATTCGAGACCGCGCTGGCTGTTCTTGCCGTCGTTGCCGCCGTTTTGCACGGCAATCGCAACAAACGCGGGCAGCTTGCGCTTCGGATCTTTCGAAACGGTCAAGTTGTCGAGCGCGTTGCGCACCAGAGGGAGCTGGCCAGGCCCGTCATGAATGATGAGCAACGGCGCTTTTGTGCCGTCCACATACGCCGCGGGCACATAGACAAAAATCTTGCGCTCCGTTCGCACCGGCTTCTTCTGAGGTTCGAGCGTGCCATCGTCGCCGCGAAAGATTTTGCTGTCCGCCAGCCGCATCGTGAACTCGAACGACTTTCCTTTGGGATTGCCGCGATCCGTGAGGTCGGGGTCGATCTTGTATTCGGGGCCGATCGTAAACTTGCCGTCGCCTTCTGCGCCGGGATTTTCCGTGTACGGCTCGGCGGCGGCTGCCAAACGCGCGCACAAACCAAGGAGAAGAATCGTGAATACCCAGGGAGTTGAAGCTGTGAGAACGCGTCTGGTGAACATGGTCGTTGTTTAGAACATTCAGATCGCCGCGGGACAAGTGCAAAAACTGGATTCTCCTCATTCCCAATACGGCTGGATCTCCAAAAAGTTGAAGGTCTGTTCCTGGCCAAACGTATTGCCCGCTTCCGGCACGCTTGGCCAATCCGAAACCGTCAGCTTCGCCGTTGTGCTTTTCGCCCGGAAAACTTTCCAGTGATACGTGATCCAGACCGGGATTTTCGGCTCCGGCGAAGAGGGATACATTTCGCTGAAGGACCGTTTCGCATCGAACTCGACTCCCTCCAGAGTCACGGTGCCGAGAAACCCAGTCGCCTCTTCTCGTTTCTTTGCTTTGGTATTCACCAAATCGTTGTAGTCGCAACAAAGCATTTTCATAGAATAAAGCCGACCCGGTTGCAGGTCCTTGATCGTTTGCGAAAAGATGTTCGGTCCTCTCGCGCTTCGTTTCATCCAGAGAAAAGTGTCGCCGATGTGCTCCGGGTCGGGCGGCCGGCCGAGACCCATGTATCGCCCTTCAATTCGTCCGTAGCGCGGAAAACTTTTGGCGGCGATGCTCCCCTCTGACGCGGCGTGCAGGGTCGAGTTCAGGCCGAGTGGTTGGTCTGGAGAACGCGCAGACATTTTGGTTCATGATGACGTTCAAAAGTTCGTGTGCCTAGTCGAGAACAAAATTCACACCGGCGAACACTCGGAACAGCTCACGCGATATCGCGCTTGGGTAGAGCACGAGTTTCCAGAGTTCCAGCGTCTGTTCGTGTTTCTGACGCTCAGACCGGAGACGCCGTCTGATTCTGCTTACGTCTCGCTGACGTATGCTCTCACCTCGATCAAGAACCTTCAGCGTGGTTTTGTTGGCTTGTTGTCGGAGCGTCGTCGCGATACTCTACGTCCATGACAACGACGGTCTCCGAAAACAACCAAGTCACCATTCCACGAGTTTGAACTGCGCTTGCATCAACTTGGCATGGATGCACTGACGCGCGCCGTGGAACTGGCCCGTAATCGCGCCTTGATGGAGGAAGTCGTGGATGTGAACGAAGCCGTGCGGTGCGAGGCAGTTCGCTTGCGCACAAGCGCCGCAGTGCGCGTTGCCGCGATGGATGCACTGATCGCAGCGACGGCCTCTCACCAAAACGCAACTCTCGTTCATCGCGATCCGCATTTTGCCGCTATTCCTGCGAATCTCCTGACGCAGGAGATTTTGTCTGCGAAGTGAAGGGGGCTCGCGCCAAATTTGGTCTGATCTAATCTAATGAAAACAATGTTCCTCGCCCTTGCGTCGTTCTCCGTCTTGGAATTCCGCGTTGCCTCTGCGGACGGCTGGACGCCCGTCGCGCCGCGCGACGAGATTCGCCCGCAGTTTCAGCGCACCGAAACCGGTGGCAAATCCGGGGACGGCCTCCTCGCCATCCGTGCCGATAAACGAGAAGGCTTGCACGGCTGGTGGCAGAAGACCTTTCCTGTGTCCGCCGGGCAGCACTACCGTTTTTCCGCGTGGCGCCGCGCGGAAAACGTCGCAGTGCCGCGGCGCAGCGTGCTGGCGCGTGTGGTTTGGGGCGACGATGCGGGAAACCCCGTGCCACGGCGCGAAGGGGTCTTGACGAACTTTGCCAAGAACATCGTTGCCACCGCCGAACCCGAGTATCCGCGCGAGAAATTCGAACAGAGCGCGAGCCACGACGATTGGATTGAAGTCTCCGGCACTTATCAGGCGCCACCGGGAGCCACACAAGCGCGGGTTGAACTTCATTTGCTATGGGCGCCCCACGGGCAAGTTCAATGGAGCGATGTTGCGTTCGATCCCACCGCGGCGCCAGCACCACGCAAGGTTCGCCTCGCCGCCGTGCATTACCGTCCGCGCAACGCCAAAACCCTGATGGACGCCTGCCGCCAATTCGCCCCGCACATCGAAGAAGCCGCGCGCCGTAAAGCCGATCTCGTCGTGCTCGGCGAAACCTTGACTTACGCCGGCGTCGGCTCGAGCTAGGCGGATTGCGCCGAGCCTATTCCCGGCCTTTCGACCGATTACTTCGGCGACCTGGCGAAAAAGCATCGGATCCACATCGTGGCCGGCCTCATCGAACGCGACCGTCATCAATTGTTCAATGTGGCCGTGCTCATCGGCCCCGATGGCAAGGTCGCGGGCAAATACCGCAAAGTCTGTTTGCCGGACGGCGAATACGACAAAGGGATGTCGCCGGGCACGGATTATTCGGTCTTCGACACACGCCTGGGGAAGATCGGCATGATGATTTGCTACGACGGATTTTTTCCGGAAGTCGCGCGCGAGTTGAGCAATCGCGGCGCGGAAATCATCGCGTGGCCCGTGTGGGGCTGCAACCCGGAGCAAGCACGCGCCCGCGCGTGCGAAAACTAGGTCTATCTCGTCAGCAGCACCTACGAAGATGTGTCGCGCGACTGGATGCTCACGGCGGTTTATGGCCAGGACGGCAGTGTGCTGGCGAACGCGCGGGAATGGGGAACCGTGTGCGTCGCCGAAGTCGATCTCAACCAGCGCACCCTTTGGCCGTGGCTGGGCGATTTCAAAGCCCAGATTCCGCGGCAACGTCCCGTCGCGCGTGGGGAATGAACAACAGGAGCAAACGGAGGCAACGGAGAAAGGGAATAGCTGGCATCTCTGTTCCCTCTGTTTCCTCCTGTTCAAATTAGTTTCTTACCATGAGCAACACTTCCAAGATCTCAGCCGAATGTTTGACGCCGATCCTGTACGTCCGAGATTTCGCCGAGGCGATGAATTACTACACGAAGAAATTGCTCTTTGACCGGCTTTGGGATTGGGGCGAGCCGCTCTCGTTTGGCGCGGTTCGTCTGGACAGAGTTGAGATCTTCTTCTGCCTCGGTGCCCAGGGGCACCCGGGGACATGGCTCTCAATTTTCGTGGACGATGTGGACGATTACTTTGAACGCATCACCAAACTTGGGGCGGAGGTGATTTACGGGCCGGTGGATGAACCGTGGGGCGTTCGAGAAATGCACGTGCGCGATCCCAACCAACACGTCATCCGCTTTGGCCACGGCATTCCCCTGCGCGAACCGAAGATGGAGATCGAGCGTGTGGCCGTCGAAACTCGGATCGAAAAGCGCCTTGCCAAGGTGATGCGCGACCTGGCGCGACACAAAAGCATGACCGTCGGCGAGATGCTCGAGGAAACGCTTCTTCACACTTTTGAAAAACTGCCGAACGGCGGCGTAGCCAGCCCGCACACCCAGACGACTTTCGCGCACATCCAGGAGCTTAAGAAAGAGCATGGGATTGATTACGATTGTCACGCGAGCTATCGATTTGTCGAAAGAGCAGTCCCGTCTGAGCGACGACGAGTGGGCAAACGGAAGCGCCCACGACAGAACTCTTATAATAGTAGCGTAAATTTTCGGCTGCGATCGCCCCTCGGTCGCAGCGCTCGCAAAACGTGCCGGGCGGATCAGGAATTCGAGTCCGCTGCTTTCTCACCGGGCAGGTGGAATTCCCTGCTTTGCCAATGCGCTTTCTCTGTGATCTATGCGATCTTCGTGCCTAATCAACTGCCGTTTATGGTTCAGCCGTCCCCTACGGGACTCAAATCTCCCTTACTCGCACCCGGCGTTGAAACGCCGGGCTATTATCCTGTGTCCCTCCGGGACAGAACTGGTTTCGAGCAATCTACTCAAAACTTGATAGGCAAGAACTGCGTTCCCGTGTTCATGCCGGGAATCTACGCCGCAGCCCGGCAAAGTCGAGTTTGAGAAAACATTGGATGCACTGGGATTCAGTCACGCATTTCTTGAACTGCCGAGGTTTCCAGGCACAATGGGGTGAACCATCATGAACACGAGATCCCAACTTCACTCCGCTTCTCCTATCACGCGCCGCAGCTTCTTCAAGGAAGGCGCGATCGTCACCGCCGGCCTTGCTTCGCTCTCGCTGCGGGCGCGGGCGCAGGTCAACAAGAACAGCAAACTCCGCATTTTCCAGATTGGCGTCGGCGGCGTGGCCGGCATGCAACGGAACGGATTGAAGGGCCATCCAATGGTCGAATGGGCCGGCTTCTGCGATGTGGACCGTCGTCAGCTCGACCAGATCAAGAAGCAACATCCTGGCGCCTGGACGCTCAGCGACTATCGCGAGGCCTTTGCTAATCGGGTCAATGACTTTGATGCCGTGATCGTCGATGTGCCGGACTTCCATCATGCTCCGGCGATGTTGACGGCGCTGAAGCACAACAAACATGTCTATGGCCAGAAGCCGCTCGTGCACCAACTTGCTGAACTCCGAATGATGCGCGATGCCCTGGACGCGCGGCCCCATCTCGTGACGCAAATGGGCAATCAACGCGCCTGCAACAAGGGACGCATGGTGTCGGTGGAAGTCCTTCGCCAGAATCAACTGGGCCGGCCCATCGAGGCCTATGTGTGGACCGGCGGCGTGGCGCGCGGCCATTACTTCGCCGATCCGTGGATGTCGTATCCGCCCGCCCAGCCGGTGCCGGAATATTTGAACTGGGATTTGTGGCGCGGCCCCATCGACCATGAAATGCCTTACAGCGAAGACCTCGCGCCGCGGCGCTGGCGCACGTTCTGGGAAACGGGCGGCGGCCAGCTCGCCGACTGGGGCTGTCACCTGCTCGACCTGCTTTACTTCGCTTACGATCTGCCCAGGCCGGAGGCCGTCGTCACGCACACACCCCGGCCATCGGGCATCGGACACACCGCGCACAACCAGAGCACGATTACGTATCCTGGCGGCGGCAAGTTCGCCCGGGAGAAATTCGTGGTTCGCTACAATGACAACGCCCTCCTGCCGTCGTTTGCCGCGCTGGGATTGCCTCCGATCAAGCCCGGGGCGAATCACACCATGGTCGTGTGCGAAGAAGGCACGCTGTTGCTCGAAGCGGATGGAAGACTCAAGATCTTCCGAAAAGGCAAAGAGATGACCGACGAACCGCGACCGGAAGTCGCCCCGCGCAATCACTGGAAAGACTGGGCGGACAATTGTCTCGGCGCCAAGAAACCGCTTTGGACGCCATTCCAGATCGGCTGGCGCATTACCGAGCCGGCGCTTCTGGCGGTGAAGGCCACGCGTTTTCCGGGACAAGAATTGCGCTGGGACGCCGAGAACTTCCGGTTCACCAACCACGAGAAAGCCAACTCGGAAATTCTGTCGCGGAATTATCGGGAAGGCTTCGCCCCGCCGGCGGTGAGTTACTGATCAGACCGTGGGATAGAATACACTTTGTTGCGTCGCATTTGGGCTCAGGCGCGACGAAGGAGAATATCCCTGGTGGGATCTTCGACTGAGGAGCAACGAAGCCAGAGCCCAAATGCGACGCAACCCGCAGGGCCTTTTGGCGGCAGGTTGCCGCCAAACACGGGCTGGTAGCCCGTTCCACCCATTTTTCAGACAGGCTCTAATCGCACCCGGTTGCGGCTCTGGCCTGGCTCTGGCCGTGCGGTGCTCGCTGCGGTTGAACTGAGGACACACCCTGCTCGGCCGCGGCTCGCATGCCGAACTGCGTGAGCTTCTCCCGCATCGTTTGCCGGGAGACGTTCAGCCAGCGAGCCGCTTTAGCCTGGTTGCCGCCGGCCAGTTCGTAGGCGCGAAGGAAGAGTTGCCGCTCCACAGCTTCCAGAGCAGCGGCGTGGGCGTCGGGGATTTCGCCGCGTTTGGCGGCGTCCAGAATTTGGTCCACGAGGGCGGCCAGGGATTGGTCAGGGCTCGGCGGAGGCGCAGCGGCGCGGGGAGCGACGCTCGTGAGGTGCTCGACGCCGACCGGGAATTCGCGCGCCAGGAGGAGGGCCTGGCGCAAGGTATTCGCGAGTTGGCGGACATTGCCCGGCCAGGGCTGCCGCTGGAGCCAGGACACGGCCTCGGGCTGGATGCCCACGCCCGGCAAGGCGAGTTCGAGGCTGAAGCGGCGCAGGAAGTAGTTTACGAGGCCGGGAACATCTTCCAGCCGCTCGCGCAACGGCGGCAGGTGAATGACCACGCTGGCCAGGCGATAGAAGAGGTCTTCGCGAAATTGCCGGGCCGCGATGGCGGCTTCAAGATCGCGATGCGTGGCTGCGAGGATGCGCACGTCCACAGAAATGGTTTCGCGCCCGCCGAGTCGTTGAATGCATTTGTCCTGCAACACGCGCAGCAGCTTGGCCTGCGTGAAGAGACTCAGGTCGCCAATTTCATCAAGGAACAGCGTGCCCGTGTGGGCTTGCTCGAAGCGGCCGATGCGCCGGGCTTCGGCGCCCGTGAAGGCGCCGCGTTCGTGCCCGAAGAGTTCGCTTTCCAAGAGCGTCTCTGGAATCGCCGCGCAATTGACGGCGATGAAGGCTTTGTCGGCGCGGTCGCTGTGCTGAAAAAGGGCGCGGGTGACCAGTTCCTTGCCGGTGCCCGTTTCGCCGCGAATGAGCACGGTGACAGGCTTGGCCGCGACGCGCCCAATCTCCTTGTACACGGCCTGCATGGCGCGGCTGTTGCCGATGAGCGCATCTTGCGCAGGGCTGGCGGTTTCGCCGAGGCTGACTGGCTCGGCGGCGAGACGCGCGCTGGCTGCAGCCTTGGCCAGCAGATCCAGGAGTTCGGGCATTTCGAACGGTTTAACCAAGTATTCGAACGCGCCGTGCTTGGTTGCTTCGATGGCGGTCTCGGTGGTGCCGTGAGCCGTCATGAGGATGATGGGCAAACGGGGGCGCGCGGCATGAAGGCGCTGGATGAGATCCAGGCCGCCGAGCCCCGGCATTTTGAGGTCGGTGAGGACCACATCGAATGGCTCGGCCTGCGCCCGAGCCAACCCGTCGTCACCGCGATAGGCGATGGCCACGGTGTACCCTTTGGCCGCGAGAACCCGTTCGAGCGAGAGGGCGGCGCTTTTGTCGTCTTCAACCAACAGGAGACGGGTGGGCTGTAAATTCATTGAATCAAGGGAATGATCCCTCTCCCCGCGCTATTCACCCGCTTCGCATGCAGCCGCGCGGGGAGAGGCAGGGAGAGGGGCGCATGTACTCTTGCTACGTTCCAGAATGCGGGCATGCCATGTTTCATCGGCGCTTCAGCGAGTCATTGAGGGCAATGGGCATCAGCACGCGGAAGGTGGTGCCTCGGTTCGGTTCACTTTCGTACTCCAGACGGCCGCCGTGCTTTTCCACAATCCGCGCGGCGATGCTCAGACCCAGGCCGGTGCCGGCTTCCTTGGTCGTGAAGAACGGGTCGAACAGCCGCTGGCGCGCCTCGGGTTGGATGCCTTTGCCGGTATCTTGCACTTCGAGCGCGACCAAGGCGCTTTCATGTCGGCGGCGGCGGCCAGGCAAGGTGCGCGTGCGAAGTGTGATCGCGCCGCTGGAGCCGATCGCTTCGGCGGCGTTGTTCACCAGGTTGATCAGCACTTGTTTGAATTGCGGCAAATCGGCCTGAATCTGCGGATCGGCGAGGAATTCGGTCCTCAATTCAATCTGGTTCCGAGCCAGTTCGGCGCCGAGCAACGCGACGATTTCACGCAAGGGCGCGGTGGCCCGGATCGGCGCCAGCTTCGGCTCCGAAGGACGCGCGAACCGCAGGAAGTCTTTGATAATGAGATCCAGCCGGGAGATTTCGTCGCTGATGAAACGGTTATCCTCCTGTTCGGGTGTGCCGGAGCGAAGTGATTCTTGTTGGGTGAAGAGACGAGCCTTGATGGCGGTGAGAGGATTGCGGATTTCATGGGCGATGCCTGCGGCGAGCGCTCCAAGCGAGGCCAGCTTTTCCTGGCGCTGAATGATGGCCTGGCTTTGGGTAAGTTGAAGCTGCAACGGGGCGATCATTCCGCGATAGATCAGCCCGGCTAGAGCGACTCCCATGACAATGAGCAACACGGAGGAGAACACCAGCAGGCGCTCCAGAACCGCAACCGCGCGCTGGGACTGACCCAGGAACAAGTCCAGGCTCGCATGCTGAGCCTCGCCCAGATGGCTGATGAGGTCCAGAAGAGGCGCTGACTCTCGATCCACCCACTCTGCACGGGCCGCGGGCTCAAAAGCCGGCGCCCGCTCAGAGGTTTGCAGGAAGAGCGCGCCGACGCGGTTGAAGTAGAGGCCGAGGGCCTCTGAAATTTGCCGGACGAGCTGGCGCTCGCGTTCCGTCCCCAGCGCGGGTCTGGTCCGGTCAAGCCATGATCGAAGGGCGGCCTGTTCGCGATCGAAGTCGGCGCGGGCGTTCGGGTCGGTGCGCCCGTTGAGCGCGAGGAACCGATCGTTCATCTCGCGGAGATTGGCTTCCAAATGGGCCGCCAGGTGGAAGCTGTCCACGTGCGCCGAATCCAGTTTGCCGCGCAGGTCGGCCACTTGCTTCCACGCCGTGGCCTCGAACCAGGCGATGACGACGATGCCCAGCCCGACAGCCAACGCGAAGCCTGTTAATCCAAGTCTAAAAGGGTTCACCTGCACATTCAGTTGCCAGACCTGACCAGCGGCTGATCATCCACCTGGCCTTGGACTTCTTCTCACCATTCGTAATTCGCGGATTTTCACTGGTCAGCCTCAAAGGCCCCATGCTGGCACAGCGCCCGCTAGACGGTCTGGCAAGAACCGAACCAAAAACGAAATTAGTCAAGAACCATGAAAAGCCAAGTCATCCTGAAATCGTTCGCATGATCGAAAAACGATTCAAAGAACTGCTCTTGGTCTGCCGGCGTTTGATCCACGACGGCGTTCTCTTGGAAGACGAGGTCCGATACTTGAACCTCTGGCTCCAGGCCAATCCACAAGTCGCTTTTCGGTTCCCCGGCCAACAGGTTGCTGCGCGACTCAAGAGGATCTATGCCGATGGCGTCGTCACGGAGGAGGAGCGAAAAGACCTCCTGGATCTCCTGCGGAAAGCGACTCGCGATCCGGGCCAGACGCAAGCCCGGACCGCAACCTCAGTCAACTTACCCTTTGATCACCCGGCCCCCGAAGTCCACTTCATGAATCGGCATTTCTGTCTTGCGGGAAGATTTTTTTGCGGCTCGCCCAGATGGTGCCGAACAAGGATCGAGGCGTGTGGTGGTGAGGTGGATGACCAACCCAAGCCGTCCACAGATTACGTCGTGATTGGGGCGGCGGGCGACAGCGATCCAAACCTTCTTGAGAAAGTGGCCGGCATTCGCGAGAAGCTCAAGGTCATCTCGGAAGAGCATTGGCTGAACGCTCTGAGAAACCGGTGACCCTCCAGCTTCCATCTCGGGCCAACCAGTGGCCACTGGAGCCACCTCAAAAGCGCTGTGGCCTGACCGCAAGTCCTTGCAAATCGCAGTTCAGGCCGCGAGGATGCGGCCTGGCACGCCAGCGGCTCTAGGCCAGCGAACAACCGTAGGAAACCGAAGACATGCTTATGCTGTTGACGATCTTCATTTCAACCATGGCGATCGCCCTGCTGGCACGATGGCACGTGCGGCGGAGGTACACTCGTTTCAGCCAGGTGCCTGCCAGCGCTGGCTTCACCGGCGCGGAGGTCGCGCGCCAGATTTTGGAGGCGGCTCATATTCACGAGGTGGAGATCGTCGAGCACGAGGAACTGCTCGGCGACCATTACGACCCCATTCACAAGCGGTTGGTGCTCTCGGCGGCGAACTATCACGGTACCTCGGTGGCGGCGCTCGGTGTCGCGGCGCACGAAGCCGGGCACGCCCTTCAACATCAACAAGCCTACGCGCCCTTGCACCTGCGCATGGCCGCCGTTGGGTTGACGAACTTTGCCAGTCAGATCGTCACGTTTCTCCCGCTCTTGGGCATGGGGACAGGTCTGCTCTCCGCGCAACTCGGGCTGACGGTGATGGCCGTGGCCTGGGGCACGATCATGACGTTCAACCTCGTCACGCTGCCGGTGGAGTTTGACGCGTCGCGCCGGGCCAAGGTGCTGTTGGCGCGCATGGGCTTTATCAGCGCGGCGGCGGAGAACGCCGCCGTGAGCAAGGTGCTGAATGCGGCGGCGCTGACCTACGTGGCCGCGTTCCTCACGTCGCTGATTTACTTCCTGTTCTACCTGCTGCCGCTGCTGACCGGGCGGAGCCGAGACTAACCCGAAATGAGACGTGATCGAAGGGCTATGAGAACCAGGTTTCTTCCCAGGACCATCGAAGCGAACGTTGGGCTGACAGGCGGAAGGCAATACGTTCCGGAGCGCGCTCTGGCTTCCGCACTCGTTCTCTGGGTGCTCCACGCCCTCAACTTGCCGTTTCTGACCGGGAAGGCGCCAACATAGAGACTTTTGTATATGCGCTCGTGAAGCCGGCCAAGGTTGGCCTGACCCAAGACTGCCGATGAACGCCAAGATATCCGGTTATCTGATTCTCTACGGGGTTTTTATGATTCTCCTTGGAGGAGTTGGTTATTTATCGAACCCAGAAAAGGCGAAGACGGCGCTCATGGCTGGCGGCTCTTTCGGTGCGCTCTCGGTGGTTTGGGGAGTCCTTTGGGCACGCGGCCTGTGCTGGAGCCGGTTCGCAGCCCTGGCAACCACGATCGTGATCATTGTCGCATCTACCGGGCGCGGTATTCTTGGATGGCAAGCCGTCACCGAAGGACAATCCGAAAAGCTGTTCGCGGCCTGTTTGATTACCGTGATGCTGGCGGCTTCCATCGCAATGCTAATCGGGTTAGTGAAGTCGCTCAAACTCCGCCCAGCCGCCGTTTCGGCTCAAGCCAATCGCGCGCCGGAAAAGCCGGAACCGCCAGAGTCACACGCTCAGGAAAGACCGACCTAAACACGACCTCAAAAAAAAAGACGCATATGAGTCCCCGCTACGACGAACCGCCGTTTGAAGATCAATTGGCCCGGCAATTCGAGCAAGCCGGCCGGTTGCTCAAGAAATATCTGCCCAAAATTCTGCCGGTGGCCTTGCTCCTCGCCGCCGCCGTTTGGCTGTCCTCCGGCGTGTACGTCGTCGAGCCCGGCCACAAAGGCGTGGTCCGCACGTTTGGCAAAGAAACCGCCCGCACCGCCCCCGGCCTCAATTACCGCTATCCGTGGCCGTTTCAGAAAGTAGATGTCGTGAGCGAAGAACAGATTCGCCGCATCGAAGTCGGCTTTCGCAGCGGACAACGGGTCCAGGAAGAATCGATGATGCTCACGGGCGATGAGAACATCGTCGAGGCGCAGATGGTTGTGCAGTTTCGCGTGGCTGATCCCGGCAAGCTGCTCTTCCGCCTGCGCGATCCGGAAGGCTCCTTGCGCGCCGCCACGGAGGTCGCCCTGCGCAGTGTTGTCGGCAGCATGACCATTGACCAGGTCATGATTGAAGAACGGGCCAAGGTGCAGGAGGACACCCGCGCTTTGGTCCAGCGCCTGATGGATGATTACCAGTCGGGCCTGGTCATCACCGAGATCAAGCTTCAAGCGGCAGACCCACCCGATGCCGTGCGCGATGCCTTCCATGACGTAGTGCGGGCCCGCGAAGACAAGGAGAGGTTGATCAATCAGGCGCGGGGCTACCAGGCGGACCTCCTGCCCCGGGCGCGCGGTGAAGCCCAGAAGATTCTCCGAGAAGCCGAGGGCTACAAAGAGCAGAGGGTTCTCCTGGCTCAAGGCGAAGCCGCGCGCTTCCTGAGCGTGCTGGCTGAATACGAAAAGGCCAAGGACGTCACCCGCGACCGGCTCCACCTGGAGACGGTCGAAAAAATCCTGCCCGACAGCGACAAGGTGATTGTGGATGGCGCAGTTGGCCAGCGGTTGCTGCCACTTCTGCCCGTGGGCGCTGCGCATGGCGCGACCTTGCCTCTGCCCGCGCGGCCAACGCAATGAATCTGTGGAACGAACTGAACGAACTATGAAAACAAAACTCTTCAGCATCGGCGGCCTGATGGCCCTGGCCTTGGTCTTCGCCGTGACGCCGCAGACGTTCGTGGCGGTCAACGAAACCGAGCAAGTCATCATCACCCAGTTCGGAGAATACATCCGCACCATTCAACAACCAGGTTTGACGCTCAAGGTCCCCCTGCTCCAAACCGCCAACCGTTTCGAGCGGCGTATCCTGGCCAGCGACGCCCCCAAGACCGAATACCTCACACAGGATAAGAAACGTCTGGTGGCTGATCCCGTGACCCGCTGGCGCATCGCCGATCCACTCCAATTCTACAAGACCGTGCGTGACGAGTCCGCGGCCCGGGCTCGCTTGGATGACCTTGTGTTCAGCGAGCTGCGCCGTGAAGTCGCCAGTCACACCTTCGCCGCCGTCATCGGCGCCAAGCGGGAGACCATCGTGGATAATGTGGCCAAGGCCGTGCGCGAAAAGGCGCGCGAGTTTGGCATCGAAGTGGTGGATGTTCGCATCAAGCGAGCCGACCTGCCGGGCGAAGTCCAGCAGAGCGTCTTTGCCCGCATGCAGGCCGAGCGTGAGCGCGAAGCCAAACGCTACCGCAGCGAAGGCCAGGAAGAAGCCGCCAAGCTGATGGCTGAGACCGACAAGCAACGCACCATCGTCCTCGCCCAGGCGAAACAAGACTCTGAAAAGCTCCGCGGTGAAGGCGATGCTACGGCCACGCGTATCTACGCCGAGGCCTACGGCAAAGACCCGGAGTTCTATGGCTTTGTGCGCAGCCTCCAGGCCTACGAACAATTCCTTGGCAAACGCAGCACTCTGGTGCTGGCAGCCGATTCCGAACTCTTCCGGTACTTACCGAGCCCCCATCGTGCGACCGCCGCGCCTAAACCGGCCCCGGAACCATCCCGGGCAGCTCAACTAACTCCTAAACCGTGAAGACAACGTCCCGAACCTTGTCGGCGGGATGAATTCCCTGCTGAGAGTCGCCATCAACAAGGCGCTCCGCATTGTGGAAGCGAAGGTTGAACATCGCTGGCTCATGCGTGCGCGGCGGGTGCGTAGCAATCTCCAGGCACCAGCCAACTTTCGGAATGGACGCGGCCATGGCTGAGGTGGAATCCAAGTGCTTTGCCTATGGGCGCTGACGAAATCCTGATCACGGTGGTGCAGATTGCGGCGGTGCTGGCGCTGGTGCTGTTAAATGGTTTTTTCGTCGCCGCCGAGTTTGCGCTGGTCAAGGTCCGCGATACCCAGCTTGAGCCTCTGGTGTCCAAGGGACATCGACGCGCCCGAACCGCTCGACGCATCGTGCACAACCTGGACGCGGTCCTGAGTGCCACGCAACTTGGCATCACGCTGGCCAGCCTGGCTCTCGGATGGGTAGGCAAGCCGATCTTCGCGAGTCTCCTGGCGCCCGTGGTGAATCTACTGAACATCGGCCCGGAACAGGCCGACTGGCTGGCCTTTGCCGTCGGGTTCACGGTCATCACCTTTTTGCACATTGTCGCGGGGGAGGTTGCGCCCAAGTCCTTGGCCATTCAAAAACCGCTGCCCACTTCGTTGTGGGTCGCGTTGCCGCTCCATTGGTTCTATAAGCTCTTTTATCCCTTCATCTGGGTGTTGAACCACGCCGCCTCTTGGCTGCTGCGCCGCTGTGGAGTTGAGCCTGTGAGCGAAGGGGAACTGGCTCACTCCGACGAGGAGCTCCGGTTGATTCTGGCCCGGGGCCGCCGCCACGAAGGCGGTCCGACGCTGGGGCAGGACATCACGTTGAACGCTTTCGACTTGCGGCATCGTCGCGTGCGCGACGTGATGCATCCGCGGCAGGAAATCGTGGCTTTGGACACCGAGGCCACGATTGCTGAATGTTTGGCCCTGGCCGAGCGCACTCGTTATTCGCGCTTTCCACTGTGTGAAAGCGGCAGCCTTGATAAGACCCTTGGCGTGGTTCACTTCAAGGACTTGGTGGCCCTGCGCCACGAAGCCAAACACGGACGCGACCTGGGGCGAGTCGCCCGAAAAATCATCTTCGTTCCGGAAATCGCCCGGTTGGAAAAGCTGCTCAGCCTCTTCCTGGAGCGCAAATTGCACTTCGCGCTCGTCGTGGACGAATACGGTGGCACGGTCGGGATGGTGACCCTGGAAAACGTGCTGGAGGAACTGGTCGGTCCGATCCAGGACGAATTCGATCAGGAATTGCCGCTCGTCCGGCAGACGGGTGAGCGTGCCTGGGAACTGAGCGGAACTCTGCCTCTGCACAAGCTGGGCGAACTAACCGGCGAAAACTCCGCCGACGCCGGTGAGGCGGCCACTCTGTCGGGTCTGGTGACACATCGCCTGGGTCGGTTCCCCAAGGTGGGAGACGTGTTGGCGCTGGGCCACTGCAAATTGTGTGTGGTGGAAACGGACGGTCCACGGGTGGCGTGGCTGAAACTGACGCACCTGGCGAACGGGTTGCACGCCACCTCGCTCCGAGAGGGGGCCGACCCTGCTGAAGCGGCAGGAGGGCGGTCTCCAAGCCAAACCGTCACAACACCGCGTTCATAGGAGGACCTGATTATGCGCGTTAAGCCACCTCTTTCATGAATCCAGCCGTTGACATTGGCGCCGAGCCTGTCCGCAAGATCGCTTTCTCGCACGAACTCCAGGCTTTGATGCAACAGTTCGCTGACCGCCCCGTGCGCGTTGCGGAATTGCTGGCGGCCACGCAGGGCCGCGGCTACGACCTGTTGTTGGTGTGCATCGCACTGCCATTTTGCACCCCCGTCCCGATGCTGGGATTGTCGATGCCGTTCGGGCTCGTGGTCGCGCTCATCGGCGCGCGGCTCGCCTTGGGACAGAAGCCCTGGCTGCCGCAGCGGCTCCTCGCGCGCGAACTTCCGTCGCAATTTCTCGCCAAAGTCCTCGGCGCCGCCGCCCGCATCGTGAAACTGCTGGAGTGTGTCTTGCGCCCACGCCTGGTGTTCTTGCACGAGACACTGGTATTTCGCCGCATGGCGGGCGCCCTCATCATGCTCTCCGGAGTATTTCTGCTCCTGCCGCTGCCGGTGCCATTCAGCAATTCGCTGCCTGCTCTCACCGTTCTGCTGCTCGCCGCGGGCGCACTGGAACGAGATGGACTCTGTTTTGTGGCCGGGTGCGCGTTCTTTACTGTTACGGCCGGGTTTTTCCTCTTGTTGGCCGTAGGCGGCATGCAGACGGTGGAAATGCTTCGAGAGGCACTGACGGCTGAATAAACAACCGGAGGTTTAACAGATACGGCCGGCAGCCGGCACGCGCGAGCGCGCGCGTGCTCCCCACTTCCAATTGAAATCGTTCCGGGTCAGACCAGCGCATCTCGGCAATACTCGATGGTGCGGGCGATTTCTTTCATGCGATCCGAACCGGCGGGAATCTTGTATTCGAATTCGATTGTGGCCTGTATGTTCCACTTCTTGTCGCGGATCAGGCGCAGGAGGTCTTTGATCGGCGTGTCCCCTTCGCCGAACGGCGTGTTCGGTCCGTTGTTCAGCTTCCGGTCTTTCACGTGAACGTGCGTCACGCGTTCGTGGTGCTCATGGATGAAAGCGGCGGGCGAAACATTGTTGCCGGCCACGAAGTGTCCAAGATCGACGTTCGCGCCGTTGTATTTCGCGAGAGCAAAGGCCCGCTCCCAATGTTCGGGCTTGGTGCTGGCGTGGCCGTGGAGTCCCACCATGAGCCGATGCTTGTCGGCAAACTGGCCAACGCGTTTGAGGTCTGCGTCCCGGTTCACGATCTCGGTCGAAATCGCCCGTCCGCCCAGCGTCTTGGCGAGGGTAAAGACGTAATCCAACTCGTCCTCCGACATCTGGAAGAGTCCATCCACCTTGACGATCTCGATCAGAACTCCGGCATCCTCGTACTTCTTGCGAAACTCCTTCGCGCGGTCCACGGAAACGGATTTGCGCCATTTCGACAGATGCTCGGCTCGGACCGCGGGACTAGGAGCATCAGCGGTTTTTTTCGGAAAGATGAGATCGGCCTGGGCGCCGAGGAAAGTTTCGACGGGTTGTGTTCTCAACTCGACCGCGCTGAGGCCGAGCTGGATACAGTTCTTGAGGATGTCGTCGCCGCTCATGGCGCCGTTGGCAAAGCTGTAAGGCACGTTCAACCCCACCTGCACGCCGGCGAACTTTGAGTTGGGCTTCCCGTGCGGAGTCTCGGCGCCGCCCAGCGGATTCAGGGTTGCCAGCAGTCCCACGCCCGGCAATACAGCCAACGACCGTTTGGCGAATTCACGTCGCGAGCACCGCGCCGCGCCGGGCTTTTGGTTTTGGATGTCTAGCGCCGGAATCAAGTTTCGGTTTTCGTCAGGATTCATGCCGGTGATCTTAGGTCGCCACCACCGAAGGGAAAGTGCCTTTTTCGGATCTTCGCCATTTTCAGTGGCGGCGCTTGTGGATTTCAGAACGTCACCGTTCCCCTCACCCTGTCCCTCTCCCCTCCGGGAGAGAATTCTCCGATCAAAGGTTCGCGCATTGAACCCCTGAATCGGTCTTTTTTGACCACCGATTTCGCGGATTTCGCGGATGCCGAAGCGCCTTTATCCGTGTGATCCGTGTAATCCGTGGTTGAATCAGGTTCGTGAGGAGGGCTGGAGTGGGAAGGTGACCTCAGAGACCCCAGGAACCGAGGGTCTGCGAGGAAACGCCTTTGCAAAGATTCCCCGGCGCTTGCTGAATAGGGTTTGAAAAAGAGTGTTGAATCGGCAAGCTCCCGGTCCATGACATCCGTTCCTGTCGAGGGCTTGATTCGTCCGCCTGCCGATTGACCCCAAACTTTGCTCCCCCTCTCCTGCAAACCGATGAACCCGGCCTCACACGCGCCCAACTCAATTCAACAGGGCTGGTGGCTGAGCGCCTCCATTGCCATGGCCGTCCTGGCATTCGCGAGCCTGGTTTTGAGTTCGTGTTCCACGCTGACCCGAACGGTCGTTGCCCCGCCGGAAATCGAAGGCGCGACTTTCGTGGGCAACCAGTCGTGCGCGGATTGCCACACGAACATTTCGAGGATCTTCCCCGCCAGTCCGCACGGGCGCTTCTACAAAGACGATTTGAAATGGGCGAGCCTCGCGGGCTGCGAATCCTGCCACGGTCCGGGCAGCAAACACGTCGCGGCCGGAGGGGGCCGGGGCAAGTTCATCGTCAATCCGGGCAAGGACGCCGCAAGCTGCTATCAGTGTCACCTCGAAGTTCACGCCGAATTCAAACTGCCGCACCACCATCCGGTCGTGGAAAACCGCATGAACTGTGTGGATTGCCATGACCCGCACGGGCGCGACATCCGAAAGCCTGCGGGCGGGCTGGCGATGGCGCAGTTGAATCAATCGTGCGCGCAATGCCATCGCGAGCAGGCGCGGCCCTTCGCGTTCGAGCATGAGGCGCTGCGCGAAGGCTGCACGACTTGCCACAATCCACACGGCTCGATCAACCAGAAGCTGCTCGTGGAACGGGACAACAACCTTTGCCTGAAATGCCATGCGCAGGTCCAGGCCGCGGCGGGGCAGATCGTGATCGGGAAGCTGGATCACTCCAGTTTCGTGCGACGCGGCGCGTGTTGGTCGTCCGGGTGCCACACGGCGGTACACGGGTCGAACATCAGCCCGCGGATGTTGTATTGATTCTTGAATCGGTCGCGTGAGAACTCAATTTGCGAGAACTGATCCTGGCCCGGCAGCCAAGGTATGGCAGGCTTCCAGCCTGCCTGTATCGCGCATTTTGCGACGCATCCTTTGGGGCAAGCTGGAAGCCTGCCCTGCCTTGGCGCGGCGAGTTTGCCGTACGGTTTTAGCTTTCGTAATCCTCCTGCGCCTTGACGGTGCGCTGAATGGAGCGGAAATCGACGTCAGCAAACTTCCGCCGCCCGCGCCAACCCGGGTGGATTTCGACCGCGACATCAAGCCCATCTTCCAGGCCACGTGCTTCCGCTGCCACGGCCCGGAGCGGCCCAAGAGCAGCTTCCGCCTCGATAATCGCCAGGACGCGCTCAAGGGCGGCGACAACGGCGTGGCGATTGTTCCCGGCGACAGCGCCAAAAGTCCGCTCATTCACTTCGTCGCGGGCCTGGACGAAGACCTGCCGATGCCGCCCAAAGGCAAAGGCGAACCTTTGACCCCGGCGCAAATCGGGTTGTTGCGCGCCTGGATCGATCAAGGCGCCAAATGGCCGGAAGGAAAGCCGGCCAGCACGCTCTCGTTTTCCATTTCCCCATCCGTGCGCTGGGTCACAGTGAGCGGCAACGAGCAGAAGTTTCGCGAGGATTGGTGGCAAAAGGAAGGTTTCACGCGCGGGCTCGAACACTTTGAATTTCGGGAGCAGGTCGGCAAGGATGCCGAACTGGTCGTCGAAGGCCGCGCGATGTATGAGGAGGATTACCGGCTTTCGCTCCGGCTTTCCAAGCGCGACCTCGGCTTCATTCGCGCCGGCTACTCGGAGTATCGGAAATCCTTCGACGATTCCGGCGGATACCACAGCGCGTTTGATCCGCCTTCCTATCGCCTGGGCCGCGACCTGGAACTTGACCTCGGCACGGCCTGGGTCGATGTCGGGCTCACGCTGCCGAAATGGCCGCGCCTGACGCTCGGTTACGAACACCGGTTCAAGGATGGCACGAAGTCAGCCCTGCAATGGAGCGCGGTGGGCACGGATCCGGACGCGCGCGCGATTTATCCGTCCGCGAAACAGATCGACGAAACCGTCGATATCATCAAATTCGACCTGAGCCACGAGATCCGGGGGGTGCTCATCGAAGACAACTTTCGCGGCGAGTTCTACAAACTGCGGTCTCAGCGTGAGAGCCTGGAATTCTTCACGGGGGTGACGGCGGTCCCGGACAGCCTCACGCAGTACCGCGACCGCACGGAATATTTCCAGGGCGCCAACGCGTTCCGATTGGAGAAACAGCTCCGGGATTGGCTGCTCCTTTCGGGCGGCTACCTCTACACGCGCCTGGACGGAGACGCCGCCTTTGCGCTCGAATCCTTTTTCCCAACCGATCCGACAGCGCCCCCGTTTCTGGGAGATTTCACCGATCAAATCGTGCTGGATCGGGAGTCGCACATCTTCAACGGCAACACGAGGCTCGGCCCTTGGGAAGGATTGACCTTCACGGCCGGCGTTCAGAACGAATGGACGCGGCAACGGGGCTTTGGCCATGCCATGACCCTGGGCGGCTTTCCGACCCTCCTCAATTCCGACCTCGACAAGATGGCAGTCGAGGAAGATTTCGGCCTGCGCTACACGAGAATTCCATTCACGGTTTTGTTTGCTGACGCGCGCTTTCAACAGGAACGCGTCGGTCACTTCGAGCAAAACCTCGTCGAGGACCGCCGCGGCGACGCGAATGATTTCCTGCGCGACACAGATGCTTCGAATGACCTCAAGGATGTGCGCGCCGGGTTTAACCTTTCGCCGTGGACGAAGGTCAATCTGGTTTCCAGCTATCGCCATCGCATTCGGGAAAACGACTTCGATCACCTGACGGACACGGATCAATCCAATCCGGCCCGCCCGCCGTTTGGCGTTCCTGGAAATGGATACCCAGCCTTTATTCTGGCGCGCGACACGGTAAGCGACGAAGTCGAGGCCAAGTTGGTCCTGCACGCGGCTTCATGGCTCAAAACGAGCCTGAAGTATCAACTCACTGCGACGGAATACACGACAGCGACCGCTCCCAGCATCACGGCCTTCCCCCGCGTGCAACAGCCCGGCGGCGAAATCCTCGACGGGAATTACGACGCCAATTCCTACAGCCTGAACACGACCTTGACCCCGTGGCGCCGGCTTTATCTCTCCGCGACTTTCCTCTACAGCGATTCGCGGTTGGTCAGCGGCGTGAACAACGGAACCAGCCTGGTGCCCTATGCGGGCGACGTTTACAGCGTGCTGTCGAGCGCGAACTTCGCGTTGAACGACGCCACCGATCTCCACGCCTCCTATTCTTTCTCGCGAGCGGACTACGCCCAGGCCAATGAACCAGATGGCCTGCCGCTGGGCATCGTCTATGATCGCCACGGATTGGTGGCCGGAATCCGGCGTCAGTTCAAGAACAAGGTTTCGACCAACCTCCAATATGGCTTCTTCCGCTACCGCGAGCCCACGGCAGGCCGCGGAAACGACTACACGGCCCACGCGGTGTTCGCGACCGTCAACGTGGTGTTGCGGTGAAGACGTTCCTCCTTTCCACGCGCAACGCCCACAAGGTGGCTGAAATCCGCGCGCTCCTTGGAGATGCGTTCGAGTATTTGACTCTCGCCGATTTCCCGGAAGCGCCGACGGTGAAGGAGGACGCGGATACTTTTGCAGGGAATGCGGCCAAGAAGGCGGTCGAACTTGCGGCATGGGTGAGCCGCCAAGGAATCTCAACTCTCAAATCTCAAATCTCAGATCTCTGGGTGCTGGCGGATGATTCGGGTTTGGAGGTGGATGCGATCGGGGGCGCGCCAGGCGTGCATTCCGCGCGGTTCGCGGCGCTGGATCAAGGCGCGCCCGGCAATTCGCCCGATGCGGCCAACAATGCCAAGCTTCTGCGCTTGCTGGACGGCGTGCCGTGGGAAAAGCGGACGGCTCGATTCCGCTGCGTGATTGCCATCGTCGCCGTTCGAACGTTAGCAATCGCCACCACGGATCGAAGTTCAGTGGATGTTCAAGGATTTCAAGGAACGTGCGAAGGACGCATCGGCCTTGCTCCTCGCGGCGATGCCGGCTTCGGCTACGATCCCTTGTTCGTTCCCGACGGTTTTGCACAAACTTTCGCCGAACTGGGCGAAGACACGAAGAACCAGATCAGTCATCGGGCGAAAGCGCTGCTGAAACTGCGGCAGTGGCTGAAAACGTAGGACAGGTTTCCAGCCTGCAGTTCGAGAAGCGGCCTTGGCTGGCCGGGAACTTCCAGGAACGGTTCCTGTTCCGCCAAGTTTGGAGTGCGCCAGTCTTCTGGCGCTTCCCATGAACCGTTCCCTCCGGACCGTGGCCTTTAGGCCGCTTCAACGCTGGACTCCGGAGAGTGCGCGGAAGCAGCCTGAAGGCTGCGGTCCGCACGGTTTTCGGTTCAAGGGTCATGTGCATGGCGCCGCGGCCATGGCAGCTTCCCATGAACCGCGTTCCACTCGATTCCACTGCGTCCCCGACTTTACTCAGCGGTCGAAAGCGCAATTTCAGGGACGCGGTGGAACGCGTCCTTTACCAGTTTCATGGGCCGTGCGCACCGTAGAAGCCTCCAAGACGCGGACGCGTCCACGCTCGCTCCTGTCAGTCCAATCCGCGACGCGCGCCGGTTACTCCGCTTTCGCCCAGGTCATCTCCAACTGCCGAATATAATCCTTCACCACTTTTCCGGACCCATCCAACAGCTCGATCTTCAGCGTGTCCACTTTGACGATGTTGCCCGGAGTCTTGGCTTCGGGCGCAACTCCCGGCTGGCGGCTTGGCCGCAGCCTGGGTCGCCACTTCGGTTTTGGCTTTTTGCTCCGCAACGCGAGCTTCCGCCGCGCGAACCCTGGCTTCCTCTCGCGCCATTTGTTCGGCCACACGCTTTTCTTCGGCCAACCGCCGGGCCTCGGCCTCGGCCTTCAACCGCGCCTCGTCACGGGCTTTTCGGTCTGCTTCGAACCGCGCGCTTTTCTCCGCCAGGAGGCGGGCTTCTTCCTCCGCTTTCTGACACTCTCTCGCTTCGGCTTCTGCCTTCGCACGGGCGGCCTCTGAGGTTTTGGCTTCCTCTCAAGCCTTCTCCTCACTTTCCCGCCGGGGGACGAGAGCGAGTTGCACAGGTTTAGCGTCCGCGTTGCCCCACTTGATGGTTTTGAGGAAAGGAATGCTGCTCAAAATGGCCGTGCCGGATCGGTTCAGCACCAGGATGCGCAGGCTATCGGTGGTGAACTGCGGAGGCACTCCGGGCTCGTCGTTGAAATACTTCACTTTGATCGAGATGAGCGCTTTGCCGATCCCGATGGCCGCGGGGTCCGCGCCGAACCAGGCCGTGACGCCTTTCTGTCCTTTTTTCTCAATCACGGGAATGACCAACGCGGTCGGGCCGCCAAACCCGTCGTAGCCGCAATCCATGGTGAGGACGGCTTCGGTGCCATCAGCGCTTTGGCTGGTGATCCGAAGGTTGGTAACTCCCGTGCTGGGACGGCCTTGAAAAGGACCGGGCTGAGTCAGGACCGGTTGCCCGACGAGCGAGTTAAGGGTCAGGCCGAGCGCCAGCAGAACCGTCGAGAGGCTTCGCAAGAGATTCATATTTCTCCGCAGTCGAGCGTGGAAGCGGCCTAAAGGCCACGGTCCGGGAGACGGGTTCATGGGTCGATCAACAGGGCAACTGCTGGGTGGCCAATCGCGTCACGGGCAGCGTGGTCAAGATCGGCCTGCTGGAGAACGGCCAGGTTGCGGATCGCAACAAGAACGGCGTCATCGGTACGTCTCGCGACGCCAATGGAGACGGAAGCATCAGCGGCAGCGAATTGCTGGCGTGGGGCCAGGACGAATGCGTGTTGGCCGAGATTATCCTTCTGCCGGGGAAGGAAGGAACTTTTGTGCCCGGCGCAGTATAATCGTACCCCGGTCCCAGAACGCGACTAAAGTTCCTCTCCCCGCAGCCGATTATAGAATCGGCGTGAATGGAAACGGGCGGCTTAAAGCGCAGAACGACGATTGGAACTCTTTCTTTCAGGATTAGCATCCGGGTTTGATTGGAAGTCGATGGTGGAGCAACTGGCGGATGTCCAGCGGGCTCCGCAGCGGCGTCTTCGCGCGGATCAATCGAACCTCAACCGCGTCAGCGAAGCGCTGGGCGCCCTGGCGAAAGAGATGGAAAGTCTCTTGGGCAAAGCCAAGGCGCTGAAAGACGCCCAACTGTATCACACTCGCGGTGTTGTTTCCACGGACAGCCATGTCGCCACCGCGAGTGTAGCGTCGAGCGCTTCCACCGGGACTTACCTCTTCAACTTCTCTCAACTGGCCACGGCTGCTTCGCAGCGTGGCGGCCTCAATGTTGGGCAAGGACTGGACGCCGACGCTGATCTAACTTCGGGCGCCGCCGGCTTTGGAGTTCAGGTTTCCTCAGGCCGCTTCACCATCAATGGCCAGCAGATCGACGTCCAGGCTGGCGACTCGCTCAACGATATCCTGGGCCGGATCGCGACGCAGACGGGACTCACGGCCAATTACGATTCAGGCACGGACAAAATCACGCTTTCGGATGCGGGCGGAAGCCCAATCACCTTGGGCAGCGCCGCGGACACGAGCAACTTCCTTCAAGCGGCCCGGTTGTCCAACAACGGGACGAGCACAGTCGCCAGCAGCCAGGCGCTCGGCACCATCAACACCTCGGCCACGCTGGCTTCCGCCCGGTTCAACACCGCGATCAGTTCCGGCACGTTTGAGATCAACGGCGTCGCATTCACGATTGACGCCGCGACAGACACCGTCGCCGACGTCCTCAACCGGATCAACCAATCCGCCGCGGGCGTGATCGCGAGTTATGACTCGATCAACGACCGCTTTACGCTGGCTAACAAAACGACCGGAGACATCGGCATCGCGTTGACCGAAGGCATGAGCAATTTTCTGTCGGCGGCGAAACTCACTTCGTCCTCCGGCGGCGCGTTGGTGAACGGGCAGGACGCCGTGTTCACCGTCAACGGAGGCGCGTCGCTGACCAGCCGCACGAACACATTCGGGAAAGAGAGCCACGGGATCGAAGGATTGACCGTGACGGCTCTCACCGTCGGGAGCGCCACGGTCAACGTCTCAAACGACACCGCGCCGCTCAAACAGGCGATCACGGAATTCATCGACCAATACAACAAAGTTCAGAGCCTCATCTCGGTGCAGACCGCGAGTTCCACCAACGCGAAAGGCGCGGTGACAGCGAGCTTGCTGGCTTCGGATCTGCAAGTGACGGAAAGTGCCCGGAAATTCCGCAGCCTGGCCGCTTCGGATGCGTCCGGGTTGGATTCCGCGCTGAAGCGGCTGGAATCGCTGGGTTACGAGACAGACGAGTATTCCAACACGATTTCCCTCGCGAACTCCGGCGCGCTCGAAAACGCACTCGCGAATTCCATGTCGGATGTCCAGGCGCTTTTCGGCGACGCCACGAATGGCATCGCGTCTCGAATCGGCAATTACCTCGAAGGGCTGGTCGGCACGGACGGCTCGATGCTGCGGCACCGCGATGCCGTCGCGAGCCAGGCCTCGCGAATCGATGAACAACTGGGAAAGATGGAGCGCGCGGTCCTGGCGAGCCAGGAAACGTTGTTCGAGAGTTTTCGCCGGTGGAGCAGACCCTGGCGCAGATCAACCGCCAGGCAGCCTTCTTCAACCAACGCTTTGGCGTGACATGATCGTCCGGTAGGCCTGCGCTGCCGCGCAGCCGATCCTGCGTCGTCTCACCATCGGTTGGGCACAGCCCCGCATGTAGTCTCGGCTTCTGCTGGCCAACGGCCAAGCCGGCTCAAAGCCGAGACTACGGGCGAATCGCGGCGCCGCAACCGCAGCCAAACTGAGAATTTCTTCCCTTACTGTGCAGACCGTGGGATTGACGACAGATCGACCGGAGAACCGTAGCGCAGATTTTCAATCTGCGGTATCGCCGATTTCCAATCGGCAGGGCGCCGGCAAGTCCCAGCGGGCTCGGACTGGGAGAGGCCCCGCAGAATACAATTCTTCCAAGTAACTTCTTAGCCAGCCATCGGTCTTTTAACCAGTTCATAACCCAGTTCTGCAGCTTGTTTGGTCACTCGGCTGAGGCGGATCCGATGCAGTTTTTCCTCATAGATCAATCGATCCACGTCAATGTAATCTTCCTTGTATTTGAGCAAATGATAGATCAGCACCGCCAGTTTGCGGGCCGTGGCGGTGTTGGCCCCCGCCGGGCCCAACCGAGCGCGCATCCGTCGATGGAAGCTCCCCAGCCAAGTGTCCGAACGCCCCACCGCCGGCGCGACCGCGCGCAACAGAATAGCGACCCGGTTGACCACCGGCGGAGTGCGGCTGCTCAAGACCTTGCCCCCGCTGATCTTGTTGCCCGGACACAGCCCCAGCCAGGAGCAGAAGGCCTTGACGCTGCGCCAGCGGCTCATATCCAGGCCAATCTCCGACAGAATGATCAGCACCCCCAGCACGTTCAACCCGATGATCTGCGTCAAATCCACCCCACAAATCCGCTGCAGTTCCGGACCCAAATCCTTCTGCAGGCCGGTCCCGGCTTTGCCCGGCTTAAAGGCCTTCTTTTTCCGGGGCTTCTCGGCCCCCGGCGGATTCTTCGGCGCCGGTTCTTGCGGCGGCGTCACCTCCGGGATCACCACCAGGGCCAGCGTGCGCTCGATTTCCCGATCACACCCTTGGATTTGATCAGCCAGATGCTGGTAAGTCTCCCGGGCTTGCTTCAAGACAAACAAATGCTCCGCCCGCCAATCCCCCACCAACGCCGCTTCCAGTTCTTCGGGCGTGGTCTTGTGGCATTTTTCATCGCGCAACTCGACCAGCTTCTTGGGATCCCGCTGCCCGGCCAGGATCGCATCCACAATCCTCAATCCGGTCTGGCCGTCCAGATCGCTCACGGCGTGATGCAAGTGCACGTTCATTTGCTGGAGCGCCTGCTGCATGTGTTGGACGGCTCGCCCCGCACTGTGGCCCAGGTTCTCCCGATGCCGCATCAGACTGCGCAAGGCACAAATATCCTGCGTGGGCCGAAACGATCCGTTGAGCAAGCCATAGCTGTGCAACTGCTGCAGCCACTGACAGTCTTTGAGGTCGGTCTTGCGTCCGGGCACATACTTCAAATGTTTGGCGTTGACCAACACCACTTCGATCCCCGCCGCCTCCAGCTTCTGGGCCAAGGCAATCCAGAACACTCCCGTCGATTCCATCGCCACGGTCTTAACTCCGCACTCCTGCAACCACTCGACCAACTGGTCCAGATCACGCGTGAACGCCCCAAACGCACGCACATTCGACTCCCTCTCCAGCACTGCGTCTTCGGGAACACAGACCCAATGCTCGACCGAGCCGATATCAATCCCCGCCGCGTGCGGGTTGATCACCGGCAGCTTGGCGGCCGGACGGATCGGTCCGCCCTGCGGCGAGAATTTCTTGAGCGAACGAGCGGCTTTAACTCTTTTGGCTTTCATGGTTGGGACCAGGTGGTTGGCAGGTTTAACTCCGACCCCAACGGCCGTTGCACCTCTAGGTTGCATTCTTCCAAACGGGATAACAGCCCTTCCCGAAAAGCCCAGGACTGTTTCGCCAATGTTCTCATCGCCGTGCAAAGGAACCAGGCTGCGATTCGGGCTCGAAACGCACCAAGATTTGATCGGTCTTAGTGGTCCGTTTCGTAAATACGCTCACGTTCGTTGCGCCCAATTTGGCCTGGGGCAAGGCGCGACGAGCGAGCATCCCCCGCCAGTGGGGCTGTGACCGAGGAGCAACGCAGCCCCAGGCAAAATTCGGCGCAACCCGAAGGGCGGCAGTTCTTTTTCGCCAGACTTCGTTGCTTGCTCCTTACAGATCCACTTCGGGATATGCTCGTCGCTCGCGCCTCGTCTGGCCGAAAAATCCCTTGCCGCGAACGTGAGCGTATTTATGAAATGGACCACTTAGCTTCCGCGGGCATCGGAGGACCCAATTTGCACAACCTATCTCGCCGAGGTCAGTTACTTCCTCCTTCCGTCGCCGCCAGGGGACTGAGTGGCTGCGATACGGCAGAGTGCAACTCTGCGCTACGAGCTTTGTCGTCCATCCCGCGGACCAAGCAGTAATGACAGGGTCTCGGCTGCGCGGCAGCGCAACGCTACCTTGTCACGGCTTGGCCGGAGCGGGGCCGGTGCTCGCCCGGATCACGATCGTCGCCGGGAGCCTTTTGTCTTCCGCGCGTTCCCCCTTCAACAGCTTCTGCATGGATTCCATCGCCGCCACACCCAGCCGGAACTTGGGCTGCCGGAGAGTCGTCAGCGGCACCTTGAAATGTTCGCTGACTAGAATGTTGCCGAATCCGACCACGGAAATGTCCTGGGGTATTCTCAATCCTTGTGAAAGAAACACGTTGGCCGCGCCGATCGCCGCCAAATCGCTCGCGGTCTGAACCGCGGTCACGTCGGTGCATTCCTGGAGCATTTGCAGCGCCGCTTTTTCGCCGTCTTCGATGCTCCCACCCGAAGTGAAGATCAAGCGGTCTTCCACGTTCAGGCCGGCTTCGCGCAGGGCGCGGCGATACCCCTCGGAGCGTTCCTGAGACCAGGGCGCAGCCGCGAGGCCGGCGAAGAACGCGATGCGCCGATGGCCGAGTTCCAGAAGGTGTTTCGTGGCTGAGTAACTGGCGGGCAGATCGTCTCCCGCCACGTTCGGAAACGGACTGCAGAACGGCGCCCGTTGTCCTAGAATCACCGTCGGCGTTCGGTTCTTCCGGATCTCTTCGTAAATGGGAGCCGTGGGCGCCAGCCGATACACGGGCGAAATGAACAACCCGTCCACGCGGCGGGAAAGGAGTTTTCTCAGGCACGCTTCCTCGCGTTCGGGGGCATTCAACGTGTGGGCCAGAATCAAATCGTAGCCGTTCTCGTGCGCGCGTTCCTCGATGGCTCGGGCCATCCGCGCGAAAATCGGGTTTGTAATCGCGGGGATGACCAGGCCGAAGAGTTTCGTCGTTCGCGTCCGGAGACCTTGCGCAAGGGAATCGGGCACGTAGCCCATTTCCTCGGCGAGGCTCCGAATGCGGGCTTTGGTGGCGGCAGAGATGTCGGACGCGTCGCGCATGACCTTGGAAACGGTCATGACCGACACGCCGGCACGCACTGCGATATCCTTCAAACGAACCATGGGCTGGCCGCAGGGAGCTTACGGTTTGGCCGGAACGCTCGACCCGCTCCAGTTCAGTTTGTGCCGGAGCGTTTCGAAAAAGGAAGTTCCCGTCAGGTGAATCAACCGCACCGAATGCCGGCTGCGGCGAATCGTGACGATGTCGCCCGCATTCAACCGCCGGTCGTCCTGGCCGTCGCCGCTGAACACCGCTTCCGGTTTCTGGCTGATGATTTTGACCCGGACAGTCGAACTCAGGTTCACGATCACGGAGCGATTCGAGAGCGTGTGCGGGCAGATCGGAGTCAGGGTGAACACTTCCGCCGTGGGATAAACCACGGCGCCGCCCGCCGCGAGCGAGTAAGCGGTCGAGCCCGTGGGCGAACTGACGATCAATCCGTCCCCGCGGTACCGGGTCAGCACTTCGTCATCGACGCTCGCTTCGATCTCGATCAACCGCGAGACCATGTGCCGGCTGATGACAAATTCATTGAGCGCGATGGTGCGGCTGCGTTGGCCCTGGCAATCCACGCCGGCTTCGATGAGCGCCCGCGATTCCACGCGGAAGTCGCCGCTCCAAACCTGCTGCAACGCGCGCGGCAAATCCCACGAGGGAACGTCGGTCAGAAAACCCAGCGCGCCCACGTTGATGCCCAGCAGCGGCGTTCCCGAACCGGCCGTTTCGCGCGCGACTCGCAACATGGTGCCATCCCCGCCAAACACGAGAACCAGATCGACTTCCGGCGTCAGGCTGGCCGCGTCCGGAAACGTCGGCGCGGCCAGTCCTGCCAGCTTCGCCGTCGCGGCATCCGTGAGGACGTCGCGTCCGCTGCGAACGATCAGTTTCGCCGCTTTGCGCACGACGTCGCGCGAATTGGCTTTGCCCGAATTCGCCACGATGCCGACCCGTCGGATCGTTTTATTGAGATTTTTCAAGCCACACCAGGAACTCTTTGTTTCCGGCCGGTCCCAGCAGCGGGGACTCGGTCGATCCGCGCCAGACCAGCTTCGGCAGCGCGCCGGTGAAATCACGCAGCTCTTGCAGCACGCGCGAATGAACCGCCGGGTCGGTGATCACGCCGGCGCCTTTGTCCGCCTCTGCTTTGCCCGCCTCGAACTGCGGTTTCACCAAAGCAATGATCTGGCCGCGATTATGGACCAGTCCAAGCGCCGCCGGAAGAATCTTTTGCAGGGAAATAAATGAGCAATCGATCACGACCAGATCCGCGGCGGTGAAGGAGGCGGGGAATTGTGCCGAAGTCAGATCGCGCGCGTTGGTCTTTTCCATCACCACCACGCGCGCGTCGCGTCGCAGCTTCCAGGCGATCTGCCCCTGGCCGACGTCCACCGCATAAACCCGCTCAACTCCATGCTGCAGCAAACAGTCCGTGAATCCGCCGGTCGAGGCGCCCAGATCAATGGCCACGCAACCGCGCGGGTCAATGTGAAAGTGCTGTAACGCATACTCCAGCTTGTACCCGCCGCGGCTGACGTAGCGTTCGGGGGCCTCGACTGTGACGAGGTCCGTCGCCGCCACTGGATCGCTCGGCTTGCGCGCGAGTTGCTCGTTGATGCGAACGGCTCCGGCCAGCACGGCGCGCTGCGCGCGTTCGCGGCTGTCACACAGGCCGCGCTCAACGAGGACCTGATCGAGGCGGGTTCGAGGCGATTTCATGTTGGAGTCCCGATAGTCGAAACCTCAACTGCCCCGTTGCGTTGAATTGAGCGAAGTGTGGGTAGGGCGAAGCGTGCTCGCTGAGCCGATCAACCACCGGCCACTTAACGGCTTGGCGGCTCGCCGGGACGGACTCGCCCTACCACCCCAATCGCCTAATTCAACAGCCGTTTTCACTTGCCCTGTGCCATGCGGGTTTGGGCATCTTTGAAGATGTTGTAGAAAAGGTCGTTGTCGGACGTGACATTCTGGACAATCTGCGGGAGCTTGTCCAGATCCGCCGCGTTGACGACGGCGTGGACGCTCTGTTGGAACGCCTGCATGGGATTCAGGGTTTGAAACGAACGCCCCAGCAGGAAACTGACCGCGTGCGGCCGCTGACTCATGGGCATCAACTGGAGCGAGATCAATGCCCGGTTCTCCAGAGCGGACGCGGCGTCGAACACGTCCTCCATCATGGCGATCTGATATGGAATCTGGGCGAAACGCGAAAGGAATTCGGCGTGCGACGGCGCGTGATGGACCTTGTAGCCCAACTGCTCCAGCACCTTCCGGCAGGCGGCAAGCAACTCGGCGGTGCTGATTCCCAGCAAAGGCGGACGATCCGTCGAACTGAGCAGCTCCAGATCGGCGGGCATACTATTTTAGCTTCAGCCCGGTCGGGGCCGGCGCCGGTTCGGCCTTTTTGGCATGCCCGTCTTCCTTCTTCATCTGGAGTTGAGGCAGATTCGTCGCCGCCTCGCCTCGTTTCTTCTTAATATTGTCAATCCCGCGGGTGACCGGTCCGCGCTTGCTGCAATAGAGCAAGGCCGTTTCTTCCGTGATGAGTCCTTGTTTGAAAGCGTCCAGGCAAGCCTGATCGAACGTCCGCCAGCCGAAAGTGTAGCTCGCTTCGATGATCTCGTAGAAAGTCTTGCCCTCGCTCTCGCCCATAATGATGCTGTCTTTCGTGCGCAGATTTGACCCCATGATTTCCAGAAGCGCGACCCGCCCGCCGCCGATTTTCGGCGCCAGGCGCTGGCTGACAATCCACCGGACGGTGTCGGCGAGACGGAGCCGGACCTGCTCCTGTTCCTCCTGCTCGAACATCAGATTGAAGAAAGCGTCGATCTTGGCCATAAGAACTTAATTCGACCGTCGCTGCTGTGTACCAAAACACGGTTTGAACTGCAAGCCCATGAATACCCTGGCTGAAATCATTCGGCGTGAGATCGCCCAATACGGCCCGATGCCGTTTGCTCGGTTCATGGAACTGGCGCTTTATCATTCTAGCCTCGGTTATTATGAGCGCGAGGCAGAAACCGTCGGGCGCGGGGGCGACTTTTTCACCAATGTCAGCGTCGGCAGCGTCTTCGGCGAACTGCTGGCCTTTCAATTCGCCCGATGGCTGGATGAGCTCAAGGTGAACCCTGCGGAATTGAACAACTGGCAGCCCGTGGCTCCACTTCCTCCCCACGAACCTGGGAGCGCCGGCATCCCTGCCGGCGCAGTTGAAGCCGTTGCCCTGGCCGGCAAGGATGACGGCGTTCCCAGTTCGCAGGTTCAGGGGTTCAATGAGCGGATGCGTTCGGAGAATTGTCTCCTCGCGAGGAACAAGTGGGGAGAGGATCGAGGAGAGGGGAAATCCTCTGAAAACGGCCCTCCTCTCCCCAACCCTCTCCTCCCTTTGCAGGGAAGAAAGGGAGAAAACCAGGTTCACCGCGAATCTCGTCTTCTCCTGCAAATTGTTGAAGCCGGCGCGCACGATGGGCGTTTGGCGTTGGATGTCCTGTCGTGGTTTTGCAGACACCGAGCGGACCTACTGACACAACTGGAGTACTGGATTTTGGAACCCTCGACCGACCGGCAACGCCGCCAGTCCGAAACGTTGCGCGAGTTCGACGGGCGCTTTCGATGGTTCAGTTCCTGGGAATCGATTCCGCCTCAGAGCATCCGCGGCGTCCTCTTCAGCAATGAACTCTTGGACTCCTTCCCTGTGCACCGACTCGGATGGGACGCCGGCGAGCGCCGGTGGTTCGAATGGGCTGTGAGCTGGGAAGAAGGACGTTTTGGGTGGGTCAAACTGCCAACCGGAAAGCACGCTCAAACAGAGCCAAGGCAAACGGTCAGCGGGCCCGTTTTGCCCCCGGAACTGGCAGCGGCATTGCCTGATGGCTTTACCAGCGAAATCTCTCCTGCGGCTGAAGCGTGGTGGACTCAAGCCGCCTCCCGGCTGGCTCGGGGCAAGCTGCTGACCATCGACTATGGCCTGCTGGCTGAAGAATTCTTCGCGCCGCACCGCGCCAACGGAACGCTCCGCGCTTATCATCGGCACCAAGTGAGTTCCGATTTGCTGGGAAGCGCCGGAGAACAAGATCTGACCAGCCACGTGAATTTCGGCGCGCTTCAACAGCAAGGCGAGGATGCCGGCCTGCGGACGGAAGGATTGCTCCCGCAATCCAGATTTCTGACCGAAATCGTGAAGCAAATCGAGCGGTCCCCGCAATCGTTCGCAACCTGGACCCCTGCGCGCCTGCGGCAGCTCCAAACGCTCGTCCATCCCGAGCACCTGGGGCGACCCTTCCAACTTCTCATCCAATCGCGCTGACACGGATAACTCTCCTCGTTCGTGGCGTCTGTGCTTCATGATATGGGGCTATTGACTGGCCGGCCGAATCGGGCCCCTTTTTATCTCTGCCAAGATCCTCGAAGCATGCTGATTGAGGAAACGAATCTCGGCTGGGCCAAGGCCACCGATTTCATTCGCCTCCGCTAACTCCATCAAGATCGCGCGCAATTCTTGATTCTGCGGATCAATCTTCCGCACCGCACCGCTCACCACAAGCAACGTCACAAAAGAGGGGTCAGCTTTGAGCCAGGCTAACAACGGAGTGACGGCTGGCTTCGCATCGAGTCCGATCCGACCAAGAGAGTCCGCGTCATGGCCACGAACGCGAAACTCTGCATCTTGCAGGGCGCGAATCAGAGCCGGAATCACCTCGACGTCATCCTTGTGGAAAAGATGCAGAACGGACGCTGCTCCCTTGCGCATCCGCCCATCGCTTGCATTTAGCTCACTTAGAAGGAGCGGCAGTGAACGCCCTCCAATCTCTTTGACTGCCATCTCGGCATTGATGCGGATGTCATTCTGGCCAAAATCACGAATTCCCAAGGTCGCAATGCGAAGGAAGCCATCGGAGATCAGACTCTCGTAATCCAGTTCGAGCAGGAGAAGGGGAATGGCATTGGTGCCGATTTCGAGCACGCGCTGCAGAACTGGATCGTGCGCTCCGAACCCTCCCGACGGCGTATCACGGCGTGGATGGCGTGTGTATTTCTGCACCCAGTACTTGACCGATCGGCCGTCGTACCGCGGTCCGGAGGTTTCAGTTCTCGATTTTTGGAGCCAGACAACAATGGCCTCCAAAGCCGGGAGAGCAACGAGGAGTAAGCGGTTGCGCATGCCCTTTCGAACGTTTTTAACGATTTAACGCCTCCAACCGTCGCATCTGCCATTGATACATCTCCGTCGGCGCCCACTCTTTGAAGCGACCCAGGCGGTGGAGCACTTCCGGATTCGCGATCGACCGCGGCAAGCCTCCCTGGCAAACGCGGACGGCTTCCTCCGCCGCGCTGACTTTCAGTTCCGCCTGGGATTCCTCCGAATACCACGCGACGTGATCGCTCAAGATCATGCGCGGATGAGTGCGAAGCGGAGAATTCGCCTGCGGCGGTTCCTCTTCAAAGACGTCCAGCGCCGCAAGCGCCAGATGACCGCGGTTCAAGGCGCCCAGCAGCGCTTTCGCATCGACGACCGGTCCGCGCGCGGTGTTGACCAGGATCGCGCCCGGCTTCATCTGCGCGAATTGCGGTTCGCTCATAAGGTGCCGCGTCTCGGGCAGCAATGGCACGTGCAAGGAAACGTAGTCGGACTCGCGCAACAACGTCTCTTGATCGACGAGCCGGACGCCCAGTTCCTGCGCGCTCTTCGGGTCCACGAAGGGATCGCTCGCCAGCAAAGTCATTCCCCAACCGGCCAACTTGCGCGCGACGGACTGGCCGATGTTGCCCAGCCCGATCAGACCAAATGTTTTGCCTCGCGTGCAGAAGACCGGTGCGGGCGGATTCGCATCCCAACCGCCGCCCACCAGCTTCTGATGCGTCTCCACCACACGGCGGACGCACGCCAGCCATAGGGCCACCGTGTGCGTGGAGACTTCATCGAGGCAATACAGCGGCAAATGGCCGACCAGAATGCCCGCCTCCGTCGCCGCGTTCACGTCGATATTATCGAACCCCACGCCGTAGCGGATGAGAATTTTGCAGCGGCGGTAAGTCTTGATCATAGCCGGCGTGATCTTGCGCCAGCGCACCAGGATCGCGTCGGCCTCCGTACAAAGCCGGTCTTCCTCCGCGTCCGAAAGCTGGTCGCCATCGAAAAACTCCCCGCCCGCTTCCGTGACCACTTTCCGTTCTGGTTCCACGCTTGGGTAACCGTGCTTGACCATTACAACTTTGAATTTTGCCATGTGCGTTTCCTTCCGGTTAAATCCTGATATCCAAAACTCGAATACCGAACTTCGAAACAAATTCCAATGACCAAAGCAAGAACTATGAGAAAGCTTTCCATGAACCTGACGGTAGGGCGAGCCTGTCCCCAGCGAGCCGAGTCGGACGTGTTCCAAGCGCGTGGAGCGGCTCGCCGGGACGGACTCGCCCTACCGGGCTCATGGCGTGTGAGAATGCTAATCAGGCCCAGGCAGCTTTCCACGAGCCAACCTACCCCTTCGCCCCTCCTGGGAGGGGAAGGGGTGGGTTCATGCGCCGCGGGCAGGACACCGTGGCCATGGCACCTTTCCAGGAACCTCGTCCTGGCATGGGTTCTCTTGGCGTTCCATCCGCTGTCCGCGCCCGGACGCCAGCCCGTCCTGCGCCTCAAGGCCGGCGCGAGCGCGCTCGACATCACACCGGACAAATTTCCTGTGATCGTCAACGGCGGGTTCCTGGAAGCGCAAGCCGGCAAAGCCAACGACCCGCTCCACGCGCGCGCTCTGGTGCTCGACGACGGCACAAACCGGGTCGCCATCGCCGTAATTGATAGCTGCATGCTGCCGCGCGACTCGATTGACGTCGCCAAACGCCAGGCCCGCGACCTGACCGGCATTGCCGAGGATCGCATGCTGGTTTCCGCGACGCACACGCATTCGGCGCCGTCCGCCATGGGGTGTCTGGGCGCATCGCCCGATCCGGAGTACACTCGGACGCTGCCGGGCAAGATCGCTCAGGCCATTGCGGCGGCGGCAAAAAACCTCGCTCCGGCGCGCATCGGCTGGGCGGTGGTCGATGATGTCGAGCACACGCACAATCGCCGTTGGATTTTTCGCCCGGACAAAATCAGGACCGACCCCTTCGGCGGAAAAACGGTTCGCGCAAATATGCATCCGGGTTACGAAAACCCGGACTGCCTCGGGCCGTCCGGTCCTGTGGACCCCGGACTGACCGTGGTCGCAATCCAGTCACCTCAAGGAAAGCCCATCGTGCTCCTGGCGAATTACTCGATGCACTATTTCGGCGCCGCGCCCGTCTCCGCCGATTATTACGGACGCTTTGCGGAGAAGATTAAGAATCTCATCGGGGCTCAGGGCGTCGATCCACCTTTCATTGGCATCATGTCCCAAGGCACGAGCGGCGACCAAATGTGGATGGATTATGGGAAGCCGCGGCGCAATCTGAACCTCGATGAATACGCAGACGGAGTCGCGCGCTCGGCGTTCGCCGCGTATCAGAAGATCCGCTTTCGTGATTGGGCGCCCGTTGCCATGGCGGAATCCAGGCTGACCTTGCGGCGCCGGACGCCGAATAAGGAGCGGTTGGACTGGGCGCGGGCAATCGTGGCGAAGATGGAAGGCCGCAAGCCCACCAACCAGGTTGAAGTTTACGCCCGTGAACAAATCTTTCTTCACGAAGATCCTGTGCGCGAACTCAAGCTGCAAGCCATTCGCATCGGCGCTCTGGGAATCGCCGCCATTCCGAATGAAGTCTTCGCGATCACCGGATTGAAAATCAAAGCACTCAGCCCTTTTCCGACCACGTTCACTATTGAACTGGCCAACGGCTCGGAAGGTTACATTCCCCCGCCCGCGCAACACGCGTTGGGCGGATACACGGCCTGGCCCGCGCGCACGGCGGCGCTGGAAGTCGAAGCCGAACCGAAGATCGCCGACGCCGTTTTGCAGCTCCTGGAGCGCCTCCATCGCCATGAAGCCACATCTCGGACCAATGCACATGATGCGGGTAGGGCGGCGCGGCCGCGCCGCCCTACCAGCGCCGGAGCGACGCACGACACCTACGCCAAAGCCGTGCTCTCCTCGAAGCCGATTGCGTATTGGCGCCTGGGCGAATTCAACGGCCCGACCGCGTTCGATTCGAGCGGAAATGGAAACCACGCGATCTATGAAGACGGCACCGCGCCGAACGTCGAACGCGGAAGCGCCTCCGGCATTGCCTATTACTTAGAGGGGCCAACTGCGCCAGGGTTCCGTAGCGCAGAGTTGCACTCTGCCGTATCGCGGATTTTCAATCCGCCGCACGTGGGTTTCCCCGAGGGCCTGCCGACTACAAGTCGGCGATACAGCAGATTCAAAATCTGCGCTGCGTCCGCCACCCTCAACCGCTGCGTGCATCTGGCGGGCGGCCGATTGCGTGCGAGCTCGAACGGGCTGGGAGATCGCTACACCGTGGAATTGTGGTTCTGGAACGGGCTGCCGGCCAACGTGCGTTCCGTCACTGGCGTTCTCTTCTCTCGCGGAGCCGAGGGCGCGCCGACAAGTTCCGCGGACAAGATCCTCATTCCCCGGATGAACGGTCCGGAGGGCGCTCTGGTGTTCGAGTCGCACGAGTTCGCGCATCAACGCGGCTGGAAAACCCAATCCCACGGTACGACGCCGCTGACTTTGAAGACGTGGAATCATCTCGTGTTCGTGCGGGATCGCCAGAACGTCTCCGTTTTCTTGAACGGCAGCCTGGCTCCTGAAATCTCGGCCGTCACCCGGATTCCAGACGCCGCCACCGCGCCGGAACTCAGCATCGGCGGCGAGTGGCAAGCACGGGATTCCTCATTCGAGGGCAAGATTGACGAAGTCGCCATTTACGACCGCGTGTTGATCCGGAAAGAAATCCAGCGCCATTTCCGGTCCGGGCGCATCAACGAATGAGGTGGAAGTCTCCACGAACCTGATTCAACCCACGGATTACACGGATCACACGGATAAGCCCGCTTCAACATCCGTGAAATCCGCGAAATCCGCGGTCAAAAGTCGGTTCAGTCATGGGAAACCCCCACGACCATCGAACCGTGCGGACGGACCATGAACCGGTAAGGACGCGTTCCGGACGCGTTCCACCGCGTCCCACCGCGTCCCTGAAATTGTCCTTCCGATCGCAGAGTAAAGTCAGGGACGAAGTGGAATCCGTTCGGAATCCGTCCCTATCGGGTTCATGGAAAGTTGCCTTGGTTTCAGAACCATGCACTCGGACCATGAACCTGAGACCGGGCGGACCGCAGCCTTCAGGCTGCTTCCGCGCACTCTCCGCAGTCGATCGTTGAAGCGGCCTAAAGGCCACGGTCCGAAGAGGCGGTTCATGGGAAGTGCAAAGCGGAGAGAAGCGCCCTCCCGTTGACACTCCCAGTCGCGGTTGTTACGTTGCGCGCTCCTGAAACAAGAGTTCAGATGGATTACAAAGAAACACTGAATTTGCCGAAGACCGGCTTTTCCATGAAGGCGGACCTGGTCGTGCGAGAGCCGCAACGGATCGAGCAATGGATGTCTTCCCGGCTTTACGAGCGAATTCAAGCCCGGCGCGCGGGACGCGACAAATTCGTGTTGCACGACGGCCCGCCGTTCGCCAATGGCGACGTCCACGTCGGCAACGCGCTGAACAAGATTCTCAAGGACATCGTGGTGAAATACCACAGCTTGCGGGGCCAATATGCCCCCTACGTGCCGGGCTGGGATTGCCATGGCTTGCCCATCGAATTCAAGGTCTCCCAGGAAATGCGCAAGGCCGGCGACACGAACACCGATCCGGCCGCGATCCGCAACGCGTGCGACGCCTACGCGCGGAAATACATCGACATCCAGCGCACGCAATTCAAGCGGCTGGGCGTGCTGGGTGATTGGGACAAGCCGTATCTCACGCTCAACAAGGAATACGAAGCCGAGGAATTGCGGCTTTTCGCGGACCTCGTGGAAAAGGGCTTCGTCTATCGCGGCAAGAAGCCCGTGTACTGGAGCATCCCGTGCCGGACCGCGCTGGCGGAAGCGGAGGTCGAATACAAGGACCACGTCAGCCAGAGCGTTTATGTGAAGTTTCCCCTCCTCGGACATCCGAACACTTCGATCCTTATCTGGACGACTACGCCCTGGACTTTGCCCGCGAATCTTGCCGTGGCTTACAACTCGACCTTCAGTTACTCGCTGATCCATGCGCAGGGCGAGAATTACATCGTCTCGACGCTGCTGCTCTCGACCGTCGCCCAGCGCTGCGGATGGGAGAACTACCAGATCGTCCGCAGTCTCGACGCGGAGCATCTTCGGCAAGTCGAATATCGGCATCCGTTCGCGGCGCGCACGGGCCGTCTCTTCGCGGGCGACAGTTTTGTCGAGAACACGACCGGAACGGGTTTCGTTCACATCGCGCCGGGCCACGGTCTGGAGGATTACCTGCTCGGCATGCAGAACAACCTCCCGATTTATTCGCCGGTCGATAACGACGGACGTTTCGCTCACACGAACGATTTGCCCGTCGCGCAGCAGATGCCAACGGAACTGCTGGGAAAGGCCATCCTGGAGAAGAACCGCAAGAGCGAGGCGAACGAGGCGGTCCTTCATCTGCTTCGAGAGCGAGGCGCGCTGGTGCATCAGGAAGATTACCTGCACAGCTACCCGCATTGTTGGCGCAGCAAAACGCCCGTCATCTTTCGCGCGATGGACCAGTGGTTTATCCGCGTCGATCACGAGGATTTCCGAAACAAGGCGCTCGCGGCCCTCGAGCAAATCGAGTGGATTCCGGATTGGGGTAAGAACCGTATGGAAGCCGCGGTCAAAACGCGACCGGATTGGTGCATCTCGCGGCAACGAACCTGGGGCGTGCCGATTCCCGCCTTCTACGACGCAGAAGGCAATCCGATCCTCAACCCCCAAATCGTCCGCAACGCGGCCGATTTGATCGAGCAGCACGGCTCAAATATGTGGTTCGAGAAATCCGACGTAGAACTGTGGCAACTGCTGCGTCCGGCGAATTGGGCGGGACCAGAAGCCGTGAAAAAATCCGGCGACACCCTGGATGTCTGGATTGATTCCGGTTCGTCCTCACGGGCCGTCACCGCGCGGCGCCCGGAATTGCGAGGCAATGACAGACCGTTCCAGGCGGAGATGTATCTGGAAGGAAGCGACCAGCACCGCGGCTGGTTTCAATCTTCTTTGTTGATCTCGCTCGCCGGCCAGGGCGCGCCGCCTTACAAAACGGTCCTGACGCACGGCTTCATGGTCGATGCGGACCGGGAAAAGATTTCCAAGAGCAAACAAGGCCAGGGAGGCTATGAGAAACCGCAGACTTCAGAAACCTACGTGCAAAAGTGGGGCGCGGACATTTTGAGGCTCTGGGTCATTTCGCAAGATTTTCGAAATGACATCGTGGTCAGCGAAGAACGGATCAACAAAGTGGCTGAAACCTATCGGTTGCTGCGCAATACGCTGCGCTACCAACTCTCCAATCTCTACGACTTCGATCCTGCCAAACAGGCGGTGGCGGACGAAGAGCTGACCGGCCTGGATCGCTGGGTTCTTGGCAAGTTCAGCGCGCTCGAACAACAGGTCGCTGCCGCTTACGACGCCTACCAATACCATGTGGTTTACCAGAAGCTCAGCCAGTTCGCGGCGGTGGAGCTTTCGGCGATCTATCACGATCTGGTGAAGGACCGGCTTTATACCGACCCGGCCAACTCCCATCGGCGCCGCTCGACGCAGACCGCGCTGTATCGAATGGTCACGAGTCTGTGCAAGATGCTCGCCCCCGTGCTGGCCTTCACGGCAGACGAAGCCTGGGAGTTTGTGCCTGGCCGGGAGGCAGACTCGGTGCACTTGCTCGAATGGCACCCCCGCGCCTTCGCGCTCCCCGACGCCGAGACCTCGCTTTGGGACGACCTCTTCAAATACCGCGAATTGGTTCTGCCCAAACTGGAGGAACAACGTCAGGCAAAGATCATTGGCAAAGCTCTTGAAGCAAAAGTGATTTTGACCCCGGGCGCGAACACGCCGAAGGCGGTCCTGTCCGAGCGAGAACAATTTCAGGAACTCCTGAACGTTTCACAATTCGTAGTCGCCCCGCCCGCCGAGGTTGAAGACCTTAAAGTCGAACGCGCCGCCGGCCAGAAATGCGAACGCTGCTGGCATTGGGAAACGGACGTGGGTTCGCATCATGAACATCCCGGCCTGTGTAGCCGATGCGTGAAGGCCGTAGCGGCGGTCTCTGGCTAACCGCCATTCCGAAGCGGCTATTTGATCCCCGCCTTCCGTTTGATTTTCCCAACGTCCAGCGCGCGGAGATAACGGATGAGATTCTGCCAAATTTCGTGGAAACCGAAGTCAGGTCCGGTCATCTCCGCGATAGCCTCATCCTTCGTCCAGCCTTCGAATGCGATTCGGTAGATGGCAATCATCATCCCGGTGCGGTCGGAACCGTGCAGGCAGTGCACCGCGAACGGGGCGCGGTTGGTGTCGCTGACGATCTTCAGGAAGCGGATCACGTCCGAGTCTTCGGGATGCCACGTCTTGAACGAGATGCGCTCGCGTTTCAGCGAGGTGCCTTTCGCTTCGTCTTTGTCGGAATGAAACGGGCGGAGGTTGATCACGGTTTTGATTCCCAGGGCTTCGAGTTCGCGCATGCCGCGCGCGGTCGGCTGCGCGCAGCGGTATAAGCCAGGAGCAACTTGATAGAGATTCTTTACGCCAGGGCGCTCGAGTTTCACCGCCGGGGCGCGGTTCGGCGTGGAATTGGTTTGGCCGGCGGCCTTCGGAGTCTGGTCAACTGCCGCGCACTGGGGAACGGCACAGAATGGAAGGAGTATTTGGACAAGGAAGGCAAGAAGGAGCGCGGACAGCTTGTCTGCGCATCGTTTAGCCGAAACCATTGAGAAGCGGGCGGGCAGGCTGCCCGCACTCCTTTCCTTTCGAGAGGGAGGACTGATCCATTCCCATCTGCGTCTATCTGGGTTCATCTTTGGAGTGAGGGGAGAGCGCAGCCCGGGTCTCGCCAAAGCGGGCACGCTCGGTTCCTCCTGGCGCGGTAAACGATGCTCCCTCTCCCTGAGCATGAGGGCTGGGGTGCACTGCTGTTGAATTAAGCAATTTCGATGGTAGGGCGAGCCCGTCCCGGCGAGCCGCCGAGCCGTTGAGTGGACGATGGTTGATCGGCTCAGCGAGGACACTTCGCCCTACCCGATCCAGGGAACGCGCGCTCACCAATACCACGCCTTTCGTTCGCGCGACCATTGTGGCATCTGTGGTGGCATTTTGGATTTCCTTCGAACGTTCTGCGCGCTTGCGGGATTGCTCTGGCGTCCAGGGGCTGCCTTCGCGGAAGAGCGCGCCTTCGGTCAATTCTGGCGGCGGGTCGAAGCGGATTTGATTTCGGCCCGCAGCCCAGGCGCAGCCGCGTCGGATGAGCGCGGCCGCCTTGCGAACCGATTCGTCCGCGTGACCGAGCACCGTTTGGAAGATTTTCCCTTGGCCGTAATTGTAGGCCCAGGCCATCGGTTCGTCTTTGCTGGTGACCTTGGAGCGGGCCGTGGCCAAGGGTTCGATTAACGCGACACCCTCCTGGCGAAAGTAAAGCTCATCCACCGTGTCGAAAGACTGAAGCCTCGCGAGGATTGGATGCTTCGCCTCGGTGATCTCGACCCGGAAGGGCCCGTAGTTGTCGTGGCCGCTGCGCCCTTCCCCGGCCATCCAGGCGCGCCGGACGATGTTGGTCCGAAACTCCGGCCAGTCGGAGTCCTGGTTGTTCGGGAGCGTGAGATTGAACGCGCCATTGGCAAAATGAATCAGCGCGAGTCCGCCGCCTTTTTGGAGGTAGCGAACGAAGTTGGCCTTTGCGGCGTCGCTCAAGCCGGGCTTGTCCCAGTTGCAGTAATTCATCACGAGAAGGTCGTAGCCGTGGATTTTTTCCGCGGCGAGGTCCTCGATGTTTTCGGTGACGTGCACAACGGCGCGCGGATCCTGTTCGAGCGCTAGGATCAGGGCCGCGGTTACGGCGCGCCAATCGTGGGCTGGATGATTGTGGCCGGTCAGGATGAGCGCTTTGAACCGCTCGAAGGGTTCGGATTCCACGCCGCCGGGCGGGACTTCCACCTTCGCGCTCCAGACGATGGCGTTGAGAATCAGTTTCCGAAAATCCGGATTCCACCAGTTCTGGTAAAAATGGCCGCCCGTGAAGCCGAAGCCGCGTCCGCCATCGGCGCGTTCGACGGCCCAACCGACCGCAAAGTCGCTGGATTCTTTGGGCGGGCGGGTGAGGATGATGGGCTTGAGGCGCGGGTCATTGTCGCGGAATCGAATGCGGTAATAGTACTCTTCCTGGGTGTCAAACGGCCTTACGCCGCGCGTGATCGGATGATCCGGCGTTCCAAGAGTGCTCCGAGCCTGCCATGTCTGGATTGCCGAATACCATTTGCGGGGCCCGGGCCCCGTCTCGTAATCGAAGTAACCGCCCGCCCACTCGGTGATCTGATCATGAACGCGCACAGGGTTGAAGGTGCTCCAGTGAAACATCACGAGACCGCATCCGCGCTGCATCTGCCGCTCCAGAATCTTCAATCGATCTCCGACGTAAAGCGGATGGTCCGTTTCGCGGCGGTCGCTGCCGTCGGAAGTGAGGAAGATCGTGTCCGCGTCCGAGAGCGTTGCCGGATCACTGGGCCAGCCTTTGAAGTGAGCTTCGACCAGGAGTTTGCCCTGAAGAGAGGGCGAAGTTTCGAGAAGGTGCTTGAGCAAGGTGACGTTCTTTTCGTATTCGTGCGATTCCTTCGGATGGCCCGTGATGGGGCCGGCGATGAGAACGATCTTCTTTGGCTGATCCGCCGCGCGCGCGGCGTGAAGGCCGAGGACAAGAAGGCCAATGAGGAAGACCAGGAGCGACTGCCGCGAACCATCCGGCTTTTCAAAAAACAGTGGGCAGGGATGAAGAGAGTTCATCGGCGGTTGGAACTTCCATGACGAATGGAATCTCATCGAGTCCTTGGTTCTCTGCGCCCGCATAGACATCCCGGTAGGAATCTCCAATCGCGACGATCCTTTGTTCGTGAACGGCGACAAATTTCCCGGCGTATGTGTGGACGATCTCATCCATGGGTTCGGCAAGCCACTGATTTAGGCTGGCTAGTTTCGCCGGATCGAGCATGTCTTTCTTCATCGCCGCAAGTATGCGCTGTTCGACGCCAGAACTCAAGCGCCACAGTCGATCCGGTCGATCCGAAAGCTGTGGCCGTGTTGGTCGAACCTTGAAATGATCGCGCGGCAGAATATGCTTTCGCCGCGCATGGAAGGGGATTCCCTTGGGTTTTCTCCGATTGCGACGGGATGAGATTCCCTGGGTCATGATTAAACGAGCTATCCGGTTATGGTTTTTACCACGCAGGTATTTGTCTTCTATTTTCTGCCGTTGTTTCTGCTGGTGTATTACAACCTCCCGTATCGCTGGCGGAACGTCTGGATCACGCTCGCGAGCTATGTCTTCTATGGTTGGTGGGAGCCGTGGTTCGCGGGCCTCATGCTGTTCACCACCGTCATGGACTTTGTCTGGGGCAAAGTCATCACCCGCCCCGGCGCCACCGCGCTGCAAAAGAAACTCGCCGTCGTCGCTTGTGTGGTGACGAATCTGAGTTTTCTGGGATTCTTCAAATACTCCATGTTTGCCGCGGAGACGTTGAACCAAATCCTCGCGGCGGTCGGGGCGCAACAGTTCCGCGTGCTGCAGGTGGTCTTGCCGATCGGCATTTCGTTCTACACGTTTCACTCGCTGACCTACATCATCGATTTGTATCGCGGGCACGCCACGCCGGCGAAGTCGTTCTCGGTGTTCTCCGCGTTCGTGGCGTTGTTTCCGGACCTCGTGGCCGGGCCGATTATCCGCTACAAGACGCTGGCGGCGCAACTGCACGAACGCGAACACACGGTGTCGCGGTTCGCTTCGGGCGTGGCCATCTTCATCGTCGGATTTGCGAAGAAGATTCTGCTCGCCAACCCCTGCGGCCTCGTGGCGGACGCGGTTTTCAACACCGCCGATCCGTGCGCGCTCGATGCCTGGGCCGGCGTGCTGGCTTACGCGTTCCAAATCTACTTCGATTTCTGCGGTTACTCGGACATGGCCGTGGGGCTGGGGCGCATGCTGGGGTTTGAATTCCTGAAGAACTTCGACGCGCCATACCGCTCGGAAAGCATCACGGACCTTTGGCGGCGCTGGCACATTTCGTTGTCCAGCGTGTTGCGGGACTATTTGTATATTGCGCTGGGCGGCAATCGAAGGGGCGAAGGACGGACTTACTTCAATCTCATCGTGGTGATGTTGCTGGGCGGCTTGTGGCACGGAGCAAAATGGAATTTTGTGGTGTGGGGCGCGTTCCACGGCTTGCTTCTGGCGGCTGAAAGGTGGCGGGGCAAACGGAGCATTTATGATGCGTTGCCCCGGCCGGGGCGGATCGGTTTGACGTTTCTCCTGATGCTGTTCTCCTGGGTTTTGTTCCGGGCGGACAATCTCACGGAGGCTCTGGAGTATTTCCGGGCGATGTTTGGCTTTGGCCAACTGGGAAGCGTAGCGCCGTTGCTCGGCGCCATGATTTACACCCCGTACCACCTGCTGGTCATGGCCGTGTGCGCCGGGTTGGTCTTTCAACCGTGGCAAGCGCATGACTGGTCGCAGTCACCGGTGACGTGGGGGCGAGTCGCCGTGGTAGTGCCGTTGTTTGCCGTTTCGCTCATGGCGATGTTCTCGCAGGCTTTCAACCCGTTTCTCTATTTTCAGTTCTGAGTGGTCATGAGCCGCCTTCGCGATCCTCAATGGTGCTTGATCCTGATCTTTCTTGGGATCCTCGTCGCCGTGCCGTTGATTCAAATCGTGATCGAAGCGCGCCAGGACGACGGAATTCACGCCTTCGAGCTCTTCAACCAGCCGCCCACCGCGGCCCATCTGCGCGCTTACGAGCGAAACCTGGAAGCCGGCAATTGGGCGGCGCGAGCAACGCGGCCCTGGATTCAGTTCGCCCAGTTCGCCTGGCTGAACGATGGCGGAGAAAAGGCCGCCATCGGTTCGGCGGGCTGGTATTTCTACAAACCCGGACTGAGTTACATGCTGGCTCGGCCTGAGAACGCGATCACCGCAGGCGTCACGAATGATCCGGTCGCCGCCATCGTGGATTTTCACGATCAACTGGCGGCGCGCGGCATCCGGCTTGCGCTCCTGCCGGTGCCGAACAAGGAAAGCATTTACCCGGATCAACTGACTTCACGGGCTGAGCCTGGCCGCGGCGTGCTGGCGCCACGAACGAGAGAGGTGCTGGAGAAGCTTCGCGCGGCAAACGTCGAAATCATCGATCTTTTCCAGGCGTTTGGCGACGCGCGGGAGCAGGCGGGTGCCAATTCCCAGGCTTCGTTGTATCTGGCGCAAGATACGCATTGGTCGCCGGCCGGAGTCGCGCTCGCGGCCAAAACCGTAGCGCGGCGTCTCCTTGAATTAGGCTGGGCGCAGCCTGGCCAGGTTGAATACACCGAGAAGCCCGCGCCGGTGCAGCGATTGGGCGACATCTTGCGCATGATGCAAGTGCCGAGGATCGAGCGGCGCATCCGCCCCGAAACCGTCCCATGCCTCCAGGTGGTGCGTCGAGACGACGGCGATCTCTACAAGGACGCGCCGGATGCGGAGATTCTGGTGTTGGGCGACAGTTTCGTGCGGGTCTATCAAACCGACGAGCCGAAAGCGGCGGGTTTCATCGCGCACCTGGCCAAGGAACTCAAACAACCGGTGCTGGCGTTGGTGAATGACGGCGGCGGATCCACGCTGGTGCGGCAGGAGTTGCGTGGACGTCCCGCATTTCTTAAGGACAAAAAGGTGGTTCTCTGGGAATTCGTCGAAAGAGACATCGGACTTGGCCTGGAAGGTTGGAAGCGCGTCCCCTTGCCGCCGCCGACGCCGCCGAGTTCACTCCGACTCATCCACGAGGGGACTTCGGCGCCAGACCACGAACTCCGAGGTCGTTGAACTCTGGCGCCTCTCTTCCCTCCTGTTGAAACATCGCCGCCATTGCTTACTGATCAGACCGTGGGATAGAATACACTTTGCCAGGAGGGATTTTGGCCAGCGGCGAGGAGCGCGCGAGGCGGTGTATCCCTGCGATCCACAACGAGCGAGCGACGAAGCGGCGGGCCAAAAGACCCCTGGCCCTGCGGGTTGCGTCGCATTTGGGATCTGGCTTCGTTGCTCCTCAGTCGAAGATCCACCAGGGACATTCTCCTTCGTCGCGCCTGAGCCAGAGCCCAAATGCGACGCAACAAAGTGTATTCTATCCCACGGTCTGATCAGTACTGGTTCGCCAGCACTTCGGTTCTCCCCCGATCCAAAATTTCCGCGCATCTTTCCACCGCCAGGGCCACACGGACGGTTTGCGGGTCCACTTCTTCCCAACGGCGTTCCTCGATGGCTTCGCGTATCCCTCCATGTTCCTCGCCTAAATCTTCAAAACCATCCTTGCGATGCGGCCAGTTCGGGGCGTGCCAACGTCGCGGTTCAATAGATTTCGTATTGAATCGCGTCTATCGAA